>ENA-OUNS01000394-OUNS01000394.1-human-gut-metagenome-genome-assembly--contig:-NODE-394-length-35080-cov-5.485625_pt1 | contig 35080 bp, 25 predicted proteins | sample MGYA00243237_ERZ505104 | MGnify/ENA primary metagenome ERZ505104 (study PRJEB26097, sample SAMN02711295) | human gut metagenome | biome: Gut microbiome | host: Homo sapiens | place: Denmark: Copenhagen...
TGTGTAATGGTAGCACACCGGACTCTGACTCCGTTTGTGAGGGTTCGAATCCTTCTTCCGCTGCCAACAGAAACGCCCTTGTCATTGACAAGGGCGTTTTTTTATCGCATACTTCTGACGTTCATGAAAAAAGCCTCTGCCGACCGGCAGAGGCTTTTTCCGTTTCGTGCGCTGCTTATTTGTCCAGATAGCTGGTCAGCAGCTCCTGCAGCAGCTCGTCGCGGTCGAGGCGGCAGATGAGGCTGCGGGCGTTGTTGTAGTTGGTGATATACGTCGGGTCCTCCGAGAGGATATAGCCGACGAGCTGGTTGATGGGGTTGTACCCTTTGACAACAAGGGAATGATACACGGAAGTGAGGATCTCCTTCATTTCTGTTTTGTTGTCGATCGCATTAAACCGTCTGGTTGCGTCTTCCATGCGAAGCCCTCCCTTATACTAGTTCTTGTGCTCATTATACCAAAAAACACAAGACTGTAAAGTCAATTTCCCAACTGTTTTCAAAAAAAGTTCTGAAATATTTCTTAAAATATTCCAAATCTCGACGCGGCTCAGCGGATGGTCGCGTTAAAGGTTTCCTTGAGCGCCTTGAGGACGCTCTGCATCGTCTCCTCGGCGTGGTCGTCGGTGAGCGTCTGGTCGTCGGCGCGCAGCGTCAGCGAGAAGGCGACGCTCTTGTACCCGGCCGGGATCGGCGCGCCGGTGTACACGTCGAACAGCTCGCAGCCCTTGAGATACTGCCCGCCGGCGGCGAGGATGCACGCCGAGAGCTTGGCGACCGGGATGTCGGCGCTGCAGACGATGGCAATGTCACGCGTCACGGCCGGGAAGCGCGGCAGCGGCGTGTAGACCGGGGTCGCGCCGCGGGCGGCGAGCATGCCGTCAAGCCGGAGTTCGGCCGTGTAGAGCTCTGTGTCCACGCCGTAGTTTTCTGCGGCGAGCGGATGGATCTGGCCGAGCACGCCCAGCAGCTTGCCGCCGGCGTAGACCTGCGCGCAGCGGCCGGGGTGATAGGACGGGTTGTCGTGCTCTGCCTCGAACGTCACGTCCGTGATGCGCAGACCGGCGAGGATGCGCTCGACCGCGCCCTTGAGCTGGAAGAAGTCCATCCCGCCGCCGTAGCCGCCGAGGCACAGCAGCTTCGGCTCGTCGGCCATGCCGTCCGGGCGGGCGAAGTAGACCTTGCCGATCTCGTAGAGACGCACGGCCTTGTTGCGGTAGTTATAGTTGCGCGTGAGGATCTCGAGCATGGACGGCAGGATCGTCGTGCGCATGATGGAGGTGTCCTCACCGAGCGGGTTGAGGATCTTCATGGAGTCGCGCAGCGGGGAGTCCGCCGGCAGACGGATCTTGTCATAGTACGACGGGCTGATGAACGAGTAGGTGATGATCTCGCTGTAGCCGAGCGCGCGGGCCATGGTGCCGATGCTGCGCTCCGCCTTCTGCGCGTCAGTATAGCCGCCGCTGGTGGTCTGGCCGCGCATAAGCGTGCAGGGGATGTTGTTGTAGCCGTAGAAGCGGGCGATCTCTTCGGCAATGTCGGAGTAGTGCTCCACGTCGCCGCGCCAGGACGGGACGATGATCGTGTCGCCGTCGAGTTCGAAGCCGAGCGCGAGCAGGATGCGGCGCATCTCCGCCTCGGACACATCCGTGCCGAGCAGGCCGTTGACTTTGTCCGGCTCGAGCTTCACGGTCTTGGGCACGATGGGTTCGGGCAGCACGTCGATGGTGCCGCGCATGATCTCGCCGCAGCCGAGCAGTTCCACGAGCTCGCACGCGCGATTCACGGCCGCGACGGTGTTCATCGGGTCGAGGCCCTTCTCGAAGCGGCCGGAGGCCTCCGTGCGCATGCCCAGCGTGGCGGCCGTGCGGCGGATGCTCGTGCCGTTGAAGTTTGCACCTTCAAAGACGACCATGGCCGTGTCACCGACGATCTCGGAGTTGGCGCCGCCCATGACGCCGGCCACCGCGACGGGCTTTTCCTCGTCGCAGATGCACAGCATGTTCGGCGTGAGCTTGCGCGCATTGCCGTCGAGCGTCTGGATGGTCTCGCCCTCGCGCGCGGTGCGCACGATGATCTGCTTGCCGCCGATGCACGAGAAGTCGAACGCGTGCATGGGCTGGCCGTACTCGAGCATGACGTAGTTGGTAATATCAACGATGTTGTTGATCGGGCGCACGCCGCTGTTGCGCAGGCGCTCGCGCATCCACGCCGGGGACGGCGCGATCTTGACATTGCGCACCATGCGCGCAGTGTAGCGCGGGCAGAGCGCCGGATCGTCGATGCGGATGCTGACGTGGTCGTGAATGTCCTCGCCGCTGCCGGGCACATTGGGCGTGTGCAGCTTGAGGGGCTTGTCAAACGTCACGGCGGCCTCGCGCGCCAGACCGATCACGGACAGGCAGTCCGGGCGGTTCGGCGTGATCTCGAACTCGACCACGTGGTCATCCATGCCGATGACGGCGGCGATGTCGTCGCCGGGCTTCACGCCCTCCTCCTGCATGACCCACAGGCCGTCCTCGATGGCGTAGGGGTAGTCATGCAGCGTCAGGCCGAGCTCCTTGAGCGAGCACATCATGCCGTTGGAGCGTTCCCCGCGCAGCATACCGGCGTGGATCTCCTTGCCGTCGGGCAGGAGGGAGCCGTCGAGCGCAACGGGCACCATGTCGCCGACCTTCTGGTTCTGTGCGCCGGTGACGATCTGCAGAGGCTTATCGCCGCCCACGTCGACCTGGCAGACCCACATGTGGTCGGAGTTTGTGTGGCGCACCATCTCCACGATGCGGCCCGCGACGACGTTCTGAATGTTCTTGTGCAGGTCCGTGAACGTCTCCACCTTGGAGCCGGAGAGGGTCATTGCCTCGGAAAAGTCGTGATCGGCCCAGGCCGAGCAGTCTACGAATTCATTGAGCCATTTTCTGCTTAAAATCATGGTAGCCTCTCCTTTCTCAGAACTGCTGCAGGAAGCGCACGTCGTTTTCGAAGATCAGGCGCAGGTCGCTGATCTTGAACCGGCGCATCGCCAGACGCTCCAGGCCCATGCCGAAGGCCCAGCCGGAGTAGACGTCCGTGTCGATGCCGCAGCCCTCGAGCACCTTCGGGTGGATCATGCCGGCGCCGAGGATCTCGATCCAGCCCTCGCCCTTGCAGGTGGGGCAGCCCTTGCCGCCGCACTTGTGGCACTGCACATCCATCTCGCAGCTCGGCTCGGTGAACGGGAAGTGGTGCGGGCGGAAGCGGGTGACGGTGTTTTCACCGTAGAGTTTCTTGACGAGCGTGTTGAGCGTGCCCTTCAGGTCCGCCATCGTGACGCCTTTGTCGATGACCATGCCCTCGATCTGGTGGAACATGGGCGAGTGCGTGGCATCGACCTCGTCCTTGCGGTAAACACGGCCGGGGGCGACCATGCGGATCGGCAGCGGCTTGCTCTCCATGGCGCGCACCTGCATCGGGGAGGTCTGCGTGCGCAGGAGGATGCTGCTGTCCTCGGTCAGATAGAACGTGTCCGACCACTCGCGGGCGGGGTGGCCTTCGCTGGTGTTGAGCTTGGTGAAGTTATATTCGGCCTCTTCGATCTCGGGGCCTTCGAGGATCTCAAAGCCCATGCCGACGAAGATATCCTTGATCTCATCGAGTACGATATACATCGGGTGCTGGTGGCCGAGTTCCGGCGCCTTGCCGGGCATGGTCACATCGAGCGTCTCGGCCTTGAGGCGCATCTCGAGCATGCGGGCGTTGAGCGCCTCGCGGCGCTGGTCGAGCGCTTCCTCCAGCTCGGCGCGCACCTGGTTTGCCAGCTGGCCCATGGCCGGGCGCTCCTCCGCCGACAGGCGGCCCATCTGCTTGAGGATGGCGGTCAGCTCACCCTTTTTGCCGAGGTACTTCACGCGCAGGTTTTCCAGCGCGGTGATGTCGTCCGCCTGCAAAATGGCGGCGACGGAAGCCTCGCGCAGCTTCTGCAGCATTTCTTTCATGCAAACAACTCCTCCGTTGCAAGATTTTCGTGGTTCGTTGCGTTCCTTGCCGGATCGCGGACAAAAAAAGATCCTCCCGTCCCGCATACAGGGACGAAAGGAAACTTCCGCGGTACCACCCGAATTCGGCGCGTGTGCGCCGCACTCTGTGCGCGGTAACGGGCGGACCCGCCGGGGATTGGCCGGAGCTCACGGGCGAACAAAGTACATTTCTCGCAGGACGCTCTCAGCCGGCGGCGTCCCTCTCTGGTGCGGAACCTTGGTACTATTTTCCCGATCCAAGCAATAAACTCAATAACAAAGCTATTTATACCACACTTTGCGCCACAAATCAATGTAAAAGGGGAAGAAAATTTGACGCGGCGCGCCGAAAACGTTATAATAATCGGAGAAACTCACCCCTTTTCCGTCCGGGAGGCAGATCATGCACCGCATTGCGTCCTGCGCGCCGTATTTGCCGCGGCGCGCGTCCGATACCAACAAATATGACTATGGCCGCGTGCTTATCGTCGGCGGCTGCGTCGGCTACACCGGCGCGCCGACGCTGTGCGCCCGCGCGGCTCTGCGCTGCGGCGCCGGATTGGTGTCCGTCGGCGTGCCGGAGGCGATCTATGCTGTCACCGCCGTGAAAAACGACGAGGCGATGCCGTTCCCCTTGCCGTCGGCGGAGGGGAAGCTGGCGCGTGACGCCTTGCCGGAGCTGCTCGCGCGGCTGCAAAAGAGCGACGTGTGCGTGCTCGGCCCCGGTCTGGGGCGCAGCGATGCGCTCACGGCGCTGGTGCATGCGGTCGTTACGCAGTCCGGCACGCCGCTCGTGCTCGATGCCGACGCGCTCTTTGCCGTCGCGCAGGACGTGACGGTGCTCGACCGCGCCCGCGCGCCCATCGTGCTCACGCCGCACGACGGAGAGTTTTCCCGGCTGGCCGGGCCGGATGCAGCCGGCAGGGCAGAGGCGGCGTCCGCTTTTGCCGTCCGGCATGGCTGCACGGTCGTGCGCAAGGGGCCGGAGACGGTCTGCGCATTCCCGGACGGGGACGCGGCGGTGCTGCGCGCCGGCAATCCCGGTATGGCCAAGGGCGGCAGCGGCGACGTGCTGGCGGGCATGCTCGGCGCGCTGCTGTGCCAGATGCCTGCGCGCGACGCGGTGCAGACCGCCGTCTGGCTGCACGGCCGGGCGGGCGACCTCTGCGCCGGGCGCATGGGCGAATATGCGATGAACCCGACCGATGTGATCGCGGCCCTGCCGGAGGTCACAAAACCCATCATCCGATAGGAGGCAGTATGCAGCGCAGAGCGATCGCTGCACTGATGATAAGCCTGCTGCTGTTGTCCGCGTGCGGACACGGCGCGGGAGAGCAGACATTCGAAGCCTTTCGTGACACGCTCACGGGCAAATTCGTCACCACGACGGCGCAGGTGCGCGTCCAGCGCGGCGACACGGTCACGGACTATACGCTCACCTGTCAGGAGCTGCCGGACGGCTATGACCTCACGGTCACGGCGCCGGAACAGGCGGCCGGCGTCACGGCCCACCTGCGCGACGGAGCAAGCACGCTTGCCTTTGACGACATCATCCTCCCGGCGGGCAATCTCAACGGCGCGGGCCTGACGCCGCTGACGGCGCTGCCCTATGTGGTGGAGGCCATCCGCAGCGGCTATGTCGACCTGACGTGGGCGGAGGATGGGCTGCAGGTCGTGCAGCTCATCACGGACGATCATACCGCCGTGCGTCTGTATCTGGACGGCACGGTGCCGCAGTGCGCGGAACTGTCGGTTGACGACGCGCTCTGTCTGCGCTGCACCATAGAAAACTGGAATCTGGAACAAGGAAGTACGAACGATGAATCGCAAGATCAGAACCTGGGTAGAGATCAGTCTCAATGACTTGGAACACAATTATCGCGAGATCAGCAGCCGCCTGCCGGACGGCTGCCAGATGCTCGGCGTCTGCAAGGCCAATGCCTACGGCCACGGCGCGGTGCGCGTGGCGCAGCGGCTGCAGCGGGCGGGCTGCCAATGGGTGGCCGTCAACTGCTATGACGAGGCCGAGGAGCTGCGCGCCGCCGGCGTGACGATGAACATCCTGCTGCTCGGCCCGCAGTCGGCGAATATCGCGGTCGATCTGGCCACACTCGGCGTGACGCAGGCGGTCGGCAGCATCGAATATGCACGCGAGCTCAACCGCTTTCTCGCCGGGACGGGGCTGCGCCTGAACGCACACATGAAGCTGGAGACCGGCATGGGCCGCACGGGCTTTGACGTGCATGACGACAGCCACCTCGACGAGATGATCGAGGCGCTCTCGCTGCCGCACCTGAACTTCACGGGCGTGTTCACGCACTTTGCCGTCTCGGACGAAAACGGAGATCCGTACACGCAGCTGCAGTTTTCGCGCTTTACGCACGCGATCGAGCGCATGGAACAGGCGACCGGCCACCACTTCGCCATCCGTCATTGCGCCAACAGCGGCGCTGTCATCAACTATCCCGAGATGCACCTCGACATGGTGCGCCCCGGTCTGCTGCTCTACGGCGTGTTCCCGGCCAAGGAGACCGGCGGGCTTGACCTGCGCCCGGCCATGTCGCTCTACAGCCGCGTGTCCGAGGTGACGCATCACCATGCGGGCGACACGATCAGCTACGGCCGCACGTTCACCTGCCCGCGCGATATGCGCCTGGCCGTGCTGCCGGTCGGCTATGCCGACGGGCTGCTGCGCAGCCTCTCCGGCAAGGGTGATGTGCTGCTGCACGGTAAGCGCGCGCCGCAGGTCGGCCGCATCTGCATGGATATGTGCATGGTCGATGTTACGGACATCCCCGATGTGCAGCCCGGCGACGTGGCCACGATCTTTGGCCGTGACCTCTCGGTGGCCGAGCAGGCGGACAAGGCCGGCACCATCCCGTATGAGCTGCTGTGTGCCATGAGTCAGCGCGTGCAGCGCGTGTATATCGACTGAGGTATAAATTTTGCTCCGATGGTGACAATAACTGTGCCCCTACATATTGACCGGGGCAAATATTCCATCGGAGATGAAATCTATGAATCCAGTTCGACGCGGAGATATCTATTATGCCGACCTCAGTCCGGTGGTCGGCAGCGAGCAGGGCGGCATGCGCCCCGTGCTCATCATTCAGAACGACACCGGCAACCGCCACAGCCCGACGGTGATCGCTGCCGCGATCACGTCGCAGACCGGCAAGGCCAACCTGCCCACGCACATCTCGCTCGCAGCGCGCAGCTGCGGCCTGACGCGCGACAGCGTGATCCTGCTCGAGCAGGTGCGCACGCTCGATAAGTCGCGCCTGCGCGAGCGCATGGGCCGCCTGGACGAGCCCGCGATGCATCAGGTGGACAACGCGATCGCCGTGAGCTTTGGTCTGCCGCAGTAAACACCCACGCCACCAAACGGAGGGACGGTTATGAAGAAAAAGACACTGACCACCATCATCCTCATCGTCGTGCTGGCCATGGTTGCCGCCGTGACCGTGTACGCCGTCGCAAATTATGGCACGAAGGATGACCCGCTTGTCACATCCAGCTACCTGCAGGATGTGGTGCAGCCGCGCATGGAGGATGCCTACCGTTCCACGCTCGACGGCCAGGTCCGCGAGATGGAGGATCAGTTTGCAGATCAGGTCGCCGCCGCGGGCGGGTCATATGTGCTCGTGACGCTCGAGAGCGGCCAGACGCTCACCGGCCGCACCGGCACGGAGATCCTTATGCGCACGGGCACTGCCGCCGTGACGCAGAGCGCCGCCATTGACCTCACGACCGGCGAGACTGCCGCCGTTGGGGCAAAGCTCACGGAAAACCACCTGTACCTCGTGCAGGCGGACGGCGCCGGGATTCAGGCGTCCGCCGACACCACCGTCATGGTGCGCGGCGGCTACAGCGTCGGCTGACCCGGTTCTAAATGCATCACTCCCGCGCATAGTCTGATGCGGGAGTGATTTTTTATGCCTGATTATCCGATCCTGCAGCAAAACAAGCCCATCGGCACGCTGACCGTGACGCAGGAGGGACTGTTCACGGTGTTTTCCGCGCGGGCAAAGACGGACGCCGACCGCCTGCGGCTCGCCGTGTGCGGCGAGCGGTCGCGCGCGTATCTCGGCCTGATGCTGCCGGACGGGAGCGGCTGGCTCACGCTGCGCAGGCGGCTCACGCGGCTCGAGCGCGCGCGCCTGCCGGAGCCAATCCTGTTTGCGGCCGACGAGACGTGGGACATTCCGGACGCGCCGGCCCCGGCCAAGGACCCGCCGCAGGCGCAAACGTCTGCGCCGGACGACGGACTTGACGTGCTCTGGTATTCCGCGCCGGACGGGGTACTCACCACGTTTGACGGCAAGCGGATGCTCATTGCCATTCCGGCGGACACGCCGAACCTGCCGCGCGGCGCCGAGACCGTGCTGCGCGAGATCGACGGTCGGCCGTACCTCATTTTTCCGCGCTGAATTGCAATTCCGGCGCCGGCGTGGTATACTCATGGCAAGAAAAAGACAAAGGAGCATATCGCGATGAGAATGAGCGATTTGATCGTGAAAAAGCGCGACGGGCAGGCCCTCACGACGGAGGAGATCCGCTATATGATCGACGGCTACAGCCGCGGTGAGATCCCGGATTATCAGATGTCCGCCATGATGATGGCCATCTATTTCCGCGGCATGGACCGGCGCGAGACGCTGGACCTGACCATGGCTATGATGCACAGTGGTGAGACGCTGGATCTGTCGGGCGTGTCCGGCGTCAAGGCGGACAAACACTCGACCGGCGGCGTGGGCGACAAGACATCGCTCGTACTCGTGCCGATGGTGGCGAGCCTCGGCGTGAAGATGGCGAAGATGTCCGGCCGCGGCCTCGGTCACACGGGCGGCACGCTCGACAAGCTCGAGAGCATTCCGGGCTTCAACATCAACCTGCCCATGGAGCGCTTTCTGGAGAATGTGGACCGCGTCGGCATGGTCATCGCCGGTCAGACGGCGAACCTCGACCCTGCGGATAAGAAGCTCTACGCTCTGCGCGACGTGACCGGCACCGTGGCGAGCATCCCGCTCATCGTCAGCAGCATCATGTCCAAGAAGCTGGCCGCCGGCGCGGACATCATCGTGCTGGACGTCAAGTGCGGCAGCGGCTCGTTTATGAAGACACTGGACGATGCACGCGAGCTTGCGACCGAGATGGTCGAGATCGGCAAGATGGCCGGCCGCAAGACGGTCGCCGTCATCACGGATATGGACGAGCCGCTCGGCCACGCCGTCGGCAACGCGCTCGAGGTCAAGGAGGCCATTGCGGCGCTGCGCGGGGAGTACAAGAGCGAACTGCTCGAGCTGTGCCTGACGCTCGGCAGCTGCATCCTCACGCAGGCGGGCATGGCGGCCGACGATGCGGCGGCACGCACCATGCTGGAGCAGACGATCACGGACGGTTCGGCGCTCAAAAAGCTGGCGGAATTCGTTGCGGCGCAGGACGGCGACCCGGCTGCGATCTATGACCCGTCGCTCCTGCCCATGGCGCCGGTGCAGATGGAGGTACCGTCTCCGGCGAGCGGCTACGTGCGCCACATCGCGGCGACGGACGTGGGCCTCGTGTCCATGCGCCTCGGCGGCGGCCGCGCGACGAAGGACAGTGTGATCGACCACAGCGTCGGCATCGTCCTGCGCAAGAAGGTGGACGAGCCGGTCACGTCAGGGGAGTCGCTCGCGACGATCCATGCGGCCGACGAGGCAGCCGCCCGCAGGGCGGTCGCAGAGCTCACCGCCTGCTACACGATCACCCCGGACGCGCCCCCGGCGGAGCCATTCATCAAGGCGATCATCCGCTGAAGACAACAAAAAAATCCCGGAGCCGCGGCTCCGGGATTTTTCTATGTGCAGGTTACGGGTAGGCGTGCGTGCGCAGATAGGTCATCCATGCCTTCATGCCTTCGGCATTGAGGTGCATGCCGTCGCCGTCCTGATAGGTCTGCGGCAGGAATCCGTCGTCCCCGACGAGGCCGCTGGCCATGTCGAGATACTTCACGCTGTTGCTTTCCGCGGCCGCGGCGATCCAGCCGTTGACCTTCTGGATCAGCTCGTTCGTGATGTCCTCATACTGGTAGTTCGACGCGATCGGCGTCAGTGAGCAGCAGATGATCTTCGTGTTCGGGCTCTTGGCCTTGACGGCGTTGATGAGCGTGGTGTAGACGGATTTGATCTGCTCCGCATTCGTCATGGAGATGTTATCCGCGCTCGGGCAGATGACGAGATAGGCGGGCTTGTTGACCTCACAGATCTCATCCGCGGGCACGTTGTTGCCGGTCACGGGGGATTTGTACTTCGCCGTGTCGAGCGAGGAGGCGGGCAGGGAACCGGTGTCCGGCACCCAGACCTGTTTGGCGGCGTCCTTGCCGGTGAGCATCGTCTCCGACTGCAGCACCTTCAGCGACTTGTCGCCCAGGAAATAGACCTGATCGACATAGGTGCTGCCCTTGTCCTCCGTCTGCGCGAGCGCGGCGGACGACTGGATGGGTGCGATCGGATTTGCCTGCGGCGTCGGCGTCGGCGTTTCCGTGACGGTCGGCGTGGCTTCTGCCTTCGGCGAGCCGGTGTTTCCGACGGCGTTGGTAAACACCAGTACGACAGCCACCAGCGCCAGACACAGCAAAATGGCGCCCGACCAGAAGGTATACATCATGTTTTTATTCGTGTTTTTCATCGGGATCCCTCGCTTCCGGATAGACAAAAGAAGCCCGGTGAAGGGCTTCTTTTGCAGTTACAGTTACGCTTCCTGCTCTTTCTTGGCTTCCTCGATGACCTTCTGCTGGACATTGCCGGGGGCTTCCTCGTAGCGCACAAACTTGCACGAGAAGGAGCCGCGGCCCTGCGTCATGGAGCGCAGGTCGATCGTGTAGGAGCCCATCTCGGCCATCGGGACTTCCGCCTCGACGGTCTGCATGCCGTCCTCCGCCGTCATGCCGAGCACGGTGCCGCGGCGCTTGGAGGAGATGTCGGACATGATGTCGCCCAGATTGGCGTCCGGGATGGTGACCTTCAGCAGGCCGATCGGCTCGAGGATGGTCGGCTTCGCCTTCGGGATGCCGTCCTGATAGGCAAGGCGGGCAGCCGTCTGGAACGCCATATCGTTGGAGTCGACCGGGTGGTAGGAGCCGTCGTACAGCACGGCCTTCAGGCCGACGAGCGGGTAGCCGGCGAGCACGCCCTTCTGCACGGCGTTGCGCAGGCCCTTTTCGACGGACGGGAAGAAGTTTTTCGGCACGCTGCCGCCAAAGACTTCCTCGGCGAAGATCATGTCGTCGGACTCGTCCTGAGGCTCGAAGCGGATCCAGACGTCACCGAACTGGCCGCTGCCGCCGGACTGCTTCTTGTGGCGGCCGTGGGCCTCGACCTTGCCCTTGATCTTCTCGCGGTAAGCGACACGGGCGGGCTTGAGCTCGGTCTCGACGCCGAAGCGGCTCTTGAGCTTGGCGCACAGGACGTCGACCTGGATATCGCCGGCGCCGGAGATGACCATCTGGTGGGTCTCGGCGTTGTTGACGAGCGTGAAGGAGATGTCCTCCTCGTTCAGGCGGGCGAGACCGGAAGCGACCTTGTCGTCCTGGCCCTTGGTCTTGGGGCTGATGGCCATGGAGTAGCAGGGCTCTGCCAGCTCGATGGCGGGCAGCTCGACCTCGTTTTTCGGGTCGCAGACGGTGTCGCCGGTCTTCCACTCCATCTTGCCGATGGCCACGATGTCGCCGCAGCAGGCTTCCTTGACCTCGGTGTTCTTCTTGCCGCACATGGTGTACATGCGGCCGAGCTTATCGGTTCTGCTCATGCGCACGTCGCGCAGAGACAGATCGGACGTGACCTTGCCGGAGAGCACCTTGATGAAGGAGTACTTGCCGAACTGGTCGGAAATGGTCTTGAACACGAACGCGCACACCGGGCCGTTCGGGTCGACGGCGAGCTTGCCGCCGTCAGCTGTGGCGACCTCGCCGACCTCGGCTGGGTTGGGCACGTAATCCACGATCGCCTGCAGCACGGCCTCGGTGCCGATGCCGCTGTCGGCGGCGCCGCAGAGCACGGGGAACACGCTGCGGTCCTTCAGACCCTGACGCAGGCCCTTGACGGTGTCCTCCTCGGAGAGCATCATGTCCTCAAAGTACTTCTCCATGAGCTCCTCGTCCGCACCGGCGGCCGTCTCAAAGAGCGTCTCGCGCAGCGACTCGACCATGTCGGCGTCGGCGGCGGGGACGGCGACCTTCGTGGTCTTGTTGCCCTTGGTCTGGTAAGCCACGTTGTGCACCAGGTCGATGACGCCGGTGCCGTCGCTCATCGGTGCGGTCACGGCGCAGACGGCGCTGCCGTACTTTTCCTGCAGGGCGGAGAGAACGCCGGCGAAATCGCCGTGATCCTCATTGGTCTTGGAGATATAGAACATGCAGGGCATGTTGGCGTTCTTGAGGTATTTCCAGCTGCGCTCGGCGCCGACGGCGATGCCGTCTTTCGCGGTGCAGAAGATCATGCCGGCCTCGACGGCGCGCAGAGCGCACATCACGTCGCCCGCAAAGTCGAAAAAGCCCGGACAGTCGAGCACGTTGATCTTGCAGCCGCCGAAGTTGACCGGCGCGATGCTGGTCGAGATCGTGATCTGGCGCTTGATCTCTTCGGGATCGTAGTCACAGACGGTGTTGCCGTCGGCGGTCTTGCCCTGACGGTCGATCGCACCAGTCATGTACAGCATGCTCTCGGCGAGCGTGGTCTTGCCGCTGCCGCCATGGCCGAGCAGGCACACGTTGCGGATATTCTTGGTTTCGTAGCTCATGTAGTGTACTCTCCTTATATATAGACTATCCAAAATTCCTAACTCCGGAAATCGTGCCGTGCGTGACACACACGACTATAAAAGTATACACGATTTCAAAACTCTTGGCAATCATAAATATGAAAACTCAGCGTTTTAGGCTGAAATTCAGCAAAATGACCGGAACGAGCCATAAGCCCATGTACACAAAGAGGTTGCCGACGGTGGCGGAATCGAACGCGCCGATGGCGCACAGGGCGAACATCAGCACGACGCCGATGACCGTGCACAGCAGGGCGAGGATGACGCAGATGCGCACGGTGGAGTAGAGCTGGCGGCCGAGATTGGCGACGCTCACGAGCGGGCCGAGCCCGTCGCGCGCCACGATGCCGGCGGTCTGCGTATAGTCGGACGGTTCCGCTGCCGACATGGCATAGCGCTTGCGGTAGGCCGGGAAGTCAAAGCCGTCGGTCGACATCTTGAACTTCTGCCCGAGCATCAGCGGCGTGATGTTGAAGTCGCGCACGGCAAAGATCGGCGCGATCTTTGTACGCAGCAGAGCAAAGAGCGCGTTCTGCACCGACTGCACCGGCACGTACTTGATCTTGAAGCTTGCGACAAACAGACCGTTGATGGATGTGAACACGACGTTTTTGGCGCTCAGCTGCTGCGGCAGATGCACGCCCTTGAGGTTCATGAAGGCGCTGCTGCCGACGAGCACTTCCTCGCCGTTGACGAGGGCGCTCAGGCCGCCGCTTTCGTTGCAGGTGAAGGATTCGACCGGCATGAGCGTGCAGTTGTTGCGCTGCATGAGATCGGTAAACGCGGTGGCAAGGCAGCTGCCGGAGGCAACGATCACGCTGCCGGTGTAGGAGATGACCTTGTCCGGGAACGCGCCGTCGAGGATGCGAATGTCCTCGATTGAGATGTTGCGCGCGGTGAACAGGTCCTTATCCGTGACGATCAGGTGCTTGCTGCGGCCGATATCGCTCGCGCCGCTCCAGCCTGCGATGGCGCTGCCGGTGCGGGCGAGCTTGCGTGCGGCGGTCCGGAACGGGATGGCGAACGCGGCAAGCGCCGCAAACGGTGCGCACGGCGCGGTGACGGCGGCAAACACGTGCAGGATGTTGGCATAATTGCCGCTGAGGATCGTGGCCAGCAGGCCGAGGATCACGGACGCGGCGATCAGATACGGCGCAAGCGCGGCGTAGATCGTGTCGGCCGGGCCGGCCTCCTCGCTGCGGTGGATGAAGCCTGCGGTGTCGCGCTTGGACTTGAGCACGGTGATGCTGTCCTTGACGACCTCGCTGTCCGCGCTGACGGTGTAGGGATCTTTGTCGACCGCGAGCGTGCGGAACGTGGACTTGAAGCCGCGGCAGGTGTTCAGCGCGCTCCACAGGCAGCAGGCCACGGAAAACGCCGACACGGCGCAAAACGGCAGGCCGACGGCGTCCGACCCTGTAATGGCCAGCACGACCGCATCGAGCGCGGAAAAGACGCAGTTGAGAAACACGAGCGATTCCAGCCCCGGCGTGCGGCGTACGAGGTTGAAAAAGCCGTTGGTGATGACGTCCAGACCGATGAGCATCACGGTCAGCTGCATCATCAGGCACACGAGCGCCGCGACGGACGGGCTGCTCTTGAGCACGCCGAACACCGGCAGCCCGAGCGAGATGTAGATCAGCGGGATGCACACGATCATGGCCGCCCGGCAGCGGAAGCGCAGGGACTTGACCTGCCCGCCGTAGTATTTTGCAGCGGTTTCGGCATCCGGCTCCGGGCCAAGCTCCTCCTCGGTGTTGGCCGAGGCATGCACGGCGCTGTTGTGTTCGCGGATACGGTAGGCCACGGCGGCGAGCCGTGCCATGAGCGGGTTGAGCACCGCGTCCTGAAAGCTGCGGCGCGCAGAGCCGTCCGCACCGTCGTCCGCGGCGTAGTCGCCGGCGCGGGCGTAAGCGGTGCGCCCGGCCGCGCTGTCGTCCATGCCTTCTTCCGTCACGGCCTGAAACACGCGCGTCGGCTCTTCCGGTTCCGGGTCATACAGGCCCTCCGGCACCTCCGGCGGGGCGGAGACGGGGATGGCGGTGTCTTCCTCCGGGGGTTCTTCCTCCGGCTGGACCGGCTCATCCGGCACGACATCCGAGATCTTCGAGGCAAAACGCTTCAGTCCCGAGATGCCTTTTTTGGCCAGACGCTTGGCGTTGGCCTTCGTCTCGTTCCACTTTTCGATCTCTTCTTCGGTCGCGTGGTCGCGCTGGCGCTTCGGCTGATAGCGCTTGACGTCGTGATCCTCATGCGGCGGTTCATCAGGCGCGGCCGTGCCGGTCTCCGGGGCAGTGTCCTCCAGTGCGCTGTCGAGCTCGGCGGACATGAGAATGTCCTCAGCCTCGGCGTCCTCGGCTGCATCTTCCTCGACCATCTCCGCCTTGACGGGGCGGCGGGGATAGGCCGGCTGCGGGCGGGGCGCGGGTGCGTCCGTCTGAAAATCTTTATATTCGTCCAGAATGGATTCCAGGGAGAATTCTTCTGCGTTCAGGTCAAAAGAAACGTCCTCTGGCGAGCGATCAAATTGGTCCATATGGTCAACTCCTTTTTATAACGTAGGGGTGCGGGCGTTCAGCTCCGCTGACGCAGCGCCTCATAGAGCAGTACGGCCGCGGCCGCGGATGCATTGAGCGAGGAGATCTGACCGCGCAGCGGAATGCTGACGAGAAAATCGCACTTTTCCCGCACCAGCCGGCTGATGCCGGCGCCTTCCGACCCGATGACGATGCAGGCCGGGCCGGTCAGGTCCGTCTTCCACAGCTCGTTCGAGCCCTCGGCGGCGGTGCCGTAGATCCAGAGACCGTTTTTCTTGAGCGTCTCGATCGCGGCGACGAGATTCGGCACGCGCGCGACGGCCATATGCTCGAGCGCACCGGCGGACGTCTTGTCCACGACGGCGGTCAGCCCCGCGCTGCGGCGCTTCGGGATGATGACGCCGTGCGCACCGACGCACTCGGCCGTGCGGATGATGGCGCCGAGGTTGTGCGGGTCGGAGATCTCGTCGCACAGCACGAGAAACGGCGCCTCGCCGCGCTCGGCTGCGATGGCGAGCATGTCCTCGATCGTGCTGTATTCCTTGACGGCGCACAGCGCGATCACACCCTGGTGCGCGTGCGTCTGGCTCATGGCGTCGAGCTTGCGGCGGTCGGCCTCCGTGACGACGATGCCGGCGCTGCGCGCCTTCGAGGCGATGTGCCCGAGCGTCTTGTCCACGTCGCCCTTGGCGATGAAAATTTTATCGATCGTGCGGCCCGCGCGCAGGGCCTCCATGACCGCATTGCGGCCTTCGATCAGATCGTTGCGCGCTTCGTTTTCAAATTCCTGTATTTGTTCCATGATATACCCATACCTTGCGACATAATAATACAGATATCATCATACCACACGATCGCCCATTAAGAAAGTACAAATTGCGATTCGGGATATTTTTTTATGGACTTTGCGGTTTTAAGAAGGTATTATGGACATACGTTGTATTTACGGAGGAACCCCATGAGAAAACTGATGAACAAAATCGACCGGTTTTGCTATATGCACCCGCGCTTTGGTATTCCGAACCTGATGCTGATCGTCGTCATCGGCAATGCGGCCGTCTGGCTGCTGACAAAAATGGACACGACCGGGCAGATCGTCTCGCTCCTGAGCGGCTCGGCGCAGGGCATCCTGCACGGGCAGGTCTGGCGTCTGGTGACGTATGTGTTCGTGCCGACGGAGGCCAGTCCTATCTGGCTGCTGGTGATGCTGTATTTTTACTATTGGATCGGCTCATGCCTCGAGCGCGAGTGGGGCAACGGCAAATTCACGATCTATTACGTGAGCGGCATGCTGCTCACGGCGATCTACGGCGTGGTGCTCTCGGCCATCCTCGGGCGCGACGTGGTCGTCTCGACTACGTACCTGAACCTGTCGATGTTCTTCGCCTTTGCCACGCTCTATCCCGATATGCAGGTGCTGCTGTTTTTCATCATCCCGATCAAGGTGAAGTATCTGGCATATGTGGACGCGGCGCTGTTCGTGCTCGGCATCGTCACGACGTCGTTCCCGCTGAACCTGCTGCCGGTGGTGGCGGTGCTCAACTATCTGGTCTACTGCGGCGACTGGCTGTTTGACTTTTTCCGTCCGTCGCATGTGCGCCAGCGGCAGAAAACGGTGAACTTCAAGCGCGAGGCCCGGCGCATCCAGCGCGAGCAGGCCAACAAGCCCTATCACTATAAATGCGCCGTCTGCGGCCGCACGGATGTCGATCATCCGGAGCTGGAGTTCCGCTACTGTTCGCGCTGTGTGGGCTATCACTGCTTCTGCCAGGACCACATTAACAACCATGTGCATTTCACGGAGTGACGGCCATGCAGACCAAAGAAATGAAAAAAGACTATGAAGTTGCGGTGCTCGACCCGGCGGGCAACGTCACGGCCATTGTGCTCTCGGACGTGCCTGCGGCGGAGCGCGCGCGGGCCGCGGCGCAGCTGCTGCGCCTGCCGGAGCTGCACATTGAGCAGGTCGCGTTCCTGACCGCACCGCGCTGCGGCGGTGAGATCCGGCTGGAGATGATGGGCGGCGAGTTTTGCGGCAACGCGCTGCGCTGTGCTGGCTTTTATCACGCGCTGCGCACCGGCGCGCAGGGGAAAACCTGCGTCTTTGCCGAGATCAGCGGGGCCGAGGGCGTTCAGCCGGTCATGGCGGACACGGCGGCGGGGGAGGCGTCCACGATGATGCCGCTGCCGCTGTCCGTGCAGCCGGCCGGCTGGGCGGACGTGCAGGCGACGCGCGTGACCTTTGCCGGCATCACGCACTTTGTCATCGACTGTGCGCAGCCGGACGAGGCGCTCGTGCAGCGCGCCATTGACGCCGCGCCCGAGGCCAGCGCCGTCGGGGCGATCTTTCTCGAGCGCGCGTGCGGCAGCATAAAGCCGGTCGTGTTCGTGCGCGAGACCGCGTCCTGCGTCGCGGAAAACAGCTGCGCCTCCGGCAGCGTCGCCACGGCCGTCGTGCTCACGGCGGACTTTGCCGACGGCATCACGGAGATCGGCATCGGCCAGCCGGGCGGCACGCTGGAGGTCGGCGTGCAGCGCGCCCATGGCGCGGTGACGGGGCTGTCCATCGGCGGCTCGGTGCGTCTGGCGCAGATGCTGACCGTCACGCTGCCGGATACGGCGGACGCGTCGTGTTAATTCGTAAACTATGCTTGCATATTTGCACGCAATCATGTAGCATATTGTTAGATTTTGCGCAGGGAGCGATACGTGAAGTATCAAAAACTGCTGTTTATGGAGAGGAGAATGTGTGATGAAATGTCCCCGCTGTGGTCATGAAATGACGCTCGATACCCATCGGAAGTATGCGCTGAACATGTGCTATGAGTGTGGCTATATCGAAGGCCGCCTGATCGACCCCGAAAAGAAGGGCGAGACGAACTTTGAGCGCATGAAAAAGCTCAACTTCAACGAAATGGTCGCGTTCCTGACCAAGGGTCTGAACCTGGATGAGGCCAAGCTGGCCGACTGGCTGGACGACGAGGTCAAGTGACCCGCACCACCGTATTTTACGCGCCGCACCCAATACCGGGTGCGGCGTGTTTCCGCGCTGGGCGGATACGGCAAATTGCCGAGAATTTGCTTGACACGCCGGGGAGCGCCATTGTATAATACCAAGCGCGTGGACAGGCGTTTGCTTTTGCAGCGCACTTTTCTTTTCAATAGGGGTTTGATGCGTCTAACTCCTGAGATTTTGTCGGAAGTATCCGCGCCCGGCCATGCAGACACGCAGAAGCGTGCATTTCTTTTCAGCAAGAGTTAGATTACTCTAATTTATATTAGACAAATCTAATCAAGACTTTCAACGAAACCATTTGGAGGAAACATTCATGCAGCAATTATTCAAACGGATGCTGTCGGTGCTCCTGGCGGCCGCCGTCCTGCTGTCGCTGACGGTGACGGCGTTCGCGGCCGACGGCGGCGCGGACACGGCGCTCACGGCGGCGGATTATGCCGCTGCGGACGCGTTGTTCGACGCGCTCGATGGCGTGGAGCAGGAAGCGGTGCGGCGGGATGCGTCCACAGACGGGCGCACACAGGCCATCTGCGACTATCTCAACGCGCAGGACACGGTCGTATCCGGCTCGGTCGAGACGAGCGGCGACCAGATCACCTGGATGACGGAGCAGGGCATTGCCTGCGCCTATTCCCCGCGTCTGGAGCAGATCGCGGCGGCGGCAGAGTCTACGGCCGACGATACGCCCGACGTGCAGACGCGCACCTACGCCGCGCGCGGCACGCAGCACGGGCGCGATGTGTACCTGTTCCAGCCGTACTACGGCATTGACCGCAGCTTCACCGAGCAGTACCAGAAGGAGGCCCAGCGCGTGGCGCAGGCGTCCGAGGGCACGTATCACTACTACAAGGGCGAAGCGGCGACGATCGACGCCATTGCGGATGCGATCACGGACGGCGGCCTTGTCATCTTCGACTCGCACGGCTCGACGGATTATGAAAACGGTGAGGACTACACCTCCGGTGCCACGACGTCCTACCTCTGCCTGCAGACGGGCGACGGCCTGACCAAGGCAGACTATGATGACGGACACGCCGTCTACAGCAGCTCGAGCAGCAGCATGAAATATTTCCTCGTGGACGGTACGGTCATCGCCGATCATATGGACGCCGATGCGCAGGCCAACAATGGCCTGCTCTGGATGGCGATCTGCCTCGGCATGGCGACCGACGGTCTGGAAAAGCCGCTCATGGATCGCGGCCTCGGTGTTGTGTACGGCTACAGCCAGTCGGTCACGTTTGTCGGCGACTATACGTTTGAGGCTGCGTTTTTTGACAGCCTGCTCGGCGGCAGCACTGTCTCCGAGGCAATCCATGATATGAAGACGGTCTGCGGCGCGTGGGACTGCTCACCGCAGATCTGCCAGGCCAACGGCATGCCTGCCAACTATCAGATGACGACGCTGGAGGCAGCGCAGCGCGGCCGCGCCGCGTTCCCGGTCGTCGTCTCCGCGGACGATACCTATCCAGGCCATGGCAATGTCGACGCGCTGCAGAATGTCAACTCCGGTTGGGCGCTGCTCGACCGCTATGCTCTGACGGCAGACACCGACACGCCGGAGTATGGCTCCGTGACGCAGCGGGGCATGACCATCACGGCCAACGCCAACACCGGCTATTACGCCTCCGGCTACACCGTCACGCCCGAGGGTGCGGCAACGGTGCGTCAGGACGGCGATACCTTCCGCGTTTCCGCGCTGCGGCAGGACTGCAAGGTGACGATCCACTTCGCCGCCAAGACGCCGGCGACCGTGCACTTCTCAGTGCCGGGTGGTGTGACACAGTCGGACGCCGCCGGTTATATCGGCGATCCGATCACGCTCCCGCAGCCGACGGGTACGCCCACGGCTGACGCGCAGGACTATCACTTCGTCGGCTGGACGACCGAGCCGGTCAAAACACCGGTCGTGAGCACGCAGGTGCTCCGCGCGGGCGAGCGCTATGACGTCACGAGTGCGGAGACGACGCTCTACGCGCTCTATCAATACTTTGCCACACCGGATGGCCGGACGCCCGCGTTCTCCGCCGTCACGGCGGACACCGACGACTGGAGCGGGACGTATGTCCTGCGCGGCGGTGACCGTGTCCTGCGCTGCGACGGCACTGTTTACGGGGCGGCGCTTGGCAGCACCGCTGCCGCCGTGCCGCTCGCGAATACCGGCATTACTGTGGACGCGGACGGCAATGTCTCCGGCGTCTCCGGTACGTATACCGTGCAGATCACGCGCGTGGCCGGGACGGAGCAGTACACCATCCGGCTCGGCGGCGCAATGTCGTCGGTTTATCTGGCCTGCCGTTCGAACAGCGACCAGCTCAATTCTGCCGTGGACGGCGGCAGCAGCTATGCCCGCTGGCTCATCAGCTGGCAGGACGGCCATGTTGTCATTCAAAACGCACGCTACATGGCGCGCAGCTTGCAGTTTTGCGCAGATAAGCAATATTTCCGCTGCGTGCGCGGCACCGAGACGCCGCTGACGCTCTATCGCGGCGAAGACAGCGGCCTGTGGTACACCACGCTGCTGCAGTCGGCCCATGTGCATCAGTATGTGGAGTCCGCCTGTCAGGCGGCGACCTGCACGGAGCCCGGCTGGGTGGAATATGCCTGCACCGCCTGCGGCAGCACCTACCGCGACACGCTCAATCCGCTCGGTCATGCGTTCCGTGACAAGGCTTCCGCCGTGTGCGCGCAGGCGGCGACCTGCACCGAGCCCGCGCAGTATTTTGTGCAGTGCGACCGCTGCGATGCTGTTAGTGAGACGCTGACGGTCGTGGCTGGTGATCCGCTCGGTCATGCGTTCCATGACAAGGCTTCCGCCGTGTGCGCACAGGCGGCGACCTGCACCGAGCCTGCGCAGTATTTTGTGCAGTGCGACCGCTGCGATGCCGTCAGCGAGACGCTGACGGTCGCGGCCGGCGATTCGCTCGGCCACAGCTATGATAGAAACGGCGCCTGTGTCCGCTGCGGCGCGCTGATGCCGGTCACACCGTTCGATGACGTTCCGGAGGACACCTATTATAACGACGCGGTCTATTGGGCCGTCCGCCGCGGCATCACGAGCGGCGTCGGCGGCAATCGCTTTGCCCCGGACGAAACGTGCACGCGCGCGCAGATCGTGACCTTCCTCTGGAACGTTGCCGGCAATCCGGAGCCGAAATCCCTGGCCGTCCCGTTCGCGGACGTGTCGGCGAACGCTTACTATTACAAGGCCCTGTGCTGGGCGACCGAAAACGAGATCACCTACGGCACGAGCGACACAACCTTCTCCCCGGACGGCATCGTGACGCGCTCGCAGGCGGTGGCGCTGATGTGGCGCGTCGCCGGCAGTCCGGATGCCTCCGCGGACGAGACGTTCACGGACGTTCCGGCGGACACGTATTACGCGGCTGCGGTGCGCTGGGCCGTTGCAAATGACATCACGGCGGGTACGGGCGGCAACCGCTTTTCGCCGCTGGCCCCCTGCACACGCGCACAGATCGTTGCGCTTTTGTACAATCAACTGCATGCATGATATGCCGGAACCGGCCGGCGGAAAGGGAAGGTGAGGCCTACACACAGACTCATTGCACTCACAAACCATGTACATACCAATTCATTTCAGGAGGTAATGACCAACCCATGAACAAGACAATCACCAAACGGCTCCTGTCTCTGGTGCTGCTGGTGGTCATGCTCGTCGGCTGCGCGCTCCCGGCCTATGCCGTGGACACCGGCGCAAGCGGCGACCTGACCGCAGCGTATGCACTCCGGGGCACGGCCTACAAGGACGGCGTCTATGAAGGCACCGGAAAGGGCTTTAAAGACGGCGAGATCAAGGTCAAAGTGACCATCACCGACGGCAAGATCGCCAAGGTGGAGCTCGTCAGCCAGGAAAAGCAGAGCTATTGGGACTCGAAGAATGTTTCTTCGCTCTTTGACGAGATCGTCAAGGCCAACAGCACCGAGATCGACGGCGTTTCCGGCGCGACCATGAGCAGCAACGGTGTCAAGGCTGCGGTCAACGATGCGCTGAGCAAGGCGCTCGTCACCGCGCCTGAGCAGCCGGGCGGCAGCATCTTTGCCGCCGGCACCGGCGCGAAGTCCGACCCGTATCTGATCCGTACGGTCGATCAGCTCAAGGCGTTCGCGGCCTCGGTCAACGGCGGTGAGACCTACGCGAGCCAGTACGTCACGCTCGACGCCGATCTTGACCTCACCGGTGAGAGCTGGACGCCGATTGGCGGCGACAACGGCAGCTTCAACGGCATCTTCAACGGCGACAACCACACGATCGCCGGCCTGGCCATCGGCACGAAGGCCGAGTCCGCCGCGTGTGCGTATGCCGGCCTCTTCGGCCTTGTCGGCCAGGGCGGCGCGATTCGCAATCTGGGTGTCAAGGATGCGTTTATCAACAACAAAACCACAGATGAAGACCCTGCGGTCGGCATTCTGGCGGCGGCTACCGGCGAGAGCAGCGTGATCGACGGCTGCTGGGTCAGCGGCACGATCGTTAGTGATGCGGCCGGTGACAATAACTACACCTACGTCGGCGGTGTTGTCGGCAACGGCGGCGGCAAGAGCCTGGTGTGCAACACCTGGGCGGACGTGCAGATCGCGGCCAAGGGCAGCGATACCGGCGCGGGCGGCATCGTCGGCTGGACGAGCAACGATTCCGCGGTCATCAACTGCGCGGCATTCGGCACGATCGGCAACTACTGCGACGGCTCCATGATGTACGGCGCAGGCGGCATCGTCGGCTACAGCTGCGGCGCGATCTACGCCTGCTACTCCGACGTGACCCTGCACATGGACGCCATGTCCGATGCGGGCGACGGCTCCGATGTGCCCATCGGCGGCATTGCCGGTTCTCCGGCGGCACTCACGGCGGCCTATCGCTGCTGGTTCAACGCTGACGCGGCGCAGACCTACTACGGCGATGAAGCGGTGGCGGAGCCGGTCGCGGTCGGCTATGACATGCTCAACTACTCTGTCAGCGATCAGGAGGAGTGCGCCGGTCTGACTTCGGCAGAGCTCACCTCCGGCGTGCTGGCGACGAAGCTTGCCGACGCGCTCACGGAGGAAAAGCTTGCCGATGCGCAGGCGTATTTCTCCGACAAGGCGGTTGGCCTGCTGGGCAACGGCGTTACGATGAACAGCCTGCTGAGCATGAGCGAAAACGGCTGGAACAGCTGGCAGGTCGAAAACGGCCGCCTGCTGCCGACCGGTGAGGGCAGCAATCAGCCCGTCGACCCGAGCGATTTCTTCGCCGGCGGCGAGGGCACGCAGGCCGATCCCTACCGCATCGAGACCGAGGCGCAGCTGCGCGGATTCGCAGAGGCCACCCAGAGCGGCAAGCTCAGCACCACGAACCTGTACATCCGGCTCGACGCCGATATCGCGCTCTCGGAAGAGGCGTGGACGCCGATCGCCAAGTTTGGCGGCAGCTTTGACGGCGACGGCCACACCGTCTCCGGCATGACCATCGGCACGAGTGCGCAGCCGTCGGAGCGCACCTCCGCCGGTTTCTTCGAGACGCTGGCAAACGGCGCGTCGGTCAGCAACCTCAAGCTGACGGACGTCTCGGTCAACGTCGCGCGCACGGGCAGCAACCTCGATGATGCGGTCTATGCCGGCGGTCTCGTCGGCGGCGGCCAGACCATGGGCGCCGACGTCCGCATCGACAACTGCTCGGTCACGGGCGGCACCATTTCCGCGTCCTCCGGCATGCACGTGTACGCGGGCGGCCTCGCTGCCAGACTCGGCGGGACCAACTACGTCACCAACTGCTATGCAGATATCGACATCACGGCGGCAAGCAGCAAGTATGTTGCCAGCGCCGGCGGCCTTGTCGGCACGTTCGGCAGCAGCAGCTTCGTCGGCAACTGCGCCGCGCTCGGCGCTGTCGCCGCCAGCGGCAACAGCCAGGAGTATAACAGAGTCAGAGCGGGCGGCCTGCTGGCTTCGGCCCCGTTCCTGACGGAAAACTGCTACGCTTCCGGTAATGTCACCCTGACGAATGCCAGCAGCGACTATGACGCCTATGCCGGTACGCTCATCGGAGAGCAGAGTGGCAGCGCCGTCGTGGACAGCCACTACAGCAGCAAGGCGGTGCTCACCGTCAACGGCGAGAGCAAAGACCTCATCGCAGTCGGCAAGACGCCCAGCAGCTGGTACAGCGGCATCAACTACAATAAGATCACGGCGCAGGACGACGTCACGAACGACGCCTTTGCTGCCGTCCTGAATCAGGGCATCTCCGCCGAGGGTCTCGCCGCGACGGATGAATACCTCATCAACAGCGGCAAGTTCTCCGGCTACACGGCCGAGGGCCTTGCGGCCATGCGTCCGGCAGTCTGGCAGAGATGGGGCGCTGCCGACGGTAAGGTCCTGCCCGGCGTGAAGGCCAAGAGCATCTTTGCCTCCGGCACCGGCACCAAGGACGATCCCTTCGTCATCGAGACGGAGGCGCAGCTGCGCGCGTTTGCCGCCTCCACCATCGGCGACAATGCGGTCGACTACGCGGGCCAGTATGTCGCGCTCGACGCGGACATCACCCTCAACGGCGCGTGGACGCCCATCCACTACTTCGCCGGCAGCTTTGACGGCCGCGGCCACACCGTCTCCGGTGTGCGCATCGGCACCGAGCTTGCGCCGCTCGAGCAGAGCAGCGTCGGCTTCTTCGACGTGCTTTCAAACGGTGCCAGCCTCGCAAACTTGCACCTGACCAACGTTGCCGTGTACGGCAAGCTCACCGGGGACTGGGATCGTCCGTTTGTCGGCGGTCTGGTCGGCGGCTCGCTCGGCATGGGCAAGAATGCACGCATCGATCACTGCTCCGTCGCCGGCGGCATTGTCAGCGCGGAGGGCAGGCAGTGGGCATATGGCGGCGGCCTGACCGCGTCGCTTTATCTCGATGCCTATCTCACCAACTCCTGGACGGATGTGACCGTGCAGGTCAAGTCCGCCAACGGCCTGTGCTCGGCCGGCGGCCTCGTTGCCACGAACTCCAACGGCACCATGATCGCCAACTGCGCCGCCCTCGGCGGTGTGACGGCCATCTCGGGCTACACGACCTCTTCCAAGGTCAGTGCCTCCGTCGGCGGTCTCGTCGGCCAGGGGACCGGCATGTTCCACAACTGCTACGCTGCCGGCAATGTCGCGCTGACAATGGCCATCACGCCGGATGAACCGGCTGTGGGCAGCCTCATCGGCCAGATGTCCACGAGCCGCAGCTACAATGGCATCGTCACCGACTGCTACTACAACAGCAAGGCCACCGTGACCGTCAACGGCACGGCCGGCACTGCGGTTGCCTTCGGCGATCTTGTCAGCGGCGACACGAACAACGTCGCCGGTGCGGACACGTCCAGCGCCGCCTTTGCCGACACCATGAACCGCGGCCTCACGGTCGAGGGCCTCGCCGCCACAGACAAGTTCCTTACGAGCAATGACATCGGCTTCACGACCGATATGCTCATTGCCATGCGTCCCGCCGCGTGGTACGGCTGGGAAGTGCGCAACGGCAAGACTGTGCTCAGCGCGGACGTCTTTGTCCAGCCCGACGCGCCGGTGCTCGACTTCTTCGAGCGCGGCTCCGGCACGGAGGCCGACCCCTGGGTCATCCAAAACCTTGACCAGCTCAAGGCGTTTGCGGCCTCGTTTGCAAAGACGGATTACTCCGGCAAATACATCGTCCTCGGCGCGGACATTGACCTCGCCGGCGAAGCCTGGACGCCGATCGGCCACATGGCCAACAGCACGCAGGCCTTCCGCGGCAGCTTCGACGGCCAGGGTCACAAGATCTCCAACATGACCATCGGCAGCAAGGCCGCCCCGGTCAGCGCGGAAGCGCGCATTTACTTCGGCCTGTTCGCGGCGCTCATGAACGGCTCCGTCGTGGAAAACCTCGGCCTGGAGAACGTCAACGTCCACCTCACGGCCGATAAAGAGTCCGCTATCGGTGGCGCACTGGCCGGCTGCTGCGATCTTGCCGTCATCAACAACTGCTGGGCGACCGGTGACATCACCGCGCGCACCGAAGACGGCAGCTACGCCAACAACAGCTTCGCCGGCGGCCTGATCGGCTACAGTCAGCGCAGCTACATCCTCAATTCCTGGACCGACGTAACGCTGGACGCCTTCTGCAAGACGGCCAACGCCGAGGCCGGCGGCATCACTGCCATGAACGCCTTCGGCATGATCGTCAACTGCTACACGCTCGGCGACATCTCCGGTGAGACCGACCGCGAGAATGTGGACGACGGCGGCGTGACCTACCTCGGCGGCATCGCTGGCTGCCAGGCCGGCACCATTGCCAACTGCTACACCACCAGCAATCTCACCTCCCGCAGCTGGACGCGCTATGTCGGCGCCATCGCCGGTATGGCCACCGCCATCAGCGAGAGCTACGACACCTACTTCAGCGACGGCGCGCGGCTGACCATCAAGGATCAGACGTTTGACCCGCCGGTCGCGTTCGGCAGCCAGGTCCCGTCCGGCTACAATGAGGACGGCGAATTCATGAACGGCTCGTTTGTCAGCAACGTTGAGGCGCTCCCGGCCGGGGACATGACCGCGCAGGCGCTCGCCGACAAGCTCAACGGCAACTTCGGCGCGTTCCCGATCTCCGAGGACGATCTGCCCGCCGCGCTGCGCACCTGGACGATCCAGAACGGCGCCGTCGTGTTCGGCACCGGCACCGCGAGCATTACCTATGTCCCGGTCGAGCGTCCGGATCCGAGCATCAACTATGATTACAAGGACGGCACCTACTACGGCCGCGACACGGACAAGAAGGTCATTGTGCGCATCACGGTGAAGGATAAGAAGATCGTTTCCGCCGAGGTCGTTGACCCGGCCGACTTTGACGCCGCCAACAGTGAGACCATTCTCGCGGCGCTCATCAAGGATCAGACCGTGAAGAATGCCTCCGACGGCACGACCGACGACCAGACACTCAAAGCGGCGCTGTCCGTCGCCGTCAACAAGGCGCTGCTCGGCGACACGAGCACCTACGATCCCGCCGATCCGTCCACCATCTTCGCGGGCGGTACCGGCACGCAGAACGATCCTTATCAGATCGCGACGGCGGCGCAGCTGCGCGCCTTCGCCGCGGCGGTCAATGAGGAGGAACACTTCGACGGTGAGTATATTGTGCTCACGGCCGATATCGACCTTTCCGACGCCCAGTGGATGCCGGTCGGCAGCGCGGGCGGCCACTACTTCGCCGGTATCTTCGACGGGCAGAACCACTGCATCCGCGGCATGAAGATCGGCACGCAGAAAACGCCTGCGGACTACGTCTCCGCCGGCCTGTTCGCCTGCATTGACGGCGCGGTCGTGCGCAATCTCGCCGTGGCGGATGCGGAGATCTACATCGCGCGTCCGGATGCCGTGCGCACCTATGCCGGCATCATCGCCGGTGTCACCGACAACAGCGAGACCGGCGCCGGTGCCGTCATCAACAACTGCGCCGTCTCCGGCACGATCTACAACAAGTCCGTTGACTGGAGCCAGAACGGCGGCATCACGGCCTACTGCTACAACAGCATGATCCTCAACTGCGGCGCGCAGGTCGACATCACCTCGATCTCGACCGGCGGCACGGCGCTTGCCGGCGGCATCGTCGGTCAGGACGGCTTTGCCATCGTCGCCAACAACTATGCCCGCGGCAGCATCTATGCCGAGGCCGGCGTCAACTCCGCCACCATCGGCGGCATCGCCGGCATGCAGGCCGGCGTGGCCGGCAACAACTATGCCGATGTGAAGCTGGTGTCCAAGAACGCCACCGGCGACATCGGCGGCATCACCGGCCGCAACACCGCCATCGGCACGATCATCTACGGCTACTTCAACAGCGAGCAGGAGCAGCGCTCCGGCAACACGGTCATCGCCGAGCCCAAGGCGGTCGGTGAGAACGTGACCATGCTCGGCAACACCGGCGTCGTCAAGGAGACCACAGGCATGACCGCAGCAGAGCTTAAGAGCGAGGCCTTCCGCGACCTGCTCAACGACAACCAGTGCGAGGACAAGGAGCTGCGTACAGCGCTTGCTCAGGGCATTTCCGACTTTGACATCGTGGTGCGCGAAGCCAAGCTCACGATCGACAGCTGGGTGCTCGACGGCATCGTCTGCCAGGGCAATGCGCCGGCGCTCGCTGCGCCGCAGCCTGCGGCCGCTCCGGTCATCGATCCGAAAGGCGGCTCCTTCATCGGTGAGCAGACGGTCACCATTACCTGCGAGACCGAGGGTGCGCGCATCTACTACACGACCGACGGCAGCGACCCGACGGCCGACAGCACGCTCTACACCGGCGCGTTCACGCTCACGGCGTCCGCAACGGTCAAGGCCATCGCCGTCAAGGACGGCTGCCCGGCCAGCGAGATCGTCACAGCGACGTTCACGAAGGCCGAGCCCGCGGCCGCTCCGGTCATCGACCCGAACGGCGGTTCCTTCACCGGCGAGCAGACGGTCACCATCACCTGCGAGACCGAGGGTGCGCGCATCTACTACACGACCGACGGCAGCGACCCGACGGCCGACAGCACGCTCTACACCGGCGCGTTCACGCTCACGGCGTCCGCAACGGTCAAGGCCATCGCCGTCAAGGACGGCTGCCCGGCCAGCGAGATCGTCACAGCGACGTTCACGAAGGCCGAGCCCGCCATCGTCTTTGACGACGTGGCCAAGGACGCCTGGTACTACGACGCTGTCCAGTGGGCAGTGGGCGCAGGCGTCACGGAGGGCACGGGCAACAACCACTTCTCGCCCAACATGATCTGCACCCGCGCGCAGGCGGTCATGTTCCTGTGGAACGCCGCCGGCAACCCGACCCCCAAGACGACGGACAATCCGTTTGTTGATGTCTCGGAGAATGCCTACTACTATCAAGCCATGCTCTGGGCCGCGGGTGAGGGCATCACCGAGGGCACGGGCAACAACTGCTTCAGCCCCAACATGGTCGTGACCCGTTCGCAGATCGTCTCGTTCCTGTACCGCTATGCCGGCTCCCCGGCTGTGGAGAACGCAGCGTCGTTCGCCGACGTTCCGGCGACGGCTTACTATGCCGACGCCGTGGCGTGGGCCATGGCCGAGGGCGTCACGGAGGGCACGGGCAACAACTGCTTCAGCCCCCTGCGCGACTGCACGCGTGCGGAGATGGTGTGCTTCCTGTACAACTACCTCGCCAAGTGAGCCGCACCCGGTAACGCGATCACCAAAACCTAAGCACGAGCCGGCCGTTTCTTCGGAAACGGCCGGCTTTTTGCGCGCGGCAGCGGGGTTGATGGATCCGACAAATTTCCTTCGTATTTTTCAACTTTTTTCGGTGAATGCGTGCCTTGACGCGCGCCGGATACGGGTGTTATCATCAAGCCATCAAACGCGAAGACACAGAGTAGTAAGCAGGAACGTCCTTTCAGAGAAGTGCCGGGTGGTGCGAGGCACGAAGCGTACAGACCTGCCGAACTGGCTGAACAGCGGCTGCGCTGAACGACGAGTAGGTGCAGACGGGTGCGCCCGTTATTGTGCAGGGATATGATGGTATCCCGGGAGAGTGCGTCCCCTGATTTTGGGGTCGAAGAAGAGTGGTACCGCGGAGGGTTTTCGGCCTTTCGTCTCTTCTGCCAGAGGGCAGGAAAGACGGAGGGTTTTCTTTTTTCCTGCCAAACCATCAGATCATTTTGCAGGAGGAACGAATCATGAAAACCCGGACCAAAACCAGAACCATACCCAAGACCCCGTTTTTTGCCGCCTTCTCGGTCGGCGCGGTGCTGTTTTCCGCGCACGCCGGCGGCGGCTTCGCGACCGGCAACCAGGCCAACACCTATTACGTCGGCCTTGGCTGGGCCGGCATCGTGTCGGCCATCGTGGCCATGCTGCTGCTCACGCTCACGATGCGCGAGGCTATGATCATGTACAATTCCCGCGGCCTGACGAGCTATAAGCAGCTGTTCGAGACGCTCTACCATCCCTTTGATAAGATCGAGTGGCTGTTCGAGATCTTTTTCTACATCATGGTGCTCATGGCCGTCGCGGCCGCCATTTCGGGCGCGGCCTCCGCGCTGCGGAGCTATTTCGGCGTGAACTATTATCTCGGCGTCGTGGCCGTCGGCTGCCTCGTCCTGCTCCTGACCATTTTCGGCGCGGGCATCGTCCGCGCGGCATCCACCTATATGGGCATCGCCATCCTCGTCACCGCCATCACCATTTACGCCATCGGCATTTTCAAGAGCGAGTCGCCGCTGTTCACGGTGCTCTCCGCGGACTTCCGGACGACCGGCTTTGCCAATGTCCCCAAAGCGATCTTTAACGCCTTCACCTATGCCGGCTTCCAGTGCGTCACGCTCCCGACCATGATCGCCTGCGGCACGACCATGCGCAGCAAGCAGGGCTGTGCCAAGGCCATGTGGATCTCCTTTGCCATGAACGCCGTTGCGCTCGTGCTCTCCGTGTTCATGCTCATCTGCTGGCGCGGCGTCTACACCGCCGTGGACGGCGGCACGACCATCCCCACGCTCACGGTCTGCAACGCCATGGGCATCCGCGCGCTCACCGCGGTCTATGGTGTCTGCCTCATGCTCTGCCTCATCTCCACGGGCGTGACGACGATCTTCGGCTTCGTCGCCCGCTTTGAGAAGCTGCCGATGTTCCGCGGCATCCAGTCCGCGCCGGCGCGCAGTGCCATCGTGTCCGCGTTCATCATCATTTTGTCCATGTCCATTTCCATGGCCGGCCTCACGAACATCATCAAGTACGGCTATGGTTACTGCGGCTATCTCGGCATCGCGGTCGTGGTCGTTCCGTTCCTGACCGTCGGCGTGTACAAAAACCGCAAGTACATCCGCGAGCACGGCCTTGCGCAGGGCTTCGCCGCCGCGCAGCCGGAGACCGAAGCGGCCGAGACTGCGGAACCCGCCGCCGTTCCCGCCGCGGCGAAATAACAAAGAGACACCTCACAGCAGCACTTGCCGCTGCGAGGTGTTTTTGCAAATACGTGAGATACATGCCTTATGGAGCCTTTATCGACCGCAGCACTGGCGTGTTGACAGGTTTTCGCACGCCTGCTATCATGGCAGTGCCGCGCAGAAATTCTGCTTGCGGAGATCACAGAAGTCATGGAGAAAACGACAGATGAAAATTTATGAATTGGTGCACATGCACGGGGCGGAAACGCTGGCGGATGGCCGCTTCCACTACGGGGATTGCGCGATGCTCGGCTGCTTTTCGTCGGCGGAGCGGGTGGCAGCAGCAATCGAAAAGTATCGCAGCATTCCCGGTTTTTGTGATTATCCCAACGGATTTGTCGTTTTTGCGCACGAAGTGGAAGAGCATGCGGTGCTCGTTTATCTAGCCAATGTCTACATTCACGATGCGGAATATGAATTTGAATATAGCCGGAACCTCGGTGTATTTAAAAATGAAAGTGACGCTCGACTTGCCGTCGAGGTTTTCCGGCAGGATAATTCCACGCGGTGGGAAGTAGATGGTTTGATTGTGGAGTGGAGTGTTGACCAATACACGCTGGATGAAATGAACTGCACAGACGGTTTCGAATATTGAGACAGTGAGTGACTCCGGCATTCCCGTACGGCCCGAGGTAGGCGCGGCCGCGGTGAAATAAGGCGAAATAACATATTACAAGAATCGCCCCGCAGCAGAAGCTCTGCTGCGGGGTGTGCTTTTCTCTCATGATTCTATTTATGTTGCCGGTTCCCACTCGACCGTGTCGAGCACGGCCAGCAGCTGGTCGCCCTTGTCCGCGAACCAGCCGGCGTTCGGATCGGCCCAGGCGATGATGCCGCGGTTTTTGCCCTGGAAGCTGAGAAACGTCCAGTTTTTGTCGCCGTCATAATACCCGGCGGAGACGCTGCCCCCGGCGAGCGTCAGCGATTCTTCCTTCAGCCCCGTGCCGCACACGCCGAAGCTGTCCGACCAATAGAGCTGCACGCAGCTGTCCGAGCCGCTGTCCGGCCAGAGCTTTACGCCGAAGCAGGCTTCCGAGTCGTCGAGCGTCCCCTCGGGGCAGGCTTCATACTTCCAGCCATCCGGCACCTGCACGCGCAGCGTTCCGGCAGTCCCGGACGCAGTCACGGTTTCGGCAGGCTTGGGCGTGGGCTGAGCCGCAGCCGGCTTGCCGCAGCCGGCGGGGAGGAGGAACAGCAGGGCCAGGACCAGTGCGGGGAGCAGTCTTGCTTTTTTCATGAATAACCACCTTCCTTTACCTGAAAAGACGGTGTTCATGGCAAAGGGTTCCGCACAGGAAAAGTCCCGGTTGCAAAATGCGGCGCATCCTGCTATCTTTGCCTTGGGAATGAAGTGCTCCCGCAGGGTGACCTGAAAACGCCGCAATGGCTGATGACTTCTGCTTTCGCAGGGGTCATTTTCTTTTTTGGAGGATAGAGAATATGTTGAATTGCCTGTTTGTCGGGGTCTGCGGCTTTCTCGGTGCGGTGGCGCGCTATCTGTGCACGCGCCTGCCGCTCGCGCCGGAGGGCGGTTTTCCGCTCGTGACGCTGCTTATCAACGTGCTCGGCGCGTTCGTGATCGGCCTCATCGCGGCCGGCGCGTCGAAGCACATCGGGTGGGATCCGCGTCTCGTGCTGCTGCTCAAGACCGGCGTGTGCAGCGGCTTCACGACGTTTTCGACCTTTGCACTCGAGACATCGTCGCTGCTGCAGAGCGGGAAGCCGTGGACGACCGCGGCCTATATCGTCCTGAGCGTGAGCGCGGTAGCGCTCGCCGAGCGGCTCGTGGGTTAATCCGCACCGGCCGTTTTGCGCTTTTGAAACAGCGATGCGCCGTGGTTGAACAGCAGCACGCCCAGCAGCGTGATACTGCCGCCGCAGAGCGTGGCGGCGGTGAAGGGACTGCACCAAAATGAGCTCATCCTGCGCTATTCCTGCCTGACGCGCGCTGAGCTTGCGCGCGGCGCGGCATGGCTGAAGGCGGTGATCGCGCCGGATTGACTGACAGATGCATCTTATGAAATATAAAAACCCCACGGCGGCCGGTCAACAGCCACCGTGGGGTTTGGTGCGCCTGAAGGGACTCGAACCCACACGCTGAAAGCACGAGAACCTAAGGGGTATGTCACCTTAGTGAAAGATTTTCAGAGCCCTCCATATCATGAGGAAAGGGCATCTTTTCCAACGCTTCAAAAGATATTCGGTCGTGACCGGCCGAACACCTGCTAAATCATAGCATACTCTGCCGGAAAAGTATAGCATGATTATAGCTTTACGGGAGGGAATTTCTGCCGCTGCATGACATGGTTGGTAATGTGAGTATGATGCATTGTAAATCTGAATGCGATCCTGAGGTCCGAGGTCACCGCCCTGCAATTTATTCATCTTTTTCGCGTAACCGACTGCGATGCAAATAGTATTCCTCCCCTAATCCTTCGTCTCTAAAATATGCACGAGCATAGTCCAGCAGCTTTTGCTTGGCATTTAGAAACCAACGATTTTCCGGTTCGATTTGCAAGACATACTGCACACTTCCTATTAGGTGTGTCATATATGTGGGGCAGCGAATTGGTTGACCGTCTTCGAGAAAATTCAACCGATTACCGTGTACGATGCTGTCCTCTATGCCAAACTTCAAAGTATAGTAAATTTCCTGCCGCAGGTTTCGTTTATAGCTGCTGGGGATGGAGAGCTTTTCATTGACGACCAAGCCTGTTACTGTCTGCCGGTCAGCATTGCTGATGAAATGTGTTTTCGCTTCATTCAATTCAAAGCCCATCTCAAACAACATTTTTTTGACTTTTTGATAGACTCCGTAGAGCGGACGGTCGGAGGAAAAGGTCATATCATCGCAATAGCGGGTATATGCGATCTGGCGCTGACTGCACCAACGACCGATGTAATTATCAAAGCGATACATAACGATATTGGATAGCGCTGGAGAGGTTGCCGCGCCCTGCGGAAGCGAATCGTCTTTACAGCAAAGCGAAGTCAGCAGATACCCAACTTGTCTTGAGATATAACGTGTGTTGAACGCTGTGCGCTGAACCTGTTCAAAGGTGACGCTGCCAAAGAAATCCGTGATATCCAGCTTCAAAAGGAATTTCTTGCCAATATGCGGTTCGGCATTTCCGCGTGTGGTACTCCCCTTTTGATAGGCCGTTGCAAATTTAGAAACAGGAAGCTGTGGAAGAATTTTTTCTTTGATTGGGTCCTGACAGAAGCGCAGCCTGATGCTGGGAACGCATAGGCTGCGGTATGTACCGTCTTTTTTAGGAAGGCGGGTTTCTTTATATTCCTTTTGAATGTGGTTGACGATATCATTCAATTCCCCGCGACTTATGCCTAAAAAGCCAGCCAATTGCTCGGCATCATAGAGGAATGGCAGGTTAGGATGCTCGGCATGATAATCCAACGCCATCTCTGTAGCTTTCAATATGCCAAATTTTTTTACAAAAGCCATGTCCTGCGGCTCAAAAGTTACGGAATTGGCATCAATTTTCACAGGAGAACACCCCCTTTATAAAAATCAAGCCCTTTGCAGTACAAAATGGTCGGATAAAGTGGAGGCGAATCCTGAATCACGCAGTGATTTTCAATTCGCCGGAACGTATCTGACCGGGGCATCGCTGTGCGATGCGCATCAACTTAAAACCCAAAACAGCGACTCGCTGTCCTCCCTAAAGAAATTGACTTTAGGCTGTACGCTACTGCAAAGGGCTGATTTTATTAATATGATAAGTCCATAAAGTAGGAACTGTCAAGATACACTACAATTTTAGAAAAAACTTCA
>ENA-OUNS01000420-OUNS01000420.1-human-gut-metagenome-genome-assembly--contig:-NODE-420-length-33695-cov-9.457224_pt1 | contig 33695 bp, 29 predicted proteins | sample MGYA00243237_ERZ505104 | MGnify/ENA primary metagenome ERZ505104 (study PRJEB26097, sample SAMN02711295) | human gut metagenome | biome: Gut microbiome | host: Homo sapiens | place: Denmark: Copenhagen...
ATGAACTGGATAACCTGGGCGTTCGCGTTGCTAACCTGGAGAAAAAAGCTGACAATGTAAAAGTAACCGGCGAACTGCGTTACAAATACATGAGCAAAAAAGATGACGCTAATGATGGTCAATCTTTCGAAAATGATCTGCGTTCCCGTATTTGGGTAACCGGTCAAATCAATGATGACTGGTCCTACACCGGCATGATTGAAAACACTCAAGATTTTGATGACAATGCTGGTAATGAAAAAACCGAATTCAATCGTGCATATGTTGAAGGTAAAATCGGTGGTCTGGCTGTAACCGCTGGCCGTTACAATGCATTCTTCGCTAACGGCAACATTTATGATGATCTGGTTGATGGCGCTGAAGTTTCCTATGGCGACAAAGTAAAAGTAACCGGCTTTGCTGGTAAAGCTACAGAAGTTGACGGTGGCAACTATGCTGGTGGTGAACTGGCAGGTTCCTTCGGTGACCTGAATGCTGCTGCTGGTTACGTAAACTACAAAGACCTTGGTGACGTTGAAGATGCTGACAATGCTATTTGGTATGTTGGCGCTGATTACACCATGGGTGATGTAAACCTGTCCGCTATGTACTTGAAAGGTGATAAGAGCCTTAATGGTGTTGATGAAAAAGTTCTTGATGATGATGGCTGGACTGCAGGTCTGGCATACAAAGGCGCTGATGCTTCCGACGCTGGTTCCTGGGGCCTGTTCGCTAACTACTATGACCTGGGCGGCCAAACCTACATTGCACACACCACTGATGCAAACACCTTTGATAACGATGGCTTCAAAGGCTACGGCGTTGGCGCTAACTACACCTTCGCTAAAAACATCGTTGGTACTGTAGCTTACTACGACACCGAATCCAAACTGGACAGCAAGACTGATGACCAACGCGTTTGGGCTGACGTAACCTTCACTTTCTAATTTAACGATTAGCAAGTAACACAGAAATAATACACGCGCGTATAAAGGCCCCCTCGCCGCAAGGTGAGGGGGCTTTGTGTTGCAAAATTATTTTGATGTGGTATAATAAATATAGAAAGACAACCGCCTAAGCAGTTCGTGCCAATCCAATCGGCTGCGCCTCTTGGGGCACTATTGCATGGCGCGCATATACCAATCAGCATCGTCCTATGGACTTGCTTCTTGGATGCGCCCGCAACAAGGTGGGTTGCCGATTCAAAGGGTCAGAAAATCCGCCTCAGTGAACGGCAAACTACAGAGGCGGTTTTTCTATGTCTGGATTACTGTATTGCAAAAATATTTTGATGTGGTATAATAAATATAGAAAGACAACCGCCCACAAGGTGGGTTGCCAGTTCAATGTGGTAAGAAAATCCACCCTGCGACCGGCAAGTTTTGGGGTGGTTTTCTTATGTCTGGATTATTTGCTGAACTGAAATATAAATGTCAGTAACGCCAGAATAAATACGCCAAAGGCCATAAGATCTTTGAAGTCGTAATTTTTCATAAGCATCACCTCCATTCCAACGGAATTTCGGCAACGCCACCCTGCAACACGGTTGTTCTTATTATTGTATCATGTAAACGAATTTTTGACAAGAAAGACAAAAAACTACCGCCCTCGCAGCTTTGCTGCGCAGGACGGTAGTTTTGCTTTGTTTAATTACAGGCCGGCCTGCTCAATACCGCTGAACAGGAAGCCTAAATGATTGGTGGAGTTCAGCAACACTACGCGCCAAACACCTTCATTATATTCTAATACATTGATACAGGTATTATCCTGCTTAATCTGCCAGAAGTGCGACATATCAAGGCCAAGCAAATCACAGATAATCGCTTTGTTCACTGCATCATGCGCAGCAACCAGCACAGTCTTATCGATATATTTGGCAGCATAATCGTCAAAGGCAGCGCGCGCACGCTTGCGCACATCCTCCAGGCTTTCGCCGCCGTCAGGCATTTGTACTAGGTGCGGCCTGGTGTGCCACAGGGCAAACTCCTGCGGAAATTGCTTGGCAATTTCCGGTGCCAGCACGCCTTCCCAGCTGCCGTGATTTATTTCCAGCAGACGTTCATCTGTTGCTACCGGCAGCTTGTGCAGATCGGCGCAGAACTTGCAGGTCTGGTAGGAGCGCTGCAGTGGGCTGGAGATGCACACATCAATAGGGATATGGTGCAAGCCCTCGGCCAGCAGGTGGCCTTGGCGCAGACCGCGCTCGCTCAGCGGTGTATCCTCCTGTCCTTGGTATCTGCCTTCTATATTCCAGGTTGTTTCGCCGTGTCGGACTAAAATTATTCTCATAGAATTTCCTCGCTGTAATTTATATAGTGATTAGCCTTCGCAGTTGATAAGCTTAACGTCAATAATGCCTTCCACACCACGCAGCTGCAGCATAATATCGTTAGGAATATCATCGCCAACAGCAATCGCCATAATGTTGGTGTCGGATTTAGGAGTGCTGCCAACCTGCATGCCGTTGATGTTGATGCCGGCGCTGCCCAAAATAGTTGCCATTTGACCGATCATATTAGGCTTGTTGACGTGCGGTGCCAGCAGCAGGTAGCCTTCGGGATTGAAGTCAACATGATATTGGTCGATTTGTACAATTTTAGGCTGCTTGCCGTCGAACAAAGTGCCTTCGATTTTATGTGTGCCCTTGGCAGTAGCAATTTTTACATTGATAGCGGTAGTGAAGTAACCTGGCTTGTTAGCCTTAACCTCTTTAACCTCCAGGTTACGTTTTTTAGCAATGCCGGGAGCATTGACAAAGTTAACGCTTTCCTGCAGAATCGGGTTCAGCAGACCTTTGAGGAAGGCGGTGGTAAGAGCCTGGGTTTCGGTTTCGGCAAGCGCACCGGTGTATTCAACTTCCACGCTCTTAATCGGTCCGTCTGCCAAATAGATGCCCACGGTACCCATGCGTTCTGCCAGTTTAAAGTAAGGTTGGATAACTGCTGCCACGCTTTTCGGAATGGGAGCCATATTAACGGCGGTCATAACCGGACGGCCTTCAAGTGCATCGATTACGCCGTAAGCAACATCAACAGCTACACCGATTTGCGCTTCGATGGTGGAAGCACCAAGGTGCGGAGTTTGTACAACGTTGAACAGGCCCAGGAAGGGGTTATTTTCTTTGGTAAGCGGTTCGGTCGGATAAACGTCAATGGCAGCGCCGGCAATTTTACCGGATTTAACGCCCTCGGCAATTGCCTCGGGATCCATGCAGCCGCCGCGGGCGCAGTTGACAATGCGCACGCCGTCCTTCATTTTGGCAATAGCTTCGGCGTTCAGCATTTTTTCGGTTTCTTTGGTGAGCGGAGTGTGGATGGTGATGTAATCGGATTTAGCCAGCAGAGTGTCAAAATCAACCAGCTCAACGCCAACCTGATGCGCACGTTCTTCGGTAATATAAGGATCGTAACCAATGGTGGTCATTTCCATAGCCTGCATACGTTTGGCAACACGGCTGCCGATACGGCCGACGCCGATGATGCCAAGGGTTTTGCCCTGTACCTGAATGCCGTCAAAGGATTTGCGGTCCCATTTGCCTTCCTGAATGGATTGATGGGCTTGCGGAATGTGACGAGTCATAGCCATCATCATAGCAACGGTGTGCTCGGTAGCTGCCATGGTGTTGCCTTCCGGGGTGTTGAGTACGACGATGCCTTTAGCGGTAGCGGCAGGAATATCGATGTTGTCAACGCCAACGCCGGCGCGGCCGATAACCTTCAGGCGAGTGGAGGCTTCGATAACCTCCTTGGTTACCTTGGTCATGCTGCGGGTTACCAGACCATCGTAATTGTTGATAACCTTAATAAGCTCCTCCGGCTTCATGTTGGGCATTACATCTACATCAAAGTGTTCGCGCAGCAGAGCTACGCCTTTTTCGCTGATATCGTTGCTGACAAAAATTTTCATGGTGATTTATCCTCCTGTTATTTGTTTTCCTTCACATATTCTTCCATAAACTCCGCCAAAGCCTTGCAGGCCTCCAGCGGCACTGCATTATAGGCACTGGCGCGACAGCCGCCGACAAGACGATGACCGCCGATACCGACAAAGCCGGCAGCCTTGCCCTTAGCTACGAAATCCTTCTCCATTTCCGGCGTAGCCAGATTGAAGGTAATGTTCATATTGCTGCGAGCTTCGGGAGCAGCATGACCCTTGTAAAAACCGTTGCTGTTGTCGATAACGTCATAGATGAGCTTAGCTTTTGCTGCATTATTCTTGGCAATAGCGTTTACGCCACCCTGCTTTTTAATCCAGTGCAGAGTTTTGTTAACCATATAAATGGCAAAGACAGGCGGTGTATTGTACAAAGAATCGTTATTGGCAAAGGTGCTGTACTTCAGCATAGTAGGCAGCTCCTCACGCGCTGTTGCCAAAAAGCTTTTCTTGGCGATGACGATGACTACGCCTGCAGGACCAAGATTCTTTTGCGCTCCTGCGTAGATAAGGTCAAAATCCTTGACGTTCACCTTGCGCGAGAGGATGTCGCTGGACATATCGCAGATAACGGGAACATCAAACTTGGGGAAATCCTTGTATTCGGTGCCGTAAATCGTGTTGTTGGCAGTGAGGTGTACATAAGAAGTATCGGGGCGGAGCGTGAATTCCTGTGGAATGTAGCTGTGGTTCTTATCAGCGCTGCTAGCGGCCTCATAAACCTCGCCGTAGAATTTTCCTTCTGCCATAGCCTTTTTGGCCCAGACGCCGGTGTTGACATAAGCGGCGTATTTTTTAGTGTGGAAATTGGCAGCTGTCATTAAAAACTGGGTGCTGCCGCCGCCTTGGATAAACATAATCTCGTAATCCTCGGGGATTTCCATCAGCTCACGCAGCAGCTGTTTTGTTTCTGCATGCATGGCAGCGTATTCACTACTGCGATGGCTCATTTCAATGATGCTCATGCCGGTGTTTTGATAGTTTAAGAATTCTTCCTGCGCTTCCAACAGTACCTCGAGCGGCATAGCGGAAGGACCGGCGTTAAAGTTATATGCTCTTTTCATGTATTCTTTCCTTCTTCCTGAAAATAAATAAGGCAAGCACATCCCTTGGGACGAGCTTGCCTTTATCTCGCGGTACCACCCAAATTGCCATTGCATAATTGCTTCACCTAAAAAAATAAGCCCATCATCCCTATCTTGGGACGAGGACTGCTCGCGGTGCCACCCAATTTGCCTATGGCCAACTTTGAACGCTGTATCGGGCGCACCCGTCAAATTCGTCATTTGCCGCTTCGGAGCGGAACTAGTGTGCTTCGCTGCTGCCTTGCATCAACCGCCAGCTTTCTGAAAAGACCTGCACATTGCTTCTCCATCATTGCGTTGCTTAATGTGATTTGTAGATGATTATAGCACGCCTGCTTTTAGAGTCAAGTGTTTTTGTAAAGATTTTTTATGTATACAATTTTTTAAGCTGTTTTGTAACGTAGGTTACAGAAAAGTTTCGGTTTGTATGCTTGCAAAATGATGTTATTCATGTTAAAGTAAGCATGTAAACAAAACAACGCAACCGCTAGGGGCGCAATTTGCTGAGAGGACTTACATCCGACCCTTTGAACCTGAATCTGGTTAAAACCAGCGTAGGAAAGCGAGCAGATTTCTGCAAAAAGACAATTCAACCGCTTTCCGACAGGAAAGCGGTCTTTTAATTATAAGGAGGAAAAATTATGGCAACACAAATGCAATTGGCACGCCAAGGTGTGATTACCGAAGCAATGAAAATTGTAGCAGAGCAGGAGCATGTAACTGCGGAGTTTATTCGCGAAGGCGTAGCAAACGGTACTATCGCCATTCCCTGCAACATCAATCATAAAAATATTATTCCGCGCGGTGTTGGTACCGGCCTTACCGTAAAGGTTAACGCTAACATCGGTACCTCCAGCAGCTATCCTGATCCGGAACCGGAGCTGGCAAAGCTGCAGGCTGCTATTGATGCAGGCGCGGATTCTGTTATGGATCTTTCCACCGGCAACAATATCAGCGCTTCCCGTCAGGCAATTATTGCTGCATCTACCGTAATGGTTGGCACTGTGCCTATGTATCAGGTAACTGTAGAAACCATTAAGAAGCGTGGCGCAGTGGTTGAGATGACTAAGGAAGATATTTTCGATGTTATCCGCCAACAGGCTGCAGATGGCGCCGACTTCATGACCATTCATTGCGGCATTAACAAAAATGTGCTGAAAGCACTCATTGACGAAGGCCGTGAGATGGATGTTGTCAGCCGCGGCGGCAGCTTTATCACCGGCTGGATGCTGCACAATGACGCAGAGAATCCTCTGTATGAATACTATGATGAAATTCTTGATATTTGTGCCGAATATGATGTAACTATCAGCCTTGGCGATGGCCTGCGTCCCGGATGCATTGCTGATGCTACCGACAGAGCGCAGATTCAGGAGCTGCTGAACCTGGGTGAATTGACACAGCGCGCTTGGGATAAGGGGGTACAGGTTATGGTAGAAGGCCCCGGCCACGTGCCCTACAACCAGATTGCTGCGAACATGCAGCTGCAAAAACGCCTGTGCCACGGCGCACCGTTCTATGTGCTCGGACCTCTTGTAACAGATGTTGCTCCCGGCTATGACCATATTACCAGTGCTATCGGCGGCACTCTTGCTGCTGTCAGTGGTGCTAACTTCCTATGCTACGTAACTCCGGCCGAGCATTTGGGCCTGCCTGACTTAAATGATGTACGCGAGGGCGTAATCGCTACCCGTATCGCTGCGCATGCCGCTGATTTGGCTAACGGCAACAAGCAGGCATGGGAGTGGGACCTGAAGATGGCAAGAGCACGTAAGGTTCTGGATTGGCCTGCTCAGCTTGATCTGGCTATCGACCCGGTAAAGGCTAAGGAATATCGCTGCCGCAAGAACAAATCCGATGATGAGGCTTGCTCCATGTGCGGTGATTACTGTGCCGTTAAAATTGTCGGTCAGTATCTCGAAGAGCATATGAGAAAGAATTAAGTCATTACTTGAAAAAATAGTATGAATGTGATATATTAAATATAGAAAAAGACAACCGCCCGCAAAGGTGGGTTGCCAGTTGAATTGACTTGAAAAGCCGCCTCGGAATCTGGTAAATTACAGAGGCGGTTTTTCTATGTGCGATTTACTTTCGGTTCTGAAAAATGAACGTCAGCAATGCCAGTATAAACATACCGAAAATCATAAGATCCTGGAATGTAAAATATACCATAGACATCACCTCCATTCTTAATTGAATGAAGGCAATACCACCCTGTAAAACGGTTGTCGTAAAAATTTTAACACATAAACATATTTTTATCAAGAATGCTTGATGCTTATCATTCTGAACTATGCTATAATATAGATAATTATAATATTTCTAGAGGTAACTGATGGACAAGAATATTTTAGAATATGTCGGCAAAAGCTTATATCAGACACATATTTTGAAGGAAATGAAGCGCTATGTCGTTTTCCGTGCGCGTTGTGCTATGCATAGCAACTCGATAGAAGGCTTGCTGAAATTTTTTGATGCAAACGGCAATCGTCAGGCATGGCTGCAGGGAGCACCTGCGCTTTTGGAACAGACTACCAGAGCGTTTTTTTATAAAGGCTCAACTTGGGATGAACGTGTAGAGCTGGTGCAGAATCATCTGCTGATTATGGAAGAGCTGTTCAAGCCGGAGCTGATGGATAAATTGTATAGCAAGGGTGAAATGGTGCAGCTGTGGGAGGATTCCTACGATGACAGACCGTTGACGCTGCAGCTGTGGTTTCATGCCGGCCAACGCAAGGAAGGCTGCATGTCTTTGGCTTTATTCTATGAGGGCGAGCCTTTATACCAAATCATGTTCTGGCTGGCAAAGAATAAAACAGACGGCAAGAATGTTATTTATATTGGTGCCCTGCAGGGACCGCAGAACGGTAATGAGCTGATTAAGGGCATGACGAAGGCTTTCTTCGGCTATCGTACCAAAAACCTGATGTTCTATGGTCTGCGTTGTTTTGCTAAGGCTATAGGCGTTGAAAATATTTTCGCTGTTACCAATGACGGCTATTACGCGATGAACCATGTACGTGTAGATCGTAAGCTGAAGACTGATTTCGGTGCTTTCTGGCAGGAGTGCGAGGGTGTTATCTGCTCAGATCGTCGCTTCTATATTATGCCGACCGCGGAACACCGCAAATCTATGGAAGAGCTGAAGCCGTCCAAAAGAGCACAGCATCGTCGTCGCTTTGCTAAAATGGATGAAATGAAGGCTGCTGTTAAGTCTGCTGTTGACAGCTACAAAAAATAAAAAATTACTTGTTTGGTTTGTAATATAGGTACAAAAGCTGTCTGCAATATTATTTATAGTAACAATCTGTACAAATTTTACATTGGATAAAGCAGAGGTTCAGAATAGAACCTCTGTTTTTTTTAGGTAAAACATGCTATAATGAAAATATATAGCTCTGATTGGAGGTAAGAAAATTGAAAAAACAGCTTGCAACTTTATTGTTGACCTTTATCTTTTGCTTTACTACAGTAATTCCAGGTTTTGCTGCTGATTCTGCTGTCCCGATGGCAGATAAAATCGGCGCTATGGAAAAAATGCTCTATGGCACGGAGCAGAGCGGTTCCTTGCTGCAGCGTATGGATAGTCTGGAAGATGATGTTTACGGAACTATTACCAGCGATGCTATTATAAACCGCGTTGACAATATGTACGATTATCTTGAGGGTACTCCTGATAACGGTGAAGCTTCCTTTGCTACTAAGCTGAACGTGGTAGAATGGAAAATGAACGAAAGCATGTCTGGCGGCGCTGCCAAAAACCGTATTGAAGCCACGGAAAAGCTGCTTTATGGCCAGAATCAGACCGGTTCTTTGAGCGGTCGCCTGGAAAGTCTGCTGAAGCTCGCTTCTTATACTGACGGAAATGTGCCTGTACAGCAGGTTGTGCTTCCGAAGGATTCTGTTTTTAAAATTGCTTTTACCTCTGAGCTGAGCACTAAAATGAGCCGTAAGGGTGATGTAGTTCATTTTAAGGCAGCAGATAACCTGTATGTAAATGACGTACTGGTACTGCCGAAGGGTGCAACCGGTGTTGGTGAGGTTAAGAAGGTTGTTCAGCCCGGGATTTTCGGTAAGGATGGCCGCATTGATATTGACTTTACCTGCATCTATGGTGTTGACGGTACTAAGATTTCCGTTACTGTAGGCGAGCTTGCTAAACAAAAGGCTGAAAGCATTGCCGGTGCAGCCGGAGCTGCTATCGGCGGTATGATTATCCTTGGTCCTGTGGGCCTGGTTGGCGGTGCTTTTGTCAAGGGTAACAGCGTAACTATTCCGGTTGGCTGTGAAACATTTGTACAGACTGCTGAAGATACTTCTCTGCAAGGCGTTGTATATCAGGAATAAAATCGAAAATTATACGTGAAAAGCTCACTCTTTCGAGTGAGCTTTTGCTTTTTTTATGGTATAATGTTAAGTGGATTATTATGAAATTTTTTCTTCATCAATATAGGAAAAAAGGAGTTTTTTATATGCATAAGACTTTTATAGCTACAGCTTTGGCACTGGGCATGTGCCTGCCTGTTTATGCGGAACAGTATACTAATTCGGATAGTGACCGTTATTCCGCTCCTGCTTTTGAAGATGAAGCAGAGAATACGACGGTTAACCAGGCTGTGCCTAGTAGAATAACTGAAAAAAGTGCTGAAAAAGAAGCACAGCAGGCTCTGCCTATTTATTTAAGTGCAGATCATGCAGAGTATGATAGTGTGAGTGGTGAATTCTACGCTAGCGGTAGTGTTGTTTTAAAGCAGGGAACGGATAAGCTGCTGACTGCATATGCTAAAGGCAACATGAAGACTGGTGATGTATGGCTGGAACAGGGAGCAGATTTAGTGCAGCCAGAAAACAAATTACATGGTAAATGGGCGCATTACAATTTTAATACTAAAACTGGTGAGATTAAAGAAATTAGTGGCAATGGTGTGAAGGATATTTATGACGCACCGCATGCTACAATTTATCCGGATAAGCTTGTTATAGACGAAGGTGGCAGAATGTCTCGTTGTCCGGCAGTTAAGCATCCTCCTTGCTTGTCGGTAACTGCAAAAACATTTGAAATTTATCCTAAGGAAAAAATGGTTGCCCGTGATGTAAAAGTATTTATTCGTGGTAAGCATATTTATTCTCGTGATATATGGGTGAATAATTTTAATGATGATGGTAAAACAAAAATTATGCCACGTGTTGGCTATGATAGCAGTGATAATGGTGCTTATGTGAAATTGGAACTTAGTCAGCCTATTACAGAACAAACAATGGTTGATATAGAACTTCCGCAGTATTCTAAAGTTGGTTTTAAGCCGGTATATAAAATTTCGCATAATGAACGCAATTTCAGAGTTTCCTATTTTAATGGTTGGGATGAAGATGATGACAATTGGTATAGAAAACAAAATACCTGGCGCTTCGATTATAAAAATCATCATATTATGAAGGGCTTGCCCTTAAGCTACTCTGGTTATTATGAATATGGTTTGTGGAATAAATGGAATCGTGATACGGGGAAAAGCGGCAGTAAAAGATGGCGTAAGGAATATGCTGTTTATCTGAATCATGATCCGATTTATCTGTTCAATAGCAAAAATACTGTTTTAAATCTTACTGTTGGTAAAAAGTGGATTGGTGAAAGCAATACGGATGAGTTGCGTTCCACAAATATGTATTATGCAACCTTAGGTCAGAAGATTACTCCGCAATGGCGTACTTGGGTAGGTTATTATCGTGAAGATTGCTTTAGTAATTTGTATGAGATTGGTCAGGCAGACATGGATCGAGAGCTGCGTAATGGCTTACAATGGACTCCTGACAAACGTAATGCTATAAGCGTTATCAATCGTTATGATCTTGTAAGTAAGAAAAACTATGAAACAGATTATCGCTGGCTGCACAAATTCTGTTGCTGGGCTTTGGAATTTACCTATGAAAAGAGTCAGCATGATGGCGATAATAGTTTTAAGGTACAATATTATTTCTATAATTTATAATTAAGAGGGAAATCATGGATAATTTGATTAAACAACGCTTTTTGGACCATCTGCAGGTGGCAAATGCTGTGATGAACAGCGATATCATGGCACAGATTGAGCGTATTGCTGCAGAAGTAAAAAAGGCGCTGGCCAATGGCAACAAGGTTTTGTTCTGCGGCAACGGCGGCAGCGCCGCTGACAGCCAACATCTGGCTGCCGAGTTTGTAGGCCGCTTTCAAAAGGAACGCGCCGGTCTGCCTGCTATCGCACTGACGGTAGATACCTCCATTCTGACTGCTGTCGGCAACGATTACGGCTATGATAAGGTTTTCGTACGTCAGGTGCAGGCACTCGCACGTCCGGGCGATGTGCTGGTAGGCATTTCCACAAGCGGCAACAGCGCTAATGTTGTGGAAGCTGTTGAGCTGGCCAAGAGCATGGGTGTTTTCTGCGTAGGCATGACGGCTGAGGGCGGCGGTAAAATGAAGCTGCTGTGCGACGAGTGCATTGCTGTGCCGGCGAAGGTTACTGCCCGTGCGCAGGAAATGCATATTTTGATAGGCCACATTTTATGTGAGCTGGTGGATGGTGAATAATTTGGCTGATTTAGCTGTAACAACTTTTTTAGCGGAACAGATTAAGAATGTACGCATTGCTGTTATCGGCGATGTGATGCTGGACAGATATTTTCAGGGTGAGGTTAAACGCATTTCTCCGGAAGCACCTGTACCGGTAACACGTATTACAAAGATAAATTCCGTGCTGGGTGGTGCAGCAAACGTTGCTGCCAATCTGGCGCATCTGGAATGTCAGGTTTTTATGGGCGGTGTGACAGGTGATGATGAAAACCGTCTGCTGCTGGAAAAGCTGATGGATGATGCAGGCATCAATCATCAGGGACTGGTGAAAAGCAAACGCCGCAAGACTATTACCAAGTTGCGTGTTTTGGGCGGCAACCAGCAGATGCTGCGACTTGATTTTGAAGAAACCGGCGATTTATTTCCGGATGAAATTGTTGAGCTGCGTCATTGGCTGGCAGGACTGCTTGATGAAGGCCTGGATGGAATTATTGTTTCCGATTATGCCAAGGGTGTCTGCTCGGATGATTTTTGCCAATGGGTGATTGCTCAGGGCAAGGCCTATGATATACCGGTGTTGATTGATCCTAAGGGAGCAGACTGGTCTAAATATGACGGCTGTGATTTTATTACGCCTAATTTAAAGGAAATGTGTGAGGCTGCAGGCTGTCAGCGTGAAAACTCTGATGAAGCCGTTGTCAGCATGGCGCAGGCTGCACGTGAAAAATTCCATATCAAAAATGTTGTTGTTACCCGCAGTGAGCGCGGCATGAGCCTGGTTAACGCTGAGCAGGTGCTGCACAGTCCTGCTACTGCGATTGAAGTGTTTGATGTTTCCGGTGCCGGTGATACAGTGGCGGCTACGCTTCTGGCCGGTGTTGCAGGCAAGCTGGCGTTGGCAGATGCTGTTTATATGGCGAATCGTGCTGCAGGAATTGTTGTGGCCAAGGTTGGCACTTATCCGGTGCACCGTGACGAGCTGTTGAAGGATTTGCTCACGGAGGAGCGTAAGCAGGGCCGTGGCTATCGCACGCTGAGCTGGCAGGAGATAGCATCTTTGGCGGCAACCTGGAGAGCCTGCGGCGAAAAGATTGTTTTCACCAACGGTTGTTTCGATATTCTGCATGTAGGACATGTAACGTATTTGGAAAAGGCGCGCAACCTTGGCAAGCACCTGATTGTCGGTCTGAATACGGACGCTTCCGTACGCCGTCTGAAGGGTGAAACAAGACCTTTGGTGCATGAGCTGGACCGTGCGCGTGTACTGGCAGCGCTGGCCTGCGTAGATGCGGTAGTACTGTTTGATCAGGATACTCCGACCGAGCTGATTGAAAAAATTCGTCCCGACATTCTCGTCAAGGGCGGTGATTACAAGCCTGAAGAGGTTGCCGGACGTGAATACGCCGGTGAAGTGCGCATTATAGAATTTGAAGATGGTTATTCCACAACCGGTGTGGTGGAAAAAATTGCCAAAATGGTTAAGGAGGGCAAATTATGATTATCGTAACTGGTGGTGCCGGTTTTATCGGCAGTAATATTGTTAAAGGCTTAAATGACCGTGGTATTGATGACATTCTTGTTGTCGATAACCTGACCAACATGGTTAAATTCAAAAATATCCAAGGCCTGAAGGTTAAGGATTATATGGATAAGTATGCTTTCATGGATGCACTGAAGGCAGGCAAATTCAATCATGAAAAAATCGACGTTATCTTCCATGAGGGCGCTTGCTCCGATACAATGGAATATAACGGCAAATACATGATGGAAAACAACTTTGAGTATACTAAAAACGTGCTGCATTTCTGCCTCGACAGAAAGATTCAGATGATGTATGCTTCCTCTGCTTCCACCTATGGCAGCGGTGCGCATGGCTTCCGTGAAGAGCCTGCCTGTGAGGAAGCACTGAATGTATATGCTTTCTCCAAGCTGTTCTTCGACAACTATCTGCGCCGTCTGCTGCCGCAGGCACAAAGCCAGGTAGTAGGCCTGCGTTATTTTAACGTATACGGTCCGCAGGAGAATCATAAGGGCAAAATGGCTTCTATGATTTATCAAATGTATAACCAATGGAAAGCAGAACATAAAGTTCGCCTGTTCGGTGAGTACGCCGGTTATGGACCGGGCGAGCATACTCGTGACTTTGTGTATGTAAAAGACGTTGTTAAGGTAAACTTCTACTTCTGGGATCATCCGGAAATCAGCGGTATTTTCAACTGCGGTACCGGCCATGCGCATCAGTTCAATACTCTTGCTAAGGCTGTGCTGAACCACTTTGGTAGCGGCGAGCTGGAATATGTACCGTTCCCTGAAGTACTGAAGGGCAAATACCAGAGCTTTACCGAAGCAGATGACACTAACCTTTTGGCAGCAGGCTATGACGGAGGCTTTACTCCGATTGAAGAAGCTGCAGAGGAATATTGCCAGCTTCTCGACAAGACCGGCGGTTATTACGTTTATGAAGGCTAAGGCGGTATTTTTTGACAGAGATGGCGTGCTCAATGTTGATGTAGCCTATCTCTACAAAATTGAGGACCTGCGCTGGATTGACGGTGCACGCGAGGCTGTGGCGTATCTGACGCAGCTTGGCTATACAATTTTTGTTGTAACAAACCAGAGCGGTATTGCGCGTGGTTATTATACGGTAGAGCAGATGAATGAGCTGCATGCTTATATGCAGCGTGAAATTGCTGCGGCAGGCGGCAAAATAGAAAAAATCTACTACTGCCCGCATCATCCAGAGGGCAGCGTGCCGGAATATACCGGTGTGTGCGATTGTCGCAAACCCAAACCGGGCATGCTGCTGCAGGCGCTGGCAGACTATGATATCGACAAGGAGCAGAGCTTCTTGGTCGGTGACAGTAAGCGCGATGTGGAAGCAGCGGAGGCTGCTGGTGTCAAAGGCTATCTTTACACAGGCGGCAATCTGCTGGATTTCGTAAAAAATATTGTAAGCGAGAGATGATAATGGAGTATCGGAATATCCTGTTAATCAAAATGAGTTCTTTAGGTGATATCCTGCACACTTTGCCCTTTGCGGCAGCACTGCGCAAGCGTTATCCCAAGGCGAAAATCACCTGGCTGGTACATCCGCAGTTTGCCGGCTTTGTACCGGATCCGCCGGTGATTGACGAGGTGCTTTATTTTGATAAGGTAAAATTTAATAAGCTGGGCTTCAGTGATAAGCTGAAATATTTTTGCGAAATGCGCTCTTTGCTGCACAGCAAGCATTTTGACCTGGTGATAGATATGCAGGGCCTTTTCAAAAGCGCGGTACTGGCTGCTATCAGCGGTTGCGATAACCGCATCGGCTATTGCGAAATGCGCGAGGGCAGCGGCTTTATCAGCAAGGCGATTGGCGGAAGTCATAGCAAGGACCATGTTATTGAGCGCTATCTTGACGTGGCACGTTATCTTGGTGCCAAGGTAGAGTCATTGGATGATGTGGAATTCCCGATGCCGGATTTAAGCACGGAAACCGCTTCTGTGCAGCATAAACTGCAGGAGGCCGGCTGGCAGGGCGGAGATTACGTTGTTATTGTTCCCGGTGCACGCTGGTGGACGAAGGAATGGCCGGTCGAGCATTATATCGAGCTGGCGAAAAAGCTTACGGCTGACGGTACTGCCGTGGTGCTGGCAGGCGGACCTGATGATGCAGTCAAGGGGCAGAAGATTGCCGAAGGCACAGCAAGCTCGCTGGTTATCGATTTGACGGGACAGACAAGCCTGCGTGAGCTGGCGGCGCTGATTAAGGGCTGCAGCTTCTATATCAGTGCGGATACCGGCCCGCTGCATTTTGCGGCGGCACTTAAAAAGCCGCTTGTGGCGATGTACGGACCGACGAAGGCTGACCGCACTGGACCATACGGCAGCAAAAATTCCACGGTATTGCTTTCACCGGCAAAGTGTGCAGGCTGCTTGAAGAAAAAATGCGATAACTGGCATTGTATGCATGATATAACGCCGGAAATGGTTTATAAAATTTATCAGGAAAAGGTGGCAGAGGGCTGATGGCACAAGCTGTAGAATTAAATGGCAAAAAAATATTGGTAACATTTTTGATGCATCTGGGAGACCTGACCCTGACTACGCCTTTTATCCATGCGCTGCGTAAGGCAGCACCGGATGCACACATTACCTTTTTGGCGGATGAGAAGCTGAAGGATGTAGTGCTGCACAATCCGTATTTAGATGAGGTTATCACGATTGATAAGAAGGGCAAGGACAATAGCCTGCTGGCGTTGATGGCCTGCGCCCGCCGTCTGAGCAAGATGGATTTTGATGTGCTGATTAATCTGCATCCGAATGAGCGTTGCAGCTTTATTGATGCTTTTACCAAAGTGAAATTGCGTTGCGGTACAACACACACCATGTTCAAACCGCTTTGGGATGTGTTTACTCCGCTTAACCGCAAAATCCATGCGGCAGACATGTATCTTGATGTGCTGACGCAGCTTGGCGTCAAGAAGCTGGAGCATAACGGCCTGGAGATTTTCCCGAGCGAGGAATATCAGCAGCATGCGGATGAATTCTGGCGCGAGCACGGTGTGTTCGCTTCGGACAAGCTGGTGGGCTTTAACATCGGCAGTGCTGTTGTTACCAAGCGCTGGGCGCCGGAGCGCTTTGCCAAGGTAGCTGATATTCTTGCGGAAAAAGGCTATAAGCCTGTATTCTTCGGCGGTACGATGGACGAAGAAATGGTGCAGGAGGCCGTAAGCTTCATGAAGACAACTCCTGTTGTAGCAACCGGTTGCTTCCGTATCGGCGAGCTGGCGGCGGCAATGCGCCGTTGCAGCCTGGTTATCACGAACGACAGCGGCCCGATGCACGTAGCTATCAGTCAAAAGGTGCCTATCGTGGCAATGTATGGTCCGTCCAGTCCGAAGCTGTACGGTCCTTATACTAAGGATGCAACGATTGTGACGGCGCTGCCGCCTTGCCCAGGCTGTGCGGATGGCATGAAGCATAAATGTGACGATATGCAATGTATGACACGTCTGACGGTGGAGCAGGTAGTGCAGGCTGCCGAGCAGATGTTGGAACAAAAGGAGAAATAAATTGAGTAAGCAAAGCATTATTACCGGTGAGGTTTTATTGCTGTGTGAAAGATTGGAGATGGCGCAGTTTATGCATGCCTATCTCCGGCATTTATTTAAGCAGGGAATCAGCTTGCCTAACATGCAGATTGTAAATTATCAGAGTATCGATAAGTTAGACTTGCTGACTAAACGCCTTATACAGCTGGAAGGCAAAGAAATAGTGCAGAAGGCAGTATTCTTTGCTGACGCGGCTGATGAGCGCGAACGCCGAATGCAGAAATTTTTTGCAGTGCGTGACAATACTTTCTTTAGAGGAGTGGAGTATTGCACGCACTTTTTCTTTCCCGGCAAAAAAGCTACTAAACGTTGGCAAAAGGGTTATCTTGAGGATATACTGCTGCAGTCGCTGCGGCGGGAAAGCTCGGAGTGGAGTGATTATTATAATCTGTATAATATGAGTGCGGAGTATTTGCAGTCAGTAAATTGCTGCCGTGGGCGAGAAAACAGATTAGTGAATTATAGCAGGCATTTACTGTACACATATCTGGCAGGAACAGAAAGGTATGTGGGCATGCGCTTGGGCGAGGCGGCTCTGGCAGGAGCATTTGATTTGGAGCATCCGTGCTATGCGAGTCTCAAGGAATGCTTGCAAGGCTTAAACTAGAGCAGCAGAATGCGAGGTTATCAAAATTACTTAATTGATTTATTATATTGTGCAAAAGTGTTAGCTTTGTTAGCTGTCGTCCTTTCTGAATTTTGGAAAAGCAAATAAATATGTTATAATTAACAAACAAACTAAAAAAGGGGGAGCAACATTTATGTTCGGAGAAATTATTGGAGCAATCAGCAATTTTATGTATAGTTATTTGCTGATTATCATGCTCATCGGTGTAGGCCTGTACTACACTTTGCGTACTCGTCTGGTGCAGGTACGTATGTTTAAGGAAACTATTCGTGTTATTTTGGAGAAGCCTGTTGAATCCGGTGCGGTATCATCCTTCCAGGCTTTGATGGTATCTACTGCGTCCCGTGTAGGTACCGGTAATATTATCGGCATTTCCACAGCTATCTGCCTCGGCGGTTATGGTGCTGTGTTCTGGATGTGGGTTATTGCTGTTGTTGGCGGCGCTTCTGCTTTTATTGAAAGCACACTGGCACAGATTTACAAGAAACGTGGTCCGCACGGCAGCTACGGCGGCCCTGCATACTACATCGAAGCTGCTTTGGGCAGCCGCGGCCTGGCAGTGCTCTTTGCTGTGGCTTTGATTGTAACCTATGGCTGCGGCTTTAATATGCTGTGCTCTTACAATCTGCAATCCACCTTTGCTGCTCTGAGCTTCTATAATCCGGATACAACTCCCTGGATTATCGGCGCAGTAGAAGCAGTGCTCGTAGGCTATTGCCTGCTGGGCGGTGGCAAGCGCGTTATCAAAGCAACCTCTACTTTGGTTCCTTTGATGGGCGTTATCTACATTTCTGTAGCATTTATCCTTACTATTATGCATATCAATCTGGTTCCCGGAGTTGTAGGCAGAATTTTTGCTGAAGCATTTGACTTCACTGCAATTTTCGGTGGCTTTGCCGGCAGCTGCATGATGTTCGGTATCAAACGCGGTCTGTACAGCAACGAAGCAGGTGTTGGTTCTGCGCCGAACGCTGCTGCTGCAGCTGACGTTTCTCACCCGGTTAAGCAAGGCCTGGTTCAGATGCTGTCCGTATTTATTGATACTCTGCTGATTTGCACCGCTACCGCTTTCATGTGCCTGAGCTCCGGCATCGAGCCGACTAAGGAGCTTGCTGGTGCGCCTTATGTACAGGCAGCTCTGGCAGCAAGCATGGGCGATTATGCTAAGCTGTTTATCACTGTATCTATGGTACTGTTTGCCTTCACTACTCTGCTGGGCAACCTGTATTATGTAGATAATGCTTTTGCTTATGTTCTGAAGCATGTTCCGGGCAAAACCTTTACTCTGTGCTACCGCATTCTGGCTTGCGTACTGATTTTCATCGGTGCCGGCTCCAGCATGGGTACAATGTGGGATTTGGCAGATGTTACCATGGGCTGCATGGCAATTATCAACTTGCCTGTTATCTGCATTCTGGGCGGTCCTGCTCTGCGTGCGCTGGATGATTACACCGAGCAGCGCAATGCCGGTAAGAATCCTGAGTTTAAGGCCAGCAAGATTGGTCTGACTCAAAAGCTGGACTACTGGCAGGATTAAAATTTGTTTCTTTGAGCTGTTACGAGCTTTCGTAGCAGCTCTTTTTTGCTTATGATAAAAAAGAGATTATATATGATTCGCAATTCACATTCCGTTTCGTTCAGAGAAAAATTTTCCCGTGTCCGCAGGACACGACGCAACCAAGAAAATTTTTCTTTGCTACTAGCAGTATTTTCAGAATTAATGTAGAATAGATACGTAATAAAGCAATTTTTTGGTCAAGGTTGTTTTATGTCCTTTGCGAAGGAGGGAAAGACGATGATTTATAATTATTATCCTGGCTGTACGCTGTCAACGAAGGCGAAGCAGCTGGATATGGCAGCACGACGCTGTGCTGAGGTGCTGGGCTTTCCGCTGGTAGAGCTGCCGGAATGGCAGTGCTGCGGTGCGGTTTACCCGATGGCGCCTGATGCTATTGCCGAGCGTCTGAGTGCGGTGCGTGCGCTTGTGGCGGCGCGTGAAAACGGCGGCGTTCTGGTGACGCTGTGCAGTGCGTGCTACCATGTCATCAAGCGTGTGAATCACGATATGGCGACGAATACGGAGATTCGCCAAAAGGTAAATAATTATCTGCAACTTGAAGAGCCTTATGCCGGTGAAACACGAGTTTTGCATTACCTGGAGGTTTTGCGTGATGAAATCGGTTGGGAAAAGTTGGCGCAGCTTGTGAGCCATCCTTTAAAGGAACGCAGGGTTGGCGCTTATTATGGCTGTTTGTTGCTTAGACCGGGAGCGGTTTTGGCCCTCGATGACGTAGAGAGTCCTACTGTTATGGAAGCCTTTATTAAAGCGTTGGGTGCAGAGCCTGTTATTTACAGCATGCGCAATGAATGCTGCGGCGGTTATCTGGCGCTGAAGGATAAGGCGCAATGCGAAAAGCTCGTCAGCGATATTAAAAATAATGCTGCAAGCTGTGGTGCGCAGGAGCTTGTTACTGCATGCCCGCTGTGTGCATATAACCTGACGGCCAATGGTGCCGCAGGCAGCCTGCCGACGCGCTACTTTACGGAGCTTCTTGCTGAAGCGCTTGGTGTTGCGGAGAGCGAAGGAGGTGCGGAATAATGGCTGTTGATGAAAAGCAATTGACAGAGGATATTCTGCGCCTTGCTGCTACCGACGTGCGTCGCTGCATGCAATGCGGCCGCTGCAGTGCGAACTGTGAAGCTGCGTCTAAAATGGATTTGCTGCCCCACCGCGTAGTTTGGGACTTAAACAGCGGTTATGCATCCGAGCTGCTGGAGGCTGATGCACCGTGGCAATGTCTGTCCTGCATGGCGTGCGAGGAGCGCTGCCCACGTGGCGTGAGTCCGGCGCGTATTATGGAGGCGTTGCGTCTGCTGCAGATTCGTCAGCAAGGAAACAACAAGCTGCCTGCGGAAGGTGTGGAGCATTATCCGAGCGATATGCCGCAGCAGCTTTTGGTTGCAGCCTTTAGAAAATATAATAAATAGGGGGAAGCTACGTGCAAAAGATTGGTGTTTTTGTTTGTTGGTGTGGCAGCAACATCGCCGGCACGGTAGATGTTGCCCAGGTGGTAGAGGCAGTGCGCCAAATTCCTGACGTTGCCTATGCCATCGATTATAAATATATGTGCTCCGAGCAGGGCCAGGAGCTGATTCGCAAGGCTGTGGCAGATTATAAGCTGGACAGACTTGTTGTCTGCAGCTGCTCGCCGCGTATGCACGAGGCAACCTTCCGCAAATGTGCGGAGGGCGTTGGCATCAATCCCTACATGGTAGAGATTGCCAATATCCGCGAGCAATGCTCCTGGGTGCTGAAGGATAAGGCCGAAGCGACAGCGAAGGCGATTAAATTAGCCAAGGCAGCAATTGCCAAGGTGCGCTTTAACGGAGCGCTGAAGCCCGGCGAAAGCCAGGTAGTGAAGCGCGCACTGGTTATAGGCGGCGGTATTGCCGGTATTCAGACGGCGCTGGATATTGCGGAAGCAGGCTACAAGGTTGATATTGTGGAGAAGGAGCCAACAATCGGCGGCCGTATGGCGCAGCTCGACAAAACCTTCCCGACACTCGACTGCTCTGCCTGCATCCTGACACCGAAGATGGTGGATGCAGCAAACCATGAAAATATTACGCTCTATACCTATAGCGAGGTAGAAAGCGTGAGCGGCTTCGTGGGCAATTTTGATGTGACAATCCGCAAAAAGGCACGCAGCGTGAAGGCTGATATGTGCAGCGGCTGCGGCATCTGTACCGAAAAATGTCCGTCCCGCAAAACTCCGAGTGAATTCGATATGGGACTGAAGAATCGCGGCGCAATCTATATTCCTTTTGCGCAGGCGATTCCCAAGGTGCCTGTTATCGACCGCGAGGCCTGCATTAAGTTCAAGACAGGTAAATGCGGTATCTGCTCCAAGGTTTGTCCGGCAGGAGCAATTGATTATACGCAGACCGATGAGCTGATCACGGAAAAATATGGTGCGATTGTGCTGGCAACAGGCTTTAAAACGCTGTCTCTCGACAAGTTCGGCGAATATGGCTACGGTGCCAGCAAGGACGTTATCACCTCGCTGGAGCTGGAGCGTCTGACGAACGCAGCAGGACCGACAGAAGGTCATCTCGTTTGTCCTTCTACCGGTAAGGAGCCGAAGAAGGTTATTATCGTTTCCTGCGTAGGCTCGCGTGATGTGAGCGGTCGTGGCAAGAGCTACTGCAGTAAAATTTGCTGCATGTATAATGCCAAGCATGCGATGTATATCCGCGAAAAATATCCTGATGTGGATGTAACTGTTTTTTATATAGATGTACGTACTCCGGGCAAGGGCTTTGACGAGTTCCAGCGCCGTGCGGTGGAAGAGTACGGCGTGCATTATGTACGCGGTCAGGTAGGCAAGGTTGTTGTTGATGGCGATGGCAAGCTGACGGTTTTTGCCAGTGATTTGAACAGCGGTCGCAAACTGATGCTGAATCCTGATTTAGTAGTACTGGCGACGGCTGTGCAGCCTTCTCCCGATGCACGCAAGCTGGCAACGATGCTGACTGCCAGCATTGATAACGATGACTTTTACGTAGAGGCGCATCCGAAGCTGCGTCCTGTTGAAAGTCCGACAGCAGGTATTTTCCTCAGCGGCATGTGCCAGGGACCGAAGGATATTCCGGAAACTGTTTCACAGGCCGGTGCAGCGGCTGTTAAGGTTGTCGGCCTGCTGGCGAAGGATAAGCTGCTGACGAACCCCTGCACTGCGCAGTGCGATACAAGCATTTGCAGCGGCTGCCTGGCTTGCACGCATGTCTGCCCCTATGGTGCGATTACCGGCGAGAGCAAGCAGGTTATTACTAAGCTGGGCGTGCGCGAAACACGTACCGTTGCTGTGGTAAACAATGCGCTGTGCCAGGGCTGCGGTGCCTGCACGGTAGCCTGCCCCTGTGGTGCTATGGATTTGCAGGGCTTTACTAATCAACAAATTCTGGCAGAGGTGGATGCATTATGCTAGAGAAGAAAAATTTTGAACCGAAAATCGTGGCCTTCTGCTGTAACTGGTGCAGCTATGCCGGTGCTGACGGTGCCGGAACGGCCCGCAAGCATTATCCTGCTAATATCAAAATCATCAAGGTTCCCTGCTCCTGCAGAGTGAATCCGCTCTTTATCTTGCGCGCGTTTCAGCGTGGCGCGGACGGTGTCATCATGTGCGGCTGTCACCCCGGCGACTGCCATTATTCGACAGGCAACTATTATGCACGCCGTCGTATGACACTGCTGCTCAGTATGCTTGATTATCTGGGCGTGGCCGGTGAGCGCTTCCGTGTGGAATGGGTTAGTGCGGCCGAGGGCGCACGTTTTGCACAGGTGATGAACGATTTTGCCGAGCATATTGCGGCATTGGGTGAGAATGTAAAGTTGAGGGATTTGCGATGCAAAAAATAGAAAAGCTGCTGCAGAAGCGTGCAGCTGAGCTGTTGGCAGAGGGCACAGTAGAGCGTGTGCTAGCATGGCAGGCAGGCGAATTCTTTTACGATAACGCACCTGCTGCTGTTGGCAGCGCAGACGAATGCGACAAGCTCGTTTATAATGAGTTCTGCCCTGCCAATCTCTGCAAATATTTAATCGAAACAAGCCATGCAGGCAAGAAGACGGCTGTTTTCTTAAAGCCTTGCGATACATACGGAGTGAACCAGCTGCTGAAGGATAACCGCATTAAGCGTGAGCTTGTCTACGCCATCGGCACACCCTGCAGCGGTATGCTGGATATCAACAAGATTAAGGCTGCCGGTGCTAAGGGTATCATCAGCGTGAGCGTAGACGGGGATGAGGTTGTTGTCAACACCGCTTATGGTGAAAAGCGTCTGGCGAAGGCTGACGTGCTGCTGAACAAATGCCTGATGTGCAAGGGCGCTGCTTATAAAATTGCGGATGAGGAGTTGGCTGAGCCGTTGACTGTACCGCAGTTTACCGGTGATAAATTCGCCAAGGTCAAGGAGATTGAAGCGATGAGCGCCGAGGAGCGTTTTGCCTTCTGGCAAAGTGAGCTTTCCAAGTGTATCCGTTGCAATGCCTGCCGCGATATTTGCCCGGCGTGCAGCTGCGAGCAATGCGTTTTTGATAAGCCTGATACTCCGGTAGCAGGCAAGGCTTATGCCGACGAGGTTGAGGAGCAGATGTATCATATCATCCGTGCCTTCCACGTTGCCGGGCGCTGCACCGGCTGCGGCGAATGTGCGCGTGTTTGCCCGCAGGGAATTCATCTGGAGCTGCTGAATATGAAGTTTATGAAAGATATCAACAGCTTCTTCGGCCAGTATCAGGCCGGTGCGGATAGCGAAACGCCTGCACCGCAGGTAAGCTATAAGCAGAATGATCCCGAGGCCAACAGTGCGGTAGAAGGGAGAGAGCAGCATGTATAAGATAACAAAGGATAAGCTGCCAAAGTTATATGCAGCCCTGCAAAATATCGGTACGCTGCTGCTGCCCTGCAAGAACAAGAGCGGTCATGCGGACTTCGCACCGTATCGAGAGGATGTGGAGGTTGCATTGGATGCGCCGCTGACGAACCGCAGCGCGAAGGATGTTTTCTTCCCGCAGGTAGAAAATCTGCTGACCTTTAAGACGAGCGGCAAGGAGCTGGCGCTGGAGCAGAATGTTCCGCCTGCCGGCATGACGATTGTCATGGGCGTGCGTGCCTGCGATGCGCGCAGCTTTAAGATTTTAGATAAGGTGTTTTTAAAAGCACCTGTTGATACATATTACAAAACAAGACGCGAGCAATGCGTGCTCATCGGTTTAGGCTGCAGTGCTCCCGAAGAAACCTGCTTCTGCCATGCCTTTGGCATTGACGCAGGTGCTCCGGAGACGGATGTGCAGACCTGGCTGGCAGGCGAGGAGCTTTGCTGGCAGGCTGTGACTGCCAAGGGCGAGGAGCTGACAGCGAAGCTTGTCGATGGCGGTGTGCTGGCGGAGGCAACTGCAGATGCTGCGGCAGCGGTCAGCGAGCAGCAGGAGCAGACGCAGAAAATTTTGAGCGTATTGCCTTTGCATGATTTCAAGGTAAATGACGAGCTGACTAAGGATGAGCTGAAGGTATTCAACAGCAAAATCTGGGAGCAGATGGCTGCAGGCTGCCTGTCCTGCTGTACTTGTACCTATGTGTGCCCTACCTGTCATTGCTACGATATCCGTGATTATCAGGAGACTGAGGAGCGCACGCAACGCTATCGCTGCTGGGACAGCTGCATGGCGAAGGATTTTACGCTGATGGCGCATGGCAGTCCGCGTAAGACGAAGGTGGAGCGCTTCCGTCAGCGTTATATGCATAAGCTGGTATATTTCCCGGAGAACAATGACGGTGAATATGCTTGCGTCGGCTGTGGACGCTGCCTGCAAAAGTGTCCGGTGCAGCTGAATATCGTCAAGGTAGCCAAGGCCTTGGAAAAAGCGGAGGTGAAGCAGGATGTGTAATTGTCAGGATACCTTGATTCCGCAGATTGGCGTGGTGACGGATATCTGCACGGAAACAGCTGATGTAAAAACCTTCCGCGTGGAGAAAATCGGCGGCGGTAAGCTGTTTGAGCATCTGCCGGGACAATGCGCTATTCTTTCCGTTCCCGGTAAGGGTGAGGCGATTTTTTCCATTACCTCCTCTCCGACGAACGAAAAATATATGGAGTTCAGCATTAAACGCTGCGGCTCGATTACGAACTTTTTGCATTTTGATATTGAACCGGGCCAGCAGATAGCAGTGCGCGGACCTTACGGCAATCATTTCCCTGTTGAGGATAAATTGAAGGGCAAGGATTTACTGTTTATTGCCGGTGGTATCGGTTTGGCGCCGCTGCGCAGTGTAATCAATTATATGCTGGACAAGCGTGAGGATTACGGCAGCATTGATGTTGTTTACGGCGCACGCAGCAAGGAAGATTTTGTGCGTTATGACGAGCTGACGAATGTGTGGCCGGTGCAAAAGGATACGCGTGTGCATCTGACGATTGACCGTGCGCAGGAGGGCTGGACGGGCAATGTCGGCTTTGTGCCTAATTTCCTGAAGGACCTGAAGTTTACGCCGGATAAGACGGTGCTGCTGTGCGGTCCGCCGATTATGATTAAGCTGTGCCTGGCGGCGTTGATTGAGATGGGCTTTGAGAAGAAGCAGGTTTATACGACGCTGGAGCTACGCATGAAGTGCGGCGTTGGTAAGTGCGGTCGCTGTAATATCGGCAAGAAGTACGTGTGCAAGGATGGACCGGTGTTTACCTGCGATGAGCTGGACGAGATACCGGACGAATATTGATTATATTTTGCGTCGCCATAAATATATCGTTCAAGTCAGGAGCAATTTTCCTATGACTTAGGGCATAACGCAAATTTCGTGCGGAAGCAAGACGGAACTTCGGTAAAATTTGTCATATAGTAACAGTAAGTTACGTACCCTTGTTCCTGTGCTTCCAAGCACTCATTTGCTAAAATTGCTATTCCTTACACGATATATTGATGGCTCGTAATGAAGCTGTTTCGTTTATAGCGGATTTTAGCTTTGAGATTCTGAAATACGTTTTGGAGAAGAAAATATAAGGAGCAAAAATATGGAAGAAATGGTAACTGTTTACCTGCTGGGCAAAAAGTACAGTGTCCCGGCAACCCTGACCATTATGGATGCCATGGAATATGCAGGCTTTAAGCTGGTGCGTGGCTGCGGCTGCCGCAGCGGCTTTTGCGGAGCCTGTGCAGTAATTTATCGCCTGAAGGGCAGCACGGAGCTGAAGGTTGTGCTTTCCTGCCAGACGAAGGTTGAGGAAGGCATGTGCGTTGGCAAGATTGATTCCTTCCCGATTAACAAGCGCACCTTTAATATCGAAGAGATTAAGGCAAGCGATAATATTGTCGGTCAGCTGTATCCGGAAATCTTCAGCTGCATTGGCTGCAATGCCTGCACGAAGGGCTGTCCGCAGGGCCTGAATGTTATGCAGTATATTGCTTACGCTCAGCGCGGCGAATATGAGAAGGCAGCACATGCTTCCTTTGACTGCGTTGGCTGCAATATATGTGCATCCCGTTGCCCGGCGCAAATCAGCCACAGCGCTGTCGGCCTGCTGTGCCGTCGCCTGACAGGCAAATATATTGCGCCGAAGTGCGAGCATCTGGCTCAGCGTGTTGCCGAAATTGAAAACGGCGATTATGTAACGCTGTTGGAAAAGCTCAAAAATATGCCTTTGGACGAAATCAAAGACCTGTATAACAAGCGTGAGATTGAAAAATAAGGAGGTGCGGCAAGGTGAGTGCATTTACTGAAGATATGTTAAAATCTATGGCTAAGGTTGAAGCTACCCGTGCCCAACGTCTGCACGCTTCTATCGAACGCTTTACGGCAGAGGAGAAGGACGAGCTGCTGAAGGAGTTCCATCCGGACTACAGCGCCAAGGGCTTCAAGGTTTTGGAGGTTGGGCCGAACAAGGGACAGAAGGTGCCGGTAGAATTGGCACAGCTGCTGGAGGGCAAAAGCCGCCTGCAGGATGTAGAGCTTGATTTGGAAAAAGTGGACTATGATGTTGATGTGCTGGTTATCGGTGGCGGCGGTGCCGGTGCTTCCGCTGCGTTGGAAGCACATAACGGCGGTGCTAACGTCCTCGTAGTAACGAAGCTGCGTATGGGCGATGCCAACACGATGATGGCCGAGGGCGGTATTCAGGCTGCGGATAAGGGCAACGATTCCCCGGCGCAGCATTATCTGGATGCTTTTGGCGGCGGTCACTACAAAAATATTCCCGAGCTGTTGGAAGAGCTGGTAACCAACGGACCTTTGGCGATTGACTGGCTGAGCAAGCTGGGCGTTATGTTCGACAAGGAGCAGGACGGCACTATGGTAACGACGCATGGCGGCGGCACAAGCCGTAAGCGTATGCATGCCTGCGCCGATTACACCGGTGCGGAGATCATGCGCGTGCTGCGTGACGAAGTGCAGAACCGCGGTATTCCGGTGCTGGAGTTTTCACCCGCAGTCGAGCTGCTGCTTGACGAGGAGGGTAAAACTGCCGGTGCGGTGCTGTGGGATTTTGATGCGCAGGAGTACAAGGTTGTACGTGCTAAATGCGTAATCATGGCAACCGGTGGTGCAGGACGCTTGCATTATCAGGGCTTCCCGACTTCTAACCATTATGGTGCGACTGCCGACGGCCTTGTTATGGCATACCGTGCTGGTGCGCCGCTGATTTATGCTGACGCAATTCAGTATCATCCGACGGGTGTTGCTTATCCGGCGCAGATTTATGGCGCGCTGGTTACCGAAAAAGTGCGCTCGATTGGTGCGCAGCTCGTAAACAGCGAGGGCGAAATCTTTATGCATCCGCTGGAAACCCGTGATGTGGCGGCTGCGTCTATCATTCGCGAATGTACTGCCCGCGGCAAGGGCGTGAAGGCGCTCGATGGCGTGGCGCTGTGGCTTGATACGCCGCTGATTGAAATGTTGCATGGTGAAGGCACGATTGCCAAACGCATTCCGGGTATGCTGCGTATGTATGCTAAGTTTGGCATTGACCTGCGCAAGGAGCCGATTTTGATTTATCCGACGCTGCATTACCAAAACGGCGGTATCCTGATTGATAAGGATGCGGAAACAAAGCTGCCGGGCCTGTTTGTTGCCGGTGAAGCTGTTGGCGGCATTCACGGCACCAATCGTCTGATGGGCAACAGCCTGCTGGATATCATCGTCTTTGGCCGCATTGCCGGTACTAAGGCTGCCGAAGCAGCGAAGTCTGTTAAGCTGGGCAAGCTGAGCCTGGAGCATGTACGTCGCTACGCTGAGGAAGAAAAGGCTGCCGGAGTGCATGGTGAGTTGTCGCCGAAGCTGCTGCCGGTTTATACTCATGGCAGAGATGTAAGGTAAAAACAAGATATAAATAAAAAACATACAACGGCAAACTTCACAGCTTGTTCGTTGTATGTTTTTGTTTTATATGCTAAAATATGTTTTAAGACAACCGTTTACGGGGTGGCATTGCCGAAATTCTCTAAGAGAATCGAGGTGATGTCTATGAGGAACGATGATTCCAAAGACCTGATGGCTTTTGGCATGTTCATTCTGGCATTGCTGACTTTTATCTTTCAGTACAGCAGATAGTCTAGACATAGAAAAACCGCCTCTGTAATTTGCGAGCTAGAGACGGTTTTTCAAACCTAATTTAAGCGGCAACCCACCTTTGCGGGTGCATCCAAGAAGCAAGTCCGTAGGACGCTGCTGATTGGTTTATGCACGCCATGCAATAGTGCCCCAAGAGGCGTAAGCAGATTGGAATGGCACGAACTGCTTGGGCGGTTGTCTTCTTTATCTATAATATAACATAAAGCATAGTTTTTTTCAAGGAATTACTTGTGAACTTTTGGGGGCGGCGTATCATGATATGGTGCGCCGATTTTTTGTATATGATATAATGAAAAGAAAACGAAAGGAGCATACTTATGCAAAAACTTTTAGCGTTCTTCCTGGCGATGCTGCTCAGCGTCAGCATAATTGCCGGCTGCGGCAGTAACAGCCCCAAGAGCAACGATAAACAGACAACCCAGACAACAAATGTTAATACAACCAAGAGCAACAACGTCCAAAACACTGCAGCCAATGTTAAGTCCAACAGCGGCAAAATCAAAATCAGCGAAAGCGCTGCCTACACCGATAAGGAGCACGTTGCTGCCTACATCAACGAATATAAGCGATTGCCGCACAACTATATCACGAAAAACGAGGCCAAAAAGCTGGGCTGGCAGACAAAAGGCACCCTAGACAAGGTTGCACCCGGTAAATCCATCGGCGGCGACCGCTACGGCAATTACGAGGGTAAGCTGCCGAAGAAAAACGGCCGTAACTGGAAGGAATGTGACATTGATTATGTGAAGGGTAATCGTAACGCGAAGCGCATTGTCTTTTCCAACGATGGCCTGATTTACTACACCGGTGATCACTACAAGTCCTTCAGCAAGCTTTACGGAAAATAAGGAGATTATTATGAGAACAATCACATTAGACCTTGAGCGCATGACCTCTGTGTCTGCGCTGCATAAATATCTGCGCAGCGCGCTGGCATTGCCTGTGTACTACGGCGCCAATTTAGACGCGTTGTATGATTGCCTGACAGAAATTGCCGAGCCGACGCAGATTATTGTGCCTGCTGATATTACCGACAATGAAAAGCTGGGCTGGTATGGCGAGCAGCTGCTGCAGGTTTTGCAGGACGCAGCAGAGGAAAACGAAAATTTACAGGTAACAGTGAAATAGGAATACGAAGGGCGAGCCTTAGCGGTTCGTCCTTTTTACTTTTATCTGCAGGCGTGATATAATTTTAGAGTGTAAATTTTTTACAGGGAGATAAGTAAAATGATTTTAAGTGCAGAGGATTTGTCGTACAGCTATGGCGACAGATTGTTGTTTGAAAATATTACATTTAACGTAGAAGAGGGCGACAAGTATGGTATTATCGGTGTCAACGGCACCGGTAAAAGTACCTTGCTGCGCATGATTGCCAATCATGAGGCCGGTGACGGCAAGCTGACAATTCCCGGCGGTGTGGTGATGGAATATCTGCCGCAGGACCCGCCGTTTGAGGCAGATGCAACTGTATTGGAGCAGGTTTTTAAAGGCGATTCGCCGCTGATGGTGCTGTTGCGTGATTACGAAACTGCGGTGGAGCAGGCTGCATCGGAGCCTGATAACAAAAAGCTGCAAAAGCATTTGCTTGATTTGCAGCAGCAGATGGATGATAAATATGCCTGGCAGCTGGAAAGCGAAGCGAAGGCAGTGCTTACGCAGCTTGGCATTACTAATCTGCAGCAGCAGATGGGCGAGCTGAGCGGCGGCCAGCGCAAGCGTGTGGCCTTGGCAGGCGTGCTGGTGCGTCCGTCGGACCTGCTGATTTTGGACGAGCCTACCAACCATATGGATAACGCTACTGTTGCCTGGCTGGAGCAAAAGCTGTTGGCGCGCAAGGGCGCTTTGCTGATGGTAACCCATGACCGTTATTTCTTTGATCGTGTTGTTAATCGTACCTTGGAGATAGACGGCGGCAAGGGTTATGTTTATGTAGGCAACTACAGCCTCTTTCTGCAAAAGCGTGAGGAACGCCGTATTGCGGAGGCCTCTGCTGCGCAAAAGCTGCGCAACATTTACCGCCGCGAGCTGGCCTGGATCAGCCGTGGTGCGGAAGCACGCCGTACCAAAAAGAAGGACCGCGTGGAGCGCTTTGCTCAGATTGAAGCGGAAGTGAAGAACGTCAAGACGGAAGCAAATCTGGAAATGTCCTCCGTCAGCAGTCGTCTTGGCAAAACAATCATCGAGCTGGAAGACATCGGCATGGTGTGGGACGGTAAGGATTATATCAAGGATTTCAGCTATATCCTGCTGCGTAATGACCGCATCGGTATCGTCGGTCCTAATGGCGCAGGCAAATCAACGCTGATGGATATCATTGCCGGTAAGCTGCAGCCTACGAGCGGCGAAATGCGCGTAGGCCAGACTGTGAAGATTGGCTATTTTGCACAGCACAGCGAATTCCCGGACAGCAATATGCGTGTGCTGGAATATATCAAGGAAGCGAATAATTACATTGAAACGGCCGACGGCCAACGCATCAGCGCAGCGCAGATGCTGGAACGCTTCCTCTTCCCGCCGGAGCTGCAATGGGTGCCGGTGTCCAAGCTCAGTGGCGGTGAAAAACGCCGCTTGTATCTGTTGCGTGTGCTGATGACGGCACCGAACGTGCTGCTTTTGGACGAACCGACAAATGATTTGGATATCCCGACACTTTCTGTTTTGGAGGATTATCTCGACAGCTTCGCCGGTGCGGTTATCGCAGTTTCCCATGACCGTTACTTCCTCGACCGCTTTGCGCAAAAGATTTTCGCATTGGAGCAGGATGGCAGCATTAAGCCGTATATTGGCGGCTACAGCGATTATGCAGAAGCTCTGCAGGAGAAAAGTGCGCAGCAGGCGCAGCCTATTAAGGCTAAGCCGGTGGCTGCAGCAAAGCCTGCCGAAGAGCCTGCCAAGAAGAAAATGACTTATGGCGAGCGCCTGGAGCTGGAGCGTTTGGACCAGGAGATTGCGCGCAGTGAGGCAGAGCTGAAAATGCTTGGTGCGGAAATCAACCAATGCGGCAGTGACTTCACCCGTCTGGCAGCTTTAACTAAGCAGCAGGAGGCTGTGCAGCAAAAGCTGGATGAGATGGTGGACCGTTGGGCTTATCTTTCCGAATTGGCAGAAGCAGAAGACTGAGCTTGACAAGCAGGCTGCTTATTGTTAAAATTAAATCTGAAAAATTGTTGTGGATTTTTTCTGATTCAATAGTCATCTTTTCGCCACACGACTGTGTTTGCAGCCGTGTGGCTTTTGTTATATTAGGGAAAATGGGAGTAATGATATGCTAAAAATTTTACACAAGGATTATAAGGATAAGGTTAAGCGTCTGCTGAGCGTTATGTTGCCGATTATCGGCACGCAGATTGCGATTATGGGCATGAACTTTTTTGATGCCAGTATGTCCGGTCAGGCGGGCGATGCGGATTTGGCCGGTGCTGCTATCGGCGGTAACATTTGGATGCCGGTGCAGACCTGCTTTGCAGGCATTCTACTGGCGGCGATGCCTTTGATTGCCAACCTTTTGGGGGCAGGCGAAAAAGAAAAAATCTCTACGGTAGTACGACATGGCATGCTGTTGGCTATAGCCTTTTCTGTGCTGATAATTGTCGGCGGTGTTATCTTTCTGCCGCCGTTTTTGCAGGGCATGAGCTTGGCACCGGAGGTTTATCACATTGCGCTGTGGTATATGGCAGGACTTGGCATAGGCGTGCTGCCGTTCTTCCTTATCACACCGCTGCGCAGCCTTGTAGATACTTTGGGTTATACCAAGCTGTCGATGAAGATTTATCTTTTGGCGCTGCCTGTCAACGCCTTCCTGAACTATGTGCTGATTTTCGGCAAGCTGGGCTTACCGCGCCTGGGCGGCATTGGCGCCGGCGTAGCAACGGGCATCACCTTTTGGCTGCTTTTGGTGATGTTCGCGGTGGTGGTGTCGAAGCTGCAACCGTTCAAGCAGTATGATGTGCTGGGCTTTGTGCGCCCAGTAAAGCATCTGGTGGCAGAATATCTGCGCATCGGTGTGCCTATGGGCGTGGCCATTTTTATGGAAACGAGCATCTTCGGCGTTGTGGCACTGTTTATTGCCAAATTTGGCACGGAGGTTATTGCTGCGCATCAGGCGGCACTTAACTTCTCCTCGCTTATTTACATGTTCCCCATGAGCTTTTCACTGGCGCTGACGATTGTGGTGGGCGTTGAATATGGTGCGAAAAACTATCAGGGGGCGCGCGATTACACGGCATTGGGACTGGAGATGAGCCTTTTTATTGCTATGGTTTACATGGCGCTGGAGCTGGTGACGCGTGAATATATCGCGCTCATTTATACAACGAATCCGCATGTTATTGAGCTGGTGAAGGTGTTTATTATCTACGCTATTATGTGGCAGGGAGGCGACGCAGTCGCGGCGCCGATACAGGGAATTTTGCGTGGCTACAAGGACGTTAATGCTACATTTTGGTGCAGCATGCTGGCTTATTGGGCAATTTGCCTGCCGGTGGGTCTGCTTTTGGATTACAAGTTCAATAATGGTGCCTTTGCTTATTGGCAGAGCCTGGATATCGGCGTAATCTGCAGTGCTGTTGTTTTGTCGTTGCGTCTTGTTTTGCTGCAGCGCAGGATAAAGAAAGATGAAGAATAGATAGGGAGCGGCTTAAGCTGCTCCTTATTTTGCACTTTAAATGTAGTTGTATAGTAGAATAATGTACGCGTATGATATTCGTTAGGGAAAATGATAGAATATTAAACAATGCCAATAGTTTAGAGTTTGGGTGAAAAACGCCTAAAGGCACTTCCAGTAGCAGCTAAAAAAACAAATTTTAGGTTTTATATGCCGTTTTCAGTAAAATATTTTCTAAAACAGGCTTATAAAATTGATTTTTGGCGTTTTTAATGTTACAATGAGCATGAAAGGAGTTGATTTCATGCTCTGTCAATTTTCATTTAAAAATTTCAAATCATATAAAGATGAAACAGTTTTTGATATGCAGGCAGCTAATCTGCCTGAGTTTGCCGAAAATATTATTTACTGCAAGCCAGCGAGTAATCTTTTACCTGTAGCAGCTATCTATGGACCTAACGGCGGCGGTAAAACAAATATGCTGCAGGCTTTAACCTGCCTTATCTCCACCGTGGTAAAACCTATCTACGATATGGAAAAAACTCGTACTAAGATTATAGTACAGCAAAAAGTATCTTGCACGCCCTTCCTGTTTGATGAAAAAACCTCTAATGAGCCTACAGAATTCCTGCTTTACTTCCGTACTAATGGCTATGAGTACCGCTATTACCTTTCTATGCTTCATGATGAAATCATTGCCG
>ENA-OUNS01000427-OUNS01000427.1-human-gut-metagenome-genome-assembly--contig:-NODE-427-length-33293-cov-12.325742_pt1 | contig 33293 bp, 25 predicted proteins | sample MGYA00243237_ERZ505104 | MGnify/ENA primary metagenome ERZ505104 (study PRJEB26097, sample SAMN02711295) | human gut metagenome | biome: Gut microbiome | host: Homo sapiens | place: Denmark...
TGAATGAAACGCAGCGTAGCAGCGCTACGCTAAGTGGAATGAACGGACGCCAGAATGGAAAAGACGCAAGCAGATGGCGCAGGTGAATCTGGAAATAGTATCAGGGCAGAAGAACGCGCTTCTGCCCTGTTTTTTCCCAAAAAAATCGCGAAATTACGGCTCTCACCCTTGACGTGACAAGCACCAAAATGCTATAATAAAGCGTTTTCAAGCTACTATTTCGCGGGAAATGCCGGTTTGCGGCGCTTCCCTGACTTTTTCAGGAGGGATTTTCTGATGTCTGGGCATTCCAAGTGGCATAATATTCAGGCGAAGAAGGGCAAGGCGGATGCTGCCCGCGGCGCTGTTTTCACCAAGATTGGCCGCGAAATCGCGATTGCTGTGCGCGATGGCGGCGCAAACCCCGAATCCAACGGCAAGCTGCGCGACATCATTGCCAAGGCGAAAGCCAACAATATGCCGAATGACAATATTCAGCGCTCCATCAAGAAGGCGAGCGGTGAACTGTCCAACGTGACCTACGAGCAGATCACCTATGAAGGCTATGCGCCCGGCGGCGTTGCGGTCATCGTTGATACCATCACCGACAACCGCAACCGTACCGCTTCCGACGTGCGCCACTGCTTTGCCAAGAACGGCGGCAACCTCGGCACGACTGGCTCCGTCAGCTTCATGTTCGACGAGAAGGGCGTTCTGGTGGTGGAGCGCACCCCCGGTTCGGACGAAGAAGAAATGATGATGATGGCGCTGGACGCTGGTGCGGAAGACATGAAGGTGGATGACGACGCCTACGAAATCTACACCGCGCCGAACGACTTCTCCACCGTCCGCGAAGCGCTGGAGAAGCAGGGCGTCACCTTCCTGACCGCTGAAGTGGACAAGATTCCGCAGAACACGGTTGCGCTGCCTGACGAAGAAACGATCCAGAAGATTCAGAAGCTGCTGGAGATGCTGGAGGACAACGACGACGTGCAGAACGTGTATCACAATGCCGAACTGCCGGAAGAAGAGGACGACGAGGACTAATCCTCCGTCGATTTTCACTGCCCCCTGCTGAGGAGTTTTCCTTCTCGGCAGGGGGGTTTTTGATTTCTGAAGGCCTTTTGCAATGTCCTATTATTCCGCCCAAAACAAAAAAATACCGCAGATTTCTCTGCGGCGTTCGTGGCTCAAATAGGATTCGAACCTATGACACTTCGGGTATGAACCGAATGCTCTGGCCAGCTGAGCTATTGAGCCAAATGGTTGCGGGGGTAGGACTTGAACCTACGACCTCCGGGTTATGAGCCCGACGAGCTACCAAGCTGCTCTACCCCGCGTCATTCCGTCGCTTTTATCGGCGACATTGATTATTATACCCTATTCCAACGGTTTTGTCAATAGGGTGCGGAAAGTTTTTTTGCAGCGGAAGCAGAGGATGAAAACGCGGCTGCTGACCTTCTTTCCCGAAAGCCAGCAGGCACGCCAATTCACGCCCCTCCGCGAGGGGCGACGCCCTTGTCCGCACCAACATTGTAGTCGTTCATGTTATTTCAATTCACGCCCCTCCGCGAGGGGCGACAAAGCGCAAACGTCTCTGTACAGGTCATCAACCAATTTCAATTCACGCCCCTCCGCGAGGGGCGACAGCCGCGCAACCGGCAAGCCCGATGTTCTGCTCATTTCAATTCACGCTCCTCCGCGAGGGGCGACTTGTCCGAATACCGCGTGCGCCGCATTCTAATCATTTCAATTCACGCCCCTCCGCGAGGGGCGACTGGGCGGCTGATGGCGTGGAGTGATTTTCTGGATATTTCAATTCACGCCCCTCCGCGAGGGGCGACATATCTCGCGCGTCCGACGTGATGCGGAAGACCTATTTCAATTCACGCCCCTCCGCGAGGGGCGACAAAGCGTATATTATAAAGTGCTGGAAGATTACATATTTCAATTCACGCCCCTCCGCGAGGGGCGACCGAAAAATTAAGACGATTGATGATCCTAACGACTTATTTCAATTCACGCCCCTCCGCGAGGGGCGACGCGCTATGGCAGGGCGGTCATGCGCCAAGCCCCATTTCAATTCACGCCCCTCCGCGAGGGGCGACTAGAGAGTTAATCAAAAAATACTATACGTCGAAATTTCAATTCACGCCCCTCCGCGAGGGGCGACTGAACGTGATGCTGGCGACAATTTATAATTTTATTTCAATTCACGCCCCTCCGCGAGGGGCGACGTCAAGCGAGTTACGCCGCGTCGCAAGAAGCCGCAATTTCAATTCACGCCCCTCCGCGAGGGGCGACTTCCGCGTCATGCCGGGAGGATATACCCCCGGCAATTTCAATTCACGCCCCTCCGCGAGGGGCGACTCGGATGTTGCCGTCTTCGTCAACATACTCAGTGATTTCAATTCACGCCCCTCCGCGAGGGGCGACCATCAAAGTATTTTTGTCCGTACCGCTGCCGCTTCATTTCAATTCACGCCCCTCCGCGAGGGGCGACTTCCCGGCGTCGTAGAGATCCAGAGCCTCGGCATTTCAATTCACGCCCCTCCGCGAGGGGCGACAATACTCTAATCGGCATCCCGTATACAAAGCTTATTTCAATTCACGCCCCTCCGCGAGGGGCGACCACAGCCCGAAGTCAGCACAGCGCGTTTATCTTATTTCAATTCACGCCCCTCCGCGAGGGGCGACGCGTTGTGGCAAGGCGGACATGCGCCAAGTCCAATTTCAATTCACGCCCCTCCGCGAGGGGCGACACGATGGCTTTATCACGCTATACCGCAACAATAGTATTTCAATTCACGCCCCTCCGCGAGGGGCGACGCAAACATCGTCCGCAACATCCCGACGAAAGAGATATTTCAATTCACGCCCCTCCGCGAGGGGCGACCATGCCCTCGCCCAGCGTCACCGCCTCGACAAATTTCAATTCACGCCCCTCCGCGAGGGGCGACCCACATGGCACGAATCTGCCGAATTCCTTCTTCATTTCAATTCACGCCCCTCCGCGAGGGGCGACGCATTTTGTTTCCTCCTACGGTTCTGTTCTCCAATTTCAATTCACGCCCCTCCGCGAGGGGCGACCAGCAGATAAAGCGAATCACAATCTTCCAGCATTATTTCAATTCACGCCCCTCCGCGAGGGGCGACACGCGAAATAGGCGGCATTGCTGGCAATGGCAAAGATTTCAATTCACGCCCCTCCGCGAGGGGCGACGCGCGGCGGCAGCACAGTCGTCAGCCGCTATCAACATTTCAATTCACGCCCCTCCGCGAGGGGCGACATCTGACGCTGGAAGAAGCCTACAAAGCAGCAATATTTCAATTCACGCCCCTCCGCGAGGGGCGACAATCACTTGTGAGCGCAGATACCCGATTTCCAATATTTCAATTCACGCCCCTCCGCGAGGGGCGACACTGTACGGAACGCAGTTTGAAGAACTCCATGTACATTTCAATTCACGCCCCTCCGCGAGGGGCGACACGCGGCGCGCGCGGCTTTCGGGTCAGCGGCGGGGGTATTTCAATTCACGCCCCTCCGCGAGGGGCGACTTATCGCGCAGTGCAGCCATAGCACAGAGATTTGCATTTCAATTCACGCCCCTCCGCGAGGGGCGACCGATGTAGCCGCCGCTCTTTCGGATTGATGGGATATTTCAATTCACGCCCCTCCGCGAGGGGCGACATGGAGGCATCCGTCGAGTTATTTGCCAGCAGGATGAATTTCAATTCACGCCCCTCCGCGAGGGGCGACCCAGCCGCGCCAGTGTGTCCGCGTCCTTCTCGCCCTCATTTCAATTCACGCCCCTCCGCGAGGGGCGACATCATCAAGGAGGACAAGCCGGTAAATATCTTCCTTATTTCAATTCACGCCCCTCCGCGAGGGGCGACGGCTGCCGCTTGTGGCAATCGCTACCTATCTAATACATTTCAATTCACGCCCCTCCGCGAGGGGCGACGCTACAAGCGGCACTGCGGATGAGGTACAGCGGCAAATTTCAATTCACGCCCCTCCGCGAGGGGCGACCGGCGCAGCGTGTGTGACGGGGAAGGCGTGTGTATTTCAATTCACGCCCCTCCGCGAGGGGCGACAGGCTATCCGCCGCGGACGGCTCAGGCGATGATATTTCAATTCACGCCCCTCCGCGAGGGGCGACCATCGCATCCGTGCGCTGATTGATATTCCGGAGCATTTCAATTCACGCCCCTCCGCGAGGGGCGACCGATGCGGATGCGCGCCTGCCGGTCGTCCAGCTGATTTCAATTCACGCCCCTCCGCGAGGGGCGACCGCGGTCGCCCGGTCGTTGATGCAAAGTATCTGCTTATTTCAATTCACGCCCCTCCGCGAGGGGCGACGCTACAAGCGGCACTGCGGATGAGGTACAGCGGTAAATTTCAATTCACGCCCCTCCGCGAGGGGCGACGCGGAGCGTTTCGCGCCAGCGGTTGCCACACAGGACAAATTTCAATTCACGCCCCTCCGCGAGGGGCGACCAAACGACGTCTGGCTTGCGAACCGCCGAGATATTTCAATTCACGCCCCTCCGCGAGGGGCGACGCTTACAGGTTGAGCAAAACAGCCTGAATACCTTATTTCAATTCACGCCCCTCCGCGAGGGGCGACGCACGGGGGCGGGGTGCTGCTCGTGTCGCTGGAGATGATTTCAATTCACGCCCCTCCGCGAGGGGCGACCCGCGCCGGAACGCGCCGAAATCATTTCGCCCGCCATTTCAATTCACGCCCCTCCGCGAGGGGCGACTGCTGGGTACTATGGCAATGGCGCGTGGGTGCTTGATTTCAATTCACGCCCCTCCGCGAGGGGCGACCGCGCCAAACTCGAAAAAATCATAAAGCTGTTGATTTCAATTCACGCCCCTCCGCGAGGGGCGACGTACAGCTTGATGGCGCGGTGTACGACGGCACGGTATTTCAATTCACGCCCCTCCGCGAGGGGCGACGATGAAGAAGTATCGCGAAAAAGAAGGAATTAAATTTCAATTCACGCCCCTCCGCGAGGGGCGACCAAGTCGGCGGACGCGGCAGGAATGCCGTCTATGCGATTTCAATTCACGCCCCTCCGCGAGGGGCGACTCGAAAAAATGTGATTTAGCCCTTGACATATACATTTCAATTCACGCCCCTCCGCGAGGGGCGACGCGCGATGCGCTTTGTTGCGTTGGTGGGGACGCATTTCAATTCACGCCCCTCCGCGAGGGGCGACCATTGCGTTTCTCCTTTCCTCACGCAACCCGCGTATTTCAATTCACGCCCCTCCGCGAGGGGCGACTTCGCGTAAACTTTGGCGGCAATATCGCCATTCCATTTCAATTCACGCCCCTCCGCGAGGGGCGACTGCTCACGGTCAGCGCGGCGTGTTCGCCCTTTTTATTTCAATTCACGCCCCTCCGCGAGGGGCGACGGCAAAGGTGTGGCGGCAATCGTGCTGCCTAATTATTTCAATTCACGCCCCTCCGCGAGGGGCGACAATAGGGCAGAACGCAGGAAAGCGGCGCGGGACATATTTCAATTCACGCCCCTCCGCGAGGGGCGACTGACGATGACGACTAAGCCGCGTAACCGCGTTCTATTTCAATTCACGCCCCTCCGCGAGGGGCGACAGAATCGGGCGGTCAGACGTTCCATGCGGGTTGTATTTCAATTCACGCCCCTCCGCGAGGGGCGACGGTTCCACGCTCATAGCAAGAATACGTCGCTTGCATTTCAATTCACGCCCCTCCGCGAGGGGCGACGTTTACGGAATCAACGATTAACTGTGCCACCGAGAATTTCAATTCACGCCCCTCCGCGAGGGGCGACAGGTGGCTGTACACGAAACCATCTTTTTCAAGGCATTTCAATTCACGCCCCTCCGCGAGGGGCGACAGATTGTCAGCGCGTTCAGCCAATCTTGCCTTTCATTTCAATTCACGCCCCTCCGCGAGGGGCGACAGCAAGGTGACGGCACTATATAATAAAAGAGAGGTATTTCAATTCACGCCCCTCCGCGAGGGGCGACCATGCCGAACCCGTCACCCACGCCTCGTCAGCATTTCAATTCACGCCCCTCCGCGAGGGGCGACACAAAATTGCCATCTGCGTCCGTGAAGTATAGCATTTCAATTCACGCCCCTCCGCGAGGGGCGACTGGCGGTGCTGGGAAAAAGAGCCGACACGAGAAGAATTTCAATTCACGCCCCTCCGCGAGGGGCGACTGTCCGCTCATTAGCTCCGTGTACAGCATATCTTGATTTCAATTCACGCCCCTCCGCGAGGGGCGACGTTTTTGACGCAGCTCAGAAATACATCTCTTTGTTTATTTCAATTCACGCCCCTCCGCGAGGGGCGACACAATGTTTTCTCGCCATGTGCTTCCATTCCTTTATTTCAATTCACGCCCCTCCGCGAGGGGCGACTTTTCCATGCTCGTTCCTCCTGTCAGCATTCGATTTCAATTCACGCCCCTCCGCGAGGGGCGACCATCCAGAACATCTACACAGCGCAGGGCGATTTGATTTCAATTCACGCCCCTCCGCGAGGGGCGACCCGTACCTCTGGATGCTCCGTTGGCTGGTTTTTATTTCAATTCACGCCCCTCCGCGAGGGGCGACCTTCCGCCTTTTCACCCGGTTTCGCGCGGCGATTATTTCAATTCACGCCCCTCCGCGAGGGGCGACCATTCACACCGACACGCTGCGCAACGCTCTCGCGCATTTCAATTCACGCCCCTCCGCGAGGGGCGACGACTTGCGTCATATTCGAGGCTTTCCGCGCATTATTTCAATTCACGCCCCTCCGCGAGGGGCGACGCCACGCACACCGTAGCAGCCAGCAAACACAGCAATTTCAATTCACGCCCCTCCGCGAGGGGCGACTTCCAATACTACCAGCGTTATTTATTCCAGAAGTTATTTCAATTCACGCCCCTCCGCGAGGGGCGACCGGCTGCTTCAAGTAGTCCGATAACGTCATTTTATTTCAATTCACGCCCCTCCGCGAGGGGCGACTTTTGTAGTTGTAGCAGACTGCCCCGGAGAAACATTTCAATTCACGCCCCTCCGCGAGGGGCGACGCAACCGTTGTGTCAAGGTACTCACGACGGAGTCTATTTCAATTCACGCCCCTCCGCGAGGGGCGACGCTTCAAATCTTCGTGATACATGGATAGCGATATATTTCAATTCACGCCCCTCCGCGAGGGGCGACGGCGCGGTCAATGTCCTGCTTCTTGTAAATCATGTATTTCAATTCACGCCCCTCCGCGAGGGGCGACACAAGTCCTTTTACGGAAAGGCCGTTGTCTATGAGATTTCAATTCACGCCCCTCCGCGAGGGGCGACGAAAGACGGCGACGAACTGGATATGGAGCGCTGTATTTCAATTCACGCCCCTCCGCGAGGGGCGACAATGACGCAAGCGACTTTGTACATCGGACTTAATATTTCAATTCACGCCCCTCCGCGAGGGGCGACTTCATGTGGGCGATGCAGTTCTCGCTGAATTTATTTCAATTCACGCCCCTCCGCGAGGGGCGACCTGCCGTTTTGCGTGTTGTTTTCTTGCCTTTTGTATTTCAATTCACGCCCCTCCGCGAGGGGCGACACGACGACGGCACGCGCGTGCTCAAGTCCTACCTATTTCAATTCACGCCCCTCCGCGAGGGGCGACGTGACCGATTACGAAATTCTCGCGATTGTCCTCATATTTCAATTCACGCCCCTCCGCGAGGGGCGACATGACAACCAACACCAACACCGCCCGCAAGCTATTTCAATTCACGCCCCTCCGCGAGGGGCGACGCGTGGAAGAGCAGGGCGGTGGCAAGGCGTGACGCGCTATTTCAATTCACGCCCCTCCGCGAGGGGCGACCTTGCGTCGGGCGTTCCTGTTCTTCCCATTTGTATTTCAATTCACGCCCCTCCGCGAGGGGCGACACGTTCGCCGGGTAAAACCCGGCGGGCACCCCTATTTCAATTCACGCCCCTCCGCGAGGGGCGACCGTTTCTTTCAGCGCATTTTGCGTTGGCTTAAAAATTTCAATTCACGCCCCTCCGCGAGGGGCGACCGACGTGGAGAAAGTGCCGCAGCTTCTCAGCCATCATTTCAATTCACGCCCCTCCGCGAGGGGCGACATTTGATTGTGTGCGACGACGTGGTAAATCTTAACATTTCAATTCACGCCCCTCCGCGAGGGGCGACCAAGAGGGACGGCGACACGCTGTACTTGTACGATTTCAATTCACGCCCCTCCGCGAGGGGCGACTGCTTGGCAACGGCGTTGAGCTGGAAGACGACGCATTTCAATTCACGCCCCTCCGCGAGGGGCGACTGGTGCATGGCGTTTGCTGGGGCTATTGGAACCTCATTTCAATTCACGCCCCTCCGCGAGGGGCGACACAGAAATTACGCGACGCAGGAAGTTAACCTTATTTCAATTCACGCCCCTCCGCGAGGGGCGACAGCAAAAGATATGCAATTTCTGCAAATCTTTTGTTCAACCCTTACAAATCAGCATGGCTTAACAATAATGCCACGCAATTTGTCGAGATTATTTTGGTAATATTTCATAGAATCATCGCTTGAATTTTGACATCACGCCGCGCGAGACGGTCGGTCATTCATGTATGATTCACATGCGCTGAAAAGAGTGTTTTCAGCTTCCGCTATAGCATCAGCAGTTCTCCGGCTTCAATGCGCGCAGTGCAACCAAGCACATCAATGCGCTCCTTGTAACTGTTGCCAAGGCGATAGAAGCGAACGGAGTCATGTTCTGCATCAATTGTCGCTGCCAATTGCGCCTTGAGCGCCGTCAGCTGTGCTGCATCAAGCATGACTTCAAATACAGAGTTCTGAACACGCCGTCCATAGCGTTCGCAGAGTTTCGCTACACGCCTAAGCCGCGCTGCTCCCGCTTCGGTTGCTGTATTCACATCATAAGTAACAACAACCAACATTTTTTCACCTCCAGACAAACGGCGGATAGCAATCAAGATCCCTGCGCAAGACACGCGCCAGCATCATGGCCTGTACATAAGCAATCAGCCCCACTTGGATTTTTTCTCCGAGATACGGATGCGTGATTTCTTCCTGCTTTCGGTCACGCCATGCGGTAAGTACCGTTTTGCGCCCGCGCTCGTTCAGCATAACAGCCAGCGAATCGTACTCAAAGTCCTTATCCGTCAGCTGACGTTTGTTGAACAGCGACAGCGCCAGCCGGTCGCACAGCGGCGCTCGGAACTCTTCCAGCAAGTCCAGCGCCAGCGACGGCCGTCCCGGTCGAAGCGTGTGCAGCCATCCAGCCGCTGGATCTAAGCCTACCGTTTCAAGTGCCGCTTGAATGTCCCGCGTTTGCAGCGTGTACATAAACGACAGGACTGCATTCACTTCATTGCGCGGCGGTCGTCTGCTGCGCTCCACAAACTGGAAGGGGCATTGTGGGGAAATCATGTCGTCAAAATGCGCAAAGTAGCATTTTGCGGCGGCTCCTTCGATGCCGCGCATTTGGTCAACACCTGCGCATGTCTCCAGCTGTGCTGCATACTGGCTAATAGACTGGCAGGCTGCTCGAAGACTCTCTGCTGTTGCCGCATCCTGCGTCCGTGCCGTGCGCATCAATACATTTTTCTCGTTGAGCAGCTTGCCCACCAGGAGGTTCTGCACGAATTTCATGCGGAAGTCATCATCATCCAGCGCTTGATACTGCTTTTTTCTCAGCAGCACATTGCCGCTGACCGGCCCGCAAATGCGGCTGTAAAAGCGTCCATTCGACGATAGGAACGTCAGCGTAATCCCGTGTTCAGCGCAGAAACCAATCAGCGGTGTGGAGACTGTCATTTCCCCAAAGCACACGATTCCGTCCAGCATCACAGCCGGTACACTTGCTTTCTCTTCGCCGCCAATTTTCACGCAGATATTCTCGTTGCGGCAGAAAAGGTAGCTGTCTGGCGTTGTCACATAGAGGGTTTCCAGTAATTTTTTCATTCCGTCTCCACCCTCTCTGCTTCAAGAAGAAGCGCCTTGCAATATTCCTTCGCGGATGTTTTTACCTTCGGCATACAGTATTCCTGCATCGAGCAACGTTTGCATTTCGGGCCGTAAGCTGCCGACGGAATCAGCATTTCGCGGCGGACTTTCCAGAGTTTCTGCACAGTCTGCCGTACCTGTTCACGCAGCGCTTCATCAAGTTCCACATCCACTCTGCGATGCGCGGTAATGTAGAACAACGCACCTGCCGGGATCGTCGTGTGATACATTTCCTCTAAGCACATCGCCTCCGCGCAAAGCTGAATCTTGTATTCTGATTCATCGCGTATCTTCCCATGCTTGTACTCCACCGGCAGCAGCCGCACCGGGAAATCCACTGCGGGAATCGTGCAGCCGTTTTCATCCCGCACCGCTTCAATGCAGTCGCATTTTCCGCTGATTTGCATTTCGTCCGAAAAGACACTGTTCTCGTAGAGCTTCACGAAATCGCCGCGCCGCTCCACGCGCTGTGTATGAACCCGTTCATGCTCGGCGCGACCTTTCGCCGTCTCGACATTTTCTACCCATACACGTTCATTCAGCAGCAGCGCGGCGCGCCGCAGACAGTAATCTGCCTGCGACAGCCACGATAACGGAAGATACTCCTGCTCGTCATCCACGGGTAAACCAGCTTTCTCCCTGCGGCAGTTCATCCCAGACAATTTCCCCATAAGGATTGCTCAAAAAGCCCATCCGTACCCCCGCAGGCACCTTATCCAGCGCCACCTTTGCTTCATAGTCACGATAATTGCGGGGGAAATCCACCTTCTTCTGCACCGTCACCAGTTCAAAGAGTTTATGCGCCGGTGCACAGCCCAATTGGGCTTGACGTGCGCGCTGTTCAGGATTCGTATCCGTGCCTTCGTGCTTGAAGATGATGAGCGGAGAAACAACCTCCATTTCACCCTTGCTCGCCGAACGGTCATGCTCATACATGTTGAGAATCGCCTCAAACAGCGCCTTCATATCAGCTTCATCGAATCCCGTTTCCGCTGCAAGATTCGCGCTGATGAAGCCACGCACCTCATACAGACCAAAGGGGATAATCTGCTTGCGTCCCATCGTGCGCAGCTTATCTTCAGACGCTTCCTGTTCCGCTTTCTCATATTCCTCGTAGGATTTGTCATTTCCGCCCAATGCCGCCGCCATGCGCGTGATGGATATGTCCAGCGGCAGTACCGAATCCAAACTCTTGCCGAAAGCAAGTTGAACAGGACCGCGGACTTGCCCCGCATTGGGGCCAGTAGACATCACAGCCCCAAAGGTGCGCACATCGTAGAAGAGTTCACACGCTTTTTTGCGTGCCGCATAAACCGGATTTTTTTCTTTCGCGCCTTCAATCCCCGCTTCGCGCTTTGCCAGTGCAATCTGCTTGTTCAGATTCACCGCCTTCTGCACGAAAATCCCCATGCCCGGCACGCCCTGATAAGCAATCTCAATATAGTTGCGAATGCGGCGTTTCGTGGCCACGTCGGTGATAAATCCCTGCATGGTCTGCGGGTCAATCCGGGGCATGTTGCCCATATCCGGGTCGCCGTTCGGGTTGGCATTGGTGCAAGCAACATAGTACATAAATTCGTAACGGTTCTGCAGTGCCATTTTCTTATTCCTCCTCGTCCGTTTCTGCCGCAGCTTTCTGTTCTTTCTTCACTTTCCGCAGTTCATTGAGTCTCCGATTCAACTCCGCTGTCATTTGGCGATACCCCAGCGCAAAGTAAGCCTGCTGCTCCAAGTTCAGCATGGTGGGGATTTCCCCAATGTCACAAGTCACCTTATCCAGCATTTCCAGATACATCTTCAGATAGTCACCCTTGATTTTGTCCTGGTGCGGTACGGAGAGAATTGACAGCTGCCCCAGCACCAGTGCCGGCATCTGACAAGCAGATGCATAGTAGCGCTGTACAATACCTGCCTGAACATCTCTCATTGCAAACTGCTGCATACTCGCATACACGGCGACCCACGCGCCGCAGCGGTATGCAACATTCGTATTTTCCGCCTGATACATAGCTTCTATCACGCCTTCCTTTCGATTGTTTTTCCGAATCAGCCATACTTTCAGCCATTGGCAGCACATTGCATCGGGCACGGGCGCATGTTTATCTTCTTCGCTGGCACTGGCCATTTGATTGCGAATGTATCGCAGCGCACGAACCGCCACGGAATCCGGCAGCATACTGTCCGTCAAGATTGCGTGCAGCACCGCTGGCGTAATTCCTGAAAGTTCCTTGTCCATCCGCTTGAAAACGTTCTTTTCGCTCTTTTGCCGCGGCATCAGACGAATCATCATTGCTTTCAGCGAATTAATTTTTGTGAATCCCGTTCCACCGAGATCGACCATTTGCAAGTCATTGCGCCATTGCTGGATGCTCTCCTCCAGTTCGCCGTAATTCCCGTGGTCGTAGCTGCGAACCATGACACGCCCTGTAACGCCGGACAGCAGGAGGATGTAATACTGCGTGCTGGCTGGAATCGCGATTGTCGCTGCTCCGCTTTCAATGCTCTCGATGCGTTTGGCTGCAATATCGCGTTTAGCATCAGGATTTGACGGTGCTTCTACCGTTTCATCAAATTCTTCATCGTCGTCGTATCCATCATCATCTTCCGTCTGCTGTTCTGTTCCCTGATTCTTAGGATCGCCATCCAGTGCTTGCTGCATCGGGTCGCATTCCGCAGGAACATAGCAGTCAAACCAATGGACAAAGCGCATTCCCGCCAACGTTGGCGAAAGCGTTTCGCTTGACATGAGATGGTCAAGCGCCGCTTTCACCGCGTCAATTGCTTCCGCAGAAACAGGCGCATTCGCCGATTGCTTTAGCCCGTACGAGCAAAATGCTGGCTTGTCAAAGCAAAACAGCGCATCACCGCGTCCATGTCCGCCAACTTGCAAAAGTCCCTTAATTGGCGGCAGGGTAGCAACCGGCATCGTTTTTTCTCCAGTAATCAGGCACAAGCTTTCTGCCGCGCCATGCTGCGCGAACTGCTGACGAAACTCCCGCCACCATTCCTGCACCTCCGGAATTTCGACAATAGGCGTTCCTGCAATTTCAAATGAAACGCGGTCTGATGGCTTCAGCTTCAGCCGCAGCAGTTCCTGCCGAACCTGTTCACAGCAAGTTTCGTCCTCCAGCAAATGCACGCAAACTGACAATTCAGGTACTTTCTGCGCTGCCTGCTGAAGAGAAGCAAGAAAGTATCGATGCTTGAGCGTGTTGTCTTTCGGCTTTTTGCCTTCCTCTCTTTGCTCAACTTTGCTTTCCGGCGTATCTTTCCAGAAGACAACCTCGTTTTTTTCTACCAGCACATTGCACTTGTCTTTGCCATTCGCCAAGCTGCCAATGTCAGGGCAAAAGTATTCATCCTCGCCGTCCTGCCTCACGCCAAGGAACGTGCCATTCGCGCCAAGGCAAACCCATGCCTTTACCGTCTTTTTCACCATGCCCGGAGGCGGCAGCAGCTGGTAACGCATGGCATAATCGTACAGCGGTCTCAGCATATCGCATCCCCCTTCAGGACTTCCGGGCTATCATAGGGCGGCACTTCAATGACGCCCTGCTTCATCACCGCATGATACAGGGACAGCCTTGTCCGCGTTTTCTTGCGAACCTCCGCGTCATGCAGGTCAAAAATGTCGTACACCATCAAGCCCAAATCCATGTCTTGCTGAATCGGCTTTTCGTTCGGATCGCTCTCAGAGAAGTACGCAACGCATTCCCTTAAGCCGAGCGCAGGCTGGCAAAAGCACTTGCCACCTTTAATTCGCCGTTCAGCCTGTGCATACAGCTGCTCCACCGTACCATGATAATCCGGCCGCGGCACAATCTGCGCGGTAATGCGGTAGCGGACATCATACAGGAAAACCGTTTGCCGCTGTGTCCGCTCATCCTCTGCGCTGATTGGTTCCATATTATTTCCCAATATGGACTTCACTTCGTTGCGCCTGACGCTGATATAGCGGATAGGTTTCAGCACTTCAATTTTTGTCACCATCCAAAAAAATTCTGTCCTTTTGCTGTAAATGCTTGACAGTATGCCTCGTGCTGCTGATGGTGTTGGGACTGCCTGCGAAAGCCTTTCTACTTTCGTTGTCGGCGAAGTGAAGCACGCCAAGTCACCCCAAACGGTCACTGAAATCTCCATGATTTTTCATCACCTCCATGTTCTTCTCTCTGCCAAATCAGCAGAGAGGATAGCATTATCTTTGTACTATTTCAATTCTCAGCTTGTTACCCTATCAGTGTTTCAAGCTGTCAGTACAAATATAATATAATTCGCATGAATTGTCAATAGCAAATCTGGTATATAAGAATTTTTTCACCACATACAGTCATCATTTTTCAACTGCATCCCCGTATCCATATGATAATCCTCCTTCCTGCGAAGCACCCAATAACCGGATGGCTGCCTGCTCTCATTCCGCTTTCCCGCAAAATACAGCTGCTCTGCGTAACGGCTGAAGTCATCATTCGCATATGCAGTCACGCACAGCTTTGCAGCTTCATGCATCCACTTCGCCGTCACGCCGTTTTCCAAGGCTTCTTCCTTCAGCTTCTCAAACAGCTTGTTTTCAGGTTCATATGGCACAAGCACCTGCACGCCATCATTCTTGATGATGCGATAGTGTTTCTCAGCTCCTGCATAATCCTGGTTTTGGACGGCCTCGCTCAGTTCCTTCTTCCCTTTCAACTTCCAAAAGAGCTTCTGATAGTAGCGCTGAATGTCGCTCGGATTCATCAAGTCAATCGGTTTCTCAATATGCAATGCACTAACCAGCGTTGCCGCCTTGTTATACCAATTATCTGGATACAAATTGTCTTCATCCGGAAGGAACACAAGCACTTGCCCGCCTTCGGGATGGCGACCGTTTCGATTGCATCTTCCCGCCGCCTGAATGATTGATTCCAGCGGGGCCAGCGCGCGGAAAACGCTGTCAAAGTCCAAATCCACCCCCGCTTCGATGCACTGCGTCGCAACCACACGGCAAGGCAAGCCGTCGCGCAGCCGCTTTTTGACTTGCTCTATCACGACGCGCCGATGTGCCGGACACAATTCCGTCGTGATGTAGAATACTGATTCCGTCTCACATAGCAATTTCAGCGCATCGAACAGCTTCTTCGCGTGCTTTTTCATGTTCACAATGGTGCAGCTGCTCCGCTGTGCCGCCATTTTCTGCGCAATTTCTTCCCACGAGATTCTCTCATTCGGCAAAACTCGCCATGTCACCTGAACACGGCGAAGTTGCTGATACATATCGGCATGGTTCGGACAAATCTCCGTAGCATGCCAAGTAAGATTAGGGATTGATTGATAATCCGGCTGTGTCGCCGTAGAAAAGAGCATCGTCACATTTTTCTTCGGCAGATTGCAAAGCGCCTGAATGGTTTTGAGCGTCGCAGGAAACAATTCTGCAGACAAGCTCTGCGCTTCATCGAAAATGATTACAGAATTTGCCAACCGATGCAGTTTCCGAAGATTCGGGGCTTTTGCCGCAAACAGCCCCTCGAAAAATCGCACGGATGTGGTCACAATGACTGGCATATCCCAGCGCTGCGCAAACTTTCGCTGCTCTTCTGTCAGCTGCCGTTGGCTATGATCTTCCAGCAAAACGTCATCCCCAAGGATTTTCCGATATTCAATTGCATTCTGTTCCGTCAGCGTAATAAACGGCAGCACAATGATGATTCGCTGCTGACCGTTCTTGCGGCATTGGCGCAGCGCAAAATGCAGCAAGGCCAGCGTTTTTCCTGTGCCAGTAGGCGCTGTCAGGGTGTAAATCCCCGGCGCATGATCCCCCGCCCTGCCGCACGTTTCAAACAACTCATTCCGCAGTGCATTGAGTTTTTTATCAGCCGTTGAGTTTCTTGCTAATTCCGCCCGATGCGCATTTAAGCGCTCCAGCCAGTTTTCCGCATCACATTTCGGCGGCTCCGGGATGATTTCCCCATCCTCTTCCGCTGATGCGGTGTAATCTGCATCCACCAAGCAAGAAAGCAGCATTCGCGACCAAAGCATCCGTTCTTCTTCCCCAAGCGTCATGATCTTAGGTTCAGGACATTCCCACTGCGGAAGTTCTTCATGAAATATCTCCGCAAGCACACGGTAATTTTCTTTTCCTGTTAATGCAACCTCCTTTCCATCATTGCCTTCCAACCACTTTTGCTCTGTCATGCATTCACGCAGCGAATACTTCAGCTGGTCGTAGCAGAGCAGCGTTCCATGATGTGCATTGATTGCCTCTAAAATGGGCGCGTAATTGGTACTTGCAATCTCCTTACTTGTGCATTTATGTGTAGCAATCAGAAACCACCGCAAAAACGCAGCGCTCACCCTTGCATGGTCTACTCTGGATGCGTTTCCTTCCAAAACATCTTGGAATTTATCTGTGAGCTTGCCAGCATCATGAACCGTTCCGGCCATTTCCGCTTCTTTTTCCATGCCCAGTTGTCTTCCATACTCTTTGCTCAATTCTCCCACCGCGCAAAGATGTTCCTTCACCTCCACCTGCTTGCGTCCGGGACGCTTTGACTTTGCGTACCACTTCTTCATAGTATCTCTCCATCTTCATATTAAATTTGAACGGTTGAACTTCATATTTAGTGTACATAAGTTCCTCTATTTTGTCAATACTCTCAATGGTAAAATTTTAAGGCAACACCGCACAAATGAGGTACCGGTCACTGGCACCATATCCCCCCGATATATTCACCAATTTCCCTACAAATCAATCCGAGTAATAGCAAAAGGCTCTGCCGTTCTTCCTTCACGGAAGTCAGCAGAGCCTTTTGCATCCTATAAAGTTATATTCCAGCACCCGCAAGCCATTCGCGCCATCCGACACATCAGAATAGCACAAACGCCGCGGTTGCTATCATCTTGCTACCAAGCAGGCAATCCTGTTTTGAAAAAGTACGTGTTTTCAAGACTTTTCAGCCTTTCGGGGATTATTCCCACTCAATACTCGCCGGCGGCTTGGTCGTCACGTCCAGCACGACGCGGTTCACATGCGGCACCTCATTGACAATCCTTGCGGAAATCGTGCGCACGACGTCGTACGGGATGCGCGCCCAGTCGGCGGTCATGAAGTCGTCCGTCGTGACCGCGCGGATGGCGACGGTGTAGTCGTACGTCCGCTCGTCGCCCATGACGCCCACGGAGCGGATGCCCGTCAGGACGGTGAAATACTGGTGGATATCGGCGTCCAGACCGGCCTTGGCGATTTCCTCGCGCAGCACCGCGTCGCTCTCGCGGACAATCTCCACCTTTTCCGGGGTCAGGTCGCCGATGACACGAATCGCCAGACCGGGGCCGGGGAACGGCTGACGCCAGACAAGATCGTGCGGGAGACCAAGCGTTTCGCCCAGCGCGCGCACTTCGTCCTTGAACAGCATCCGCAGCGGCTCAATCAGCTGTGTGAAGCCGAGTTCCTTGGGCAGACCGCCGACATTGTGGTGGCTCTTGATGACCGCCGCGCCCGTCGCCTGACCACTCTCGATAACGTCCGGGTAAATCGTGCCCTGCGCGAAGTAGTCCAGCTTGCCGAGCTTTTCGGATTCCGCCTTGAATACTTTCAGGAAGTCACGGCCGATAATCTTGCGCTTCGTTTCGGGGTCGGAAACGCCCTTCAAATCTTCATAGAAGATTTTGCTGGCGTCGGACGCAACCAGACGCACGGGGAAAGTGTGCGTGAACACATTCACCACCTGCTCGGTTTCGCCCTTGCGCATGAAGCCGTGGTCAACGTAGACGCAGGTCAGGCGGTCGCCGATGGCCTTATAAATCAGCGCCGCCGCGACGGAGGAGTCCACGCCGCCGGAAAGTCCCAGCAGCACCGTGCCCTTGTCGCCCACGATTTCGCGGATGTTGGCAATCGCCGTCTGCGCGTAGGTTTCCATCGACCAGTCGCCCACGCAGCCGCAGATATTCAGGAAGTTCTCGATGACCGCGCGTCCCTCGTCGGAGTGGGTCACTTCCGGATGGAACTGCACGCCGTAGATGCGCCGGTCGTCGTTCGCCATCGCCGCAACGGGGCAGTTCGTGCTGTGCGCAATCGGGTGGAAACCAGCCGGGCACTTCTTCACCTGATAGGTATGGCTCAGCCAGCAGGAGGAAGCATCCGACATGCCGGAGAGCAGGCTCGTCTTATCGTCCATCGTCACGGTGATTCGGCCATACTCGCGCTGTGCCGCCTTTTCCACCGTGCCGCCCAGCAAATACGCCGTCAGCTGCATTCCGTAGCAGATGCCCAGCACCGGCACGCCCAGCTGATACACGCCCTCGTCGCAGCGGGGGGCATCCTGTTCCAGCACGCTCGCCGGGCCGCCGGAGAGAATCACGCCCACGGGGTTCTGCGCGCGAATCGTCTCCAGGCTCGCGTCATAGGGCAGGACGCAGGAATACACATGGCATTCGCGCACGCGCCGCGCAATCAGCTGCGTGTACTGTCCGCCGAAATTCAGAATGACGATTTTCTGTGTTTCCGCCATTGATTGATTTCCTCCACTATTTCTTTCCCTGTTTCAAACTGAAAAGCAGCACCGAATTTTGATACGATGCTACCTTATATTGTGCCACATTTCCGCCGTGAAAGCAAGCCCCTGCACGGCTTTTTTTCCTGCCGGCTGATTAGTTTACACGTTAGCCTTACGTCGTTTCCTTTCATTGTTCCTTTCGGTGAAAATTTCGCCATATTTATCAGCTTTTTTCTTCTTTTGCCGCTTGACAAGGGCATTTTTCCGGGTTATAATACCCATATGCCTAACTGTTAAGCTAACAGGAAGAGAGGAATGCTTCATGTTTCGTCAGGATTGTTCGCACCATCTGCTTACGACCATTCTGCCTTTCTGGGAGAACCTGACCGATTGGGAGCGCGGCGGCTGGTTCGGCTATGTGAATCATGACCTGTCCGTGGCGCGTGACGCGCACAAGGGCTGCATCCTCAACAGCCGCATTCTGTGGACGTTCTCGACGGCGGCGCGGGTGACGGGCGATAAGTCCCTGCTGCGCTATGCGCGCCATGCGTTCGCATTCCTGCCGCATTTTGAGGATACCGAGCGCGGCGGCGTGTACTGGTCGGTGACGGCGGACGGCGAGCCGCTGGACAAGACAAAGCACACCTATTGTCAGGCATTCGCGATTTACGGCTTAGCGGCGTACATGCGCGCCATCGGCGAAAGCGACCCGGATTACGCCCCTGCGCGCGACAAGGCGATGGCGCTTTTCCGCCTGATTGAGACGAAATGCAGCGACGCGGGCGGCTACGGCGAGGCCTACGAGCCGGATTTCACCCCCGTCGGCAACGAGAAGCTGTCCGACAACCCGAAGCTGATGGAGCGCCACGAGACGGCGTCCCGCACGATGAACACGCTGCTGCACGTTTTGGAGGGCTATGCGGAATTATACCGCGCCATGCCGGACGAAGCTGTGCGCCGCGCCGGAGAAGTCTGCTTAGAGCGTTTCCTGAACGTGATGTACAATCCGGGCAAGCGCCGCTTGGAGGTCTTCTACGACCGCGACTACCGCTCTTTGCTGGACATGCAGTCCTTCGGGCACGACATTGAGGCCTCGTGGCTGATTTGGGACGCGGCTGAGACGCTGCTGCCCGAATCAAACCGCGCGCCGTATCTGCACATGTGCCTGACGCTGGCGGAAGCTGTCCGCGAACGCGCATTCACCGACCACGGCTTGGAGAACGAAGTCGTCGAGGGCAAAGTTGACCACACGCGTGTCTGGTGGGTACAGGCGGAGACGGTGCTGGGCTTCCTGAATGCCTATGAGCTGACAGGCGCATCCACTTGGCTGAGGCAGGCGGAAGCGCAGTTTGCCTACATCTGCCGCGCCTTTGTTGACCCGCGTCCGAACAGCGAGTGGTTCTGGTCGCTGACCGAATCAGGCATCCCGACGGACAAGCCGATTGTGGAAGAGTGGAAGTGTCCGTACCACAACAGCCGCATGTGCCTGCGGGTGATGGAACATCTGGCGTAATGTTCCATCGGCTATCGCGCTGATGGGTGCATTCATGCTGTTTTTACCTTTCTGAATGTGCTTTCGCCTTGCGCAGGGATTTCGCTCCTGCGGGAGCGACAAGGGGGCTTTGCGGTCGCCCCCTTGACCCCTTCGCAGTGCACACTCCTGTTTATTGGTTTGTATTGCTGCTTAGGAACGAAAAGCACACTAACTAAAAAACTTCCGATACAATTCAATTAACTTAGGAGAGCACCGAAGGTTTCCAAAGGGCGATCGGAAAGCCCTTTGGTCGCCTCCGCAGAGGCGAAACCCCTGCGTCAACAAGCACAAAATCATCAAGGAATCCGAAAGCCAACGAAAAAACGGACTTTGCCCTCGCAAACATCCACAAATTTGGAGGTTTTATTTCACCATGAGCGGTATCACCATGCGTGACATTGGGCGGCAGCTGGGGGTCAGCGCCGTCACCGTGTCAAAGGCGCTCGCGGGAAAATCCGGCGTGAGTGAGGAAATGCGGCAGAAAATCATCCGCCGCGCATCCGAACTCGGCTATGTCAACCCCAACGCGCCGCAAACCACGCCCACATCCGGTTTGGATGTCGGCATCCTCATTCCGGAGAATTTTTTCTCCGTCGTGTCCTTTTATGCAACTTTCTACAAGCAGCTCGTGCAGGCGCTGACCGACGCGGGGCATTTCGGCATCATGGAGCTGGTCACGCATGACATGCAGACCGCGCTGACCCTGCCGAATCTCCTGCGTTCGCGCCACGTCGATGCGCTCATTTGTCTGGGGCAGCTAACCTCCCCGTATATGCAGCTGCTGACGCGGCAGGAAATGCCCGTCATCTGTCTGGACTTCCACGACCCCTTTGTCACCACTGACGCCATTGTCAGCGACAACGCGTTCGGCGCGGCGCAGTTGACCTACTGGCTGATTGAGCAGGGGCATCGGGACATCGGCTTCGTCGGGGATATCAAGGCAACGTCCTCCATCATGGAGCGCTACCTCGGTTTCCTTTCCGCAATGCTGATGAAGGATTTGCCCGTGCGCCCCGAATGCGTTTTTTCCGACCGCAGCCCAGAAGGGAACACGTTCCACACCTTCCAGTTGCCGGAGAAAATGCCGACTGCGTTCGTCGTGAACTGCGATATGTCCGCGCAGGCGCTGATTACCGACCTGCAAAGCCGCGGCTACCGCGTGCCGGAGGACATTTCCGTCGTGGGCTTCGATGATTTCTGCCCGACCGCCGGCAACACGCCGCCGCTGACAACCTTCCGTGTCAATTGCCCCGCGATGTGCCGCATGGCGGTCAAGCTGATTGGCGAGCGCTGCGCGGGCGACCGCAAAACCGTCGGGCGCGTGGTGATTGGCGGCGAATGCGTCTTCCGCGATTCCGCCGCGCCGGTGTCTGTCATTCACTAATTCCGGAGAGCAACTGCTTTCCGTTAAACAACCAAGAAAGAGGTATGTACACATGGCTGTCAAGATGCTCAACGTCCCCTCCCTTCCCAACATTCCGTGGCAGGAGAAGCCGGCTGACTACAAGCTTTCCTCCCCCGTCTGGCGTTACAGCGAGAACCCCGTCATGGGGCGCAATCCCACGCCGGAAATTGCCCGCATCTTCAACTCCGCCGTTGTGCCGTGGGAGGATGGCTACATTGCCGTTCTGCGCGGCGAGCAGGTCAACGGCATCCCGTATGTCTACCTCGGACATTCCAAGGACGGCATTCGCTGGGACGTCGAGCGCGAAAAAGTGCCCTTTGTGGATGACAACGGCAACCCGAAAATGCCGCACTACGCCTATGACCCGCGTCTGGTGAAGGTGGATGACACCTACTACATCATTTGGTGCACCGACTTCTACGGTGCTGCCATCGGCATGGCGAAGACGAAGGACTTCAAGACCTTCACGCGCATCGAGAACCCCTTCATCCCCTTCAACCGCAACGCCGTCCTGTTCCCGCGCAAGGTGAACGGCAAGTTTAAGCTCCTGTCCCGCCCGTCCGACTCCGGCCACACGCCCTTCGGTGATATTTTCATCTCCGAATCGCCCGACATGGAGTACTGGGGACACCATCGCCATGTGATGGGGCGTGGCAGCAACTGGTGGGAATCCGTCAAGATTGGCGGCGGCGCTGCCCCCATTGAAACGACCGAAGGCTGGCTGCTGTTCTACCACGGCGTCGCGACCACCTGCAACGGCTTCGTGTACTCCATGGGCGGCGCGATTCTGGACATCAACGAGCCGTCGAAGGTGCTGTACCGCTGCGAAAACCACCTGCTGACGCCGGAAGAGCCCTACGAAACGACTGGCTTCGTGCCGAACGTCGTTTTCCCCTGCGCTACATTGCAGGACGGCGACACCGGCCGCATCGCCATCTACTACGGCGCGGCGGACACCAACGTCGGTCTGGCGTTCACCACGGTGGACGAGGTTGTCACCTACATCAAGGCGCACTCCAAGCTCCAATGGGGCGACGACATCGCGCAGGACGATTTCTGATTTTGCGGGGATGTACGAGTGCGTACATCCCTCTTTTTGTGCAGGAGGAGGCGCCAGAGACGCTGCCTCTGGACTCCGCAAGGGAGAATGAAACGGGACGAAGTCCCCTCCCTTGACCCTTTCGCGCGATTGAGTTGACTTCTCTTTCATACTGCTTTCGCGTGTTGATAGAGAGATTTCGCCTCTGCGGAGGCGATTCCCCCTGCCACAATCAAAATCAATTCCCTTAGCACCTGTACTAAACAAACAATGCAAAGGAGCGACCACTGCTATGCAAATCCGCAGTTTTTCCTCCCTGATGGAGTCCTACGAGCGCCTCATCGCGCGCCCGAACCCCGCCAATGACCACTTCTATAACGGGCTTTATACCCGCTACCGCTACCCCGTCCTTACCCGCGAGCACATCCCGCCCTTCTGGATGTACGACGCTGACCCCGCGTCGAACCCCTTCATGATGCAGCGCCTCGGCGTCAATGCCACCATGAACAGCGGCGCAATCAAGCTGAACGGCAAGTACTGCCTCGTCGTGCGCGTCGAGGGCATGGATCGCAAGTCCTTCTTCGCCGTCGCGGAATCCGACAAGCCCACTGAGGGCTTCCGCTTCCGGGATTATCCTGTCGTCCTCCCCGATACCTGCGCAGAGGAAACAAACGTCTACGACATGCGCCTGACGCAGCATGAAGACGGCTGGATTTACGGCGTATTCTGCTCCGAAAGCAAGGACCGCACCAGCAGCGATTTGTCCGCGGCGGTTGCGGCGGCGGGCATCGTACGCACGAAGGACTTGCAGAGCTGGGAGCGTCTGCCGAACCTCAAGACGCTCCGTTCGCCGCAGCAGCGCAATGTCGTCCTCCACCCCGAATTTGTGGACGGGCAATATGCTTTCTATACTCGCCCGATGGATGATTTCATCGAGACGGGTTCGGGCGGCGGCATCGGCTTCGGGCTGTGCAAGGATATTGAGCACCCCGTCATTGATGAGGAGAAAATCATCTCCCTGCGCCGCTACCACACCATCACCGAGAGCAAAAACGGCGCGGGCGCAACGCCGATTCGCATCGACAAGGGCTGGATTCACATCGCGCACGGCGTTCGCAACACGGCGGCAGGTTTGCGCTATGTGCTGTACGCCTTCATGACGGCGCTGGATGACCCGTCGCGCGTGATTGCCGAACCGTCGGGGATGCTGCTTGGCCCGATGGGGCATGAGCGCGTGGGCGACGTGAGCAACGTCGTGTTCTCCAACGGCGCAATTGCGGATGACGACGGCAAGGTGTACATCTACTATGCCTCGTCGGACACGCGCCTGCACGTTGCCGAAACGGACATTGACCGCCTGTGCGACTATCTGCTGCACACGCCCAAAGATCCGCTGCGTTCGCCGGACTGCGTGCGCCAGCGCTGCCTGCTCATCTCGCACAATCTCGCGTTTATGGGAAAGAAGGACGACTAATGGCGATTGAATTCAAACTTGCGCCCCTGTTTGGCAATGGCGCGGTGCTGTGCCGCCGCAAGGAAGTGCGCGTCTGGGGTACGGCGGCGGATGGGCAAACTATCACCGGGCGCGTGACGACGGCGGATGGGCTGATTCTCTCCGAAGGCATCTGCACAGCGCGCGACGGACGCTTCCTCCTGCATCTTCCGCCGATGGAACAGGCGACCAGCTGCACACTGACCGTCACCTGCGGGGCAGAAACGTGCACATCCACCGATATTTCGGTTGGCGAAGTCTACCTCGCGTCCGGGCAGAGCAACATGGAGCTGGAACTGCAAAACGCCGACGAGGGGCAAGATTTAATCTCAGCGCATGACGACCCGCTGGTGCACTACTTCAACGTCCCGAAAAAGAGCGTCTGGGATGACGACGCGATTGCAGCCGAAGCCGCGTCTCATTGGGAGCGTGTCCGCCCCGGCTATGCGCGGGATATGTCCGCCGTGGCGTACTTCTTCGCCCGCAAACTCGCGCGGACGATTGACTGCCCTATCGGCATTATTGACTGCTACTGGGGCGGTACATCCGTGACCTGCTGGATGGATAAGGAAGCGCTGGAAGCAACCGCCGAGGGGCAGCGCTACATCACCCGCTACCGTGAACAGGGCGGCGACAAGCCCTTCGATCAGTGGCGGCAGGAGGAAGATGCCTTTTGGGTTGAAATGAACGCATGGAATGCGCATGTTGCTCAGCTGAAGAAGGACAATCCCGGTATCTCGTGGCCGGAAATCAACGAAACCGTCGGCCCCTGCCCTTGGCATCCGCCGGTTGGTCCCGGTTCGCCGTATCGTCCGGGCGGGCTGATTGAAACGATGACAAAGCGCGTCGTTCCCGCGACGCTGACCGGCATTCTGTATTATCAGGGTGAGGATGACACCGCGAGAACCGAGCATTACGACGTGCTGCTGACTGCCATGGTGATGCGCCTGCGTCAGCTTTTCCGCGACGATTCGCTCCCCTTCCTCAACGTGCAGCTACCGATGTGGATTGCCGCCGGCGACGAGGATAAGCACGACTGGGCGCGCCTGCGTCTTGCACAGGCACGCGCGGCGAGCGCCCTCCAGCCCGGTGGTCTGGCAATTCTGCTGGACTGCGGCGAGTTCGACAACATCCACCCGACCGACAAGCGTACCCCCGGTGAGCGCCTGTGCGACGTTGCCCTGCGCGTCGTCTATGGCATGGACGCGCCGGAATCCCCCCGCGCGCTGGGGAAGTATACGCAGGGAGATACGCTCGTTGTCACGCTGAGCGCACCTGTGCTGCGCCGGGAGACGGGCGAACTGCTGCTGGAGATTGCCGGGGAGGACGGGGCGTATCACCCTGTGCAGTCGGTGACGCTGGATGGGACGGAGATGCGCTTGCGGAGCGTGGCGGTGCTCCACCCGGCGAAGGTAAGGTATGCATATGTGAATTGGGGGAAGGTGTCGCTGTTTGGGCGGAATGGGCTTCCGCTCGCCCCCTTCGCCTTCGAGGGCTAAAAGAGGATAAACACGCGGAAACAATAGGGGAAAAGCGACCAACTCAATCGCGCGGAGAGGTCAATGGACAGCGTCTCTTATGGGGTTTGTGGCAACGCCCCAACTGTTGCTCGGACGCTCAACTCCAAGAAAACCGCCAACAAAGGCGCAGACAGCGAAGCGTCTCTGCCAATAGTCAAACCACAATCGAAACAGACCAGCACGGCATCACACCATGCTGGTCTGTTCTTTATTCTGCTTACTTTTCCGGCGCATCCGGGGTGGTCGGCGTGGGCGGCACCGGGGCTTTGCCCTGAATGTACACCGGGTATGCCGCGCTCACCCGCTGACCGTCATTCACCGTCGCGGTGACGAGGACAATTTGTGTTTCCGCGTTTGCGGACACGCGCAGCTTCCCGTCGCCAAAAATCGTCGCAACGCTCGCGGGGCAGTTGACCGCCCACGTCACGCGCTTCACCGTGGCGTTCGCGGGCTGCACCGTCGCCATCAGCCGGAGCGTCGCACCCGCGCGGACGATGCGGTTGCCTGTAATCACCACGCCCGTCGCCGGAATGCCGACCGTCACGCGCACGGACGCACGCTTGTTCGAGCCGTCGGTCGTGCGGACGGTAATCGTCGCCGTGCCCGCCTTCAGGCCGCGCACAACGCCGTTTGCATCCACCGTCGCAATGCGGGTGTTGCTGCTGCGCCAGCGGACAGGCATCTGCGCCGTTTCGGGTGTTGCCGATACATGCAGCTGCACCGACGCGCCAACGTTAATCCAGCTGCTGGCTGCCGTCAAGGTGAGTTTCGTCGTCTTGGGGTAAATGACAAGCGTCCACGTTGCGGAAATTGTGCTGTTCTCCGCGCTGACAGCGTTCACCGTTACCGTCGTGATTTCTGTCACGTTCTTCGTGGTCAGCACGCCGCTGGTCGAAATCGTCGCGACGCTCGCGGGGCAGTTGAGCGAGTAGATAACCTTCTGATTCGCGGCATCCTTGGGCAGAATCGTCGCCTTGATGGTCGTGGACTGCCCGCCGCCGAGTTTTTCCGCGCCGCTGATAGTCAGCGACTTGACCGTTTTCTGTACCTTGACAGTGAACTTTGCGCGGACACCCGTGCCGTCCGTCGCCGTCGCGGTAATCGTCACTGTACCCGCCTTGAGCGCGGTCACAACGCCATTTGCATCCACCGTCGCAATGCGCTTGTTGCTGGTCGACCAAGTGACGCTCTGCGCGGCATCTTCCGGCAAAACGCGCGCCGTCAGCTGAAGCGTCTTGTCCCCGCCGTCCACATCAATGTAGTTTCTCGGCGCGGAAATGGCAACCGTCGTTACCGGGGGCAGAATCTGCACGGTGCGCGTCGCGGAAATCGCGCTGTTCTCCGCGCTGACCGCCGTTACCGTGATGGTCACGGGCGCGGTGAACCCCTTGCCAGCCTTCAAGCGCCCATGCCGGTCAATGGTCGCGATGTCTTTTCCGCAATCCACCGACCAGATAACCTTCTGGTTCGTCGCCGTAGCGGGGGTGATGACGGCGTTCAGCGTGATGGTCTTGCCCTGCGCGACGGCACTTGCGCCGCGGATTTCCAGCGTACCGACCGCGCTTCCGACCGTCAGGGTGATTTTCGCCGAGCGGCCCGAACCATCCGTCGCCTTGGCGGTAATCGTCACCTTGCCGACCTTCTTCGCCGTCACCAGACCGTTTGCATCCACCGTCGCAATGCGCTTGTTGCTGGTCGACCAAGCCACCTGCTGGGAGGCGTCCTCCGGGATGCATTTTGCCGTCAGCTGAAGCGTCGGGGATACGAGGTCAATCGTCAGGCGCGGCGCGGAAATCGCAAGTCCCGTCGTCACCGGGCGAATCGTGACCGTGTGGGTGGCGCGAATCGCGCTGTTCTGCTTGGACACCGCCGTCACGGTAATGGTCGTAATCGCGCTGATTTTCTCGGTCGTCAGCTTGCCGCTCTGGCTGATGGCGGCGATGCTCTTGTCGCAGTCCACCGACCAGACGACGCCCTTTTCCGTCGCATCCGCCGGCATCATCACTGCCTTGAGCGTGATGGACTTGCCCGCCGCGACGCTGCCTGCGCCCTCGATGGTCAGCCCCGTCACGCCGCTGACGACGCGCAGGGTGATGCTGCCCTTGACCTTGCTGCCGTCCTTCGCCGTGGCGGTGATGGTCACTTTGCCGGTTTTGCGCGCCGTCACCAGGCCGCTTGCATCCACCGTCGCAATTTTGCTGCTGCTGCTCGACCATGTGACATCGGCAATCGCGTCCTCCGGGTCGCACGTCGCTTTCAGCTGCAAAGTTTTGCTGCCGCTCAAATCAACATACGTCGTGGGCGCGCTGACGGTGATTTTTTTCACGCCCGGCGCAATGCACAGGCGGAAGTTCGCATAACGCGACGGGTCGCTTTTCAGCGCCGCCGACACCTGCACATAGTGCGTGTATGTCACACGTTTGGTGGTAATAACGCCGCTTTTGATGGTCGCCAGCGAAGCATCCGCCGGGTACAGCGTCCATTCCAAATCGCTGTTCGGGACGGTTTTTCCGTCGATGGTGACGGAGAACGTTAGCTTCTCGCCGCCGCGAACCGTCTTTGCGCCGGAAATAACGACTTCGCCTTCCGCGGGCGGCGTCGGCAGCGGCGGCGCGGGCGGCAGGTCACTGCCCGTGGTGATATCCGACGGCGTTGTGACCGCCAGCGCTGTATTGCTCCATTGCGGCACAAGCAGCACCGCCAGCGCCAGCATCAGCACCAGCGCCGCCTTTTTCATGCTTTGCTTCATGGTTCTTTCCTCCTACCAATTTCCGAAAAAGGGATTCCGCATTCTTCATTGTAGCGCAGAGCGCGGCCCTGCGTCAAGCAAATTTCGCCTGTGGGTGAAGAATTTACAAGTCACCGCCTTGCAAAGGCGTAAATCCCAATCGCCGCGGCAATGGACAGATTCAGCGAATCCACCTTATTGCTGCTTGGAATGCGCACAGGCTGCCCCAGACGGCTGAACTCCGGCGGCAGACCGCTGCCCTCGTTGCCGAAAATCAGCGTCCAGCGGTCAGGAATGTCGCCTAACACATCCGGCAGGGACTTCGACCCGTCGAGCATGAACGGATAGAGCGCGTGTTCCGGGAACTGCGCCTGATACTGCGCAAAATCATCATAGACATGCAGCCGCAGCTGGAAGATGCTGCCCATGCTGGCGCGGACAGTCTTGGGATCAAACACATCCACGCACGGGCGGATGACGGCGATATCCTGCACGTCAAAGCCAAGCGCCGTGCGGAAAATCGTGCCGACATTGCCGCTGTCCGACGGGTGATGCAGGACGATATGCGGCTTGTCAGGGCGCAGGTCATCCTCGAACTTGCTGAACACCGCCGCCGCGAAGCAGTTATCCTTCCCCGAAATGCGGGAAAGTGCCTTGTCCGCCTCTTCCACGCGGATATGGTGCTTTTCCGCTTCCTCGCGAAGCCGCTGTGCGCCCTCGGTTCCGGCGCTTCGGCTATGCAGCAGCACGCGGCGGCAGCTTTCCGGGCGGTGCAGCAGGCATTCCATCGCCGGGAACATCCCCGGTGCGTAGGCATAATCCAGCTCCGCCGAATAGGTTGATAAAGACGGCATAATTGCCCTCCTAATTAGAATAGCGCTTCCACAAAGTCCTTGGCATTGAAGGGCTGCAAGTCGTCGATGCCCTCGCCTACGCCGATGTACCACACCGGCACTTCCAGCTCCTGCCGGATGGCAAGCGCAATGCCGCCCTTCGCCGTGCCGTCGAGTTTGGTCAGGATGATGCCGCCGATTTCGCAGACTTCCTTGAACGCGCGCGCCTGCGCCAGACCGTTCTGACCCGTCGTTGCATCCAGCACGAGCATACAGCGCACATCCGCTTCCGGGAACTCGCGGTCAATCACGCGGCGCATCTTGTTCAGCTCATCCATCAGGTTCTTCTTGTTGTGCAGACGGCCGGCGGTATCGACAATCAGCAGATCCGCGCCCTGCGCCTTGGCGGACTGGATGCCGTCATAGACGACCGCCGCGGGGTCAGCGCCCTCGGCGTGCTTGACAATCGGCACACGCGCGCGTTCCGCCCAGACGGTCAGCTGGTCAGCCGCCGCCGCACGGAATGTATCCGCCGCGCAGAGGATAATCCGGCGGCCAATGTTCTGAAAGCGCAGGGCGAGCTTGCCGATGGTGGTCGTTTTTCCCGCGCCGTTCACGCCGACAACGAGCATGACCATCGGCCAGCGCAGCGGCGGACGCGGGATGTCCATCTGCTCAATCATGATATCTTTGAGCATCTGCTTGGCGGTATCGGCATCCTTGACCTTGTTTTCGCTCACGCGGCGGCGCAGTTCATCCATAATGGCGGTTGTCGCCTTCATGCCGCAGTCGGACATGAGCAGAATATCTTCGAGTTCCTCATAGAAATCCTCGTCAATCTTCCTTGTTTCCTTCACCAGCGTATCGACGCGCCCCATCAGCGTATCACGCGTCTTGGTCAATCCTTCACGCAGTTTTGCGAACAGTCCCATTGTCATTCCTTCTTTCATATAAGTTACGGGAGACCCCAGAGGCGCTGCCTCTGGACTCCGCAAGGGGCGCTGCCCCTTGACCCTGCAAGGGAGTTCCTCCCTTGACCCTTTCTCGCGATTGAGTTGGTGACACTTGCATACAGTGTCCGCGTGTTTATCCAGCGAACCTACGGTTCGGATTGGACGTTCCGGCACAAGCCAAGAAGCCCCAAAAGTTGCGGCGCCGAAGGGGGCAAGGGGGCGACCGCAGACTTCGTCTGTTTCCATTGCCCCCTTGTCGCCTCCGCAGAGGCGAAATCCCCTGCAACAAGAAAATTCAGCTGCAAATAAGCATCCAGCAATGCCGCCCGCCCAAAGGCATTCAAGCATTGCCCTTATGCTTCTCCAAGAACACCATCAGCACCGCCACATCCGCGGGCGACACCCCCGGAATCCGGCTCGCTGCCGCAAGCGACCGCGGACGCTGCTTCATCAGCTTCTGCCGCGCTTCAATCCGAAGCCCGGTCACTTCCTCGTAGGGCAAATCCTCCGGCAGCAGCGTCTCTTCCATCTGCCGCGCGTGGCGAATCAGCGTCTCCTGTCGCTCCAAATAGCCCTCATACTTCACCGAGATTTCCGCCTGCTCCTGCGCGGGCTTGCCGAATTGCCTAATCTCCGGCGAAAGCTCCGCCAGCGCTGACAGCGTGATTTCCGGGCGCTTCAGCAGTTCCACCGCGCTTAGCCCGTTCTGCACTTCCGGCTGATGATGCTTCTCCAGCCAGTCGTTCAGCGCAATGCCGGGCGTGTACTTCGCCTTGCGGAGTTCGCCCAGCAGCTGCGCGGTTTCCGATGCCTTGCGTTCCGTGCGCTCCATGCGCTCCCGCGTCGCCAGACCCGCCTCGTAGGCGATGCGCGTCAGGCGCAAATCCGCATTGTCCTGCCGCAGGGATAAGCGGTGCTCGGCGCGGCTCGTCATCATGCGGTACGGCTCGTCCGTGCCTTTCGTCGTCAGGTCGTCGGTCAGCACGCCGATGTACGCCTGGTCGCGCGTGAGCACAATCGGCGGCTTGCCCTGCGCCGTCAAAGCGGCATTCATGCCCGCCAGCAAGCCCTGCGCGGCGGCTTCCTCGTACCCGGATGTGCCGTTGATCTGCCCCGCAAAGAACAGCCCCCGCACATCCAGACTTTCCAGTGTCGGGCGCAATTGCCGGCTGTCGATGCAGTCGTACTCAATCGCATACGCCAGCCGCGTCAGCTCACACCGACGCAAGCCCGGCACGGAGCGGTACATCTCCCACTGCACATCCTCCGGCAGCGATGTGGACATGCCCTGCACATACCATTCGCGGCTTTGCATTCCTTCCGGCTCAAGGAACACCTGATGGCGCTCCTTGTCGGCGAACTTGACGATTTTATCCTCAATCGACGGGCAGTAGCGCGGCCCAATGCCGTGGATTTTGCCGGAATACAGCGGCGCGCGGTGGAGATTCCGGCGGATGATGTCGTGTGTCTCCGGCGTCGTCCATGTCAAATAGCATGCGTAGGTATTGTGCAGCGCGCGGTCGGTCATAAACGAGAACGGCGTCACTGGCTCGTCGCCGGGTTGGGGCGTCATTTCGTCGAAATCAATCGTCCGCACGTCGATGCGCGCGGGCGTCCCCGTCTTGAACCGCCGGAGCGGAAAGCCGATGCGCGTCAAGCTGCCGCTGAGGTTCGGCGCGCTCATCAGCCCCTGCGGCCCGCCCGGCGTGATGCTCTCCCCGATGATAATCTGACTGCGGAGATACACGCCGCACGCGACCACCGCGACCTTGCAGGAGATATGCTGCCCCGTCGTTGTCGTTACGCCGGTGACATGCCCGTTCTCGACGTCAATCGCGGCAACTTCCCCCTGCCGGACGGTCAGGTTGTCCTGCGTCATCAGCGCGGTACGCATCCGGTTCTGGTACTGCTGCTTGTCCGCCTGTGCGCGCAGGGCATGAACCGCCGGGCCTTTGGACATATTGAGCATTCGGCTTTGGAGGAACGTATCGTCGATGGCGCGCCCCATTTCGCCGCCCATTGCGTCCAGTTCCCGCACAAGATGCCCCTTTGCGCTGCCGCCGATAACGGGATTGCACGCCATGAGAGCGATGCCGTCCATATTCAGCGTCAGCAGGAGGGTATCAAGCCCCATGCGCGCCCCTGCGAGGGCGGCTTCACAACCCGCGTGTCCGCCGCCGATGACTACCAGATCCTTCATCATACGCCTTCTGCTCCTCGGAAATAGGATTCCAGTATGATTATACCATAGGGAGGGGGAAAAGGAAAGAGGGAGAGTCGAAATTAGGGCGGGAGGAATGTGGATAAACACGCAGAAGGAGCAACGGAAAAGCGAACAACGCCATCGCGCCGGATAGGCGCAGCTTTCTATCCCCCCATCTCAAGCAAAATCAAGCGAAATCAAATGAAATCAAATGAAATCAAGCCAATTCAAATGAAATCAAATTTTCTTGCCAATTGCGGCCATCCGTGCTATCATGCGCATATAGCGAACGCAAGTTCCTATATTTCGCGGCGTACCTGCCCGCGCCGCCGTACCCATCACACAAGGAGGAACGAAATTGACTGACATTACCACTACTCTCACTTATACCGCTGACCTCACCCGCCCCCTGCGCCGCATGAACATCCCCGCGCTGTTCATCACCGATGCGCGCCGGGCGCACCGAATCACCGTCACGGTTCTCCGCGCGGGAAATCCTGTTGACCTTGGCGGCGCCGCCGTTTCCGGCACGGTCAAGCACCTGCTCACCGGCACAACCATCCCGCTTAGCGGCAGCGCGCAGGGCAGCATTGCGTCCGTCACCCTGCCGCCCGCCGCCTACGCCCAGCCCGGCGACATCGAAATCTATGTCACCCTGACCAGCGGCGACGTGCAGAACTGCATTTTCGCCGCAACGGGCTGCGTTTTTCCCTCTTCCACCGACCGCGTGGCGGATGTTCCCGGTTTTTACTCGCTTGCGGCGCTGCAGGAGCAGTTTTCGTCGCTGGATGCGCGTCTTCGCGCGCTGGAGGAAATCGGCATCCCCGTCACGACCGCTGACCAGCTTGTATCCGCTGTTCCGCTCAATTCGTGGAAGTTCAACCTGATTTCCGCGACGGCGAACACGGCGTATTCCTCGACGGCGGAAGCGGAAGCGGGGTTTGACGACGCAAGCTGGCGGACGGTCAGCGTGCCGCACGACTGGTCGGTGGCGCTGGACTTCAATGCGTCCAGTCCGGCGACGTATGAGGGCGGGTATCTGGATGGCGGCGACGCATGGTATCGCACGACGGTCAGCGTGAACAAGCAGAACGGGCGGCGGTATGTGCTGT
>ENA-OUNS01000433-OUNS01000433.1-human-gut-metagenome-genome-assembly--contig:-NODE-433-length-33155-cov-4.801511_pt1 | contig 33155 bp, 35 predicted proteins | sample MGYA00243237_ERZ505104 | MGnify/ENA primary metagenome ERZ505104 (study PRJEB26097, sample SAMN02711295) | human gut metagenome | biome: Gut microbiome | host: Homo sapiens | place: Denmark: Copenhagen...
CATGGCGGGACATAACCCGTGACGGCGCGCATGGTTCGGGACCATGAGGCCGCGAGTTCAAGTCTCGCCACTCCGACCAAGAAAAACCCTGTAATCTCAATGGTTACAGGGTTCTTTGTTTTCTTTGGGGCAGCAAAATTGGCCTCTGGGTCAACAAAAAAGGTCAACAAATTCGGATTTTTTGATAAAAAACCGCCCAGAGGCAACCTCTGAGCGGAAATTTTTTTTATTTTCTCGCGGTGCTTCGCGAGGGGCAGTTTTTCGCCGCAGTTCGTCCGCAGCTTCTTTAAGCGGCGTTCAAGCGGCATTTATCGGAAAAACTCGGTCAGTGCTTCGATCGGGTTATTCAAAGAGCTTTTCGTTGAGATAGTCGAGAATTTCTCGCCGCACATCTTCTGAAAGTTCACTAAACGGAACACGAGAGGCCATCGCCGCTCGGAGCGGAATCTGTCGCCGGAATTCGTTGACGGCAGCGGTAAATTTTCGCCGTTCGCATCTGGTCATTTGTGCACCTCGTTTCTTTGCTTTATCGTTGGTTAATCAACACTTCGTATGTTGTTCGTCTAGGGTTCGTCTAGGGTTCGTCTAGGGTTCATCGAGGGTTTGTCGAGGCTTCCGCCCATCAGGATTCGCCGTCAGAGCCGTAAAGATAATTGACGGATGGCGTATCCGCTCGGCCGTCGACGAACAGCGCGGCCGCAATCGTGTCGGGAGACTGCACGGCTCGAGAAGCCGTCGCACAGAACGTGTCAAAATTTCGAAGCCGCGTCTTTGCGTCAGCCGGACGGTCAGCGGTCAGGCCCAAATCAGCATGACTCTCGGCGTAATCGGCCAGAAGTTTGAGCATTACAGAATTTTCGCGATGTTTGTCGCAGAGCTGCTGAAACTGCTGCGCGCTCATTCGATCGCAGAGCTGGAGCAGCTTCGTGTCAGCTTCGTCAAGCTTGGCCCCGTCGAGGGTGTCCCAATCGGAAACGGCTTTTGCGTGCTGCTGTCTGATTTTCTCGATTTCGAGGTTTGCGTCAGCCACGGCGGCGGCTTTCCGCTGCCGAAGTTCGGCCGCAGCCTTGAGATGCTGCTGTTCCGCGATTTCGCCCTGGTTGAGTCGCCAGTCGAGCCGCTTTCGCTCGGAGTTGGCGGCGTTAACGACTTCGAGAGCCGCGTCCACGATTTCATGAACCTTTTTACCATAGCAAATTTTCATTGATTTAAAACATCCTTTCAAAGTTAAAAATTTTTAAGTAATTCGAGCTTCGTTCGAGCTTAAATTACAAATGGTTATCAAACAATTACAATTTGTTTAATCGAAATCGTTCAGGCCGAAATCGAGGTCGAGATTACGGCCGAGGTCGCTAACATCAAAATCGAGAGTCGCGGCCAGATCGTCAAGGTCGACGTCGTAATCGCTGAAATCAGAATCCCAATCTGGGAAACAATCATCATCAAGAAAATTGGGTTTTCGTCTCATCGAAAAATTCTCCTTTCAACGTCAAAAGTGTTTCCAGCAACGTCCGTGATGTGCAGCGTTCGGCCGTCAGCATCAACGTCGATTTTCAGTGTCGGAGCGTCAACGGCTCGATAAGGCCGTTTTTCTGCGCTCTGAGCGTCTTCCTGCTTTCTTGCGTGATGATACCGGAAAAGATACGCATTCCGCCCAACGCGGTCTGTGACGGCCACATGATGCCCCTGCTGCGTTACAAGCACATTTTCCGCGTCAATCAGCGTTCGCGGTCGGTTCATCAGCCAGAAGCAGCCGCAGACAACGGCCAAAGCGGCGGCAGACAGAGCAAACGCGGTCAGAAGTTCACGCTTCACCGACGTCGACCCCCTTCCGTCGGGCTGCATCGAGAAGCGCCTCACGAGTCAGCCGCAGCTCTCGCTCACGGTTTTCAAGGCTGCGCAGATAGCGCCGGAATTCGTCGACGCTTTCGGCAATGAAATAGCCGGGGCGCGCCGGATCCGTGCTCGCGCAAATGAAAGCGCCCGCACGACGTTCAGCCGCGATTGCCTTTGTAAGCTGCCGCTTTTGCAGACCGAGAAACGCACAGAGCGTCGAAGCGTCGAGCGCGTAATCTTCGCCGACATTCAGGACCTCAGCGACCATCGCCGGACACCTCACTTTCAGCAGCCGCAGCCGCTCGCTTTTCCCAATATCTAACATTACAAGCCGCGACTTTTTCGGGGTTTCGGTCGCGCCACCGCTTGTTCTGCGCGAGAACTTTTTCGCGGTTTGCTGCGTAATATGCACGTCGATGTGCATTTCTCGCCTGACGCGCAGCTTCAGAAATTTCTGCCATTTTGTGTCACATTCCTTTCGTAAAATCTCGACTGTGCAAAATGTGTAATTTTCATGGGGACTTTTCAATTCGGTACATATTGATACTTCACATAAAAAATGCACATTTTACACAGATTCAAATTTTTTAAGTATTATAGGGGCAATTCGTTCGAGAAATCCGGTTTTGCCACGTCTGCAAGTTCGAAACCTCGGACAACGTTCCTGATTGTTCGACCGTTGACCGTTCCGGTGTTTCCGAACAGCCCTCTGGAAGTCAGCTCTTCAAAAAACGAACGTTTGGATTCGACGCCGAAACCGCCGTCAGCGCACCACTGACTGTAAGCTTCGTAAATCGCACCAGCAGCGGAATTTTTTCCGGTCTGTTCGAGACATTCGGAGACAAACAGGCCGATTTTGTCGGATGCGCGGCGGTATTCATCGGTAGCCGCTCGAACGCATTCTGGCGGTTTTGCGCCCTCTTCGCGGTACATTCGTAGCCCATCAAGCAGCCAGTTTAGAATTCCGCTGACGTTTTCCGGTGACTGTAGGCGCGTTTTGAGCGTTCTGTCCTGCTCGTCCGGTTCGAAGTGCCGGTCAAACGACACGACGTTGAGACGGCCAGACGTGAAAAGCGTATCGTCTGTGACGACCGGTAAATAGTTGGTATTGATTACCAGCTTGAAGCAGGGACGGAATTCGAATTCGCGTTCGTAAAGGTGCCGCGCCGTGATTGTATCGCGCCCCAGCAGCGTTTTGAGCAACGCCGTGTCAAACAACATTCGCTTCGGCGGTTCTGACGCATTCAGGAATCTGCAACCGGCCAACCGGGCAATGTCGCCGCTTGCTTGACGAGTGTCGCGGTTTTTCTGCTGTGCCAGTGTTTGCGGCTGCATCGTCCGCGCATAGTCGCCGAGTGTGTGCGCGATCGTTTCGACAAGCGTGGATTTTCCATTTCTGGTCGTAGCACCGTACAAAATCCAACAGGTTTCGAGGCTTGTATCGGTCGTCAAAGAGTAACCCAAAATCTTTTGCAGATAACGCGCCTTTTCCGCGTCTCCGCACATGATTTCGGTGAAAAACCGTTCAAAATCTTCTGAACGAGCGTCTGGGTCATAGACCGCGCCGCAGCATTTTGAAAGCAGGTCGCCCGGTTTATGCATCGTGAAAGCGCCGGTTCGCAGATGCAACGTTCCGTTCCGGCAGTTGAGCAAATCGCCGTCACGATCGAGCTCGTCGCTCGTGAAGTAATTGACGTCTCTTGCGTCGCGGATGAGGTTTTCGCGGTAGCGCAGCTGTGCATATCGAGACGCGAACTTTAGGCCATCGCTCTTCTGGCGCTCACTGGGAGCGCCGAGGCAAAACAGCGTTAGCGCGTCCACAAATGTCTTTGCAAACTGCAGAACCGTCATTCCGCCGACGTCGATTTTCCAGATCGCGCCGTCGAACACGAACCACTCTTTTGCGGTCGAGCAATAACGACAGCGCTCGCGAAAAATGTCTGCGAACAGCCGGGAAAGCGCAAGGTCGCTCCAATCAATTTGCGTGTTCGGCTGGATTTTACGCAATTCCGCAAGAATGTCATCCACGTCGACTGCATCGTGCTTGAAAGCGTTTCTTGCCATCAGAGACTCGACGCCTTTTGCGATTTCCTCGGATGAAAAACCATCCACAGTCAACATTTTTTCGATTGCGTCGAGCGAAACACCGGCGTTAAGGGCGGCAGTCAGTGCGTCAGCCATTGCATGCACCCCCGTCCTGCTCGGCCTCGTCAGCCGCTTTCTGCGCTTTCAAATTGTCGTAGAATTTCGCCAGGAATTTGTTCAGCTCTGGCGTTCGGCGATAGGCCCAAGTGATCCAGCCGTCAACCCACGGAGACGCAAACGGTTCGCCGTGAAATCCGGCCTGTTCGAGCTGACTGTGCAACCGCATTCGGGTGCAGAAATAGAAGCTATTGTCACGCATCGGCGCCACCCCCCAATGCGTTCAGCTGCTCGACGAGCAAATCAAGGTTGACGAGCCGCCGATTGCCGACTTTCAGCGCCGGAAGCCGATTCTCGGCAGCCAAGCGCCGCAGCGCCGTTTCGGGCAGCAGCCCGGTCGCGGCAACCTGTCGGATCGTCATCATTTTTGGGAGTCTTTCGGTGTTGGTCATTGTCTGTTTTTTCCTTTCACAAATCGAAAATTTGTGAAAAAAAGAAAAGCGGCACACCTGACTGTGTGTCGCTCAAAATCCAAAAAATGGACAGACCAACACACAGCGGGTTGGCGGCAGGAAAATGAATCCTGCCCAAAAGCCAAACCACGACAAGTGTGTGCTGTCTGTCCAAAAACCGACATAGTGTCGGACTACGTTTTATATTGGCGCTCCGGTGTTGTTTCGACTCTGCACCGCGAAAGAGCAATTTTTCGCCCTCAGATCGAGGGCGCCTGATAATTTCCGGCGTTTGGTCGCCATTAGCACAATATTTTTAGTAAAAGCGCTGTTCAATTTTCACAATGCGATTATAACACACCGTATTGATTATGTCAAGAGGCGTCGATGCAAAATGGTGTATTTATCGCAAAATGTACAATAAATTGAGTTTTCTTCTGCTCAAACCACAAGAGCCGAATACAGGCTGTTATAATTCGCGCAAAAAAAGGCGCGACGCACAAAAGCGCCGCGTCCTCTTTATTTAAATATATTAGGCAAGCAGATTCTCGATACCCTCGACGGTCTGCCGCTGCCGCTCCTCGGTGACTCCGGCGTAAAATTGCAGCGTCGTTGATGCGTCTCTGTGACCGAGCAGCTGCTGAATTTGTTTCAGGTCCGCGCCGCTCTCAAGCGCCAAAGTCGCCGCTGTGTGCCTCAAATCGTGGGGACTGACGTTCGGCAGACCATGACGCTGCACGAATCTGCGCTGCCAGCGTGTCGGCTCCTGTGGATTTATCGGCTTGTATGCGTCGGAAGCTCGGCAAAACACAAATGTTTGCGGCAGCAGCGAAACACCCAAAGCGGCCTCGCGCTCGCGCTTCAGCTCTAACAGCATTTCAAGAACGCGCCGCGAAACAGGCACGGTTCGCGTCTCGCCGGTTTTGGTGGCGCCGATGTGCATCCGGTCGGGCGCGTCTCTGTCGGGAGTGACGTTCCGCTGGACGCTGATGGTCATTTTCTCTAAGTCGAGATCTCCCCACTGCAAGCCGACGGCCTCGCCGCGCCGGACTCCGGTCGTGATGAGAATGTTTTCAAATGATTTCCAAAAGAGAGACTCGCTGTCAAGGCATCTCAGGAAGCGCCGCGCCTCGTCTGGGCTGAGAAAATCGACTCGCTTTTTTTCGCGGCGTGGTTTCTCGCTCTGTGCGAGGTCCTGACAGGGGTCGCGCTCGATGTAATGCATCCGGGCCGCGTATTCCATCACATTCCTGAAAGTGGAAAATGCGTGTTGAACGGTCGTCGCGGACAGCGGTTGACCGCGCTGCGTCTGTGCATCATTTCGCAGGAAATTTACAAGGCGCTTCACGCTTTCGCCGTCGATCGTGCCGAGTTTCTTGCTGCCAAAGAAATCGAGGCTATAACGAACCGTGTTTTCAAAAAATTGAATGCTGCTCGGTGTGTGCTGTCCATCGTGGACGTGGTCGGGCAACCAATGTGCGCGAACAAATTCGTCGAACGGCATCCGGTCACGGTCGGTCTTGCTGTGAGTTTTTTCCCAATCGGCTTTTTTACTTGCTTCCCATTCAGCAGCGAGGCGCTGGACTTCTTTCCGCTCTCGCGCCGGTGTGAGACCGTCAGGCCGCCGAATCGTTTTTGTTCGCCAGACTTGTCTGTAGTGCTCGTCGCGTCCAACACAACACACGAATTTGTAAGCTGTAATCTCTCCGTTTTTGTCTCTTTTTTCCTGGATCGTTGCCATGAAAATGCCCCCATTTCAGCCCTGCCGGGTCAACAAAAAGGTAAACAAACTTAAAAAAAGTGTTGACCTTTTTCCAAACATTACAATACGATTTTACAACAAAACCATTGATAAATCAAGACTTTTTCGCATTTTTTAAGACGATAAAAAACGATGAAATTATAGTTCGGGACCATGAGGCCGCGAGTTCAAGTCTCGCCACTCCGACCATATCGCTGCGGACGACGTATCGTCCGCAGCGATTTTTTTATTTTCACATCTCTTGCGCAACCGGAGCAAGTTCGGTATGATAGGGATACCGATATTTTCATTCTGGAGGAGAAACTATGAACATTGCTGTCATCACCGGCGCGTCCGCCGGTATCGGCCGGGAGCTTGTCTACGCCGTTGACAAAGACGCACGCTATGATGAGATCTGGGTCATTGCCCGCAGAAAAGAGCGGCTGGAGGAGCTGCGCGATAAGTGCACGAATCCCATCCGCCCGATCGCGCTCGACCTCTCGGACCTGAACAGCATCGACGCGTATCAGGCCCTGCTCGAGCAGGAGCAGCCCGAGATCAAGATGCTGGTCAATGCGGCCGGCTGTGGCGTGTTCGGCCCCTTTGCCGAGGCGGACCGCAAGAAGCTGCTCGCCAGCGCGCAGCTCAATTCGCTCGCGCTCACGGGCATGTGCCACGCGAGCCTGCCGTATATGCACGCCGGCAGCAATATCATCAACATGGGCTCGAACTCCGCCTGGCAGCCGGTGCCGTATCAGGCGGTTTACGGCGCGAGCAAGAGCTATGTCCTGAGCCTGTCGCGCGCGCTCGGCCGCGAGCTGCGCCCGCAGGGCATCCATGTCATGTGCGTCTGCCCCGGCTGGATTAAGACCGAGTTCCAGCAGGTCGCGCATCATGATGAATACATCCGCTATGTGGACAAGTGGTACGGCCCCGATGAGGTGGCGGCGCAGGCTATGCAGGACCTCAAGAAGAAAAAGAGCGTCTCCATTCTCGGCCACCCGGTGCGCCGTCAGGTGCGCCTGGTCAAGCTCCTGCCGGTGGACACCGTCATGGACATCTGGTGCAAGCAGCAGGGCATCGAGTAAGCCATTTTCCCGCTTGACAATTCATCTTCCTTCTGGCATAACACCCTCGTTCGCTGGAGGACGAGCTGTTCAGAGAAACGGCAGCCGGATAAGGTGCAGACTGAAATGTCTGTTCCTTGTCCGGCTTTTTTCTTTTTCGAGGAGGATGACCATGGATCTGCTCAGGGACAATGTGCGCGCGGTTTACCGCAAATATTTTCTGGCAGCGTTCGGCAGCGCGCTCATCTCGTGCATTTACGGCGTTGTGGACATGGCGATGGTCGGCCAGTATCAGGGGCCGGACGGCACGGCGATGATGGCGTGGGCCGGTGTCTGGCTGCTGGAGGAGCCGATACTGCGTTTTTTCGGCGCGGACGCGCTGGCAATCTACGTGCCGGTCATCAACATCAGCACCTTTGTCCAGTGCTGTGCTTACAGCGTCGGGCAGGCGGCGCAGCCGATCATCTCCACGAACTCTGGTGCACATCAGGGGGCGCGCATCCGCGCCGTGCTCCGGCTGGCGCTGGTGTCGTGCGTGGCGTTCTCCGTTTTCTGGACGGCGCTGAGCCTTGCCTGGCCGAACCTCTATATCCGCATCTTCATGCGGCCGACGGCGGCGATACTCACCATGGCGCCGGGCATCGTCCGGACGTATGCCGTGTCGTTCCTGCTGCTGCCGCTGAACATCTTCTCCACGTATTATTTTCAGGCCATCCTCAAGCCGGACGCTGCGTTTTTCGTCTCCGTCGCGCGGGGGCTCGTCATCAGCGGCGCGCTGATTTTGCTGCTGCCGGCCGTGCTTGGGCCGGCCTCGATCTGGTGGGCCATGCCGGTCACGGAGCTGCTGGTCGCGTGCTATGCCGCGGCGGCCATGCGGCGCGCGACGCGGGCGCTGCCGTCGTGCTAAAACCGGGCCTGTCTGCATACACTCCTGTTATTGGGGGTGATGTGCATGAAGCGCTGGAAGGTTTATTTGTGCGCGGCGGTGTTTCTGCTGCTGACGGCGGTGAAGATGGTCGCCCCGGCGGCAGCCGCGGATGCGCGTGAGGTGCTGCTGCCGGCCATCAATACGGACGATGACTATAAATCCGTCTTTGCCGAGATCCGCAGCGTGTTTGCGCCCACAGCGGTGCAGGCGCAGGACGAACAGCTGCGGCAGTATCTGCCCGCCGTGAATGTGAACATGTCCGCCTGGACGACACCCGCGCCGGAGCCCACGCCGACACCCACGCCGACACCCACGCCGGAGCCTACTCCGGAGCCCACGCCGACGCCGACGCCCGAACCGACACAGAACCCGCAGCTGCAGGCAGCCTTCGCCGCGCGCGAGACGTTTCTCAACGAGCAGGCGGTCTATTCCGGCTACGCGGTGCCGGCCAACGTCAGCTATGCTGTCAACGAGCTGCCGTTTGCACACGCGTCGCCGGTCGCGGGCTATACCTCGTCCGGCTTCGGCTACCGGCTGCATCCATTGGAAAACAAGGTGAAATTTCATTACGGCACAGACTTCGCAGCCAATTCCGGCACGGCAGTCTGTGCCTTTGCTGACGGCACGGTGCTTGCTGCCGGGCAGGACGACGGGTACGGCAACTATGTGAAAATCCGTCACGCCGACGGCTATACGACGCTCTATGGCCACTGCAGCAAGCTGCTCGTGCGCGCCGGGGAGACGGTCACGATGGGGCAGGAGATCGCGCTCGTCGGCGCGACCGGCAAAGCGACCGGGCCGCACCTGCACTTCGAGCTCATGCATGACGGCTATTACTACAACCCGGAGTTTTACCTCGCCGCCGTATGAAGCGCCGCCGCTTTTCGCTCGATATTCGCCCGGGCGCGGTCGCTCTGCTTGCCGGGCTGTATTTTCTGCTGCCGCTGCGGTGGTGTGCGCGGCTGGCGCTCGCCGTGACGGTGCATGAGCTGGGCCACGTTGCGGCGCTGGTGCTGTGCGGCACGGAGATCTACGGCCTGCGCATGGAGGGCTGCGGGCTGGCGCTGCGCTGCGCGCCGCCGGAGGGCACGGCGCGCACGATCGCAGCGGCGGTTTCCGGACCCGCCGCCGGCGTGGGGCTGTTTTGCATCCTGCGCGGGCTGGGATACCCGGAGGGAGCGGACCTGAGCCTGCTGTATACGTGCGTGAATCTGCTGCCGGTGCTGCCGCTCGACGGCGGCCGCGCGCTGCAGGCGGCAGCCGCGGCACTGGTGGGGGAGCATGCGGCGGAGCGGCTGCTGGACGTGCTGGGGCTGGTGCTGCCGGCCGCGCTGATGGGGCTTGGCGTGGCGCTGTTTGCGCGCGGGATGGGACTCGCACTGGGCGTATTTGGCGCGTGGCTCGCACTTTTGCAGCCGGGAATGACTTGCCAAGGGGAAAAACATGATGTAAAATACTCCTACTATCAAATGTAGGAGTGTAGTATGGATCAGCGATTGGAACGCATCCTGCCGCGCGTGCAGAAGCCCGCGCGCTATACCGGCGGCGAATACCGCCAGATCATCAAGGACAAGGCGGAGGTGGACCTGCGCCTCGCTTTTTGTTTCCCGGATATTTATGAGATCGGCATGTCGAACATCGGCATGCGCATCCTTTATGCCACGATGAACCGGATGCCCGGCGTCTGGTGTGAGCGCGTGTTCGCCCCGTGGGGCGACATGGAGGACGAGATGCGCCGCGCGGGCATCCCACTCTATGCGCTCGAGAGCGGCGACCCCGTCAGCGCGTTTGACGTCGTGGCGTTCTCGCTCGGTTACGAGATGGCATATCCCGCCGTGCTCAATATGCTTGACCTTGCCGGCATCCCGCTGCGCAGCGCCGACCGGCCGGAACTGACGCCGCTCGTCATCGCGGGCGGCACGGCCTGCAGCAATCCGGAGCCGATGGCCCCGTTTTTTGACCTCATGATTATCGGCGAGGGTGAGGAGGTCAACAATGAGGTGCTGGCCCTGTTCCGGCAGGCGCAGCAGGCCGGCTGGAGCAAGACGCGGTTTCTCGAAACGGCGGCGAAAATTCAGGGCGTGCTCATCCCGTCGTTTTATGTCCCGCACTGGAATCCGGACGGCACGCTGCACGACCTGACGCCGACGCACGGCGCGCCCGCGCGCGTGACCAAGCGCATCATTCAGGATCTCGACGCCTGCTATTATCCGACCGATCCCATCGTGCCGAGCACGGAGATCGTGCACGACCGCGTGAATGTGGAGCTGTTTCGTGGCTGCATCCGCGGCTGCCGCTTTTGTCAGGCGGGGTATGTCTACCGCCCGGTGCGTCCGCGCAAGCCGGAGACGATCATCCGCCAGGGCATCGAATCGCTCAAAAACACCGGCTATCAGGAGGCGACGCTCCTGTCGCTCTCGAGCAGCGATTACCGCCCGCTCGACGAGGTGTGCGACGGGCTGTTGGAATACTGCGAGCCGCGCAGCATGAGCCTCGCACTGCCGTCGCTGCGCGCGGACAACTTCTCCATGGACATCATGAGCCGCCTGCAGAAGGTGCGCAAGGGCGGCCTGACCTTCGCACCCGAGGCCGGCACGCAGCGTCTGCGCGACGCGATCAATAAAAACGTGCGCGAGGAGGACCTGCTCCATTCCTGCCAGGTCGCCTTTGAGGGCGGATGGAACGGTGTGAAGCTCTATTTCATGCTCGGCCTGCCGACGGAGACGGATGAGGACGTGCTCGGCATCGCGGAGCTTGCTAATCAGGTCCTGCACACGTGGCGCATGCATGCGACGAACAAGGCCCGCGGCGTGCGCATCACGGTCAGCACATCGTGCTTCGTGCCGAAGCCGCACAGCCCCTTCCAGTGGGAGACGCAGGTGACGATGGATGAGTACAAGCGCAAGGTCAACCTCCTGCGTGAAAATATCAGGGCCAAGAATGTCACTTACAACTGGCACGACCCGGACACCAGCTTCGTGGAAGCCGTGCTCTCGCGCGGTGACCGGCGCATTGCCGACGTCATCGAAGAGGTCTGGCGCCGCGGCGGCAAGCTCGAGGCCTGGGGCGACTATTTCTCGTTTGACCGCTGGATGGCGGCCATGGACGCCTGCGGCGTCGACCCGATGTTTTATGCCTGCCGCGAGCGCGGGAAGGACGAGTTCCTGCCGTGGGACATTGTGGACATGGGCGTGCGCCGCGCGCACCTGTGGCACGAGCGCGAGCAGGCATATAAAGCCGAGCTCTCGCCCGACTGCCGCAAGCAGTGCACCGGCTGCGGTGCGCTCGCACTCATGACGGAAGGGGGCAAGTGCGATGCCTGAAAAGCTGAGACTGCGCTTTGAAAAGACCGGCCGCGCGATCTATATCTCGCACCTCGACCTCATGCGCACGATGCAGCGCGTGTTTCAGCGCGCCGACTGCCCGCTGAAATATTCCGAAGGCTTCAATCCCCACGCGCTCATTTCCATCCTGCTGCCGCTGTCCGTCGGCGTCGGGAGCGTGTGTGAGCTGATGGATTTCCAGCTGCGCGAGGACGTGGACCTCGCCGCGCTGCCTGAGCGGCTCACGGCGGTCATGCCGGAGGGCATCCGCGCGCTCGAGGCGTACCCTGCCGGGCGCAAGGTGCGCGAGCTCAAGTGGCTGCGTGTGACCGGGCGGTATGAATATGACAACGCAGACCCCGCGGACATGGCGGAAAAGCTCTGCGCGTTTTACGCGCAGGATGCCATCGTCATCACCCGCAAGACCAAGCGCGGGGAGGGGCAGATGGACATCGTGCCCGCGATCTCGGAGCTGCATGTGCGCCCGGAGGCGCGGTTCGTGACGGTCGAGGCCGTCGTCTCCGCGCAGGAGCCGACGCTCAACCCCGACCATCTCGTCACGGCTCTGCATCAGCTGGCGTCCGAGCTGGCCCCGGACTTTGCCGCCTTCACGCGGCAGGAGGTCTACACGGAAGATATGCAAATTTTCCGCTGAAAACACTTGCAAACCCGCACTGAATGTGCTATTATCTTATGGCTTGTGCGAAACAGCGTTTCGCAAGATAACGACGGTCCGCTGCCGTGACCGGCTCTGTCCACCGGTATGAACGTCTGATAAAGGAAGGATTTCATTATGGATCTCATCAAAACTCTGACCGCGCAGTACATGAAACCCGAACTGCCGGCCATGCGCGTCGGCGACACCGTGCGTGTCACTGTCCGCGTCACCGAGGGCAACCGTGAGCGTACCCAGGCTTTCGAGGGCACCATCATCGCCAAGAAGCACGGCGGCATCAACGAGACGATCACCGTCCGCCGCATCTCCTACGGTGTGGGCTGCGAGAAGGTTTTCCCGGTGCACTCTCCCACGATCGTGTCCGTCGAGACCGTTCGCCGCGGCAAAGTCCGCAGAGCCAAGCTGTACTACCTGCGCGACCGCGTGGGCAAGAGAGCCAAGGTCAAAGAGCTTATCTAAGTGGATACTGCAAAAAAGAGGCTTCGGCCTCTTTTTTGCGTTTTCGGGGCGTTTTTGCGATGCCGCCGGAAAAGAATTCACACAATTTTAGTTGCCGAAAATGGGTCTGAGCGTGTATAATATAAGCTACGAATTTTTTACACCGAGGTTTTGAAAATGGACAGCAAGAATCCGAGCGGCGCCAAGGGCCGCGCCGAAGTATACGATTGGATCCAGTGCATCATCTTTGCGCTGGTGTTCTGCGTGCTGCTGTTTGTGTTTGCGGTGCGCATGGTCAACGTCGTCGGTCACTCCATGGTGCCGACGCTCGAGCAGAGTGACAAGGTCGTCATCTCCAACCTGTTCTATCATCCGAAGCAGGGGGACATCGTCGTCCTGCGCAAGCAGACGCTCATGGAAGAGCCCATCGTCAAGCGCATCATCGCGACGGAGGGACAGACTGTGGACATCGACTTTGGCGACGGCGTGGTCTACGTCGACGGTAAGGCGCTCGATGAGCCCTATGTCAATGAGCCCGTGCACGACCGGGAGAATTTCGAGGGCAAGATCACAGTGCCGGAGGGCTGCGTGTTCGTCATGGGCGATAACCGCAACGCCTCCACCGACAGCCGCGACGCACGTCTCGGCTGCGTCGATGAGCGCTATATCATGGGCCGGGTGTACTTCACGCTCTTCCCGGTCAAGAACATCGGAGTTGTGAAATAACATGGCGCAGGACTTTGAAAAGCTGAATATCCAGTGGTTCCCGGGCCATATGACGAAGGCCCAGCGCATGATCGAGGAGCACATGAAGCAGGTCGACGCCGTGTGTGAAATTCTCGACGCGCGCATCCCGCTGGCGAGCCGCAACCCGGATATTGACCGTCTCGCGGGCGACAAGCCCCGTATTGTCGTGCTCAACCGCACCGATCTCGCCGACCCGAAGGCGACGGCGCGGTGGCGCGCAGCCTTTCAGCGGCAGGGCATGACCGTGCTCGAGACCGACAGCCGCAGCGGCAAGGGCGTCAATGGCTTTGCCGGCGCCGTGCGCACAGCGCTGCGCGACAAGATCGAGGCGTATGCCGCCAAGGGGCAGGTCGGCCGGCCGATGCGCGTCATGGTGCTGGGCATCCCGAACGTGGGCAAGTCCACATTTATCAATAAAGTGGCGCGGCGCAAGGCGGCCGCCGCCGGTGACCGGCCGGGCGTCACGCGCGGCAAGCAGTGGATCACGGTCGATCAGGGCCTGGAGCTGCTGGACACGCCGGGCATCCTCTGGCCGCGGTTCGACAGTCAGGAGGTCGGCGAGCTGCTGGCCATCACCGGCGCGATCAAGGCCGAGGTGCTCGACCGCGAGACGCTTGCGGCCAACTTCATGCTCCGGCTCGCGCGGTTTTATCCCGACGCGGTGGAGCAGCGCTACAAGTTCCGTCCGGACCCCGCCTGCAACGGTTTCGAGCTGCTGGAGCAGGCAGCGAAAAAACGCGGCTTTCTCATCTCCGGCGGAGAATATGACCTTGAGCGCATGGCGGGTGTGCTGCTCGATGAGTACCGCGGCGGCAAGCTCGGCCGCATCACGCTCGAGATGTCGGAGGCGGACGTATGACGCAGGTCGATCTGTGGACATTGGAAAATGAGCTCCGCACGCCGGACACCGATCCGCTCTGCGGCGTGGACGAGGCCGGGCGCGGCCCGCTGGCAGGGCCTGTGTGCGCGGCGGCGGTGATGCTGCCGCCGGGGCTGGAGATCCCGGGCCTGAACGACTCGAAAAAGCTCTCGGAGAAAAAGCGCGAGGCGCTCTATGATACCATCATCGCGCAGGCGCTGAGCTGCGGTATCGCATTTGCGACCGTGGAGGAGATCGAGGAGTATAATATCCTCGGCGCAACGTTTCTGGCCATGAATCGGGCCATCGCGCAGCTCTCTCCGCAGCCGGCGCTCGCGCTCATCGACGGCAACCGGAACACCGGCATCGCAGTGCAGAGCCGCTGCATCGTCGGCGGCGACGGCAAGTGTGCCGACATCGCGGCGGCCTCCGTGCTCGCGAAGGTCACGCGTGACCGCTACATGCGCCGGATGGCGGAGACCTATCCGCAGTATGGTTTTGAAAAACACAAGGGCTACGGCACGGCGGCACACTATGCGGCCATCCGGGCGCATGGGCCATGCCCCATCCACCGGCCGTCGTTCCTGAAGAAGATGCACTGATATGGCCGGTGCAGTCAAGGGAACGAAGGGCGCCTGGGGTGAGGACTGTGCGGCGGCGTACCTGCGCCGGCACGGTTACCGCATCCTCGCGCGCAACTACAGCTGCCGCTTCGGCGAGATCGATATCATCGCGGCCGACCGGCACTACGTCGTGTTCGTGGAGGTGAAGCTGCGTGCGTCCGACCGGTTCGTGCGCGCGGGCGCGTATGTCACCCCGGCCAAGCAGGCGCGCATCCGCACGGCGGCGTCGCTCTGGCTGGCGGAGCACGAGACGGAGCTGCAGCCGCGCTTTGACGTGATCGAAATTTACGGCGATGCGGACACCCCGCACCGCCAACGCAGGCTCAATCAGATCGAAAATGCTTTTGAATAATGAGGGACCAGATATGAACTACTACAGCACAAGAGATCATCAGCATGTTGTTTCCGCCGCGCAGGCGATCGCCTGCGGCCTCGCGCCGGACGGCGGCCTGTTCGTGCCGGAGGCGCTGCCGGAGGTGTCCGCGCAGCAGCTTCAGGCGCTGTGCGGCATGACGTATCAGCAGCGCGCCGTGACGATCATGCGCCCGTTTCTGAGCGAGTTTACGGACGCCGAGCTTGCGCGCTTCGCTGCCGCGGCCTACGGCAGCCAGTTTGACGACCCGGCCGTTGCGCCGGTGCACCGGCTCGACGACACCACCGCGTTTCTCGAGCTCTGGCACGGGCCGACGTGCGCGTTCAAGGACATGGCGCTGCAGATCCTGCCGTACCTGCTCACGGCGAGCCTGAAAAAGTGCGGCGAGCAGCGGCAGGTGTGCATCCTCGTCGCCACCTCGGGCGACACCGGCAAGGCGGCCCTGCAGGGCTTTGCCGACGTGCCGGGCACGAAGATCCTCGTGTTCTATCCCTACAGCGGTGTGTCGGAGGTCCAGCGCCTGCAGATGGTCACGCAGACGGGCGATAACGTCGCGGTCAGCGCCGTGCGCGGCAACTTTGATGACGCGCAGACCGGCGTCAAGCAGATCTTCGGCGACAAGGCGTTTGCTGCCGAGCTCTCGCAGCGCGGCTGGTTCCTGTCCTCGGCCAACTCCATCAACTGGGGCCGCCTGCTGCCGCAGATTGTCTACTATTTCTCGGCATACTGCGATGCCGTCACCGGCGGCATGATTGCCATGGGTGACAAACTCAACTTCGTCGTGCCGACCGGCAACTTCGGCGATATTCTCGCCGGCTGGTATGCCAAGGAGATGGGCCTGCCGGTGGGTAAGCTCGTCTGTGCGTCGAACGCGAACAACGTGCTCACGGACTTCATCCGCACGGGTACCTATAATAAGAAACGCCCGTTCCACACGACGGCGTCCCCGTCGATGGACATTCTCGTATCGAGCAATCTGGAGCGTCTGCTCTATGCCCTCTGCGGCAGCGACACGGAGGTTGCGGGCTATATGCAGCAGCTGCGCGAGCAGGGGAGCTACACGGTTTCCGACGCGCTTAAGGCGAAGATCCAGGCGACGTTTGCCGGCGGCTTCTGCAACGATATCCAGACGCGCGAGAAGATTGGCCACGCCTGGCGCGACCATCGTTATCTGATCGACACGCACACGGCGGTTGCCTATCACGTGCTTGCGGATTACCGCAGCGAGACCGGCGACACGACGCCGGCTGTCGTCGTGTCCACGGCCAGCCCCTTCAAGTTCTGCGACCAGGTGCTGCGCGGCATCGGCGGCACGGCCGACGCCTTCGGCCCGGAGCTGATCCGCCGCCTGTCGTGCGAGACGCAGATCGATGCGCCCGCGCCGCTGACCGGTCTGGACGCGCGCCCAGTGCGCTTCGGCGGCTGCGTGGACAAGGCGCAGATGCTGCATACGGTGGACGAATTCCTGAAATAATATGTAACGGACGGGGAGACCCGTCCGCCGGGTCAGAACGCCGCGTTGCCCTTCTTGGTGAAGGTGCTGCAGAACGTCTCGTCCTTGCAGGTGCAGGTGCCTTGGGTGTTTTTGACCTGAATGTGGTCAGCGTGGCAGCGCTTGCCATCCGCATTGTAGGCGCAGTTGCTCACGTCGCACGCCACGTTGTACTCGCAGCAGTCTTTGGTATGATCGCTCATGGTTTCTGCCTCCAGATCAGATTCCGGCATCCGCCGGTCGAATCTATTGTGTGCAGCCGGGCGCGGAATATACGGAGGAACGCAAATGGCATTGTATGCAATCGGCGACCTGCATCTGTCGCTGGGCGCAGATAAGCCCATGGACGTATTTGGTGGACCGTGGGAAAATTATGTAGAAAAAATCAAACTTGGTTTTTCGTCCCTGCACGACGACGATGTCTGCGTGCTCTGCGGTGATCTTGCCTGGGGCATGACCATGGAGCAGGCGCTGCCGGACTTTCAGTTCATCGAGACTTTGCCCGGGAAAAAGATTCTGCTCAAGGGCAATCACGATTTTTGGTGGAGCACTGCCAAAAAGGCCTACAGCTTTTTTGCGGCGCACGACATGCACACCATGGACATTCTCAATAATAACTGCTACTTCTACGGCGATTATGCCATCTGCGGTACGCGCGGCTGGTTTTATGAGGAGGCCAAAGGCGAGGCGCACGACCGGAAGATCATGCTGCGCGAGGTCGGCCGTTTGGAGACGTCGCTCAAGGCGGCGGGGGACAGGACGAAGCTCGTCTTTCTGCACTACCCGCCGAAGTATCTCGGCTATGAGTGTCCGGAGATTTTGGACCTGCTCGATGCGTATCATGTGCCGCTGTGCTGCTATGGCCACATCCACAGCCGCGGCTGCCGCAGCGCCTTTCAGGGTATGTATCATGACACGGAGTTCCGGCTGCTGTCGGCGGATTACATTTCGTTTTGTCCGCGCAGGATCCTTCCGTGAAACAGGTGTTGATTTTGGAGGATGAATCTGTTATAGTATTTAGGCATGTTCTTTTCATGACAAATTTCACGTAAACAATGCACCCGGCGATAAATGATTAGAGGAGGAAACCCAATGAACATCCAGAACATCGAAAAGAAAGAGAAAAACATGGCGACCTTTGAAGTGAAGGTCCCGGCCGATGTCTTTGACAACGCGGTCAACGAAGTATATAAAAAGAACAAGAACCATCTCTACGTGGCCGGCTTCCGCAAGGGCAAGGCTCCGCGCGCCGTCATCGAGGGCATGTACGGCAAGGAAGTGTTCTACCCCGACGCCATCGAGGCGCTGGCGGAGGACGCGTTCGAGGCCGGCCGTGCCGACTGCGGCTTTGAGTGTGTCGGCGCGCCGAGCCTGATCGACCAGAAGGTCACCGAGGACAAAGAGCTGATCTACACCTTTGAGGTCGGCATGTATCCGGAAGTGGAGCTCGGTCAGTACAAGGGCCTCGAGGTTCCGCAGAACCACGAAGTGTTTGACGAGAGCAAGGTCGACGAAGAGATGCATAACGTCCAGAAGCGCAACGCCCGCCTGATCGATGTCGAGCGCGAGGCGCAGATGGGCGACCACGTTACGATCGACTTTGCCGGCTTCATCGACGGCGAGCAGTTTGACGGCGGCACGGCCGAGGACTATGATCTCGAGCTTGGCTCCAATACGTTCGTGCCCGGCTTTGAGGAGCAGATCGTCGGCATGAAGACCGGCGACGAGCGCGACGTCGTCGTCACCTTCCCCGAGAACTACGTTGAGGCGCTGGCCGGCAAAGAGGCCACCTTCAAAGTCACCGTCAAGAGCGTCAAGGAGCCCGAGCTTCCGGAGCTGGACGACGAGCTGGCCAAGGACATCTCGGATTACGAGACCATCGCGGAGTACCGCGACCACGTCCGTGAGGATCTGGAGAAGGAATTCACCGAGCAGCAGGAGTCCGACTACGCGACCCGCCTCATGAAGGCCGCTGTTGACAACATGACCGTCGAGATCCCCGAGCCCATGATCCTGGCCAAGCTCGACGAGCAGCTGCGCAACTACATCTCCACCATGGGCATCAGCCCCGAGCTCACCCGTGAGCAGGTGCTTGCCTCCATGGGTCTGGACGAAAAGACCTTCCAGGAGATCATGCGTCCGCAGGCCGTGTTTGAGCTGCAGACCGATCTGCTGCTTGACGCGATCGTCAAGGCCGAGAACATTGAGCTCGACGACGGCGAACTCGACGAGACCTACAACAAGATGGCCGAAGAGTACAAGATGGAAGTCGACAAGATCAAGCAGTATGTCGACGAGAAGATCATCGTTCTGGATATGAAGCGCCGCAAGGCTGCTCAGCTCATCCGCGACACCGCAGTGGACAAAGAGCCCGAGGCCAAGGAAGAAGCCGCTGAGACCAAAGAAGAGGCAGCCGAGTAATTCCCCGAAAGCTGTTTGGATTCCGGGCAGAACGGTTATGCTCTCTTGGATAAGCGAAACATCGAAAGGAGCGTACCATGAGTTTAGTACCGTACGTTGTCGAGCAGACCTCCCGCGGGGAGCGCTCGTACGACATTTTTTCCCGCCTGCTCAATGACCGCATTATCATGCTGTCCGAGGAGGTCAATGATACCACAGCCAGCCTGATCGTGGCGCAGCTGCTGTATCTCGAAGCACAGGATCCCGATAAGGACATCCAGTTTTATATCAACAGCCCCGGCGGCAGCGTGACCGCAGGCCTCGCCATCTATGACACCATGCAGTACATTAAGGCGGATGTTTCCACCATTTGTGTCGGTCTGGCTGCATCGATGGGCGCGTTCCTGCTCTCGTCCGGCGCCAAGGGCAAGCGTCTGGCCCTGCCGAATTCGGAGATCATGATCCATCAGCCCTCCGGCGGCAGCCAGGGCCAGTGCACGGACATTCAGATCCAGGCACGGCAGATCCTGCGCATCAAGGATCGCCTCAATCACATCCTCGCAGAGAACACCGGCAAGCCGGTCGAGACGATCGCCGAGGATTGCGAGCGCGATAACTTCATGACCGCGGAGGAAGCACAGGCCTACGGTCTGGTGGACAAGGTCATCTATAAGCGATAATCTGTCAGGGGAGGGAACCGCCGTTCCCTCCCTGTTTCAAATGTAGAAAATGTGAGGTTTTTATGGCCAGAAATGACGAGAAAAAGAGCGTGCGCTGCTCTTTTTGCGGCAAACCGCAGTCGCTGGTGAACCGGCTCGTTGCCGGCAACGGCGTCTATATCTGCGATGAGTGCGTGCGCCTGTGCATGAGCATCATCGACGAGGGCTATCAGCCCGAGAGCGTCTCCACGGCGCAGGTCACCCTCCGGCGCGACCAGCTGCCGAAGCCGGCCGAGATGCGCGCCACGCTCGACGACTATATCATCGGCCAGGACCGTGCCAAGGTGGTGCTGTCCGTGGCGGTGTACAACCACTATAAACGCATCCTGCGCGGCGATCAGGACAATGATGTCGAGCTGCAGAAGAGCAACGTCCTGCTCATCGGCCCGACCGGCAGCGGCAAGACGCTCTTTGCCCAGACGCTGGCCAAGATGCTCGACGTGCCGTTTGCCATCGCGGACGCGACCACGCTCACCGAGGCCGGCTATGTCGGCGAGGACGTGGAGAACATCCTGCTCAAGCTGCTGCAGGCGGCGGACTTTGATGTGGAGCGCGCGCAGCGCGGCATCATTTACATCGACGAGATCGACAAGATCGCCCGCAAGAGCGAGAACACCTCCATCACGCGCGACGTCTCCGGCGAGGGCGTGCAGCAGGCGCTGCTCAAGCTGCTCGAGGGCACGGTCGCGAACGTTCCGCCCCAGGGCGGACGCAAGCACCCGCAGCAGGAGTTCATCCAGGTGGATACGACGAACATCCTCTTCATCTGCGGCGGCGCGTTCGACGGCGTGGACAAGATCATCGAGCGCCGCATGGACAAGAAGTCCATGGGCTTCGGCGCCGAGATCCAGAGCGCCAAGGAGCGCGACCTGACCGAGATCATGAAAAACGTGCAGCAGCACGACCTGCTGAAGTTCGGCATCATCCCGGAGCTGATCGGCCGCATGCCGGTCATCACGGCGCTGGCCAGCCTGAGCCGCGAGGACATGGTGCGCATCCTCAAGGAGCCCAAAAATGCCCTGACCAAGCAGTATCAGGCGCTGATGCAGTTTGATAACGTCGAACTGGAATTTGAAGACGAAGCGCTGGGCAAAATTGCGGATAAGGCGATCGCGATGGAGATCGGCGCCCGCGGCCTGCGCAGCGTCATGGAAGGCGTCATGACGGACCTGATGTACTCCGTACCGTCGGACCCGACGATCGCCAAGATCACCATCACCGCGGCGAGCGTGGACGGCACCGAGCCGCCGCGCATCGAGCATCGGGAGCAGTGACCCATCGCGCCTGCCCCCGGGACCCCTGAGCGAAAGAGGAATCGAATGGATAACACAACTTCTATGGACCATGCGGAATTCACCGCCCGGCGCAGCCTGCCCATGATGGCGCTGCGCGGCCTGACCGTGTTTCCGGGCATGATGCTGACCTTCGAGGTCGAGCGCAGCATGTCCATCGCGGCGCTGAACATGGCCATGAGCGACGATCAGATCATTTATCTGGTCCCGCAGAAAGACATTGCGACCGATATCCCCACACCGGACGATGTGTACGGCGTGGGCACGGTCTGCCGCATCAAGCAGATGATGAAGCAGCCCGGCACCAAGACCATCCGCGTCATGGCCGAGGGCATCGAGCGCGGCCGAACGCTGGCCGTGCGCACGGACACACCCTGCTTTGTGGCCGAGGTCGAGCCGATGCCGGATGTGGAAGAGCGGAAAACGGCGCGCACCGAGGCGCTCATCCGTCACTGCTGCAATTTGTTTGACGCCTATGTTACCGCGTCCGGCAACATGGCGCCGGAGTCGGTCATCAGCGTGCTCGGCAGCACGAACGCGGCGTTTGTGTCGAACTTCATCTCCCAGCACGTGTTCCTGCGCCCGGAAGAGAAGCAGGAGCTGCTGGAGGAGACGCGCCCGAGCCGGAGACTGTCCAAGCTCTCGAAAATGCTGCTGCACGAGACGAGCGTGCTCGGCCTGCAGCATCAGCTCGAGGAGGCGGCGCAGGACCGCCTGAACCAGACGCAGCAGGAGTATCTGCTGCGTGAGCAGATGAAGATCATTCAGGCGGAGCTCGGCGAGTCCGACGATCCGGACTCCGAGAGCGCGGCCTATCGCGAGAAAATTCTTGCCCTGCACCTGCCGGAGGACTCCGAGCAGCGCCTGCTCAAAGAGGTCGACCGGCTCAAAAAGCAGCCGTTCGGCTCGTCGGAGGCGTCCGTCATCCGCAACTATCTGGACATCTGCCTCGAGCTGCCGTGGAACACGCGCACCGAGGAGCGGCTCGACGTGCGCGCCGCGCGCGAGGTGCTCGACAAAGAGCACTTCGGGCTGGAGAAGGTTAAGGACCGCATCACGGAGTATCTGGCCGTGCGCCAGCTCGCGCCCGATGTCAAGGGCGGTGTGCTGTGCCTCGTCGGCCCTCCGGGCACCGGCAAGACGAGCATCGCCATGAGCATTGCCCATGCCACGAACCGCAAGCTCGCGCGCATTTCCCTCGGCGGCGTGCACGACGAGGCGGAGATCCGCGGCCACCGCAAGACGTATGTCGGCGCCATGCCCGGCCGCATCATCAACGGCCTGACCATCGCCGGCAGTATGAACCCCGTCATGGTGCTCGACGAGATCGATAAGCTCGGCAGCGATTACCGCGGCGACCCGTCGTCGGCGCTGCTGGAGGTGCTCGACGCGGAGCAGAACGACCACTTCCGGGATAACTTCATGGAGATCCCGGTCGACCTGTCGGATGTGTTTTTCATCCTGACGGCCAATACCCTCGATACCATCCCGCGCCCGCTGCTCGACCGCATGGAGGTCATCCAGCTCTCGAGCTATACGGACGAGGAAAAGCTCCAGATCGCAAAGCAGCACCTGCTGCCCAAGCAGCGCAAAAAGCACGGCCTCAAGCCGTCGCAGCTGCGCGTGAGCGACGATGCCATCCGCGAGATCATCACGCTCTATACGCGCGAATCCGGCGTGCGCGTGCTCGAGCGGAATCTTGCCGCCGTCTGCCGCAAGACGGCCAAGCGCATCGCGCTCGGCGAGTGCAAGAGCGTGCAGCTGCGCGCAGGCAGCGTGGCCAACTATCTCGGCCCCGCGCGCTTTGAGCCGGAGCACGTCTATGCACAGGACGAGGTTGGCCTCGTGCGCGGCCTTGCCTGGACGTCCGTCGGCGGGGAAGTGCTCGATGTCGAGGCCGCCGTGCTCGACGGCACCGGCAAGCTGGAGCTGACCGGCAACCTCGGCGACGTCATGAAGGAGTCGGCGCAGGCTGCCGTCACCTATATCCGCAGCCGCGCGCAGATGCTCGGCATTGACCCGGAGTTTTATAAGAAAAAGGACATTCACATCCATTTCCCGGAGGGCGCCATCCCGAAGGACGGCCCGTCAGCCGGCATCACGATCTGCATCGCGGTCATCTCCGCGCTCACGAACACGCCGGTCCGCCGCGACCTCGCCATGACGGGTGAGATCACGCTGCGCGGCCGCATCCTGCCGATCGGCGGCCTGAAGGAAAAGACCATGGCCGCCATGCGCATCGGCATTACGACGGTCATCATCCCGCGCGAGAACGAAAAGGATCTCGAGGAGATCGACCCGACCGTGCGCAGCGCGCTCAAGTTCGTCACGACCGACCACGTGGATAAGATCCTCGACGTCGCGTTCGGCCGCCGGTTTGCCGCGGCCGTCAAGGCGGCGCACAAGGACGCGCACGGCGACGCGGCGAATGTGAACCTGCGCCAGTGAGGAGACTGCCATGGCGACACTGAACCTGAATAAGGCGGAGTTTCTCAAGTCTGCCGTCAGCCCGTCCGGCTTTCTCGCGGCCGACCTGCCGTGCATCGTCTTTGCCGGCAAGTCGAACGTCGGCAAGTCCTCGGTCATCAACCGGCTGCTCAACCGTAAGAACTTTGCCCGCGTCGGCTCCCAGCCCGGCAAGACCGTCCATGTGAACTATTTTTGCATCGACGGCCGGGCGTACTTTGTCGACCTGCCGGGCTACGGCTACGCCAGCGTCGCCAAGACGGAGCGCGCGCGCTGGGGCAAGCTCATGGAGGATTTCTTTTCCGATCCCGCGCGCATCACCCTTGGCGTCATGATCGTCGATGCCCGCCACAAGCCCACGGCCGACGATGAGACGATGGCGGCGTGGTTTCATTCCACCGGCTGCCCGATGGTCGTCGTGGCCAATAAGTGCGACAAGCTCAAAAAGTCGGAGATCGAGCCGAATCTCGCGCGCATCCGCGCGACGCTGCTGCTGCCGGACGATGCGGTGCTCCTGCCGTTTTCGGCGGAGAAGGGCACCGGCCGCGAGGCGCTGCTCGGCGAGATCTTTCGCGCCATTGGGTGACTCGAAATGCAGAGCGTGCATTCGCGCGCTCTGCACTTGTTTTTTCGGCAGGGACTTGTTATAATGCAAATTTGTAGGAATGGGAGGTGCGCGCGTGAACACACTGCAATCGATCTGGAACGGGCTCGACTGGTCGTATCTGCTGAATATCGTGCTGTCGGTCGTTCCGTCGCTGCTGTGCATCACGTTTCACGAGGTGTCGCACGGCTATGTCGCCTATCGCCTCGGCGATACGACGGCGAAGGACGCCGGCCGGCTCACGCTCAACCCGCTCAAGCACATCGACCCGATGGGCCTGCTGATGATGGTCGTGTTCAAGTTCGGCTGGGCAAAGCCCGTGCCGGTGAACATGATGCGTTTCCGCAGCCCCAAGCGCGGCATGGCGCTCACGGCGCTGGCGGGGCCGGTGTCGAACGTGCTGCTCGCGCTCGTGTTTCTGTTTTTGTATGGTTTGCTGTACCGCGCACTGTATTCGGTGCAGTTTCTGCTGGACATGATCTGGCTGACGGCGTATATCAGTCTGGCGCTGGCCATTTTCAATATCATCCCGATTTCACCGCTCGACGGGTCCAAGGTGCTCTTCGCGCTGCTGCCCGACGCGGCGTATGCCAAGCTCATGCGCTATGAGCGTTATGGGATGATCCTGCTGCTCGTGCTGGTCACGACCGGCGTGCTCGGCAAGCCGCTCACCACGGTGACGGAGGCCGCGTTTGACAAACTCTTTGTATTTGCGGAGTGGGGCTATGAACTTATCGGCATCTTCGGCTAAGCCGGCCGATCCAACCTATTTTCTCGAGGGCATCATCCACGACAAGAGCGAGATGGCGGATTTTGAGGGCCCGCTGAGCCTGATCCTGCTGCTTTTGTCCAAGAACAAGATCGAGATCCGGGACATCAAAATTTCGGAGATCCTCGATCAGTACCTGGAATACCTCAACGCCATGGAAAAGCTTGATCTCGAGATTGCGAGCGAGTTCGTGCAGATGGCGTCCTACCTGCTCTATATCAAGACCCGCATGCTCCTCACGGAGGAGAAGGAGGTCACGGAGCTCGAGCAGCTCATCACATCGCTTGAGCAGCTCAAGTGCAAGGACACCTATGCGGCCGTGAAGTCCGTCACGCCGATGCTCGACGCTGCGGCCCAGACCGGTCTGCACTATCTGTCACGCCCGCCGGAGCCGCTGCCGAAGTCGGCGGGGGAATACCGCTACCGCATCGAGCAGGCAGATCTTCTGCGTGCGCTGCTGTCCGTGTTCACGCGCGGCGGCGCAGCGGCGACGGATGCGCTGCAGATGGCGGCGCCGAAGCGCATCGTCTACAGCGTGCGTGATAAATGCCGCACACTCATTGACGAGCTGCGCGAGCGGGGGAGCATGTCGCTCAACACGCTCTACAGCCAGTGTACCAGCCGCAGCGAGATCGTGGCGACGTTTTTGTCCGTGCTGGAGCTGTGCAGCCTCGGCCATCTGATGCTTTCCGAGCAAAACGGCGAATATGTGGCAAACTTCACCGGCGGCGCCACGGACGATATTCTGGAATCCATTGTTGAGTGAGAAATTTTTATGGAACACGAGGAATTACTTTCGGTCATTGAGGCCATTTTATTTGCAGCGGGCGATCCCGTGCCGGCGTCGCGCATCGCGCTCGTCACCGGCGAGGAGACGCAGACGATCGTCTCGGCTGCCAAGGAGCTCGCCGCGGCATATGAGGAAAACCGCTGCGGCATGCGCCTGGTGCAGATGAATGATCTGCTGCAGCTGTGCTCCGCGCCGGAGTACGCGGAGTATATCCGCCGCGCGCTCGAGCAGCGCAAGCCGCCCAAGCTCTCGCAGCCGGCGCTGGAGGTGCTGGCGATCGTGGCGTATTTTCAGCCCGTCACGCGTGCCTACATCGATCAGGTGCGCGGCGTGGACAGCGCCTACACGGTCACGACGCTGCTCGAGCGCGGGCTCATCGAGGCCTGCGGCAGGCTCGACGCGCCCGGCCGCCCGTCGCTGTACCGCACGAGTGCGCTGTTTCTGCGCACCATGGGCATGCAGTCGCTCGACGAGCTGCCCGTGCTGCCGGATCTGTCGTCCGACGAGGGCGCGGAAAAGCTCGAGCAGGCCATCTCGGAGCTGCGCGGACGCGGCGAACAGATGGAGCTGACGGACCCGGAGGAAAAACCGACAGGGGAGTGATGCCGATTGACGGCCCTGTGGATCATACTGGCGGTCGCGCTGGTGCTGACGGTGTTGAATCTGCTGCCGGTAGGCGTGGATGCAGCTTACGCGGACGATGTGTTTTCGCTCGCGGCGCGCATCGGCCCGTTCCGGCTCCGGCTCCTGCCGAAGCCGCCGGATGCAAAGCCAAAGAAGAAAAAGCCCCCAAAACCGAAAAAGGAAAAGCCGAAAAAGCAATCCGCCCCGCCGGATATCCGGACGATCCTCGCCCTTGCCAAGCTCGGCCTGCAGGCGCTGAATCGCTTCCGGCAGCGGCTGCGCGTGCAGCTGCTGCGGCTGGTGTTCGTGTCCGGCGCGCCGGACCCATATGACACGGCGCTGGCGTTCGGCTATGTCAACGCCGCGCTCGGCGCGCTCACGCCGCTGGCGGAGCGGGCCCTGCGCATCGATGAGCGGGACATTCAGACCGGCGTGGATTTTCAGGCCGGGCAGCCGCGCATTGACGCGCGCATCGTCTGCACGATCCGCATCGGGCAGATCGTCGTCATCGCGCTGGCGTTCGGCGTTGGATTCTTAAAGCAAAAAAGAAACGCGAAACAGGCCCGGGCCGCGCGCGAAAAGACCGCGCCGGCCGCGCAGGAAAGGAAGGTCAGCAATGGATAATGAAATCAGTGCAGTCATGACTGCGACCATGAGCAAGATCAAGGAAATGGTGGACACGAACACCGTCGTCGGCGAACCGATCACGACGCCGGACGACATCACGCTCATCCCGCTGTCCCGCGTCAGCTTCGCCTTTGCCAGCGGCGGGTCGGAGTTCCCGATGAAGGAGAACAAAAACGGCGTCGGCTGCGGCAGCGGCGCAGGCGTCAAGGTCGAGCCGATGGGCTTTCTGATCGTCAAGGACGGCAATGTGCGCATGCTCAACGTCATGCCGCCGGCATCGAACACGTTCGACCGCCTGATCGACATGACCCCGCAGGTGATCGACCGCATCGATCAGTTCATCGACCAGCGCAAGGCCGACAAAGCATAAACCGCGCCGAAAGCGCCCATAATAAGCACCGCCCGAAACTTGGAAAGGGTGGTGCTTGTTTTGAAACGGACATGTTTTGGCCTTGCCTGCGTGCTGGCCATTTCTTTGCTTTGCGCGCCGTGCGCGCGTGCCGCCGGGACGGACAATGCGGCCAGGGCCGCCATTGTCGTGCATCCAGAGACCGGCACCGTGCTCTATGAAAAGAACGCGGACGAGCGGCTCGGCATTGCCAGTACGACGAAGATCATGACAGCGCTCGTCGTGCTCGAGCACTGTGCGCTGGACGAGCCGGTCGAGATCCTGCCGGAATACACGGCGGTCGAGGGCTCGTCGATGTATCTGCGCGCCGGGGAGACGTACACGGTCGAGGAGCTGCTCTACGGGCTGATGCTCGTGTCCGGAAATGACGCCGCCGTCGCGCTCGCATGCCACACGGCTGGCTCCGTGGCGGCGTTCGCGGATCGGATGAACGACAAGGCGCGCGCGCTCGGCATGACCAACAGCGCTTTTCAAAACCCCAACGGCCTTGACGCCGACGGGCATTATTCCACGGCGCGTGACATGGCGAAACTCGCCTGTGCCGCCATGGAAAACGAGACATTCCGCACGATCGTGTCCACAAAGAGCACGACCGTGGCCGGGCAGACGCTCGTGAACCACAACCGTCTGCTGCGCAGTTATGACGGCGCGGCCGGCGTCAAGACCGGGTATACGAAAACTGCGGGCCGGACGCTCGTGTCCTGCGCGCAGCGCGGCACGACGCAGTTCGTGTGCGTGACGCTCTCGGACCCGGACGACTGGAACGACCACACGCATCTGCTCGACTGGGCGTTTGAAAATTATGAGTACCGCTGCGTCGCCGGTGACACGCCGGTGTATGCCGTGCCGGTGCTCTCCGCCACGGTGGAGCTCTGCGCGGCGGTTCCGGAGGAACCTGCCTACCTGCTCGTGCACCCGGATGACCCAGTGGCGCTGAAGGCAGAGCTGCCGCGCTTCGCGTTCGCGCCGGTGGAGCAGGGCACACAGGCGGGCACGCTGACGGCGACCGGGCCGGATGGCCAAAGTGTTACGGTCCCGCTCTGCTATGCCGAACCCGCGGCGCTCGACCCGGACGTGAAGATCACGCCGCTCGCGCGGCTCGGCCGGCTGTGGACGCACGCCTGCCGGTACTTTTCTTCCTATTATCCTGTATCCTGAGGTGATGACTATGCAGCAGCGGCTGCAAAAGTGCATTTCCGAGGCGGGCGTTGCCTCCCGCCGCGCGGCGGAGACGATGATCTCCGCCGGCCGCGTGACCGTGAATGGTCAGATCGCGCAGCTCGGCGCGCAGGCAGACCCGGAGACCGACGTCATCTGCATCGACGGCCGGCCGCTGCCGTCACGCGCCCCGAAGCGGTACATAATGCTGAACAAACCGCGCGGCTATGTCACCACGATGCATGACGAGCGCGGGCGCAAAACGGTGGCGGATCTCGTGGCTTCAGCAGGGGAGCGGCTGTATCCGGTCGGGCGGCTGGATCTCGATTCCGAGGGTCTGCTCATCCTGACGAACGACGGTGAGATCGCAAACTGTCTCATGCACCCCTCGCACGAGATCCCAAAGACGTATGAGGTGGACGTGGAGGGCGGCGACCTTGCGGCCGCGGCGGAGACCATGCACGCCGTCACGGAGCTGGAGGGCTATCGCGTCCGCCCGGCGGCGGTGACGGTGCTCGCGCCCGGGCGCCTGTCCGTCACGATCCATGAAGGGCGCAACCGCCAGGTGCGCCGCCTGTGCGCGCTTGCGGGGCTGCGCGTCCGGCGGCTCGTGCGCGTGGCGGAGGGGGAGCTGCGTCTCGGCACGCTTGCGTCACGCCAGTGGCGTCCGCTGACGGAGCAGGAGATCGCATACCTGAAATCTCACCTTTGAGGCGCAAATTTTTATGCAAGATTTTCTCCTTGAAATTGCAAAAACAACTTGCAAAGTGGTGCGAATTTGCTTAAAATAAAAAAATGTGCTGCCGGTTGGCGGCAAAAAATGCGTATCTACAAGGTGAATATATGAAAATGGATATTTTGTCTGTTTTGGAGCATAAATTTCCCTCCTTTTCCAAGGGCCAGCGCACTATCGCGCATTTTATTCTGAAAAACTATGACAAGGCGGCCTTCATGACGGCCGCGCGCCTCGGCGAAGTGACCGGCGTGAGCGAGTCGACCGTCGTGCGCTTTGCGGCCGACCTCGGCTACCGCGGCTACCCCGGCATGAAAAAGGCGCTGCAGGAGATCGTGCGCAACCGCCTGACCTCGGTCGAGCGCATCGAGGCGGCTGAGAGCACCATGGACGGGCACGACGTGCTCAAGGCGGTGCTGCGCGCGGACATCAACAATCTGCAGGCCACGCTCGACGAGGTCGATCAGGACAACTTTGACCAGGCGGTCGATATGGTCCTCTCGGCAAAGCACATTTACATCATCGGCATGCGCACGTCCACGACGCTGGCGGATTTTCTCGGCATCTATCTCAAGCTGCTGCTGGATAATGTCACGGTCGTCAAGGAGATCGCCGCGCGCGAGGTGTACGAGCAGATGCTGCGCATCGGCGAGGGCGACCTCATCATCGGCATCAGCTACCCGCGCTATTCCAAGCGCACGATCAGCGCCATGAAGTTTGCGCGCGATCACGGCGCGCGCTGCCTCGGCATGACGGACAGCAAGGTCTCGCCGCTCAACGAGATCTCCGACGTGTGCCTGTACGCCAAGAGTGAGATGGTGTCCTTCCTCGACTCGCTCGTCGCACCCATGAGTCTGATTAACGCACTCATCATGGCCGTCGGTGCGCGCGACCGGGAGCGCACGTTTGAGACGTTCCGCGAGCTGGAGACCGTCTGGAAAGAATACGAGGTGTATGGGACCGTTGAAAGCTGATGTAGTTGTGATCGGCGGCGGTGCGGCCGGGTCCATGTGTGCGCTCACGGCGGCGCAGCGGGGGCTGAATGTCGTGCTGCTCGAGCCGAACAAGATGCTCGGCAAGAAGCTGCGCATCACCGGCAAGGGCCGCTGCAACGTGACGAATAACTGCGATATCAAGACCATTCTCGCCAATATTCCGGGTGACGGGCGCTTTCTCTACAGCGCGCTCAACCGCCTGGGCCCTCAGGACACGATGACGCTGTTTGAATCGCTCGGCGTGCCGCTCAAGACCGAGCGCGGCAACCGCGTGTTCCCGGTCTCCGACCGGTCGCACGACATTGCCAACGCCCTTGAGCGCGCCTATGCGCACGCGGGCGGGCGGGTCGTGCACGCCGCGGCGACAGACATTCTGACGCAGGACGGCGCGGTTTCCGCCGTTGTGACCACAGAGGGTACCATCGACTGCGATGCCGCCGTCATCTGCACGGGCGGTCTGTCCTATCCGCTCACCGGCTCGACCGGCGATGGGTATCGCCTCGCGCAGCGGCTGGGCCACACGGTCACGCCCACGCGCGCCTCGCTCGTGCCGCTGGAATCCGATGATCCCTGGTGCGCTGAGATGCAGGGCTTTTCCCTGCGCAATGTAACGCTCACGGTCTACGACGAGCAGAATAAGGTCATCTACTCCGATCTGGGTGAGATGCTCTTCACGCACTTTGGCGTGTCGGGCCCGCTGGTGCTGTCGGCGAGCGCGCACATGCGCGACTTTTCGCAGCACAAGTACCGTCTGTCCATCGACCTGAAGCCGGCGCTGGACGAAAAGAAGCTCGATGCGCGCATCCTGCGCGATTTTCAAAAATACGCCAATCGCGACTTTAAGAACGCGCTCTATGACCTCGCGGGCCATGCCATGATCCCGGTGCTCGTGCGCCTGTCCGGCATCCCGGAGGATACGAAGGTCAACGCCATCACGCGCGAGCAGCGGCACCGGCTCGTGGAGCTGTTCAAGCATTTTCCGGTGTCGGTCACCGGCACGCGGCCCATTGATGAGGCCATCGTTACCTCCGGCGGCGTGTCGCTCAAGGAGGTCAACCCGCGCACCATGGGCTCCAAGCTTGTGCCTGGGCTGTACTTTGCCGGAGAGGTGCTCGACCTGGATGCCTACACCGGCGGCTTCAACCTGCAGATCGCCTGGAGCACCGGCTATGTGGCCGGAAACGCGGTCTGCACATAACGCACGAAAGGAAATGAACGTTTTGGATACACACATCACCGTTGCCATCGACGGCCCGTCCGGCGCCGGCAAGAGCACGATCGCCCGCGCGGCCGCGCGCCGCTTCGGCCTTATCTACGTGGACACCGGCGCGATCTACCGCACGGTCGGTCTTGCCGGCGAGCGGGCCGGTATCGACTGCGCGGACACCGCCGCCGTGCAGGCGCTGCTGCCGGGGCTGAAGATCGAGCTGGTCTATGACGCCGCAGGGGAGCAGCGGATGCTGCTCAACGGCGAGGACGTCTCGGAGACGATCCGCCTGCCGGAGGTGTCGATCCTCGCCTCGCGCGTGTCGGCGCTGCCGGTCGTGCGCGCATTTTTGCTGGACATGCAGCGCAGCCTTGCCCGCACGCACAGCGTCGTCATGGACGGGCGCGACATCGGCACGGTCGTGCTGCCGGATGCCGGGCTGAAGATCTTCCTGTCCGCTTCGGCGGCGTGCCGCGCGCAGCGCCGCTACCGGCAGCTGCAGGAAAAGGGCATTCAGGAGCCCTATGCTGACGTGCTGCGCGAGCTCGAGCAGCGCGATTATGACGATACGCACCGCGCGGTCGCCCCGCTCAAGGCGGCGCCGGACGCCGTGCACATCGACACGAGCGACCTGACGCTGGACGAGAGCATCGACGCCGTGTGCGCGGCCATCCGCGCGCGCTTCGGACTGGAGGCGGAGACGTGAAGGATCTCATCGTTGCCAAGTCGGCCGGCTTCTGCTTCGGCGTCAGCCGGTCGGTGAAGATGGCCGAGGAAATGCTCGCCGCCGAGCAAAACTGCTATAGCCTCGGCGAACTCATCCACAATGACGATGTGGTGCGGCACCTGCAGTCCGAGGGCCTCACGGTCGTGGACGGGCCGGAGCAGATCCCGCCGGGCGCGTCCGTCATCATCCGCTCCCACGGTGTCAGCCGTGCGGAGTTTGAGGCGGTGCAGCGCACGGGCGCGACGGTGTATGACGCGACGTGCCCGAAGGTCAAGCGCATCCATGAGATCGTGGCCGAGGCATCCGCCGAGGGGCGGCAGCCGGTCATCATCGGCGCAGCCGACCACCCGGAAGTGCGCGCCATCTGCGGTTGGTGCGAGGCCCCAATCGTGGTCAATGACGCTGCGGAACTCGCAGCGCGCATCGCTGACGGCACCATTGACTGTGCAAAACCGCTGACTGTCGTCATCCAGACGACCCAAACGCAAGAGAAACTGCTGGAATGTCAGAAAATCATAAAAAAACAGTGTACAAACGCAAAATTGTTTGATACAATATGTGGTGCTACGTTTACACGTCAGACAGAGGCCGCGCAGATGGCCCGCACCTGTGGCGCAATGGTCGTCGTCGGCGGCGGCCACAGCGCCAACAGCCGCCATCTCTACGAGATCTGCCGCAGTGCGTGTGCAAACGTGCAATTTATTGAAAACGCAGCGCAGCTTGATACAAGCGCGTTCGTACATGCGGATACGGTCGGCCTGACAGCCGGGGCCTCCGTGCCTGCATGGATCATTAAGGAGGTAAAACAAAAGATGAGCGACGAGATCCTGACTCAAGAAAATCCCATGGAGACTGAAAATTTTGATGAAATGCTGGAGGCATCTCTCAAGCCTATATATAATGGAGAAAAGGTAACCGGTACGGTCGTGGCCATTTCT
>ENA-OUNS01000459-OUNS01000459.1-human-gut-metagenome-genome-assembly--contig:-NODE-459-length-32565-cov-8.264749_pt1 | contig 32565 bp, 30 predicted proteins | sample MGYA00243237_ERZ505104 | MGnify/ENA primary metagenome ERZ505104 (study PRJEB26097, sample SAMN02711295) | human gut metagenome | biome: Gut microbiome | host: Homo sapiens | place: Denmark: Copenhagen...
CGTAGTTCCTTTGCTTTTAGGAGATTCTGGCTCTCTTAGTTTTTCTTAGAGCATGGAACCTGAACCAGAACCACTTTATACTGTTTTCTTCAAGGATCGAGAGGCCAACTACGTTAATAAATTAAATCCCAAACAAATTTAATAGCCCACCACCTGGCTAAATGCAACCACGCCGAACAGCATAAACAACACCAGATAAATTCCCAGTAATACTGCGAATATGATCAGCTGTGCTCTGCAGAAGTTTCTCCGGTTAATATTACCGTTACTTTCGAATGCCCATACAAAATACATAACTATTCCAACACACGGGATCAGTAATACGATCAATGTCAGTATCCAGTCTTTTAGATCCATTGGAGAGTTGTCTGACTGCTCATTTCTGTTCCGGCTGTACTGCTGGCTGTAGTCATATTGATTATCCTGATATACGAATTTATTATCCTGTGAATCCTCTGATCCGGTTGCTTCCGGCTCTGGTTCCGCCTTCTCTTCCGGCTCTCCTGCCGGTTCTTCTGTTGATTCACCGTAACTGTAGACCTCTTCAGCGGTTACCTGCTTATTTTCTTCATCCATCTGTCATTCTCCTTTGCCTTACTTATTTTTGCGTCTATCTTATCATTTCAGGGCTCCGAACGCAACATCCATGAGCAGTCGAAGCAGATTATAGTGGTAATAACTCATTGGCGGCTGGTCCGGAAAATACCGATACATACGCCACACGTAGTAAATCACCATAAGAACCACACACACGACACAGCCTGTCTTAAACCATTTTCCAATCGGCTTCTTACAGATATAGCGCTTCCATGCAAATATCACCACACCTGTTGCGAATGCATAGATAAACGGATGCATCTTCCATGCTCCTTTGAAGTCCAGATGCAAAAGCCGGATTCCTGCTCTTGTAAGTCCGCATGCCGGACAAGGAAATCCCGTGATCCAGACCAAAGGGCAGATACCCGGCAGAAATTGACTTCCAAATACAAAATAGGCGATTATAAATATAACCGCCCATTTTGCCTTCTTTATATCATTTTTTAATAATACAAATCCGTCTTTCAATATCTTTTTCATCCTGTTATGAGATAACTTTCTTCGGACATTTTACTGCACAGGCACCACAGTCTTTACATTTCTCGTAGTCGATGTGCGCAATGTTATTTTCCACTGTAACAGCTTCAAACTTACATGCTTTCTCACACATCTTACATCCGATACATCCGGCTGTACATGCCTGCATAACTGCTTTACCTTTGTCCTGTGAATTACATTTTACCAGATGCTTCTGATCATATGGCACGATCTCGATCAGGTGTTTTGGACATACAGCTACACATTTTCCACATGCTTTACATGCTTCTTTATCTACAACTGCCACACCGTTTACAATGTGGATCGCATCGAACGGACATGCCTGAACACAGCTTCCGTCTCCAAGACATCCATAAGAACAGGCTTTCGGTCCGCCATCCTGCATCATGTTGACCATAGTACAGTCGCTCAGTCCGTGATATTCATATTCCTGTTTTGCTTTTTCACAGTCTCCGCCACATTTTACAAATGCAACTTCATGTACCTGTGCACCTGCAGCAACGCCCATGATCTCTCCGACTTTTGCTGCTACCGGAGCGCCTCCGACCGGACATCCGCCGACTTCAGCTTCTCCTTTTACGATTGCTGCTGCAAGTCCGGAACATCCGGCATAACCACAGCCACCGCAGTTATTTCCAGGAAGAACGCCCAGGATGGCTTCTTCTCTTTCATCTACCTCTACCGCAAATTTCTTACCGGCAACGCCGAGGAATACACCAATGAATAATCCGGTGCCTCCTACGATAACTGCCGCAAGAATAATACCTGTAACACTCATTGTCTGCCTCCTCCTAAATTAATCCTGAGAATCCACAGAACGCGATCGCCATCAGACAAGCTGTGATCAGTACGATCGGAGTTCCCTGGAAGGACTCTGAAATATCATTGTATTCTATCTTCTCACGAATACCTGCCATGATCACGATCGCGATCAGGAATCCGACAGATGTACCAATACCATTGACAACACCTTCGATGATAGAATATTCTTTCTGAACATTTGTAAGTGCCACACCAAGTACCGCACAGTTTGTTGTGATCAGTGGAAGATACACACCAAGTGCTTTATACAATGATGGCATACTCTTTTTCAGGAACATTTCTACAAACTGTACTAAAGCTGCGATAAACAGAATGAATACGATTGTCTGCAGATATTCAAACCCCAGCGGAACCAGGATGAATTTGTAAATCAGTCCTGTAAAGAATGATGATAATGTAATAACGAATACAACTGCTCCACCCATACCGGTTGCAGTCTCAACCTTTTTCGAAACACCCAGGAACGGACAGATTCCGAGGAACTGGCTGAGTACAACGTTATTTACGATAGCTGAACCAATTGCAATAATCAATAATTCTTTCATACTATGTACTCCTCCTACTCTTCATTCCCTGTTGGGAATACTTTGCTTCCGCATCCGCCGCATGATGCACAGTCTGTACCGCATCCCTGTGGCTCGGCAATCTTCTTGCCTTTCTGTGCTGCGCGTTTCTTAAGCTTGTTCATACCTGCAACTAAGAATGCAAGAACAAGGAAAGCTCCTGCAGGCAGGATGAAGATTGTTACTGGTACATATCCGCCTTTTCCTGCTGCTGCGTCTGCAAGTGGAAGAATCTGAACACCGAAGATAGCTCCGGTTCCGATAAACTCACGAACGATCGCGATACAGGTAAGACCAAATGTAAATCCAAGTCCCATACCAATACCATCGAAGATAGATGGAAGTACCGGGTTCTTAGATGCATAACTTTCTGCACGTCCAAGGATGATACAGTTAACAACGATCAGTGGGATGTAAAGTCCAAGTGAATCATACAGACTTGGAACGAATCCCTCTAAAAGGAACTGTACAATTGTTACGAAAGATGCTACGACTACGATGAATGCCGGCATTCTGACTGAATCCGGAATCACTTTACGTAACATGGAAATCAACATATTTGACAGTACAAGTACGACTGTAGTAGACAGTCCCATACCTAAACCGTTAATTGCGGATGTTGTTACCGCCAGGGTCGGACACATTCCTAACATCAGAACGAAGGTAGGATTTTCTTTGATCAGACCGTTATATACTCTTTCAGTACATTTATTCATGATATACTACCTCCTAATTTACTTAAATGCATTCTGATAATATCCGAGTGCTGTATTGACAGCTCCTGTTACAGCTCTTGAAGTAATGGTTGCACCACTTAAGGCATCAATCTGTTCTCCGTCGCCACCGTCTTTGGAAACTACGAATTTATCAGCTTTTTTATTCACATACTGATTATAGAATGAAGGCTCTGTAGCTTTCATACCAAGTCCTGCTGTCTCACTGATAGAAAGGATAGACACACCATTGATGGTTCCGTCTTTCTTAATACCAACTGTGATCTGGATATTGCCGCCGAATCCGTCTTTATCTGTTGTTGTGATGACATATCCTTCATCACCTGCTGTACAGACTTCATCAACTGTTGCATTTGTACCCATATCTTTTACAGCCTTACTTGCTGCTTTCTGATCTACATCTTCTGCTTTAAAATCATCAAGCTTCACATCTGAAAATACCGCCTGCCATGCTTCTTTCTTTGTCTTTTCCTGAGACTGGGCAATCGGATCTTTTGTGATCTCATATACAGCTCCGAGTAAGAATCCGGCAATTACAGTAATCAATGTAAGGATCAGTGTATTCTTAACAATCTTATTCATTATTTTTCTCCTCCTTTACCGAATGGTTTTGGAAGAGTAACTCTTTCGATCAATGGCACCAGAAGGTTACTGATGATGATCGCATAAGAAACTCCTTCTGCGGAACCGCCAAACAGACGGAACAGACCTGTTAACACGCCAAGGATAATACCGTATACATACTGTCCTTTCGGTGTGATCGGAGATGTTACATAATCAGTTGCCATGAACCATGCACCAAGCATCAGTCCGCCTCCGCAGAGATGTGCTGTGATATACTGTGGATCAAAGAATCCGACATCCGGATTTGCAATATGTCCGAAGATTCCGATAAAGATCACAAATGTAACAATATATGTTCCAGGAATACGAATATCGATCACACCCATCAGGATCAGGAAGATGGCTCCGATCACGATAGCGATTACAGATGTCTCACCGATGGTTCCAGGAATCTTACCAATCAGCATATCCATTGTATTTACTGCGTTACCAGCTTTTAACTGTGCAAGTGGTGTAGCTCCTGTCACACCATCATATACAAAGCTTGTCATCTGGCTTGTAAATGAAAGCAGAAGGAAACATCTTGCTCCGAGGGCAGGGTTCATGAAGTTCTGTCCCAGACCTCCGAATAACTGTTTTACGATCAGGATTGCGAACACACTACCGATCGCACCCATCCACCATGGTGCTGTAGGCGGCATATTCAGACCAAGTAACAGACCTGTTACAGCTGCACTCCAGTCGTTGATCGTAATCTTTTTATGCATTAATTTTTCATATATGTACTCCGTCAGTACTGCTACAACTGTTGTTGTAACCAGCATTCCGAATGCCGGCAGTCCAAAGTTCCATACACCAAATGCAGACGCCGGCAAAAGTGCGATGGCCACCAGCATCATAATATTACTGGTAGTCGCTTTGGAACGAATATGTGGTGAAGATGACATTTTCAAATTGTTCTCACTCACTTTTGTTCACCTCTTCTTCTTTCTAGTTTATTTTTTCTTTTTACGGTTCGCCAATGCAATCTTTCTCATAGATCCGATTGCCTGTTTCAGCGGACGTTTTGCCGGACATACGAAACTGCAGGAACCACATTCCATACATTCGAGTCCTTCGTGTTTTGTAAACTTCTCTTCGTCATGATGTTCTGCATAATCCGCCAGTCTCGATGGGATCAGGCGGCTTGGACAGGCTTCTACACAGCGTCCACAGTTGATACATGCAGATGGTTCCATCTTAGCCACTTCATCTTTGGTAAATCCAAGAATAGATGAAGAAGTCTTTGTTACAGGTACATCTAATGAGAACATAGAGAATCCCATCATCGGTCCGCCGGAGATCAGTTTCTCAGGCTCTGTTTTAAATCCTCCTGCTGCCTCTACAAGCTCCTGCTGATTGATGCCAAATGGTACTCTGAAATTGCCTGGCTCTGCAACAGCGTCCCCACTTACTGTTACAACACGTTCCATTGAAGGCTTTCCTTCTACAACAGCCTGGTACACGCTTACCATTGTTGCCACATTATCTACAACACATCCTGCGTCTGCCGGAAGCATTGCGGAATTAATTGCGCGCCCTGTTGTAGCGTAAATAAGCTGACGCTCACCACCTTGAGGATACTTGGTCTTCAGTGCCAGAACTTCCATACGAGGTTCATCTTTTGTCAGTTCTCTTAATTTTTCGATACAGTCTGGTTTGTTGTCCTCTACACCAAAGATTCCTTTCGCGTTGTCGAACAGACGGAGGATAATCTTCATTCCTCCAACCAGCTTTTCCGGAGTCTCGATCATTGTTCTGTAGTCAGCTGTGATATATGGCTCACACTCCGCACAGTTTGCAATGATGTAATCAATCTTTTCCGGTTCCTTTGGTGAAAGTTTTACTCTCGTAGGGAAACCGGCACCACCCATACCTACTACTCCCGCTGTTCCAATCGCATTCAGGATATCTTCCTTGCTCATGTCTTCTAACGGAGTTACAGCTGGATATTCCACTTCTTTGTATTCGCCATCATTTTCGATCACGATACTGTTCACTCTTCCTCCTGTCGGATTCAGATGTGGTGCGATTGCTTTTACAGTTCCAGATACAGATGCATAAATCGGAGCAGATACGAATCCTCCTGCTTCTGCTATCATCTGGCCTTTTAAAACATGATCGCCAACGGCTACCACAGGATTTGCCGGAGCACCGATATGCTGTGATACAGGGTACACCAGATCGCCCTTAGGTTTTACATCGACAATTGCCTTATCTTTAGCCAGGCTCTTGCCGTCATCCGGGTGAATACCACCCTTAAATGTTAACAATGCCATCCTTTTTTCCTTCCTTCCTATTTACTCTTTATATAATATACAGGAAATATAGACAAATTTCTATAGAAAGTGACTAATTTCATTGTATATTTTCCTGAACATCTTGTTGCATTTTTAACAAATGCACATACGCACAGAAAACCTGCCAATGGCAGGTTCCCTTTTATCCTCAGGCATAGAAAGGATAGAGGCTTTCCTCTATCCTTTCCTGTCTGTATATCTGATTTGATATTACTCAGCGTCTGTCTCTTCTGCAGCTTCTTCCGGCTGTTCTAAAGCTTTCATGCTCAGGCTGATCTTCTTCTCAGCTTCATTCAGATCAACGATCTTAGCTGTGATTTCCTGTCCAACTGAAAGTACATCAGACGGTTTATCAACATGTGCTCTTGAAATCTGAGAAACATGAAGTAATGCATCTACTCCTGGAGCCAGTTCAACAAATGCTCCGAAGTCTGTCATTCTTGCAACCTTACCTGTAATTACTGTTCCGACTGCATAATCCTCTGCTGCATTAGCCCATGGATTTGTCTCTGGGAATTTCAGGCTGAGTGCGATCTTTGTATCATGGATATCTTTGATCATCACTTCTACTTTATCTCCAACCTGGAAAACCTTCTTAGGATTCTCAACACGTCCCCAAGACATCTCAGAGATATGAAGAAGTCCGTCTACTCCGCCAAGGTCGATGAATGCTCCGAAATCTGTAACGTTCTTTACAGTTCCTTCCATTCTGTCACCTACGTTAATCTTAGCAAACAGTTCTTTCTGTTTTTCAGCACGTTCAGCAACAAGAAGCTGTCTTCTGTCACCGATCACACGATTTCTTCTAGGATTAAACTCGCTGATTACGAATTCAATTTCCTGTCCCTGATATTTACTCAGGTCTTTTTCATATGTGTCAGAAACAAGGCTTGCAGGAATGAATACTCTTGCTTCATCAACTACTACGCTTAATCCGCCGCCAAGAATCTGAGTTACAGGAGCTTTTAATACTTCATGATTCTCGAATGCTTCTTTTAATCTTTCATTACCTTTTTCTGCTGCAAGTCTCTTATATGTCAGCAGAACCTGTCCTTCTCCGTCATTTACTTTCAGGACTTTTGCGCTCATCTTATCACCAACGGATACAACTGTTGTAAGATCAACGTTTGCTTCGTTAGTATACTCATTTCTTGTAATGATACCGTCTGCTTTGTAGCCTATATTCAAGATGATTTCATCAGGTTTAACGTCGATGACTGTACCATCTACAACCTCTCCATTTCTTATTGTCTTAAAAGACTCTTCCAACATTTGTTCAAAAGTTAATTCTGACATTATTTTGAACCTCCTCAATTATTTTATTGGGCGTGGATGCCCCTGCTGTAATACCTACTGATTCCACGGACCTTAATTGATTAATATCCAAATCGTCAAGTGTCTGTATATAGTACGTATTCAAACATTCCTCTTTGCAGATTTCAAATAGCTTCTGAGTATTCGAACTACGCTTATCACCTATCACAACCATAGCATCTACTCTCGCTGCAATTTGACGAGCCTCAGTCTGCCTTTCTTTCGTCGCATTGCAAATCGTATTTAAAACAACTATATCATACCTCTTTTTTGAAATAATTTCAACTAATTCTTTGAATTTATTGTAGTTAAATGTCGTCTGGGCCACGATACATACTTTCTGTTCTTTTTCAGGTAATTCAAATCTTTCTGCATCTTCCGGAGTCTGTATCACAGTCACCTGTTCTCCTGCCCATCCGCGGATACCTTCTACCTCCGGATGTTCGCCATTTCCGATGATCACAATGTACGATCCTTTGGCACTTTCTTCTGCAACAATCTTATGAATTTTCTTCACAAAAGGACAAGTCGCATCTACACATGTAATCCCGCGTTCATCCATGATATCATAAATGTATTTTGCTACACCATGAGACCGGATCACAACCACATCCGCATCCACTGTTTTCAATTCTTCTTCATCATTCAGGACTTCTACTCCATGGCTTCTCAGATCTTTGATCACTTCTTCATTATGGATGATCGGTCCATAAGTGAATATCTTTTCACTTTGATGTTTTTCTATCTGTTTATACACTGTATCTACTGCACGCTTTACTCCAAAGCAAAATCCTGCTGTTTTTGCCAGTTCAACATTCATATAGTGTAATTCCTTTCTGTACCACAGCTCTTTTTCAAATATATTACCATTATCTTCGTCTGCCGCTTTGTGCCGGATTGTCTATTTGCACAAATCTACGATTGCTTTTACCACTTCTTCGATCGTCATGTGTGAGCTGTCTACCAGCACTGCATCCTCTGCCTGCTTTAACGGTGCGATCTCACGGGTCATATCTCTGTGATCACGTTCTTCGATGTCGTGTGCGATTTCTTCCAGATTGCAGTCCTCGCCTTTTTCCTTAAGTTCGTCATACCGTCTCTTCGCCCTGGTCTCTACACTGGCGGTCAGATAGATCTTTACGTCTGCGCCCGGCAGGACACATGTACCGATATCTCTTCCGTCCATAATTACATCCTGTGTCTTCGCCAGGTTCTGCTGCAGTTCCAGTAACTTCTTACGCACTTCCGGAATTGCAGATGTTACAGATGCCATGTTCCCCACTTCTTCATTTCTCAGACGTGATGAAATATCATTACCATTCAGGTATACATGCTGCACACCATCTTCATAGGCGATTGTTACTTCTGCATCTTTACATGCTTCGATCACTTTATCCGTCTCTCCCGGTTCAATGCCCTTATTCAGGAAATGAATTGCAAGGCCTCTGTACATTGCCCCTGTGTCTACATAAATGTATCCCTTTTCTTTTGCTACAAGTTTTGCGATCGTGCTTTTTCCGGCTCCTGCCGGTCCATCTATTGCTACGTTATATCCCATGATGCGTTCTCCTTATTTCTATTTTTATCACTCTATATCTGGATCCCCGTTCCGGCCGCATATGCCGTAGACCACGCGATCTGAAGGTTGAATCCACCTGTTACCGCATCCAGATCCAGTACCTCTCCTGCAAAATGTAATCCCTTCACCAGTTTGGATTCCATCGTTCCAGGATCAACTTCTTTGATTTTAATTCCACCTTTAGTTATGATTGCCTCGTTATAATCTCTTAAATCTGTCAATGTACACGTCAGGCCCTTGATCAGTCTTACAAATCCAAGACGTTCTTCTTTCGTGATCACATTGACCTTCTTCTCGGGATCAATCTCGCTCAGTTCAATCATAACCGGGATCAGTTTCGACGGGAACAGCTTGTGCACCGCGTTCTTAAACTGTCGGTTCTGATTCTCTTCAAATTCCCGGAGCACTCTGTGATCAAGCTGTTCTTCCGAAAGAGCTGGTTTCAGATCAATCTTAAGTATCAGTTCTTTTGCCTTCAATTTCTTTCCCACATAACTGCTGGCACTTAGGATCAGCGGTCCACTCACACCGTAATGCGTGAATAACATTTCTCCAAAATCATCATACAGCTTTTTCTTGCCGTCAAGAATCGTTACATTAACATTTCGAAGTGAAAGTCCCTGCAATTCAGGCACCCACTCCTCTTTACATTCCATCGGCACAAGCGCAGGCATACAATCCGTCACCGTATGTCCGAGACTTTCTGCAAACCGGAATCCATCTCCGGTTGATCCTGTTGACTGATAAGACAACCCTCCAGTTGCAACGATACAGGCATCCGCATGAATCTGTCTCTGATCTCCAAGTATGATTTTTTCAAAATGTCCGTCTTTTGCGACAACCTTTTTCACAGCTGTCCGCAGATGTACTTTCACACCCAGGCGGTCCATCTCCCGCTCCAGCCCGCGGATCACGTCCGAAGAATGATCCGACACCGGGAACACACGGTCGCCGCGCTCAATCTTTGTCGGCACACCGATTCGTTCAAAGAAATCAATCACCTGCTGATTCGTGTATCCATAAAAACTACTGTATAAAAACTTTGCATTTGTTCTGACCGCATCGAACAAGCCTTCCATATCACAGGCATTGGTAATATTGCATCTGCCTTTTCCCGTGATATAAAGTTTCTTTCCAAGCTTTTCATTCTTTTCATATACCACGACCTGATGTCCACACCCGGCCGCTGCAATAGAGGCAAACATTCCTGCCGCACCGCCTCCGATGACAACTACTTTACTCATCTTCTATTTGTCCTTTTCTATTTGTCTTTTTCTTCATATTCTTTTCTGCCGGTTCTACTCTTTCTCATTTCCGGAAAGTTCGACTCTGTCGTCCACCATATTCAATTCATCTTTGCTATACACCTGATATTCATCCCAGATCTGCTCCAATGTCTCAAGTGTTGTGATAACCTCTTTCTGTTTCTTCATACAAAGAGCTACCACCAGCGCATTGATCACACTCAATGGTGCTACCAGCGAATCTACGATTGACGCCATATCACTTCTTGCGATCAGATTGCAGGAAGAATACAGTGTCATCGGAGAATGTACACTGTCCGTCAACGTGATCACTGTTGCTTTTCTATTACTTGCAAATTCCAGTGCTTTCAAAGTACGCATCGAATATCTAGGAAAGCTGATCCCGATCACCACATCATCCTCGCTGACACGAATCAGTTGTTCAAAAATCTCACTAGAACTATTCGTATTAACCGCTGTCACATTCTCACAGATCAGATTCAAATAAAAACTTAAGAAACTTGCAAGTGGCGAACAGCTTCGTATCCCGATCACATAGATCCTCTTTGCTTTCAGGATCGTATCTACCGCCATCTCAAATGCTTCATGATCAATTGCTTCCATCGTAAGCTTGATCTTCTCAATATCCGAATGCAGAACCGATGTCAGAATCTCCCCCTGGCTGATCCGTCCATACGTCACTTCCATACGCTGGATGGAATTCAGCTTCATCCTCACCAGTTCTCCCAGAGCTTTCTGAAATTCCGGATATCCGTCATATCCAAGGGCCGTCGCAAATCTCACCACCGTCGATTCACTGACACCGACCTCTCCCCCCATCTTCGCAGCTGTCAAAAAAGCTGCCTTATCATAATCCTCACGGATAAAATCCGCCAGTTTTTTCTGTCCTTTGCTGAATTTGTGATATCTTTCATCGATCATCTTCAGCAGTTCATTCTTTGCGCTCATGCGATGTACCTCTTTTTCAAACAATGGTTTTATTATATAGCTTTGTGGGGGAATAGTCAATCGGATGTCGGGTGTGTGGGGACGGGAGATGTGGAGGTTTGGGTGGATGGGCGCTTATGGACGGGAAGAAGATGTAACAAAGAAAGCTTGGGTAAAATCAGGCACCGAATACATTCGGCGAGAAATCTGATGATTTCTCACCTCAGGTATTCTTTCGCTCTGTGCCTGTAGCACAGAGCAAATCCTGATTTTACCCAAACTTTCTTTTAACATCTTCTATTCCCGCCAACGGATGCCCATCCACCCAAACCTCCACATCTCCCTCAGCCATACACTCCGACAACCGAAAGTGAATTTACTGTTACCACCAAGCTATTGGGGCTCCGCCGGAAAACGTTTTTCAGCTCGCTTTTTCCACTACTTTCTGAGAAGCCATACTCCCCGCTATCCTCCGTATATTTTCGCGAACAGCCAAGTGTAGAAGTGCCTGGTTTCATGCATTCGCAGGGTGCTTTGCAAGGAGTTGGTGAAAAAAAGACGATAAAATAAGATTTGGGATGTGCTACAAGCACATCCCAAAAGAATACCTGAGGCGGAAAATCATCAGGATTTTCCGTCCGAATGTATTCGGTTCTTATCTTATCGTCTTTTTTCGCTTACGCCTTGCAAGCCCCCGAAGTCGCATTGAATCAGGAACTTCTACACTTGACGTCCCCGAAAATCTATACAGGATAACTACCGTTTTCCGTATCCGCTACTGTCGCATCCACCTTTGTCTGCTGTGCTTCTCTATACTTGAAGAAGTCTACAGCAACCTGTGGGAACAGTGCGTAAGACAGTACATCTTCATCCTGCTGGATCCACTGTTCGCATTCTTTGCGGAGTGTATCTAATTCGTCCGGAATCAGGTCTGCAGGACGGCATGTGATGATCTCAGGATCGTCTCCAAGTACTTTCTTGATTACGTCTGGATTCATCGGTTTTACTGTCTGTCCGTATTTTCCACTTAAGAGGTCTTTTGTCTCTTTTGTAGCAACTTTGTAACGTTCTCCCATCAGTACGTTAAATACAGCCTGTGTACCAACGATCTGTGATGAAGGTGTTACAAGTGGTGGTTCTCCAAGGTCTTTACGTACTCTTGGCACTTCCTCAAGTACATCGTAGAACTTGTCTTCAGCACCCTGCTCTTTTAACTGTGATGTCAGGTTAGAAAGCATTCCGCCTGGTACCTGATACAGAAGAGTCTTGATGTTAACACCAAGGTTCTTTGGATTTAAGAGTCCGCTGTCAAGAGCTTCGTCACGGATTGGACGGAAATAGTCAGCGATCTCTGCCAGAAGTTTCTGGTCTAATCCTGTATCATAAGGTGTTCCCTTGAATGTCTCAACCATAACTTCTGTTGCAGGCTGAGATGTTCCAAGTGCGAATGGTGAGATTGCGGTATCAATGACATCTACACCGGCCTCTACTGCTTTCATGTAAGTCATAGAAGCAACACCTGATGTGTAGTGTGTATGAAGCTGGATTGGAAGATCTACAGCTTCTTTCATTGCTCCGATCAGCTCTGTTGCCTTATACGGTGTCAGAAGACCAGCCATATCTTTGATACAGATAGAGTTTGCACCCATCTCTTCAATCTTCTTGGCAATGTCTACCCAGTAATCTAGTGTATAAGCATCACCTAAAGTGTAAGATAATGCGATCTGAGCTTCTACTTTTTCTTTGTTTGCAGCCTTAACTGCTGTCTTCAGGTTACGAAGATCATTTAAGCAGTCAAAGATACGGATGATGTCGATTCCGTTGGCAGCAGATTTCTGTACGAAATATTCTACCACATCATCTGCGTATGGACGATATCCTAAGATGTTCTGTCCACGGAATAACATCTGAAGTTTTGTATTTTTGAATCCATCACGGAATTTACGAAGTCTTTCCCATGGATCTTCTTTTAAGAAACGAAGAGATGCATCGAATGTAGCTCCACCCCAGCACTCTACGGAATGATACCCAACCTTGTCCATTTTATCAACGATCGGGAGCATCTGCTCTGTTGTCATACGGGTTGCGATCAGAGACTGATGCGCATCACGCAGGATCGTTTCTGTAATCTCTACAGGTTTTTTTACTATATCTGCCATTTTCTTTCCTCCTAATTATATATCGCTTAAATTCCTACGCCAAAGATTGCCATAAATGTTCCGGCAGCTACGGCTGTACCGATAACACCCGCAACGTTTGGTCCCATAGCATGCATCAGAAGGAAGTTTGTCGGGTCTGCCTCAGCTCCGACCTTCTGTGATACTCTGGCTGCCATTGGAACTGCAGATACACCGGCAGAACCAATCAGTGGATTAACCTTACCATGTGTTGCAACACACATCAGTTTACCGAACAGTACACCTGCGGCTGTACCAAATGCGAATGCGATCAGACCGAGAACTACGATCTTAATTGTATCCATATTAAGGAATGCCTCAGCACTTGTTGTTGCTCCTACGGATGTTCCAAGCAGGATAACTACGATGTACATCATTGCATTGGAAGCTGTCTCTGTTAACTGTCTTACAACTCCAGACTCACGGAACAGGTTACCAAGCATTAACATACCAACCAGTGGTGCTGTTGTAGGAAGAATTACACACACAACGATCGTAACGATGATTGGGAATAAGATCTTCTCAAGCCTGGAAACAGGTCTTAACTGTTCCATCTTAATCTTACGTTCTTTTTCTGTTGTCAGAAGCTTCATGATTGGTGGCTGGATAATCGGTACCAGTGACATATAAGAATATGCTGCTACTGCGATTGGTCCAAGTAAAGCTGTCTGCTGTAACTTACCTGCAAGGAAGATAGAGGTAGGTCCATCAGCTCCACCAATGATTGAGATCGCTGCTGCCGCTTTGTCAGAGAATCCCATAGCCATCGCTCCAAGGTATGCTGCAAAGATACCAAACTGAGCAGAGGCACCAAGAAGGAAGCTCTTAGGGTTAGCGATCAGTGGTCCGAAGTCTGTCATCGCTCCTACACCCATGAAGATCAGGGAAGGGAGGATTGACCACTCATCCAGTTTATAGAAGTAGTAAAGCAGTCCGCCTGTTCCATTTGCCGCATCTTCTGCATGAAGCATGATGTCCGGATAAATGTTAACCAGTAACATACCGAATGCGATTGGAACAAGAAGCAGAGGCTCGAATCCGTGTCTGATTGCAAGATAAAGGAAAACACATGCAACCGCGATCATGACTACATTGCCCCATGTAAGACTGAAAAACGCCGTCTGATGCACGAGGTTTCCTAATGTTGTCGTTATATATTCCATTTTTTAACCTCCAGTCGTGTTAGATAAACACCATATAAATGATGTTAGTTCAATGTAGCAAGAACAGCGCCTGAATCAATTGCATCGCCTACTGCTACATCAATGCTTGCAACGGTTCCGTCTTCCGGTGCTACAACTGGAATCTCCATCTTCATAGCCTCGATGATGATAACTGCATCACCTTTCTTTACAGCCTGACCTACATTTGCTTCGATCTTGAATACTTTTCCGGCTGCTCCGGCTTTTACTTCGATGGATCCTGCTCCACCTGCAGGTGCTGCCTTTGGTGCTGCTGGTGCTGCCGCAGGAGCTGCCTTCGGTGCTGCTGCAGGTCTTGCAACTGGTGCTGCACCTGCTCCGTTTTCTTCTACTGTTACATCATATACATTGCCATTCACTGTGATTGTATAATTTTTCATTGAATTCATCCTCCTAATTAATTATGCGTGCCACTTATTTGATGGACGACGCTTGATGCTTCTTACTACGAAGCCGTCTGTGCTTCCACCAGCTTCTGCTTCATAAGCTGCGATCGCTGCGGAAATAACTGCTGCCAGTTCATCATCGTTAGATGCTTCTTCTACTACAGGTGCTGCAACTGCTGCCGGAGCCGGTGCCGCTTCCTGTGTGCTTTCTGCTTTTCCTTTGTTCTTGAATTTTGCTTCAAGAGCAGGGATATATTTGAACAGAGAGATCAGAATAGAGATAAAGATCAGGATTACGAATACAGTTCCCATACCAAGGATTGTATTAAGTCCTGCTTTTTCCATGATCTCGCCGATGCTGTAATGTGCATCGATCGTTGTACTGTCCAGATAAAGGTTCTCATCAAAAACAAATGTAATGTCTGCATCACGGTCTTTGAATTTTGCACTGGTCGTTACTTTCAGTTCATCAGAGGATGGCTCGAATTTGTAATCACCATGACTTACATATTCTCCACACTCTTTTGTTCCCTGCTGCCATGCATCCAGAGCTGCAAGGAAACTATCCTGCGTAAATGGAACTCCTGCCTGATTCAACTGAGACTCGATCTGGAAATCTGTCATCTTGTTCCACTGTTCGATAGTATCTGCATCTGCACTGTTGCAATACTCGATCAGAAAATCCGTTGCCTGTGTGATGGTTGATTTATCATACTGAAGATTTTCTTTCTTACTTCCGCAAGCGGTAAAGCAGAGCATTGCGACAAGCACACAAAGTAATACGCTTAATTTTTTCTTCACTTTGCCTCACCTCTCTAAACCGTACCGTGTTTCTTTACCGGACGATCCTCTCTTTTTGTGAATAACATCTCGAATGCGCCGATCACATATTTTCTTGTATCTGTTGCTTCGATGATTGTATCCACATATCCTCTTTTCGCTGCTGATAATGGGCTTGACTGCAGATTCTTATATTCTGCTGCTTTTTCTCTGATTGTTGCTGCATCAGCGTCTGCATACATGATCTTGGCTGCCTGGTTTGCGTCCATCATTCCAATCTCTGCTTCCGGCCATGCATATACCATATCTGCTCCGACTGCTTTGCTGTTCATTGTCACATAAGCACTTCCGAATGCTTTACCGATCACAACATTTACCTTCGGTACTGTTGCATCTGCAAATGCATAAGTAAGTTTTGCTGCTGATTTTGCAATACGTTTCTCATCGTATTCGCTTGCTGTAAATCCGCTTACATTTGTAAGTGTCAGTACAGGGATGTTGAATGCATCACAGAACTGTACGAATTCTGCAGCCTTTTCAGCTCCGTCAGCAGAAAGAGAGCCGTCAAATTCAGCCTCTACTTCAGCTTCTTCGTTATATACTTTTGAACGGTTTGCAACTGCACCTACAGTCATACCATTCAGTTTGATGAATCCTGCCACCATATCTTTTGCATATGCTTTCTTCACTTCGCAGAAGATGTTGTCATCAGAGATCATTGTAAGAGCGATCGCTGTGTCTTCTTTTGCATTAGCAAGGTCTGCACATACACGGTTCAGATCATCGTTACATTCTTCATAAGAAGAATCCTCTTCGTTGTTGCTTGGTAACATGCATACGAGAGAACGGATATCTGCAAGAATCTCTTCTTCAGATCCGATTCCGTCTACAAGACCGGTTGTCTCACTCTGGAATTTTGCGGAAGATGTATCACATTTAGAAATGTCATTTCCCGGAATTGCATTTGGAGTATTGGTAAATAATTTACCATTCTTTGTCTCCATGAATGTGAAATCTGTCAGAGCAGGTACGATAGAAAGTCCACCGCCACATGTTCCGAAGATTGCTGTGATCTGAGGGATCACTCCGGAAGCCATTGACTGTTTCTGATAAAGTTTTCCAAATGCCTCTAAAGCATCTGTAGCTTCCTGCAGTCTGAATCCGGCGCAGTCAACCAATCCGATGACCGGTGCTCCCATCTTCATTGCCATATCGTAGATATTAGAAATCTTCTTTGCATGCATCTCACCGATCGCACCATTTAAAACAGTAGCGTCCTGGCTGTATACGTATACCAGATTTCCATCGATCACTCCATATCCGGTGATAACACCGTCTGCTGGAGTTTCTTTTTCCTGCATGTTAAAATCAGTTGTTCTTGCTGTTACAGCTCCACCGATCTCAACAAAACTGCCTGCATCAAGTAAACTGTTGATTCTCTTACCTGCTGCATTGTCTGCTGCCATGTTGCCCATAGTCTAGCCCTCCATTTTCATTATTTTAAATTGGGTTTTTCCTGATTCTTGTATCAAAAGTAAAACCAAATTTTTTCCAATTATATTATACTGTTTTTGACGCTTTAGCGCAATACCTTTATATTGTTTTTTGTTAAATACTTGACGAGTCGTTTCTTCCTATTAAAATGGCATTAAAATCTTACATTTCCGTGTCAAAAGTCAACCTTTTTGGCATCTATGGTTAACTTTTAAATATGCATTTTTCTGAAATAATACACTGTATTTCAGTATCTGCAGAACCTGCCACTGGCAGCTTCTTCCGAAGGCCTGGCGATTGAAAAAGGCCATGTGTATATCCGTACATCTATGTACACACATGACCTTTTTGTCTGTTTTATTTCTGTTCTATGTTCAACAATCAGCTTTAAAACTTCTTTACTTTCTTCCGTTTCATATTCTTGCACCTCGTCAGAAGGAACTCCGCCAGTTCGTCCGTATTGTTTCCTTCCAGTGCAGTCTTTGGAAATCCGATCATCGCTCTCGCCGATCCGACCGTCTCGGGATCTGCCTTCACAACTACACCGAATGCCTCTTTCGTCTCCAGGATCTTGGTAACATCTTTGTACGAAAATGATCTTGTCTTTTTCGCAGTTACACTGTCAAAGTGATCATCAAAAAAGTGGATTTCGGAACTCACCGGTCCACCGTTCAATCTGCATCGTCTGTCAAACTGATCTTCTGCATCCCCGACCGCCGTTGTCGATAACACCTTTCTCCAGATTGTTCTGTTCAGTATCACTGCCGCAACAAATGCCAATGCCCAGACTACAATATACTTAATGACAAAAAAAGTCATTCCTCCCGGCGTACCGCCTCCCGGGTTTCCATATTCCCACATAAAATAGAACACAAGCGGTCCCATCACTGTCATCACGAACTTAATCGTAATATCACTGCTGTCCACTCGGAAAAGTTCGCAGATCTGCTTCAACGTATTCTGTGACTCTTTATATGCCACACGGTAATAATTCGCCATATCATTTTCCCCTTTACAAAATCTGTGTCTTATTATATCCTTATATAGTTGATTATTCAAGAAAATACTTTATAATTATTTGTAAATTATCTATAAACTCTTCTATGTGTTCTCTCTATAGGGTTTCTCTATAACCGCTTCTGTTTATTTTTGATTCCTATTATCATTTAGTGATTTTTGCTTACATTTTCCGTCTATATATGGTCGTTTTATTACATATCAACATATATATTCCTAACAAAATATAAAAAACCTTAACTTTTTCTTAAACAATTAGTTGTACTTTAGTCTGGTTTGTGATAAGATTAGCTACGTTGAGAGTTTTAAGCATGAGAGGTTTTTCCTCGTATTGTTAAAACCAAAGAAAAATTTCATATTGGAGGGTGAATCTCATGGAAAACACTAAGAAAAAATTACCATTTGGTTTCTATGTGTGCTGTCTGACTTTCTCTTTTGAAAGACTTGCATACTATGCAGCTAAATGGGGGCTTGCGATCTTTATCGCAGCCACTGCAGCAAACGGTGGTCTTGGACTTGACAAATCCGTTGGTGCTGCAATGAGTTCTAACCTGGTAGCTTTCACATATATCACACCTATTATCGGTGGATATATCGCTGACCGTTGGATTAGTCCTCGTATCCTGGTACCTGTTGGTGAGATCCTCATGGGTCTTGGTTATCTGTGTGCATGGAAAGCAACAGAAGCCAATGGTATCGCAATGATGTGGGCAATGATCGTTCTCGTATCTATCGGTACTGGTTTCTTCAAAGGAAACGTATCTGGTATCAACGGACGTCTCTTCCCATTAGCTGATCAGGACGAACTGGACACTGTATTCAACTTACAGTACATGTTCGTTAACATCGGTTCTTTCTGCGGAACTACTTTCCTTTCACTGGTTGGTAAAAGCGCTGGATACCGTGCAATGTTCCTTGTCTGCGGAATCTTCCTGTTCATCGACTGTGTATGGTGGTTCGTTGGAATGAAATCTTTGGGCGATGCCGGAAAGAAACCATTCCTTGTTGATAACCGTTCTGAGAATGTTGAAAAAGCAGACAAAGAAAAGGACAATGCACCACTTACGAAGCTTGAGAAAAACCGTGTTATCGCTATCTGTATCGTAACACTCTTCTCCGGTATCTTCTGGCTGATCTGGTATATGGTTTACATGCCTGTATACTACGAATTCGGTCCAGTATCAGAGGCCGGACTTGGATGGGCTAACTGGAACATCGGTTCCTTCGTAATGCCTACAGCTTGGTTCGATTCAATGAACGGACTTCTTTGCATCATCCTTTGCCCTGTATTTGCAGGAATCTGGGCTAAGATGAGACAGCGTCCACAGGGTGACTGGGGTATGTTCACAAAGACAGCTCTCGGAATTATCATCCTTGGTCTTTCTCCAGCAACCATGGTACTTGCAGCTGTTATTTCCGGACAGGGAACAAAAAATCCAGCTGGTATCTGGGTAATCATCCTGGTTGCAATATTTATGTCAGTCGGAGAAATTATCTTCTCACCACTTGGAAACTCATTCATCAGCAAATATGCTCCAAAGAAACTTCTTGGAACTATGCTTGGTGTATGGCCACTGGTCATCTTCTTCGCTGGTAAAGCTTACGGACCACTTTATAACTGGCTCGGAAACTTTGACTTCGTTAAAGCATATGGTGTTGTTACAATCATCATCATTGGCTGCGGAGTTATCATGTTAGCATTTACTAAGAAGTTCGACCAGATGGTTGAAGGTAAATAATTCGTGAATTAAATACCGTACATAAAAATAAGACTTGCTTATGCAAGTCTTATTTTTTACGATACTTTTTATTCCCTGTACTGTAGCTTCTTTTAATCTGATTATTATTTTTCTTCGTCTTCTTTGTGCTTTCTTTCTTATTTGCCTTCGCACTGAATGAATCTCCGGATCCACGTGGTGTAATATTCTTCTTTGTTCCGATCTCTTTCTGGTCTTCAAATGCAGGCTTCAGAAGTAATTCCGCACCAATTACAAAGCAGGCAACTTCTACTGCAAGCTGAACCATCTCACCGCTGTCCCCGATACTTTCAAAGAACGGATCCAGAACTCTTGCTCCGGAAAGAATCACCAGTGTCAATCCGGCATAAGCAAACAATGAATAGAACATCATCGTCTTACCTCTGCCTTCATTCTGCTGCATGAAGTAGTATCCTGCGATAAAAATCACACCGCCAAGGATCATCAATATGTACTTTAACATTTCTATCTCTTCCTCCCAATCATGTTTTCTGTAAAGTCTATTATTTATTATACATGAAATCCATCTCGATTCCTATCTTTTTATATGTATATTTTTATTTTTCCGTTTACGCACTTTTAAAAGGGATGCACCTTCCGGCACATCCCTCGCAACTTTTCACTACTTATTTTATTTCTGATTTCTAAACTGCATCGGAGTCATATCATAAGCTTTCTTGAACAGTCTGTTGAAATGCTCAACATTCTGATATCCGACTGACATTGCAATGTTCTCGACTGTCATATTACTGCTTTTGAGCAGTGCTTTCGCTTTCTTCATGCGGATTTTCTTCACCAGATCCCCAAATGTCATTCCGGATTTTTCCTTAATGTATTTTGACAGATAAGGTTTGGACAGGAAGAATTTTTCTGCCAGATCATCTAATGTAATGTCAATATAATTTGCCTGTACATAATTCATGATCTCGATCATTCTTGCATCCGTACATGCATCAGCACTCCCGAGTTCTTCAATCTTATTTACCGCAACGATCAAGGCTTCAATGGAAGCTCTGATAATATCCGGATCGATTCCTACACCCCAGAATGTCTTTCCGTTGCAGATAATTCCCACATAAGCAACAGCCTTAGAAGAAGATCCCTTTGTAAGCGAATGTTCTTCGTAGAAGGATAATTCATAGCTGATATTGAAATACTGCTTAATTGCATTACTTACTGCGTCCAGACGTCCATTTCCGTTCGAAGTGATCACTTTACTCTCTCCTGCATGATTGATCGTCACTTCTGCGGTAATTCCGTCTACCTGTTTAAAATGGCACTCATCAATATGGAAGATGGATTTGGTATTAATATAGTGATCAGAGAAGATCTGGTATACCCAGTCTGGTGTCAGCTCTTTGTGTGCTTTATCCGATACATCTTTTACCATATATCCTACTTCTTCACGCATTGCCTTTGGAAGATTGATTCCGTGGCTGTGCATTAAGATGTAGTTTACGCCGCCCTTACCAGACTGACTGTTGATACGGATAACGTCCGAATCATACTCTCTTCCGACATCTTTTGGATCGATCGGCAGATACGGAACTGTCCATTTATCACATTTCTTCTCATCTCTCCATGCCATACCCTTGGCAATCGCATCCTGATGTGATCCGGAAAATGCAGTAAATACCAGGTCTCCGGAATATGGCTGACGGTCATATACCTGCATTCTGGTCAGACGCTCATATGTCTCGCGGATCTTTCTCATATTAGAGAAATCCAGTCCCGGATCTACACCCTGGGAATACATATTCATTCCAAGTGTGATGATATCAACGTTACCGGTACGTTCTCCGTTTCCAAACAATGTACCCTCGATACGATCAGCTCCTGCAAGAATACCCAGTTCTGCAGTTGCCACTCCGCATCCTCTGTCATTATGTGGATGAAGTGAAAGTACCACATTCTCTCTGTGTTTCAAATGCTTATGTACATACTCTAACTGGCATGCAAATGTATGAGGCATTGCATTTTCTACAGTTGTAGGAATATTGATGATTGCTTTATTATCAGCTGTCGGCTGCCATACATCCAGAACAGCGTTACAAACTTCTACGGCATAGTCCACTTCTGTTCCGTGGAAACTTTCCGGACTGTATTCAAATGTGAAGTTACCATCTGTCTCATTAGCCAGCTTCAGAAGTAATTTTGCCCCGTCGATCGCAAGTTGTTTTACCTGTTCTTTATCTTTTCTGAACACCTGCTCTCTCTGTGCAACAGAGGTAGAATTGTATAAATGGATCACTGCGTGAGGTGCTCCTTTTACAGCTTCAAATGTTCTCTTGATGATGTGTTCTCTTGCCTGTGTCAGGACCTGAACGGTTACATCATCCGGAATCATATCTTTCTCAATCAAAGTTCTCATGAACTGATACTCTGTCTCGGAAGCAGCCGGGAATCCAACCTCAATCTCCTTAAATCCGATATCAACCAGCATCTGGAAGAACTCCAGCTTTTCATCCAGACTCATTGGTTCGATCAATGCCTGGTTACCATCTCTTAAATCTACGCTACACCACTTCGGAGGCTGTTCTACCGCATCTTTTTTCGCCCAGTCATATGTAACCTCCGGCGGCATAAAATAACTTTTCTCATATTTCTGATAATTCTTCATAATTAAAAGCCTCTCCTTTTACCCAATATTTCAAATCTTATCATCTTGCAATAATAATCATCAATTTTGTTGTTCATTTTTAATACTTTTATATCCTAACATATCCCTACGCAAAAGGGAAGTGATAAATTTAATCACTTCCCTTGATGTTTTTTAATATGTTCGATTTTTCAGATTATTTCGATTAATTCTGTTCCAGAGAACGTTTCTTGGTGATTGTAACCTTCTCATCATAGCAGGCAAATATCTCATCCACCCTGTCTTTCTTAAGTTTTGGTGTAAGTACACTCACTACCGGCACTACGATCAGTCCTGCTACCATCGCAATTGCTCCTGCATTAATCGGAGATGCAATAAAGTGGAAGAAGAGGTTCAAAACCGTAATTCCGACACCTGCCCCAAAACTTGCCCAGACCGCGGCTCTTGTCACACCTTTCCAGTACAATCCATACATGAACGGTGCAAGGAATGCTCCGGCCAGTGCACCCCAGGAAATTCCCATAAGCTGTGCAATGAATGTAGGTGGATCCATTGCAATCACTACTGATAATACAATGAAGAATACTACCATCACCTGCATGGTTCGTACCTGTTTCTTCTCACTCATATCTTTCATCACATTGTCTTTTAAGAAATCCAAAGTCAATGTCGAGCTGGATGTCAATACCAGCGAAGCCAGGGTTGACATGGAAGCCGATAATACCAGCACTACTACGATACCGATCAGGATATCCGGAAGTGTTGATAACATATGTGGAATGATTCCGTCGAAGATCATATTGCCCGCCTCATCATGTAATTCCGATGCATCAAACAATCTTCCGAATCCTCCGAGGAAGTAACATCCTCCGGAGATCACGATCGCAAACAACGTAGAGATCACAGTTCCTGTATTAATTGATTTTTCATCTTTAATCGCATAGAACTTACCAACCATCTGTGGCAGTCCCCATGTTCCAAGAGAAGTTAAGATAACAACCCCCAGAAGATTTAACGGATCCGGCCCAAAGAATGAAGTAAATGCGCCCGGCTGTCCCATTGTCACCGGCACATCACTTGGAATCTCTGCCATTGTCTTAATTGCCTGAATAAATCCGCCCTGACCATTTAATACCGCCAGGATAACTGCCACGATACCACCCAGCATGATAATCCCCTGAATGAAGTCATTGATCGCCGTAGCCATGTATCCGCCAAGAATAACATAAATTCCCGTAAACACTGCCATTCCGATCACACAATATTTATAAGGAATATTAAATGCCATTCCGAATAACCTTGACAATCCGTTATATACAGAAGCCGTATACGGAACCAGGAATATAAATACGATTGCAGAAGCTGTAATCTTAAGCGCCTTGCTTTCGTATCTCTCACCAAAGAAATCCGGCATCGTCTTAGAATTCAAATGCTGTGTCATAACCTTGGTACGTCTTCCGAGTACAACCCATGCCAGCAAACTTCCGATAATCGCATTCCCAAGACCGATCCATGTAGATGCGAGACCATATTTCCATCCAAACTGTCCTGCATATCCTACGAATACAACAGCGGAGAAATATGACGTTCCATACGCAAATGCCGTAAGCCAGGGGCCTACCGATCTTCCTCCCAATACATAGCCGTCTACACTTGTCGCATGCTTTCTTGCATAGATGCCGACCGATACCATAATCGCAAAAAATATCACCAGCATCAATAATTTCATTGCCATAACTTTTCTCCTCTACTTTCCTCATTTCTTTTTACTTGTTTTCGCTAATTCACTTTAAAGTGTTGCGCTTTAAAGCATTAAAGTTTACGGTGTAAGAATAACACAGATGATACGGTATGTCAATCTTATTTTGCAGAAATATAAAAGGCAAAAAAACAGCTGCGATTCCTTTTTTTGCGGAATGCGCAGCTGCTCTTTAGCTTCTATTTCATCTTCTCCACTCTGTCCTGAATGGTCTTGTTAAAGTTCTCTACCTTTCTTTCATATGTAGAATTCATAAATTCAGACTTCAGCATGAAATCTGCTGTTGCAAGATTGTTAGCTGTAGGAATATCGTAAAGTACGGCAATACGGGATAATGCTCTTACATCCGGATCGTGCGGCTGTGCCTCTAACGGATCCCACAGGAAGATCATAAAGTCGATCTGTCCTTCTACGATCTTCGCTCCGACCTGCTGATCTCCTCCGAGCGGGCCGCTGTTATATCCCTTTACCGGAAGCCCGGTCTTCTCTGCGATCAAACGTGCGGTTGTACCTGTACCGCATAAGAAATGACCTTTTAAGATTTCCTTATTCTTGTCGCACCATTCGATCAGTTCTTTTTTCTTACCATCATGGGCAACGAGTGCGATATGCTTTGCTTTTCCAATTTCAAATGTTACAAAATTATCGTTTAACATCTGTTGAATTCTCCTTCCGTTTTAACTCTCTTCGTTATCTTTATATATCAAACTTATATTTATAATAAAATGTATTTTATTATCTGTCAACTTTAAACTGGAAATTAAATTGTATTTTAGTTACAACAATTTGCCCATCACTTTCAGAACGTCTCAACGATTTCCTGCATCTGATCAAACTGTTCTTCCATCTCTTTTACAAGCCTGAACTGTGTTCTTGCCCGAACAAGATTGTGTTCTGGATAAGTTGTTTTGAAATATACATCGCCCTGGAGGAAGTCAGCAAGAAAACGCATACCGCATTCCAGCGTCATAAGTCTCGCTCCCCACGGAAGACTGGCGTTCTCCGCCGGTGTCAGTACATCCTTCGCCATCTCCAGATACCCTTTCACGTAGATGCGGTAAAGCTCTATATCAAAGTGCACCTTGTTCAGATCCTTCTCATCTTCTTCCGCTGTCGATGCCCCGAACCGGATGGAATCACCAAAGTCATTTGCCGCAAGTCCCGGCATGATCGTGTCCAGATCGATGATGCACAGTCCCTCTCCTGTATTCTTATCAAACAAAATGTTATTCAGCTTGGTATCGTTGTGCGTCACACGGAGCGGAAGTATTCCTTCCTCAAGCTGCTTCATAAGGACACCGCAGTCATCCTCGCGTGCCAGTACAAACTCTATTTCTTCACGGCAAAGTCTTGCCCTGTTCTTCACATCTTTCCGCAGTGCGTCTTTGAAATCACGGAAACGCTTCACCGTATCGTGGAACTTCGGAATCGTCTCATAGAGACTCTCGGCCGGATAATCCCCCAGCTGCTTCAGAAAATGGCCAAAGCTGAGTGCCGACTGATAGAACTGTTCCGGTCTCTCCACCATCTGATAGCACACAGAATCCGGTACATAATGCAGGCAGCGCCATGGCTGTCCGTCCGCATCTTCAAAATAGCTCTCTCCTGATTTTGTCTTAATATAAGACAATGCCTCTCTGTCCAGATCTCCGCCTGCCTCACGGATCATACTGCGCAGATACTCCGTAACGCCAAATATATTCGCCATTACCTGATCCGGGTTCTTGAATACATTAATATTGATGCGCTGCAAAACATAGAGCGGCGTATCCTTTCCATCTGCGCCCGGCATATAGACTGCATAAGTCTCATTGATGTGTCCTTCTCCGAATGGCTTCACATAACTGCACAGCTGCCCGAAACCAAATGCGTACACGGCATCTTCCAGACTCCGGCTGTCCACGCCCTCGATCTTCCTTCTGGTTGAGAAGATCACTTCTCCTGCCTCCACTTTACATCCGCTCTCGATCGTACAGTCTGACTTCACAACACTCCCCAGTCCGACATGCGCTCCGGCACATACCACCGAATTGTGATCTACGATCGCCCCGCTGTTCACCAGCACCGCACGTCCGATCCGGGTATTGGTATTTACCACCGCTCTCTGCATCACAAAGCAGCCCGGTTCCAGCACCGCACTCGGACTTACAACTGCAGACGGATGCACGATTGCCGGTACCTCATACCCTTTTTCCAGCAATTTATCCGTCCAGTACAGACGCATCTTGTTATTTCCAAATGCTGCTACTGCCACCGGATACTCCTTATGTCTGATCTCATAATCACAGCACATTCCGATGACCGCTTCATCCTTCACCGCATCATCCAAAAATACAACCTTTTCATACCCCAGTGCCTGCGCAGTCTCCGCTACCATCCGGCCGAATCCGCCTGCACCGAGAATCAGCAAACTTTTCATTACGTATTTCCCCCAATTGTTTTTTTATTGATCAGTTATACTATATCATATCATAGAAGTGGACCCGGAGATAGTTATTTTCACAAAAAGCTTCGGAGAATCACAGGTAGCAGGATTCTCCGAAGCTTCTTTGTATTTATATTGGAAATTAGTATTTTTATGAAAGTTGATAGATTTTGTCTATGAATTTTAATCATAAAAAATGGCCGCTGCGCCAGCAGATTATTCACTACCGGTACAGCGGCCATTTTTCTTAACTTTTTTATTTTTTCTGATTTTTTTCAGGTATTAATTTCCCGGCGATCAGACACAGGATGATCGTGATCACCATATCCGGCAATGTATTTCCTACCGGCATATCTACATTCATAAGAATTCTGTACACAACGAATCCAATCACCCAGATGATCATATTAGGCACATATACTGCCCGACTGCTCTTGTCTTGTTTTAACAGGAAAAAATCAGCAATCTGAATAGCGATCATCGGTGCAAATACAGAACCGATCAGATACAGGAAATCTGTTATATTATCCATCGGATATACAATTGCAGCGACCGTTCCAATCACTGTCACAACGATAGCAACATGCTTTCCGTTCCATCTGCTTACAACCGTCTCGCTGGAGATTCCCGCAGAGTATGCATCCAGGAAAGTGGTTGTAACTGTTGAAAATACAATGATCAGAAGTCCCAGGATGCCAAGACCTGCCTTTAACATGATCTGTGCAATGTCATACTCTCCGGTAATGATAGCAGCTCCCATTCCGATCACATACATCCAGCAGCTTACGATTCCATATGTAACCGCACTGACTGCAGTTGCTTTCACCGGCTCCTTCGCCTCTCTTGTGTAATCACTGATCAGTGGCAACCACGATAATGGCATCGCAACCGCAAGCTCTACTGCTGCTCCAAATGTCATACTGTCGTCAGACGGTGTTCCCGTCCCGCTTCCTGTAAATATCACCTTGCACAGAATCAATGTCAGGATAAATAATGCTGCCATCGCAACAGTATTGATCTTGCCCAGATTCGTAATTCCGATCACAATCCACAGAATGATCAGTGCTCCGATCACCAGACACCAGATCCATCTACCGGTATGCATCACACCGTCTGCTGCCAGTGCCCCGTCATAGATCATGATCGCAGTCCAGCCGACAAGCTGCAACACATTCAGGACCGCAAAAAGGATACTTCCTTTCTGTCCAAAGCTCATCTTTACAGTCTCCATTGCACTCTTTCTGACTTTTCCGCCGATCACTCCTGCCAGGAACAGCATCAAACAACCAATGATGTGTCCTACTATGATTGCCGCCAGTCCTTTTCCCATGCCAAGCGGGGCCAGATATGTTCCGGTCAGGATCTCTGCGATCGAAACCCCTGCGCCGAACCAGATCAGACCATTTTCAAATAAGCCGGTACGCTTCTCTTCCATAATGTTTATTCCTCCTCGTCTTCCTTTGTAGTCTTATATAATAGTATTTTTCAAAGCCTGTTCCAGCAGCTGCATCTCATCATCGCTTAATTTCCACTCAAATACCTTGCAGTTCTCCTCAATTTTATCGCGGCTCTGCGCTCCTATAATACAAGAAGAAATAAAAGGTCTCTGCAAGGTCCAGTTCAATGCAATCTGCGACAATGGAACATTTCGTTCCTCTCTGATCTGATCCATTGTTCTTAAAAGAAGCATTACTTTTGAAAACAACGGTTCTTTAAAATATGGGTAAAACCGGTTTCGGTTATCATCCACACCATATTCCTTGAGTTCTCTGTATTTTCCGGTTAAAATGCCTCCTCCAAGTGTTCCATAAGTCATAACTCCCATTTTCTGAGCACAGGCCCACCGGATCAGCTGCTCCCATTTCCGATCTACCATAGAATACTGTGGCTGATATGCTTCTATAGCACAATATTTTTCTGCTTCTTCCATCTGTTCTTTTGTAAAATTCGATACTCCGATATGCAGAATCTTTCCTTGCTTTTTCAGTGTATTAAGCGCATCCATTGTCTCTTCCATCGGAACATTCGGATCCGGCCAGTGGACCAGATATACATCGATATAATCTGTCTTCAGATTACGGAGTGATTCTTCGCATTCCCGCATGATCTTATCTGCCGACCCGCAGCGTACATATTTTCCATTAATAAATTCATTTCCACACTTGGTAGCCAGGATCACTTCTTTCCTGACGCCAAGTTTGTGCACAACTTCTCCGATATACTGTTCTGCCCTGCCTCCGTTGTAGGCAGGTGCCGTATCAATAAAATTGATTCCACAATCTACTGCTGCCTTGATCGCATCCATCCGGCTTTCGTCGGAATAAGAATCCCATCCGGCACCTCCGATTCCCCATGTACCAAGACACATCCTGGATACACGAAGTTGTGTCTTTCCAAATTCTGTATATTCCATTTTCTTCATCTCCGTTTCATTTTTCGCTCATTTTGTCAATCTATCATTTTTATATTTAGAATAATGATATCAGAAAAATTTTTATGACTCAAGAGCTGAATGCTTTCTTCCAAGCTTGCCCGTTCCCGTCTCCAACGACTGTCAATACTGTAGCGGAATCTCCGACTTTCTCACATGCACTTCCAGATTTCTGCTTCCAAAATAATGCCGCAATCCCTTAACCGCCAGATCACTCGTATTCTTCGTCCCAACGCAAACAGATTTTAAACAACTTATATCTCCAAGCTTCATTCTTATAAACGGAATAAATACTTCATCTTTTATCCGATATTCCACCGGAATGCTACTTTCCGGCACTTGATGCTCTCTTTTATGTACACAGAGGAACACCATGCGATATTCCTGTTCCTGTGCAAAACATTCCTTTTTGAAGAACATATTATACAACAGGCAGATCACTGAGATATGATCTACAAATAATTTGACATCCTCTTCTTCTGCGCTATCCAGATCATCCCAGCCATGAATGGTTTTATAATCTTCTCCATCCGATAACAGCAGCCGTTCTATGGTAACATGTTTTATACGTCCATCTCTTCTTCGTAATACTTGATCAGTGCCTGAGTGCCGAGATCTCCGCAGCCTTCTGCCTGAAGGAGTTCGTAGTTGGCAAGCACCTGGCTTAATACGTCCAGATTGAGATTGCTCATGTTCGCTTCGGTAAGGGCGATCTTCATGTCTTTGACGAAGTGCTTCAGGAAGAATCCCGGTGCGTAGTCTCCTGCCAGAATCTTCGGTCCGAAGGTATCTAACTGCTTGCTTCCTGCCGCTCCGGTCGATACGGAATCGAGTACCGTCTGAAGATCCAGGCCTTTTGCCTTCGCATAGGTGAGTGCCTCGCAGACTCCGGATAAGGTGCCGGCGATCATGATCTGGTTCGCAAGCTTGGCGTGCTGGCCGCAACCGGATCCTCCCTGGTAATTGATATTGGTTCCCATCGCCTCGAATAACGGCATGCAGGCTTCGTAGTCTTCTCTGGAACCGCCGACCAGGATGGAGAGTGTACCGTTCTTTGCTCCGGTGTCACCGCCGGTGACCGGTGCGTCCAGTACGTGGAAGCCTCTTTTGGTTCCTTCTTCTGCGATCTTCTGGTCCAGCATCGGGCTTGTGGTCGTCATGTCGATCAGGTATGCGCCTTCTTTTGCGCTGTCTAAGATGTTGCCTGCATCGAAGTAGACTTCTTCTACGTCAGTCGGGAAGCCTACGATGGTGATGACTGCTTCTGCGTCTTTTACGCAGTCTGCGATGGTGTCGTGGAAGGTGGCTCCTTCGCTGATTACGTCTTCGACTTTGGATCTAGTTCTGGCGTAGATGTGTAATTCGAATCCTGCTTTCATGAGATTGCGGACCATGGATCTGCCCATGATACCTACGCCGATGAATGCTATTTTGTTCATTGATTTTTCCTCCGTGTGTTGATTACTCTTCTACTTTCTCCACTACTTCGCCCTGTCTCTTGTAGATGCTGTGTGCCGGTACGAATCCTCTGACGCTTGACAGTGGGTAGATGTTGCTGTGGCTTCCGATCACGGTTCCCGGATTCAGTACGCTGCCGCAGCCGACTTCTACTTCGTCTCCGAGCATGGCTCCGAATTTCTTAAGACCTGTCTCGATCCTTTCGTCTCCGGCTTTTACTACGACGAGTTTTTTGTCGGATTTGACATTGGATGTGATGGATCCGGCCCCCATGTGGGATTTGTAGCCGAGGATGGAATCGCCCACGTAATTATAGTGCGGCACCTGTACTTTGTTGAACAGGATGACGTTCTTAAGTTCTGTCGAATTACCTACGACTGCACCTTCGCCGACGATCGCATTTCCGCGGATAAATGCGCACTGACGGACTTCTGCGTTCTTTCCGATGATCGCCGGTCCGTGGATGTAGGCTGTCTGGAATACGGTTGCGGATTTGGCGATCCAAACGTCTTCGCCGACCTGATCGTATTCATCTGCCGGAAGGGTCTTTCCGAGTTCTTTGATGAAGCCGCTGATCTTTGGAAGGATTTCCCATGGGTAGGTGGCTCCTTCGAAGATGTCTTTTGCGATGGTTTCATCCATGTGGTTGTAGAGGTTTTTGATGGTTAATTGTTCTGACATGTTGGTTCTCCTTTTTTATTTTTTAGTTTTTCCGGTCTTTCTCACCGGCTTCTTATAAAACTGCGCTGCCTTATCATAGCACGCCCGCATCTGATACTGATTGTTCAGACCTTTGACTGCAAGTGTGCGTCTTGATACAAAATCATCCAGCTTTTTCATATATTCATCTGATGTGATATCTCCGTCTGCCACATACGTCAGACCTTTTTCCCAGCTTGCCGTAAGTTCCGGGTTCAGGAGCGGCCGGATGGAATGGTCTACGACATCGTAGATCATTTCCCCTAACATCGTCGGCGTGACGATCTGGGTCTTTTTATTGAGCGCTAGATATTTATTATTGAATAATTTCTTCAGTATCTCGCCTCTGGTGGCACTGGTGCCGATTCCGCTTCCTTTGATCTGGGCGCGGAGTTCTTCGTCTTCGATGAGCTGTCCTGCATTTTCCATGGCAAGGATTAGTGAACCGGAATTGTAGCGCTTCGGCGGCGAGGTCTTGCCTTCTTTGATATCCAGGGACTGTACCGAAAGGGTCATGCCTTTCTTGAGGCTCTGGATCCTGGCGAAGAAGGCTGCATCAGTGTCTTTGTCCTCGGTACTGTCTGCTCTGCTGTCTGTATTGTCGTTATTATCGTTATTGTCGTTCTTCCTGCCCGGCACGCCTGTAACTTTCAGATAGCCTTCTTCTGCCAGTACTTTGAAGCTTGAGAAGAAGGATTCTTCTTTGATCTTCGTCACGATCGATACTTTCTGATAGACAGCCGGTGGATAAAAGATGCTTAAGAATCGTCTTACGATCACATCATACACCCTCTGTGACAGATTCGGAAGTCCTTTTAGTGCTCCCATACCCTGTCCTGTCGGGATGATCGCATAGTGGTCTGTGATCTGTTTGTCGTTGACATATCTCGTCTTCTCCAGTCCTTTGTGGCTGCCGAATTTCACGATATCCTGAAGATATGGCTTTGCCGGTTCGTACTGCATCAGACCGTTTAAGTTCTTGTGGATCTCTTTTGCCACTGCTGTCGATAGGACACGGGCATCTGTTCTTGGGTAGGTGACGAGCTTTTTTTCATATAGTTCCTGGATGATCCGGAGTGTCTCATCTGGGCTGATCTTGAACCGCTTGGAACATTCATTCTGAATCTCGGCCAGGTTGAATAATAACGGCGGGTTCTTCTTTTCTTTCTTCTTTTCTAT
>ENA-OUNS01000480-OUNS01000480.1-human-gut-metagenome-genome-assembly--contig:-NODE-480-length-31970-cov-7.907442_pt1 | contig 31970 bp, 16 predicted proteins | sample MGYA00243237_ERZ505104 | MGnify/ENA primary metagenome ERZ505104 (study PRJEB26097, sample SAMN02711295) | human gut metagenome | biome: Gut microbiome | host: Homo sapiens | place: Denmark: Copenhagen...
TTCAAAGCATGCTCCCCGGTGGCAACGGGACATTGGATTTTGCCCGGCTGCAAACCCAGATGCACGCTTTGGGGGATGCCGTGACACGTGTGCAGAATGCGGAACTGCAACAGGAAGCGGCATTCAACCGGTTGAAAGCGGCACAGACCGATTACAACAAGGCGCTTGAGAGCGGTAACCATGCAGAGATGGAACGGACCAGGCTTGCCCTTCAGATGGCGGAAGCGTCCAGTGTCTCCGCCGATGAGGAGTACTCGAGCGCCACCTCCGAGATGAAGGCGCTTGCCGGAGAGGTGAAAGCGGCTTCTAAAGATACGGTTGACGGGTTGAACCTGGTATCCGACGGATTGCATGGCTTTGCGAGCGGAACCTTGCAGGGATCATTTGAAGGTATCCGGAATATGCTTACCGGTCTGTCAAAACTGAATATCGGAGGCAAGGTCGGTGATGCCATCAGTCAGATGTCCGAGACCCTGTCAAGTGCCGGAGTCATCGGACAGATCATATCGGCCATTCTTTCCATATTGGATTTGTTAAAAGATGGAATCGGCCCTGTCGTCTCATCCTTGGTCGATACGGTCTTCAACGCGATAACCGGGATACTTGACAATATCCTGAGCGGGGAGATGTTCACACAAATAGGGAGTTCCCTTGTCAGCGGTATCGGCGGATTACTGAATACCATCACGTTTGGCGGGTTTAACTCCCTGTTTGGCATAGGGGGCAACGCCAAGGAGGTACAGGCGGCAATAGACCGTCTGACCAACCGGAATGAAATGCTGCAGACCTCCATTGAGGATTTGACAGATACCATCAAACAGAGCCAGGGGACGAAGAGTGTAGCCGCCTACCGGGACGCGTACAAATACCAGCAGGAGACGAATGCGAACTACCTGCAGATAGCCATGGCACAGGCCGGTTACCACGGAAGCCACCACAGTTGGAACTATTACTGGGACGGTTTCAGCCAGGCACAGATAGACAAGCTGAGCGGACAGATCGGTCGTGAGTGGGACGGCAGTCTGTGGAGCCTGAGCCCGGAGGAGATGAAGGCCCTCAGAAGCAACGTGGACATGTGGACACAGATACAGGACACGGGCAAGGGCGGTTACGGCGGGCGGCTTACCGAAAAACTGGATGACTACATAGACCAGGCCGGCAAGCTGGAGGAACTGACCGACCAACTGTATGAAGGGCTGACCGGTATTTCGTTCGATGGCATGTACAGCAGCTTCATCGACAACCTGATGAACATGAAGTACGGTGCCAAGGATGCGGCGGAGGATATATCCGAGTACTTTATGAAAGCCATGCTGAGTAACAAGATAGGCGAGCTGTATAGCGAAAAATTGAAAGGCTGGTGGGAGAAGTTCGGCAAGGCCATGGAGGACAACGAACTTACGGAGGCGGAACGGAACGCGCTGATGGAAGAGTACATGCAGTATATGGATGAAGCCCTTGCCCTGCGTGACAACCTGGCGGCAGCCACCGGTTATGACAAGACACAGCAAGGTGGTACAGCCCAGAGCGCGAAAACGGGCGGTTTCAATGCCATGACGCAGGACCAGGGCACGAAGCTGGAGGGGATGTTCACCGGCGGGCTGCAACACTGGTCGAGCATGGATGACCGGCTGGAGAGCGTGTCGGAAAAGATGGACACGGCCGAGGGCCACCTGGCGCGGATCGCCGAAAACACGGGCGTAAGTGCCGGGCACCTGGGTGAGATAAAGGCCGAGATAAAGAAAATGATACGTGACGGACTAAAAGTGAAATGACATGGCAGATATATTGGGCGGGCTGGTGCTGGTGAACGGTACGGACATTTGGACGGAATACGGCGTGTTCCTGGTGGAGGACCGACGTGGTGGCATGGAGAACCTCTCGGCGATCCTGACCCCGAGCAAGACGAAGAAGGAGACGGCCGTGGACATACGGGAGGAGGACGGGGAGAAATACAGCGCGGTGCTTACCCCGAGGAACGAGGCGCGTGACGTGACGCTGCACTTTGCCCTGTATAACAAGACGAAGGCGGGATGGCTGAAAAAATACTTCGCGTTCATCAATTTCCTGAAGAAAGGGAAGGACGGGTGGCTTGATATTGCGTTTCCCCAGCTTGATCTGACACTGCGTGTGAGATACACGGACAGCCCGAAGTTCACCCCGCTGACCTATTTGTGGCAGGAAGGGGTCCACGCCGGGAAATTCAAGGTGAAGTTCCGCGAGCCGGTACCGATTATATAACCATTCAAAGACGATTCGAATATGCTTTTAACGATATACGATAAAGCCGGGGCCAAGCGTGCGGATGTGGCCGCAAGTGACAGTTCGACGCAGAGCAAGGAGGTGCAGGGCGACAACGTGCTGGCGCTCTCCTTCACGCATTATGCCCATATCCCCCTTGATGTAGGCGACTTCACGGACTACATGGGCGAGCGGTACTGGCTGACGGAGCGGTACACCCCGAAAGAGAAAAGCGGTAGCGAGTGGGAGTATAACCTGAAGCTGTACGGTATCGAGAGCCTGATCAGGCGTTTTCTCGTGCTGGAGACAACGGACGGCGACACCAATCCCCTGTTTACATTGACGGCCACGCCCCGTGACCATGTGGCGATGGTGGTGAAGGCCATCAACGACGGCATGGGTAACATTACCGACTGGAAGGTGGGGCAGGTGGACGGTACCGACCTTATCGTGATCGACTATGAGGGCATGTACTGCGACCAGGCCTTGAAGGAGATCGCCGGCAAGGTGGGAGGCAAGGCAGAGTGGTGGGTCGAGGGGCAGACGGTGAACGTGTGCCGTTGCGAACACGGCGAGGAGATCACGTTGGGATACGGCAAGGGGCTGACCTCCCTGGAGCGGGATACGAGCAATACGGCAAAGTTCTACACGCGCCTTTTCCCGATCGGCAGCAGCCGGAACATCGACGCCGAGAAGTACGGCAGCCCCCGTCTGATGCTCCCCGGAAAAAAGAAGTACGTGGAGGTGGGCGTGGACGAGTACGGTATCTATGACCACTACGAACAGGCCGCCTTCAGCGGTATCTATCCCCGGCGGGTGGGTACGGTAAGCAGTGTCCGCAGTGAGGAGGTGACGGACGAGGAGGGTAAGGCCTTTACCGTCTATTACTTCAAGGACGGCGGGATGGATTTCGATCCGAACGATTATGAGCTGGCCGGTGAGACGAAACGCGTCTCCTTCCAGAGCGGTGACCTTTCCGGGCTGGGAGAGGGGGACGACCATTATTTCGAGGTGAACTTCGATAGCGCCACCCGTGAGTTTGAGATCATCACGATCTGGCCTTACGGTGATGATACGCAGCTTCCGGGCGGCAAGCTCGTCCCGAAGGCCGGGGACACCTATGTCCTTTGGAACATCCGGATGCCGGATAAGTATTACCGGCTGGCAGAGGAGGAATTTGCGGCTGCGGTGGACGAATACAACAAGGACCACTGGCTGGATATTGCGGCTTACAAGGCTCAGACCGACCATGTGTGGATCGAGCGGCAGGAGGCCGATCTGTTTGTCGGCCGGCGCGTAAAATTGGAGAGTGCCGAGTATTTCCCGAAAGACGGTTACCGCAGGAGCCGCATTACGAAGATCACGCGTAAGGTGAACCTTCCCGGGGAGATGGACCTGGAGATCAGCGACGCCCTGCAGGTATCGAAATTCGACAGGGTAAACGACAGCATAGGGGAACTAAAAAGCTATACGAAAGCCAAGGCCGAAAGTTCCGGGCTTCCCGATATTATCCGGAGCTTCGATAATACGCTGCCCACGGACAACAACCTTTTCTCGGCGAAAAGAAGCCAGAGGGAGTTCCTGAGCAAACGTCATCGGGATACCGCGGCCGAGGTGATCGGTTTCCTGAAAGGGACTTATTTTGGGGATTACAAAGCCGGTGAATCCGGGGGCAATATTGACGGCGACGGGAACGCCGAGTTTCTGACGGCTGTCATCCGTGAACTGCTCCGCAGTACCCGTTTCGTGGACGGTATGTTCGGCGAGGGCTGGCAGCTATGGATAGATAAAATAACGGGGCTGAGTAATCTTACGATAGACAAGGCGACCATCCGGCAGACGTTGGTGGCCCTGGAGTTGCTCATAGAAACGGTTCGCAGCGTAAGGGGGCAGTTGGTTGTATCCGCGGCCAACGGCAAGATCAAGACCGTGACCAAGGAGGGCAACAATTACCGCATCACCTTTGAGCAAGAGAACACGTTCGTGGCGCATGACCTGATGCGCTGTGCCGTTTTTACGGGGATAGAGATTCGGGGTTACTGGGTGGAAGTGTCGGAAGGCGACGCGGAAGGGATAACGGTACCCCAGAGGGAGTTTGGCGGGACGGAACCGAAGGCGGGTGATGAGTGCGTGTTGATGGGCAACACGGAAAACCCGCTCCGGCAGAACCTGATCAGCATATCGGCTACCGAGGACGGCCAGCCGCGTGTTGACATACTGGATGGCGTGATGGCGAAAAACTTCAACGGCTGTTTGAGATGCCGGGTGGGTAATCTTGACGGTATCAAGGACAGCGCTTTTCCGGCGAATAACCAGCCGCACGGAAACGGTCTCTATGGCGACAACGTATATCTGAAAGGTACGTTCATCCTTATGACCGGCGAGGATATCCTGACGAAATTTGAAATTACGGAGGGTAAGATACAGTCCGCCGTAGAAGGTCTGCGTGACGAGGTGAGGGAGGAGCAGAGCTTTTTCGATAACACCACGTTTACCGAGGGGATGAGTAAATGGATAAGCGGGTACAAGGCCGCGTTCCTGACTTTCGGCGGCAAGTGGATTCTTGCCGGTAACAAACTGTTAGCATCGAGCGAGAACGGAAACGTGGAGGTCGTAAAGACCGGCAAGGTCCCTTACGTCAGGATAACGAACAGCTATATCATGCAGAAGAACGGGGATTTTCGCACGATCCCCGATTTTAAGGAGTTGAACGGGGACGGGCTTCGTATCCCGGGCTATGTCTACCTGTCCTTCCATTACAAGGTGATCGAAGCCGGGCACCTGCGTATCGAGTTTGTCAATTCCAACAAGAGCGGATACGAGAATTTCAACATGTTCGCTTACGACGGTGATTTGCCGGTCGGTGGGGAAAAGGTATTCAACCATTCCGGGCTGTGGAACGGGACCGGCGACTTCAAGCTGTCGTTCACGGGTATTATCCAAGTGTCCTTGTTGGTGTTCTCGACCGACCGGACGGATGCCTTGGCGTACAAGTATGCCACGTTCTTTGACCAGTCGGATAAGATGATCAAGATCGCGGCGGCGAATTTCGATAAGGACGGCAATGTGCTGGAGGCATCATCCATTATCACGACATCGAAGTACAACAGGCTCATATCCGAGCGTTTCAACGCAGACGGGAGCCTGAAGAACAAGTCCGGCCTGGTGACGACCGCTGATTTTTCCAGGCTGTTCGCCCAAGGGGTGAGCGACAACGGTCTTGTCAAGAGTGCGGATTTGAAGGTCTATGTCAAGCGTGACGAGTTCGGCGATCTCGTGTCCGGTGTCACCATCCGGGCCGACCAGATCGAGCTGGAGGGGCTTGTTACGGCGAACGGCTATTTCAAGGTCCTCACGGACGGGAGCATCGAGACCCGGAACGCGAACATCAGCGGTACCGTCAAGGCGAGCAGTGGCAAGGTAGGCGGTTTCACCATCGAGTCCGGCCGTCTGAACTGGAAGAGCCGCGATTATTTCGGTAACGATTCCCGGAGCCTGAAGCTGGGAGTCTCGAGTTCCTCGACGGAGGGAGTCGTGGACGTGGCCTTCAATGGTGCCACCGACGGGCGGTTCGGCGTAAAATCAGTCGGTGCGACATCCGGCGGGGCTGCTATATACGCATCGATAGGCTCCTTGACCTATCCGGCCAGCGGTATGACCTATGCCGGGTTCTTTGTCGGTCCGGTAGATGTAAGGGACACCGGTAACGGATTGATAAGTGATGTTTGCGCGTCGAAAGGGTTCCGGTACATCAAGAGCCGTAATTCCGACGGGACATACATATATAATGAGGGAGTGAACTGGGGCGGCGGCATGTCGGAAAACCCCGACCTTGACAAGATACGCCTTATTGTAAGAGGCGGTATCATCGTAGGATATAACAAAGAATAAACATTAAAACCAAGAAGTTATGAAAGTTGACTTAAACAGGAGATTCAGGGGCTTTGACGGGAACGAGCTTGGCGGCGACAACATCGCCACCGCCGTGGCGGAGGCCCTGTTCAATTACGGGAAAGACAAACCGGTAGGCCGTGATGAGAAGTTCAAGGCTTATGTCCTGTGCCAGCGTATTGTCCAGGGCGGTGGAATCCTGGAGATCACCACCGAGGAGGGTACGCTTATCAAGGAGGTGTGCGGCGAGAGCCTGACGGCCGGCGGTTACGGCCAGGTTTATGAACTGATAGAGGGAGGGGTTTGATATGGCACTGACAGAATCGGATATCGCCCAGGTTTTGGAGGCGATCAAGGCGGAATCGAAGAGTGTCGAATCCCTTGAGACGGTCGGCTCGCTGAGCGGGGTCAAATCCCTTCCCGCGCAGAAAGGGGACAAGCTGGTGAGCGTTCCGATCACCTTGCTGAGCAAACCTGCCGATGACGCGGCGGCAAGGGCGATCGAGGCCGCTGAAAGGGTGGAGGAACTGGCCCCGAAAATGGAAGCGGCCACCCAGGAGACAAAGAAAGCTATCCAAACCGCGGGTGAATCGGCGGCAAAGGCGGAGGCGGCCGCGAAGAAGGCCGAGGATGCGATAGCCCAAGGTTACAAACATAAGGAGATGAGTGAGGAAGCCTTTGAAAGTCTCCCGGAAAAGGACGGCAAGACCATTTACTTGATTTACGAGGAGGAATAGGGATGATCCATGTTGGAGATAAAGAGGTGACGGCCATCCGCGTAGGTGAACGGGTGGTGGCGGCGGTCTATATAGGAGCCAAGCTGGTTTGGCAGGCGATAAGGAGTTGTTTCGGCGCGGGCTTTTGGCGCGGTGACAAACCCTGGAGCCGAACGGACGGATGGAAACGGATGAAATAACTTTTAAAGAATAACGATATGGCAAAGAAAGTGTATGACGAAGATGGTCTGGACATGAAGAATACCAATTGGGACGGTGACGAATCCACCGGTAACCTTCCTGTGAGCGGCCGGTTGGTGGAGAACTATATCAAAAGTATTGATGACAAGGCCACCCCTACGGAGGAACTGGCTGCCGGTGAGACGAAAGCCCCCACGAGCGGCGCGGTGTTCGCCTCGCTGGTGGGCACCGTGACGAATATCGACGTGACGGACAGCGAGGACGGCACGCAGTACGTAATGACAGTCACGCAGAAGGATAGTGAAGGCGGGGAAAGCGACAGGGAGGTACGCTTTTCCAAGTACACGGACGATGACAAGGTGGTGGTGAATATAGACCTGGCCGATGCCTCGGGTTCCTCCTTGCCCGCTTCCCAGTATTTGTCGTTGGGTACCGGTTTCGTGGTGAGATATGCCGTGGGCGTCGGTACGGCGGGAGGAAGCGAGGTCAGCGGATATTCGGATTTGAGCGCCCGTCTCATCGTGAAACGTGGCTCGACCGTCCTTCCGGATTTTCAGGACGCGGAGTTCACAGGCGTGAGGGCCGGACAATCCTATACGTTCGATGTCTCCGGCTATTTGACAGACGCAACCACTTACACGGTACAGGTGGAGGCACGCGCGGTTTATGATGGCAAGGAGTTGACCAAGACCGCCACGGCCCGTGTGACGATGGTGGCCATGACGATGGAAACCACCTACAACGTGGGTAACGGTGTGGCAGATGGCGGCTACAAAAATGATGTGAATATCCCGTTCACGATAAAAGGGACGACAGGTGAAAAGAATATCTACTGGCGTTTGAACGGCGGCGTTCCGTCCACGTTGCAACTGTCTTCCGGTTCGGGCCTTCAATCGAAGAACATCTCCGTCCCGCTTTCTTCTATGCTGGAGGGACTGAACGTGGTCGAGGCCTACGCCATACATGAGAACTCCGGTGTCATGAGCCGTGTGCATTATATCTCCTTGCTGAAGGCGGGCGGTGTGTCGAACTACGTTGGAATGATGTTTGGTCACGTCTCAAACGGTTTTCAAACGGACTGGAAGAAGCCCGTCTTGAGGGCGGAACAGTTCACCGCCTGGAATTTCACGTACACCGCCTACGACCGTCAAAGCAACATTGCGGCTGTCAAGGTGGAGAGCGCGGGTACCAGGCTGAAGGAAGACCGCCTGCTTCGTGGCGAATCGGGCAGCTATGGTAAGACGAACGTAAACACCGAACCGCAGGATTATACGTTGACCTGTGGCACGGCGGAAGTTACGCTTGACGTGGTAACGACCTCGCATCCGGACATCGAGGCCACGTTGTCGCCTGACGCGGTCTGTACGTTCGATGCTTTCGGGCGTAGTAATACGGAGAACAACGCCGCTTCCTGGGTAAGCGGTGACAAGTACATGGCGTTTAAGGATATGCTTTGGAGCGTGAACCAGAACGGTGCCGGTTCGGGCTGGTATAAAGACCGCCTGTTGCTCAGCAACGGTGCCGGCATGACGCTTACGGCCGATGGTGGCTACCGCCCTTTTAACGAGGCGGAGAAGCCGGTCGGCCACAGCATCCGGGATGTGGGAATGACGTTGGAAATCGAATATAGTACGGACAACGTGACGGATACGAAAGCCGAACTGATCACCTGTCTTGGTAAATTGTCGAACGGCAACCGGTATGGCCTTGTGGTAACCCCTGAGGAGGCCAAGTTCCTGACGGGCGTGGTGACCGAGGCGGTGGACGCCGGGGAGCTGATCCGCTATGAGGACTCGGTGGGAACGAAGTTCGAGCCGGGCAAGAACATCAGGATCACTTACGTGTTCTATCCGGTCACGGAGACGAACGAGCAACGGACGCTCATCGGTTTCTATGTGAACGGCGAGGAATCGGCGGCCTCCAAATGGCTGGACAAGGTGAATTTCGACATCCAGAGCGAACTGGAGTTCAACTCCACCGGTGCCGATTTGTCGGTAAAGAGCATCCGCATCTATAACAAGGCGTTGACGGATGACGAGGTTCTGAATAACTATATAGTGGACCGGAACCACCTTGAAGATGTCGAGGAGGAGAAAGGCGTGCGCACGCTTGACGAGGAAAACCGTGTGCTGGGCGAGGGTGATACGGTAAGCATGGATAAGCTGGCGGGGATGATCGCAAAACGCAAGAACTCTATCCTGGTGCTGATCGGTTCGGGTTCCGTAGGCAGCGAGGTCCCGAGTGAGAGTGATACGCTGAACGTGATGGACGCATTGGCGCAGCTGAACGACAAGAAGGCGAACAAGCTATGCCGTGAGGTGCGTTTCTACAATGGTGAGAACCGTGAGCTGGACTGGATAGCCCATGATATATTCCTGCGCATACAGGGAACGTCATCGGTGAACTATGCGAGAAAGAACCTGCGTTTCTACTTCCAGAAGACGGCGAGCGGATACACCGCCCGTATGAGTTACGGGGAGATTGACGGCAACGGGCAGCAGGGCAGCCCGACGGCAACGGAAGGGAAGAAGAACCTGTTCAGGCTGCGTGGGGACTCCATCGGCGCGAAGCTGGCCTGCGCGAAGTGTGACTTCTCGGACTCCTCCATGACGACCAATACCGGTGGTGCGAAATTCATCCATGACGGCCTGAAGGAAATGGGACTGCTCACTCCTGCACAGAGGTATGCCGGGGACCACGGGGTGAACGATGACATCCGATCAGCCATTGACGGAATGCCATGCGACCTTTTTGTCTCCAAATCGGAAGACGAAGACCTCATATATTACGGTCAATACAATATGAATAACGAGAAAAGCGACAGTTACCCGATCTTCGGCCAGGACGATACCATCGGCTCTGAAACCTGGGGCGAGGGCGATACCTTGAATTATCTCGAGGCCGGCGAGGATGAAAAGAAGGAATACCTGCCGATCTGTATCGAGACGCTGAACAACTCGAACGACCTTTGCCTGTTCCACTGGCTGCCGTCCGGTGAGGCGGACCATACCGACTTTATGGATACCAATTTTGACGGCGGCTTTGAGTTTAACCACCCGAAAGATACCTTCTGGTCCGATGGTGGCGGTGACGAGGAGGAAGAGCCCAATTTGAAGGACCATTTGGGTACGGGTGACAAATACGACAAGATGTATAAGGCGGTGGATCGTATGATGTCGTTTGTTTACCGTTGCGCCAAGGAGACCGAGGCCTGCAAACGGATGGCGTACGACACGGCCACCCATACCTTTACCGGCGTGGACTACACGGATGACGGCGACAAGTTCCCGTCGGCCAAATGGCAGAGCCCGACTTTCAAAAGGGATGCCATGAAGTATTTCAACATCCCTTACCTGATCGCCTACTACCAGTATATCGACTTCAACCTGGGCGTGGACCAGTTGGCCAAGAACATGCTTTTGCGTACGTGGGACGGCGTGATCTGGTACACGACCTATTATGACGGGGACAGCCAGCTGGGATCGGATAACAAGACATTCCTCACCGGTGAATATGACGACAACCGCCAGACGAAGCGTAACGGGGCATACGTGATGCAGGGGCACAACTCCTGGCTCTGGAACCTGGTACTGGCGAACTTCCGGGATTTGATGGAGGAGATCATGGTAAGCGGTTATAACGGCGGTTCCTCTTTCATGTCGGCCTTCAGCGTACAGAAAGCCTCCGACCATTTCGACAAGGAGCAGATGGAGAAGTGGTGTTCACGGCTTTATAACAAGAGCGGTATCTTCAAATATATTTATCCGTTCCTTAACCCGATGAAGGTAGGCGCGGACGGCGCTGAACAGACCTATCCGCAAATCTACGGTCTGAAAGGTTCATTGAAGGCCCACCGTGGTTATTTCATCAAGAGACGCTATGACCTTAAACAGGTGGAATACGGCTATGTGTCCACGTTGGGGGCACAGTTCTATCAGTCCACCGCCTCCCTGGATGCCGGGTATATTTTAAAGCCTATGCAGTTTGCCCTGACCATCCCGTACCGTGTACAGATCAGTACATCCAACGGAGTACAGGCGGACAGCGGATTGGTAGAAGCTGACATTCCGCATACTTTGCAGCTAAAAGGAGCGTTTGGCGAAAACGACCCGTTGAAGATAATCGGCGCGGCCCGTATCAAGGAACTTGTTTGGCATGAGGATGCCTTTGCCGTGGGCTTCAACTTCGGGCTGCTTACGTCACTTGTGAAACTGGATATGAGCGTGGAAACGGCCAGCGGCTATCGCAGCGGTTCATTCATGACCTCCACCTCCAACATGGCCCTGTTGGAGGAACTGAACATGAAGAACAATCTCTTGGCCCGTAACGGTGACAATGGTAATGCGGCCACGCTTGATTTGAGCTGGCAATCCCGCCTGAAGAAACTGAACCTGCAAGGTACAGGCGTTACCCGTTTGAAGCTGGCCACCGGTGCTCCGCTTGTAGAGTTGGAGCTTCCCGGCACGTTGGAGGAATTGTTTTTGGAACACCTGCCTAAATTGCAGGAAAGCGGTTTTAACATGGAAAGCATGGCGAACGTTACCGGTTACCGTTTTACGAACTGCCCCGGCATCGACGGCTTTGCCCTGTTGGAACGGCTGCATGCGGCCAAGGAGTCCGGAGCCGGTAAGCTGGAGCGTTTCGTCCTCGAGATAGACATGGAGGATAACGGTGCGCTGCTTGAGAAATATTACGACTACGGCACTTATACGTCAAGCGGAGCGATAGACGACCGTCATTCCGGATTGCGCGGTAAACTCCGCCTGACAAAGTACATGGAGGACGAAGAAGCGGACAGATACAGGGAGCGGTACCCGGAACTGGAGATCGTACAACCCGCCTACAGTATCATCGAGTCGGACGAAAGCGCTCCGGACGATGCCAACATTTCCAATCCGGATAACGAGACCGGTTATAAGTATGGAAATACCTACATCATGAATGCCCACGTGGCGGCGATCTTCAAGAAGCGCCACCGTGTACTTGCCAAGGTGACGAAAAAGCCCACGAGCCGTAAAGTGGAGATGGCGGGCCAGACGGTTGACGTGAACAATCCGGACGGCGAGATGACCTATTGTCCGTTGGATGATACCACCAGCAATAAATACTACGACGGAAGCGCAGCCAAACTTGACAGCAGCGAGGGTGACTGGATGATGTACGAACCGTTCTTCTGGTCGAAAGGTGTCAATGATTACCTGAACGAGAAATATTACAGCTGTTACAGTTCCAACGGCCCCGACGATATGCCTCCCGTTCCGGATGTGACGGTGCTGACGTTGGATGACATCAAAGGCACGCAGGGCGGTTTCCTTACAGAGCGCAAACTTTTGAGCGGCAAGCCCACGCTGAAAGACTCCTATAGCACGGACAAGACTTATTCGGTCTGCAAGGTGGATGTGCAAGGTTATAAGCGTGTACGTTTTCCGAGTGTTCCCGGTACGGGTTTGGTCGGCAGTCTATTTGTTGACGGCTCCGGAAACGTGGTCAAAACCATCGTGGTCCCTACGATCGGTCTGAAGTTCGAGGCCGGCATGTACTTGATATCGGATGTTCCGGAGGACGCCACTGCCTTGCACTTCTCGATCCTGAACACGGCCGAGTTTGACAAGGTGGTTCTAAGTAACAGCGACAAGATCGAGGATATGGAGCCCGATTGGGTGGCCAACGAGGAGCACCTTTGCGCCGTGGTGGGTAGCAGCGTGGTAGGTAGCAAGTTGCGTTCATGCATAACGGGTAATTCCACGACGGCCAGCATGAACTGGATCGACTTCCATTATTATAGCCAGCAACGTGGTATGCAACAGATAGACGCATTGATGCACTCGCGTATCGCGAACCTGTTTTATGCCCGTTATGGGCGTCGTGACAGCCAGGAACAATGCGGAGGAGGTCAGCATACGAACAACCGCATAACGGGCGGTACGGCAGGTTATGGTATGCAGGATACGATCGGTTATGATGAAGCGTATAAAATAGACGACAAGATCACGAATTCCATCGTGGACGGTTCTATCCACCAGTACGCCTGGTATCGCGGCCAGGACGAGTATGGTTCTCCGACCGTCACCCGGGTAAACAATATCTGTTGTTTGGGCTATGAGGACATCTATGGTCACAAGTATGATATGATGGACGGTGTTGATTTACCCAACGATAGCGGCAACCAGGGCAAATGGCGAATCTTTATGCCAGACGGTAGTATCCGCTTTGTCAAAGGCAAGACCTCGAGCGACCAATGGATAACAGGTGTCGCACACGGCAAGTATATGGATATGGTGCCTGTAGGAAGCGCAAACGGCTCGTCCAGCACGTATTATTGCGATAAATACTACATATCTACCGCAGCCAGCCGTGTGGTTCATCGTGGGTGCCACAGTGCGAGTGCGAGTGGTGGTGTGTCGTGCGCGAGTGCGTATATCGATTCATCGTATTCGGATACGTATCGCGGTTCCCGTCTGGCCTTCCGCGGTCGGATCGTCAAAGCGGAAAGCGTGGAAGCGTACAAGGCGATAGTCGAGAAAGCATGATCGAAAACGGGAGCGAAGCGACAAAGCGCAAAGCGTTTTCGTTCCCGTTTATGTGATCCGAAGCGAACGAAAAACGGGCGTAAGCCCGTCGAAAATATAAAATCACCGGTGTTTCCGCATGAAAAATAATACCTTTGTGTTTCAAAGGGTGGCGTTTCCTTTAAGCCGTGTGGTTTATCGTGGGTACAACAATGCGAATGCGAATGGTGGTGTGTCGTACGCGAATGCGAATAACGATTCATCGAATTCGGATACGAATCGCGGTTCCCGTCTGAACAACAATCGAAGGAAATTAAAATCGGCGTACAACATCGGGGACTTGTCCCCACCGTGGAGCCGAGGGAAACAAGCCCCGGTAACAGCAGCCCGGAAGGGCTGGAAAACTGAAAAAACAAGCGTCGGGTAGAGTTTGGTAGGCCGTAAGGCTCGAAGAAGTCAGGCCCGGGAGATTGAAGGCCGTGTGGCCGTAATTTGATATAAATGCGTAGAGAAGGTTACATAGTAGAAGAGATTATAGAACCGTCCAATATGGAGGATTCCTTTAATCAAGTCCTTCGCGGCACGAAAAGAAAGCGTAGCCGTCAGGGGCGTTACCTGCTTGCGCATAAGGAGGAAGTGCTGGAGGAATTGACCGCCCAGATCGCATCCGGAAGTTTCAGGGTCAAGGATTATCACGAACGTGAGATCGTTGAAGCCGGTAAACTCCGGCGTATCCAGATTCTTTCCATGAAGGACAGGATAGCCGTCCATGCCATTATGAGCGTTGTGGACGAACATCTGAGAAGACGGTTTATCCGTACGACTTCCGCCAGTATTAAAAGGCGGGGGATGCATGATCTGCTGTCATACATCCGCCGGGATTTGAAGGACGATCCGGACGGGACGCGGTATTGTTACAAGTTTGATGTCTCCAAGTTTTATGAGAGTGTCGAGCAGGATTTCGTCATGTACTGCGTGGGCCGGATATTCAAGGACAAGAAGCTCATATCCATGCTGGAGAACTTTGTCCGTCTGATGCCCGAGGGGATCAGTATCGGTCTGAGGAGCTCGCAGGGACTGGGCAATTTGCTTTTGTCTGTGTTTTTAGACCATTATCTGAAGGACAGGTACGGTGTCCGTCATTACTACCGCTATTGTGATGACGGTGTGGTACTTGGTAAAACGAAAGCGGAATTGTGGAAGATTCGTGATGCCGTCCATGAGCGGATAAACTCTATCGGGCTTTCCATAAAGCCAAATGAGAGGGTGTTCCCGGTGGGCGAGGGCATTGACTTTTTGGGGTACGTGATTTATGCTCCGGACCATGTCCGGCTCAGGAAGCGTATCAAGCAGAAATTTGCCCGAAAAATGCACGAGGTAAAATCGAGAAGAAGACGGCGTGAGCTGGTTGCCAGCTTTTATGGCATGGCCGGTCACGCAGATTGTAATATGTTGTTTAAAAAATTAACAGGCAAAGAAATGAGATCATTTAAAGATTTGAACGTTTCCTATAAGCCGGAGGACGGCAAGAAACGTTTTCCCGGCACTGTGGTAAGCATCCGGGAACTGGTAAACCTTCCCATCATAGTGAAAGACTTTGAAACGGGAATCAAGACAGAGCAGGGCGAGGACCGCTGTATCGTGAGTATCGAGCAGAACGGTGAGCCCAAGAAGTTTTTCACTAATTCGGAAGAAATGAAAAACATCCTTGCACAGGTAAGGGAAATGCCGGACGGTTTTCCGTTTGAGACAACGATAAAGACGGAAACGTTTGGCAAAGGTAGAACCAAATACGTGTTTACATGAAACGAGTAGAAGGAAGTGCCGGCGTATCGCTGCTGGAATGCACGAACCCGGTGAAAGGAAAGTGGCGCGTCCGCTGGGATGTGCAAAAGACGGAAGACGGTTCCGCTTCTTACATGGAAGAGGAGTTCAACCATAAGCCGACCGACGAGGAAATACGGTCAACGGTCACGGCCTGGTATAACCGGGAGACTGACAAGGCCATCCTTTCCGGATTCACATACGAGGGAATTCCGGTATGGCTGTCCAGTGAGAACCAGTTCAACTACAAAGCCGCATACGATCTTGCCGTCCAAACGGGAGGACGGAATCTGCCGGTGACGTTCAAGCTGGGTGCGGATGATGAGCCGTATTACAGGACGTTTGAAACGGTTTCAGACCTTCAGGATTTCTACGTGAAAGCGATGAAGCACATACAAGACGCGTTGTCTGAAGGATGGAAGAAAAAGGACGCATTGGACTTGGCTTTGTATAAAGCCGGGTAATGGATGAATCCCTGCGGGGGAAGGGATAGAAAAAAGCCCCCGGCCTGTTAAATAGTCGTCTCACTTACTATTAAACACAAAACGCTCACAGCGCACGACCGGGGGCAAATACCCTCGTTCGCGCTGTGAGCGTTATTTTTTTGTGTGGCGCATTTGTGCGCCTAATAAGTGAGACATTGCAAAGGTACTAAATTTTTGTTTATATGAAAGTGATAGAGATATTAAACTTCAATCGTGAGTTATTGACGAGGCTTTTAGAATCCGGTATCCGTTTGGAAGATGTCCGGTATGTCAATCTGTATACAGATTATTTTCACCTGCTCAGGGCAGGTGAAAAAATGACGTATATCGTGGCGATACTTGCAGAACGGTACGGTATATCCGAGCGCAAGGTCTACGGATTGATAAAACGTTTCCAAAGTGACTGCAAGCCGCTTACAGTGTGAAGCATGTAATTCATGGCGGGTAGGAGGGAGATTCCGCTATCTTTACCCGTGCAAAACAAAAAGAATCAGCCATGAACAAGTATTACATGATCCTGGACAAGATACTTGGCCGGGGAAAGACTCAAAGTAACAAGAAAGGAAACATTAGATACCTCCTGAACGAACAATTGTCCTTGTCCCCTTTGGACTTGCTGGACATATTCGAGGGACATACTATTGCCCGCCGGAAACTTCGTGATGAGCTTCAATTGTTTATGAAGGGGGAGAGGTCGGTAGAGAAATACCGTGAAGCCGGTATAAGCTGGTGGGATTATTGTGGAAGTATCCTTATAAACAGTTATCCGACCTATTTTGAGCGATTACCCTCTCTGATAGAGAAAATAAACCGGGAGAAACGTTGCAGTAAGAATTATGTGCTGTTTTTGGGTGAGACCGGTGCCGAAAGCAATCAAGTGCCATGCCTTAGCCTGGTGCAGTTCCAGATAGAAGATGACGGCCTGGTGCTGTCCGCTTACCAGCGCAGTTCCGATGCCAACCTGGGCCTCCCAGCCGACATATACCATTTGTACCTGATCGCACGGCAGATTGACCTGCCGTTGAAGTCGATCACCTTGAACCTGGGAAACGTGCACATTTATGAGAATAACATAGACAAAACGTGCCGGTTGCTGGCAGGGGAGGAAGGGGTCCGTTTTGATCTCAATGTATAAGAATCGCTGCAACCTTCGTGCAGCATGCTACGGCCGTTTTCTTTAGCTGGTAGGGATAAAAAGGGGATTTTTGCAATCCTTTTTTAAACCAGAAGCAAATGAGAAGACAGTATCTTTCAGCCCCTCTTCCTTTTCAGGGGCAAAAGCGAATGTTCGCAAAAGAATTTATCAAGGTGTTGAAGCATTATCCGGATGACGCCGTGTTTGTAGACCTGTTCGGTGGTTCCGGCTTGTTGTCGCATATAACCAAGTGCCAAAAGCCTGATGCCACCGTTGTATATAATGACTTTGACAACTATCGACATCGGTTAGAGAATATTCCACGCACCAATGCCTTGCTGGATAAGATTCGGGAGGTGGTGGCATCTGTTCCCCGTCAGAAAGTCCTACCTGAAAAAACAAAAGAAGCCATCCTGTTCCTGATAGAACAGGAAGAAAAAGAGCGTGGTTACGTGGACTATATCACGCTTTCGACCTCCCTGCTCTTTTCCATGAAGTATGCCACTAATTTGGACGGATTGCGAAAAGAAACATTTTACAATACCGTGCGTAAATGTAACTATGATCTTTGCCTTGACTTTTTAAATGGGCTGGAGGTCGTTTCATGCGATTACAGGGAATTGTTCAGAAGGTACAAGGATGTCCCGAATGTCGTGTTTCTGATAGACCCGCCGTATCTTTCCACCGAGGTCGGCACCTATACAATGAACTGGGGGCTTTCCGATTATTTAGACGTGTTGCAGACACTCGTAGGCACGAACTATATTTATTTTACCTCCAACAAGTCATCCATCATCGAGTTATGCGACTGGATGGGCAGGAACAATACCATAGGAAACCCGTTTACAGGCTGCGAGAAAGTGGAGTTTAATGCGCGCATGAATTATAATTCCTCCTATACAGACATCATGCTGTTTAAGAATGCGGACGGGACGGAATACAAAGAGACAGCATAACTACTATGTAAAGATACGATTTTTTGCTAAATTGGCAATGGGTTTTAAGTGATATTTTAGGAGAAAATTCAATAAAAAAGCGTCGTTCAAACAGCTTTCAAAAGGCGTTTGAACGACGCTTGTGTTTTGACCGGATGGTGGGAGTAACCGGGATTTTTGAGCGCATTTCGTTTTTGCTTCAAAAATCGCTTTTCGTTTTTCACGACCATCGCATTTCGTTTTGCGGGATTTAAATTCAATGTTTGGATTTTCTGCCCTCAACTCTACCGTACCTTTCATTTTGTCATCCGGGTCCTGATTAAATGTCGCATAAATTTTGAATTTTCTACGGTCGGTTCTTTTTTCTTTTATAGCACCCGCATAGAAGAATATGGTATTTTCGTCAACCACGTATGCTTCACGAGTGTCAACTACAAGTGGTTTGTTGGTATCTTCGGGAAAAACATTCAAAGCCGTGGTTCCATAGTTTCCCGAGAAATCATTGAAAGGAGTTATCCATAGTAGAGCATTGTTGAAATTTTTTCGTGGATGAGAGGTGTAATTATAAGAAGGATCATCCTTTATGATAAGGGGCAAAACCCACTTCTCCGACAAATCAAGCCCGTTAAAATTAAAATTGATATCCATCAGAGCCTGACATTCGCCGGCCGGAATATGTATGTCATAATTCGGAATAGAATAAAAATTCTCGGGTAACTGTTTGTAGTACAAATCTTCCCGTTCATAGTAATGTTCATAGTTATAGATGTCGAGTGTATCGTTATCTATACCTACATGTACATCGATGTCTTTATTATTCATCGTGGAACCGGCCACTATAAGAGGAAGACGATAGGGAGAAGGTTGTCCCTTTCTATACTTCAAACGGATACGAGATACGGTAGATGTAGGAGCTTTGAACGAAACATAGTGTTCATATTGCTCATCTGAATAAAATTCGCTGCAAGAACTCAGCATTACAAGTAACGTAACCAAAAGCAAAGAGATATTTTTTTTCTTCATAATCGTTTTTTTTAATAGTAATTACTTTTCACTCTGCCAACCCGGGTTTTGAGTCAATCTCACATTTTTTTCCAACTCGGAGCGGTCGATAGGCCAAAAATAAGTTTTCTCGGCAAAACAGGTCAAAACATCAGAAACAGGAACCGGTTTATAGAACAAGTCGCGTTCTCCTTTTGTCATAAAAACATTACATCCGTACATAGGCAGAGATTCTTCATCTTTAGCGTCTTTCCAACGTCTCAAGTCAAAATAGCGTTGCCCTTCAGCCATAAGTTCAATCTGACGTTCGCGTTTGATTTTCTTACGGAATAGTTCCTTATTACCATACTCTTCTGGCGTAAAATCAGGTATTCCAGCGCGGATTCTTACAGGCTGCACTCCTTTCTTCAGTTCATCCACATCACGTGAAATGCTATGAGTGCCGGAGTTGTCCCAAGTCTCAATCTGGTATGAACCGTCAAGTTCATTCAATGCTTCGGCATACATCAACAAGATATCGGCATATCTTATCAGGGGATCTGCCTTCTTTGAGATATGAGAAAATTCACCATTTATGTTCTTGTCATCATTGGTGTCTGTTGGACGTACATACTTCATCAATCCTATGCCGGTTTGAAGCCAGTTTAGGCTATTGGACATACCTTCCGTCTCGCCCCGATAATACCAGCTTCTATAAGGACCTCTATCACTGCTCTGTGTTGCATTTGTCAACCACCAAGTTACTCCGTTGTATGCTACCGATGCATAGAATCGGGGTTCTCGATTGGCATATTGAAGCGATACATTTTCTTCTAGAGGTTTATAAAGTCCTTTGCTCACATCACTTGCGGTGACAAAGCCGGTAACTCTTTGTGAAGAACCGTCTCCGCGACCTATTTCAATATCTTTGCCCGGAATATCTTTACCATCTTTCATATAATAGGCATCACATTGTTTCTGCGTCACACAAGTTGTATTGTTTCCTTTGGCTTTACTGACCGGAAGTTGATAAAAGACCATATAGTTTACTCCATAACTACCCTGATTGTTTCCTCGTGTAAATATCAATTCGGGATTTTCTACTGTTGACAGTTCACCATTAAAGACTGAACGGTATGATTCAAACGGGTCTATGTCTTTATATCCGTTGGGCCAGGATTTTGTTGAAAAATTGCCGTCGTCATATGGTGGCAGTGTAACTGGATACCCGTCAAACCCTTCAGTACGTTTATAGGCTACATACAAATTATAGGCTTTAAGGTCAATCACGTCTTTTGCCGCAGCAGCTGCCCTTGCCCATTTCTTTTCATCATAGGCAGCAGCAAGAAGTCGGTTGCCTTTGTCATCCACCAACTTTTCGGCATATCCATCGGTGTTACCGTTCATTAACGGACTGGCTGCATATAATAGTGCTTTAGCACGTACAGCCAAAGCAGCACCTCTTGTGGGACGTGACACAGACATCAGTTCGCGTTTCAAAGGAAGATCCTTTGCTGCTAAGGCCATTTCTGAAGCAATGTAATCGGCACACTCATCGTAAGTGTTGCGAGGTATTGAAAGAGCTTCATAACTGTCAGTGTAATCCTGGCCCTCTTCTGGTACAATGGGCACAGGACCATATTTCTGTAATAGTTTCCAGTAATAATAAGCACGCACAAAGCGGGCCTGAGCTTTATAGTCTGCCCGTTCCTCCGAGGTCAGTTCATTACACATATCCACATTCTGGATAAAGATAGCGGCTTGACGTATTCCCTGATAACTGTATTTCCATGTATACGGCCATTGCTCTTCACCATAAGTCACTTCTTTAAAGCTTTTGTAAATGGGATTATATATATCATCACTGAAATTAAACGGATTTGAGCCGGTGATACTAATATCGGCAAATTCGCTGTTTGTCAAGTAACTGTATGCATTGGCAAGCCATTGTTCCGTATAGGTTTCATCGGTAAAGACTTCTTCCAGTGACATTCTGTCCTTGGTATCGGTATTCACATCAAGATAATTACACGAAGCCATACTCAAGCCTGTTGCAATCAATAATATATTTCTTATAAGTTTCATATTCGTAAGTGTTTCTTTATAAACTAATATTCAGACCAAATGTAACAGATTTAGTAATGGGATAGAAGCTACCGTCGTTGCTTCTTGGTTCTGGATCCCACAATTTGAATTTAGAGAAAGTCAACAAGTTCGTTCCAGTAAAGAATAGTCTTATTTTACTAAAACGTATCTTGCTTACTATATTTTTGGGTAAAGTGTATCCTATTTCTACTGTCTTAAGACGAAGATAAGAACCGTTTCTCAACCAATGTGTGGAATACTGGTTGTTGTTCACATTATTTTCTCCTCCAAATTTAAGTCTCGGATATACGGCATTCGGATTTTCGGTTGCCGGGTCGCCCGAAATATCTCTTGAAATCCAGCGGCTTGAATTGACAACATCCGTAGATACATTTCCCCAAGTTCCGCGGCTGAAAGGATGCACCAATACACCGTTGATGAAGAAAGAAGATTTACCGGTTCCTTGGAAATGGACACTTGCGTCAAGCCCCTTCCAATTGGCAGAAATACCCATACCATAAACGAAACTCGGTCTGTTGGTGTTTCCTACAGCCACGCGGTCATTATTGTTTATCACTCCATCACCGTTCACATCCTTGTATTTGATATCTCCCGGTTCAACGCTTCCCCAAGTATTCTGTGTAGGACTGTTTCTTATGTCGTCCCAGTCCTTGAACAATCCGAGAGCAATCAATCCTCTTGACTGGCTTACACTGAAACCTGTTTCATACAAATAAGGATATAGCTTATGGCCTTCATCTTTTTCAAGAATTTCATTATCACTATAAGTAGCATTAGCTCTGATGGTAAGGCTCACGTTTCCGATGTTCTGATTGAATGAAAAGTTACCGTCCCAACCTCTGTTAATTACGCTTCCTACATTAGCATAAGGCTTGTCACCATCATAAAGTCCCACAGTAAGAGGCAATGAACCTCTTGACATGAAAATGCCGGTTCTTTTTTCATTGAAATAATCTACGGTAAGAGAAAAACGTTCGTTGAACAATACGAGGTCCAAACCAATATCATGCTTCTTGGCTATTTCCCAGCTTATACCGTTTGATGCCACACTTGTATAAGTAAGTCCGTTATAACTTTGGTTAAAGCCAAAATCGGCCCATTGATAGTTCTTGAAACTTCCGATAGTGTACATATAAGGGAAACGTACCGATACATTGTCATTACCTACTTTACCCCAGGAATAACGTACCTTAAACATATTCAGCCATTTGAAATTATTCTGTATAAACGGTTCTTCTGCTATATTCCATGCCATAGAGAAAGCTGGGAAAAAACCAAACTGATTACCTACAGCAAAGTTTTCGGATCCCGTATAACCGAAGTTGAAATTAACAAAGTAACGATATTTCCAGTTATAGGTGAAGCGTCCTGAGAATCCCTGATGACGAACGGGAACACTATTCTTCAAGTCGCTACCCAGATTATAAGTACGTATTTTTGAATCCTGATTATACTTCAATACAGAACCTACATGATGATGTTTGTTGAAAACACGGTTATAATGCAACTCTGCCTCAAAGAATTCATGGCGGTCGCCACTACCTCCTGCACTTTGTGTCATCTTTTGCTCTTCATTCAGTCGCTTGAAGACCAAATTACCTTCACTGTCTCTGAAACGTTCCGCTTTCCATCTTTCCGGCGCTTTCAACTTGTTTATATAATTAGAGTTGTTTGTGTCGTAGCCAAAACGTCCGATAAACTTCAATCCTTCGGTTATGAAATCGAGTTTCTGATTTAAGGTCACGTTGGTCTGTATCTGGTTAGTCCAGTTTTGTCTGTAACCGGTCTGTGTAGACGCAATCCAAGGATTGTCACGATAATTTTCGTTATATTCTGATGCCGGGAAATAACCGTTCGAATAAACTTTAGGAATGGACACCGGAGTCTGTCCCATAAGGCTGTTCCACACAAGCGACGAACCTCGTCCGGTATCATTTACCTTTTTCAACATTCCGGATATGCCGACATTTAATAAAGTAGATTTAGTAATGTCTATATCCGCATTCATTCGATAGTTCCATCTGCGGGCATTGGCATTGGTATTATATTGCTTTTCAATTTCTTTATCCGTTTTATACATACCTTCTTCTTCCACATAGCTGGCAGATACAAAATAACGTGTGTTTGTACTACCACCGGTGATGTTGAGTGAAGCCTTGTATGTCATGGCTCCTTTCTTCAAAATCTCATCCATCCAGTCTACGTTAGGCAGTAAATCAGGGTCGAGTCCGTTCTTCAATATATACAGTTCATCAGGCTGATAAACCGGTTCTTCGTTTCTTGTGATTCTTGCCTCATTTATCAAAGATGCGTAAGTGGGTCCATCTATAAATTCCGGTGTTATGGTTCTGGTATTATAAGAAGTTTCCGCCTTGGCAGATATGGTAATCTTACTGGGTTTACCATGTTTGGTAGTTATCAATACCACACCGTTTGCACCACGGGCACCATAAATGGCGGTTTCTGAAGCATCTTTCAATACTTGAAACGATTCAATATCTTCAATACTGATATCATCCATATCTCTTTCAAAACCATCGACAAGTACAAGGGCACTTGTTTTGGCACCAAAAGTAGAAATACCACGGATCCAGAATTCGGAAGTATTTTGGCCCGGTGCTCCACTGCTCTGCATGGATAATACACCGGGAACATTTCCTGCCAAGGCATTAACAAGATTTCCTGAAGGAGAAACATTCAGATGTGCTATATTAGCAGAAGAAACAGCTCCTGTAACGGTTATCTTTTTCTGTTCTCCTGTTCCGGTAATCACAACTTCATCCAATACACTAGATTTTGACTCTTGCATTATCACAGTCAGTGTTTTCTTATCTTTTATAAGTATCTCCTGACTCTCAAAACCAATGTATGAAACGATAAGACGTTGATATAACTCCACCTTTATCTTGAATTTTCCGTCAATATTGGTTATCACACCAAGTCCAGGCACATTCTTTACTACAATATTAGCACCTATAAGAGGATCTTTATTTGAATCGAGTACAATACCTGATACTTCTATTTCTTTTACGTCTGCATGATTTTGTGCCGTTGCCTGAAACATCAGCATAAACATACAAAAGAAAATAATAATAATGTTTTTCATTCGAGGTAACATTTTAATATTAAAAATTTATTCATCTTTCGCTATATTTCTAATTCTATAGTTTTCGATATCACCAATGTAAAATATCTTATTTACTTCATCGTAGTGTATTCCGAAAGGATAATTAAAGCGCGCCTCTTGCCTTAAATCACCATCTACATAACCATTAGGGTTATTGTTAACCCCCTGACTGCCACGACCGGCGTATGTGTGTACAAATCCTTCGGGAGTTACATAACGAATACAGTGTATCGAAGAGTCTGTGAAATAAAAATCGTAAATATCATCTTTGCCCTCTTTTATATATTGCTCGTTTTTTATGAATACGCCTTGTGCCGGATTACCTAACTTGGCATTTGTTCCTTGACCGTCAAGCCATCCTTCCTGTTTTTGTTGGCCACATAATATACTGGCGGTTAAAAGCGTCTTGCTCTTCCAGTCATAGGGTATTTTCAATATTGTCTTCCATTGGGAGAATGAGATATAAGCGTAATTGCCCGACGGATGCATAAAGATAAAAAACATCGGTTCGCCATCTCCTAAGGCATATAAAACCTTTTCTTCTTTTGTTTGCATATCAAAACGGATAAGTTCTCCGGTCTTTCTCTTTACATAATATAACTCCCCGTTGGGATGTACCGCAACAGAAACGATTTTTCTTCCGATAACAAGAGGTTGTGGTTTCTTAAAACCGTTTGCTCTGGTAGTATAAGAAATACCTATGGCATTTTCAGTATCCTGCTGATTTGTAATCAACATAGTGTCACCGCTTAAAGTGAAATCTATGGTACGAATACTTTCCCAGTTACCCTGTCCTTTGGTCAATAATGTTGAGACTTCCTTCTTTTTTAAATCCAGTACTCTGATACTTGTCCCGCCATACCTGTTTCCATCGACCACATAAAGTACGTTTGGGTCTTTCGGGTCAACAGTCATATATCCCGGACCGGAAAAGCCGGCCTCTTTAAATGAACCATCCTGAACCTTTACTTTACCGGTTTCATCCACATAGCCGGCTACGGTTCCGACAATCGTTTTGGAAACATAATTGAATTTCTCTGCCGCAGTAATGGGGTCTTGCCCTTTTATGCTTACTTCAATAGTTCCTTCTGAGGCTTTGAAAGGAACCATACAATATATAATATTTCCATTACTACCTATAACCTTGGCTGGTAAACCGCCGATTTTTACCTTTATATCATCTGTATTACTTCCAAAGTTATTTCCTTGGATATACAATCTTGTGCGAGCTCCTCCTTCCGTAGGTTCAAAACCTGTAATTTGAACCGGTTTTGAAGGATCGTGAATTGTACTAGTTGTAGTAGTTTCATCTTTACAACCAATAATCAATAAAGAAATTAGGAAAAAAATTAATGTATTTCTCATAAAGTTTAAATATTACATGAGTTCGTGATAATTTCAAAATAGAATAAGCCGATTTTTCAGGTTAAAAGGTCTGATTTCGGATAATGCGCTCGAATCTCTGATTCTGACCGAAAACATGCAACAGGATATTGCAGATGCCGTAAAAGATTTTTTCTTACTTAAAATAAATGTTTTCTGTTTCATATAGCTTGAATTTAAGATTAAATATTAAATAATGGAATGAAAGTTTTTTCTCTGTTTTATATATTACTTCAATACTCAACTTTATAGTCTTTTCTGCTTGGTTTACCGCTCCAGATCTTGCAAGAAGTCCATTCTTCAAAACTATTTGTCCAAAAGTAATCATCTGCCGGAAGTCCCAGTGCTAAAAAACCAAGTGTTGCCATATACAAACTACCGGTAGTAGTATAATAATCAGCCAATTCAGGTTGATGACCATTAAATCCCAGTACCAACCAGCCGTTTTTGTCGAAATTCTGATTACCGTCGTACATATTCACAAATACGGCAGTGAGCGCACAACGTACTTGTGCAGGATGTATATAAGAAGGCAGTATTTTCATCAATGCTACTTGTGATAAGCTTTGAAATGCCCCTGTACGATAAGTAGCCGAACGTCCAAAAGCCGGAAAAACTCCGTCAGGCATTATCATACGCTCAGAAAAATCAGAATGGCGTATCATCCTTTTAACAGCTGTATTATATTGCCTTTCCGAGACTATTTTTTTTTCCTTTAATACCTGATAAATGTCTACCAGCATGGGATGAATAACATAATCATTATAATAATCCATAGAGAAACTTGGTCCGTCACTATACCAGCCGTCACCCACATACCATTCTTCTATTTTTTTACAAGCTAAGAATACTTTAGCTTGATCAACTTGTTCACCGACTTTCAACAAAAAAGTTTCTATGATAGCCGCAAATAACAAATGATTATTATACACGGGTTTATTTCTACGGAGTGACTTAAATGCGGTCACATATCTTTGTTTGGTGAGCGTATCCAGTGGCTCCCATAAAGCCTTGGGGGCACGTAGAAAAGCTTGTGCTAAATAAGCTGCATCTACAGTGGGCTGATAATTGCGGGTAAAGTTCAGACAATCGGGAGATTCGGGAGAAACACCATTTTTCAGTCCTTTAAGTACTGAAGTTCTAAAACTTTTCCTTAGTTTACCCTCTTCTGTATTGTCATCAGGTAAAGCCAACCAAGGAGCAATGCCGGCAAGTGTTCTTCCTACAGCCTCTAAGTAGGTAACGTCACGTGGATTACCATAGAAATTTTTTCCGGTCTCTACGGGCATGTTGGCCTCCAATGTTCCCTTGGCTAAATTGTCAATAACCGGTGAGGCTATACGACACAAATACTTTACCCATAACTCGCGGTCTTGCGTACCTGTACGCTTTGAAGCTACCATAGAACTGAAGGAACAAATGCAAAATAGTATAAAAAGAATTTTACGCTTCATAATTATAATATCGGTTTATTGTTTATCATTCGATTGTAACGTAAAAGAGCCTCTAAAAAATAATAGTCCGCATAAATTAATGGCACGTCTACTTCTGAACCGTGAGGAATAGCTCCTGTGCTGTGTTTTAAAATAAAGTTTCCGTTTTTACCTTCTTCTGCACGATATTCAGGACTCGATAATGAGGTGAGTATTTGTAGTGCTGTCTCTGTATAAATTTTCTTCTTGTCATCCTTTACATAAGAGGATAATTCTAACAAAGCAGAAGCGGTAACAGAAGCAGCGGAGGCGTCACGATAGTTTTGTATGTATTTATTAGTCTTAGAGAACTTGCCAGGGATAAACCCCGGTCTATGCGTATCAAAATCCCACCAAGGAATTTTATCAGACGGAAGATTCGGGTGATTGATGTAATAATCCGCCATACGCTGGGCTGTTTTCAAGAAACGCGGATCCTTTGTTTCACGATAACATAATGTAAAGCCATATATTCCCCAACCTTGTCCGCGAGACCACGTAGACTCGTTGGAGTATCCCTGTGATGTTTCGCCTTTAATGAAATTCCCGGTCTCAGGGTCATAGCATGCCAGATGATAACTGCTACCGTCTTTTCTTATCTGATATTTCATGGTCTTTTCCGCATGCGATATCGCTATGTTTCTGAATGAAGGGTCACCGGTTGCTTTTGAAGCCCAGAACAGCAATTCCAAGTTCATCATATTATCTATGATAACGGGATATTTAAAAACGTGTTTGTTTTCCCATGAACGCCATGAGTCCCAGGACTTGATTGTACCTACTTGAGGATTAAAGCGTGTAGCCAAAGAGTATGCGGATTGTATAAGTATATCCTTGTATTTTTCATTCTGCGTAAGGCGATAAGCATTACCGAAGCTACAATACATCATGAAACCTATATCATGATTACCTTTGAATGTTTTAACTGGTTCAAGCTTTTCTGTCCATTTCTTGGCAAAGCTTTCAAAAGTTTTATCACCTGTATATTCGTTTATATACCATAATATTCCAGGAAAGAATCCGGAGGTCCACCAATAGATGCTCCGACATGAAGTATTTCCTTTACCATTTATGGAGTGCGGCATTTTAGCTTCTCCTTGCGGTATATTTTCAAGCATGTGTACCATTTGCCTTTTGGCAAAATCAAAGTTATCACTTACTAATTTGTTTCCGTTATTCTGTGCCAAGGCATTACTTGAACATACTAAAACTGTGATAGCCCCCAATAATAGCAGCTTATTTGTTTTAAATAAGGAAAAATGTCTCTGTACTTTATTCTTCATAATTTGGTAAATATAGATTTAGTTATAATGGCTAAAACGATTCTTTGCGAAGGCAAAAATAGAAATAGCGTTTTCTATAACTGTACCAAAATGTCCGAACAAAGTATCCAAAAAATATGAGTGCCTATTTTAACGTTCTATGAATTAGAACGTTTTAGACTATCCCTGGTCTTGTTTCCTATATTGTAGCGGAGAAATTCCAAAATGATTCTTAAAGCATTTACAAAAATAGCGTCCTGAACTAAAGCCCAAATATGCAGCAATATCATCCATGCGAAGTGTCGGGTTCTTTATCAGTAATGCAGTAGCTTTATTAAGTCTACATTCCAAAATGAAATTGGCAGGGGTTGTACCTGTAATGTCTTTTATCTTTTCAAAAAAAGCACTACGTCCCATACATACCTCTGATGCAAGTTGCTCTATATTAAAATCAGGATTCTCGATATTTTTCTCTACTATCTCTTTTATTTTATCAAGTAGTTTTTTGTCACTTTCATTTTGAACCACTCCTGGAACATTTGTAGACTGGCTGTTATCAGTATTTGTATGATGAAGCAACTCTCTATTACGGAGTATGTTATTAATTTTAATCAGAAGAATTTTAGCATTAAAAGATTTGGTAATATAATCATCTGCCCCCGACATTAATCCCTCCACTTGTTGTTCGGGAGATATTCTTGCGGTTAGCAGAACTACCGGAATGTGACATGTGTGTATATTATTCTTTATTCTTCTACACATTTCATTTCCACTTATACCGGGCATCATTACATCGCTTAATACAATATCCGGTTGTTCCTTTATTGTAATTCTCAAGCCATCGTCCCCATTTGTTGCTTTGTATACCTGATAAAGTGGAGAAAATATCTCCGCAAGCAAATTCAGGAGTTCTACATTATCTTCAACAATAAGTATTCGTCTGACATCGGCTTCATCAGGATCATTTTTATGATAGACTATCTTATTATTCTCTTTTAGTGTTTTCATAAAATCACTGTCCGGTATTGAATTCTGCACAATAGACTTGCTTTCTTTTATATCATGCTGTATGTCTACAAGCGGGTCATTTATAAAATGTTCATTACCGGTTTTCAGCATGACGCTGAATATGCTGCCATAGCCGGGTTTGCTTTCCACTGTAATTTTACCATGATGCAGATTGATAATCTCCTTACATAAAGCTAGTCCTATGCCTGAACTGAATGTGTAGAATTTACCTTTAGATTGATAATAACGTTCAAATATCCTATCAATCTCTCCTGCTTCGATTCCTATGCCATTATCTATTAATCGTATGATAAACATTTCGTTGCTTTTAATCAAAGAAAGTTCAACGCTTCCATTGTCGTTGGTAAACTTTAAGGCATTAGAAATCAGATTCGAGAACACTTTTCTTAATTGTACACTGTCAAACCAGCAAAACGCCGATTCGCAGCTTGTTGTAAACAGGTATTTGATGTTATGTGCTTCTGCCTGTTCTTTAAATGACAAATACACTTCATCTAAGAAAGGAATAAGATTTTTTTCTTGGACAGATAAACGCATTTGTTTTTGATCTAGCTTATGAAAATCAAGTAATTCGCTAATCTGGTTCCGCATATCAGATGCATGTTTGTGTAATTTTAATATTTTATCATAAACAGGTTTGGAAATATCCTTGCTGTTACTCAAGAGTAGTTCAATCTGAGTAGTTATTAAAGTAAGCGGAGTACGAAGTTCATGGCTTACATTTGTAAAAAAGTCAAGTTTGAACCGATTGATTTTCTCTATATTTTCTTTTTCTCTTTTTTCATTATCCAATAAGAGTTTAAATTTGAAAGATGTTATCTTTTCCTTTGCTATAATGAATAGTATTGATAAAACTATTATAAAATAAATCAACCATGCCCACCAAGTGTTCCACCAAGGTAATTTTACAACAATATCGAGACTTATTCCTTCGTCCTGTTCATTACCATAAATATTGTTTTCTCTGATATGCAACGTATAATTGCCAGGAGGAATATTGGTATAGGTGATATGATGTCCATTAGTTTTTATCCATTTTTTATCCAATCCGTCTAATTTATATTCATAAAATGTCGGAAATATAGAATAATAAAAATCGTTGTCCGAGAAAGTAAATTCCAGATTGTTCTGATTGTGTTTCAATACAATTTTATCTGTATATGAAATAATACGCTTCAGAATTTTGTTACTGTCATTGGGTAACATTAATGCGTTATTTACAAATAATTTTGAAAGATACAAGGACTTTTTGTTAGCTGAATTCTTTAAATTATCCACAGAAAATGCAGCCAGCCCCTCCAAACTGCCCGCATATATATCCTTATTTTCGGAAACGTAAAGTCCGTTATCTACACCAAACGATGAAACTGGCAGTTTTTTCCCCGATATAGAATATTTCACTCTCTTTTCTTTTGTATCGAAAAAAGAAAGTCCGTTACTACACATAATTATCATAAATCTTTCATCGAGAGAAATACAATTAAAGCAATAATCATCCAATATTAGGGAATTCTTGGAATTATATATTTGAAAAGTATCTTCTTTAGCATTATATCCTAACATTCCACCACCTTCCGTACCTACATAAATCTCACCGTTACTTGTTTCACATATACATAAGAGTACATTGTGCTTTATGCCAAAATCACTCGATTGGTATCGTTTCATTGAATCTGGCACACCTATTTTCATACAAACTATATTTTTATTATATATCGCCCATATCTGGTCTGATTGATCGATAACAAACGCAAGTACTCCCTTAATACATAATAGCGGGGTAACTTCGTTGGTTTTTTCATTAAACACATAAATACCATCACTTGAAGAAAATACAATTTTATCGCCATACATATATACATGTGTCACAGTGTGATGTAACATTCTATCCTTTGGAGACTTAAAACACTTGGTGAATTTTCCGGAAGGTATGTCATAAGCTATCAATCCCGATAAATAGGTACCAATATATAATTTATCCTTATTCTTATCATAACAGATAGATTTCATATTATCTGCTACAAGACCGGAGTCTTTCGTACTGAGGTGACGGAATATTTCAGTCTTATGATTCATATAATTAAGTCCTCCGCCATCTGTACATATCCACAAATCATCCCGTTTGTCTTTTACAATTCCACTGACAAATGGAAAATTGAGACAATCAGAGCGTTCCTTGTTTGCGGGATAGTATTTAAAAATTCTACTCTCTGGGAAAAAGACACTGACTCCTCCATAATAAGTGCCGACCCATAATCCTCCCTCCTTGTCCAAATAGAGGGCGAATATGGATGAATGTTTCATGTCACCGGAAAAACCTCCTGAGGCATAGGACTCTATATTACCGGTTGAGATAGAGTATTTGTTCAGTCCTTCACGAGTTCCGATCCATAAATTACCGGACTGGTCTTCGGTTACCACCCTTACGTCATTGCTGCAAAGACTATTCGCTGTTCCGGGATTATTGACAATATGGTTTACACAAATATCATTGTCAAACTGATACAGCCCGTTTGAACGAGTTGCCATCCAAATAGAACCATCTTTACTTTCATAAAGCATTTCGATGGAAGGTATGTCCAATATACATTTCCATAATCCATTTTTATATTCTTTGTAACATCCTTTTGACGTGACGATATACCATTCACTACTTCTATTGCAAAATATAGA
>ENA-OUNS01000504-OUNS01000504.1-human-gut-metagenome-genome-assembly--contig:-NODE-504-length-31060-cov-8.507402_pt1 | contig 31060 bp, 21 predicted proteins | sample MGYA00243237_ERZ505104 | MGnify/ENA primary metagenome ERZ505104 (study PRJEB26097, sample SAMN02711295) | human gut metagenome | biome: Gut microbiome | host: Homo sapiens | place: Denmark: Copenhagen...
CCTTGGGGCAGATGAGAAACGCATTGGTGATCTCACGTTTTGCCGAAAACGACTTGCCGCTGCCGGGAGTGCCTAAAATCAGGCCGTTGGGATTTTTCAGCAGCTTCCGGTCTAGGGGCCGGCGGATTATAGTTGATCCGCCGCATGCGCGCGGCGGACGCCCGCGCTTCTAGGGCCAAACAGGCACGAGAACAGGACGGGCGGATAGCGAAAACCGCGTGGCTCATGCGGGCAGCGAGCGCAAGACCTCTGAAATGAAAAAGGGCGGGCGAAACGGGGAAAATCCGCAGGATTTTTGTTTGTTTTTTCACAAAAAGGTTGCCTTGCAAAAGGGGCGGCATGTATAATAAAAAAATACAAGGCCTGTCCGGGGGGATGAACCCCGCTGGTTTACACGCGAACAGAAGGAGAACAGATATGATGAGAAAGAGGATCGCCGCGTGGGCGCTGACCGCCTGCATGGCATTGACCCTGCTTCCCCTGCACGCCGGGGCCGTCCCCATCAGCGGCCCGTCCGCCACGGAGACCGTTCTGCCGACGCAGGTGACGGCGGCAGCGGAGGAGAACACCGTCCATGCGTTACAGGCGGCGGGGCTCCCGGTCTACACCCTGCAAAAAATGGGGAACGACCGGGAAAATCTGGTGCTGCTGCTGTTGGGCGACGGCTACACGCAAGATCAGCAGCAGCAATTTCTTCAGGAGGCGCGGGTACAGCTTGGCCGCCTGATGGCGCTGGAGCCGTACAGCCGCCTTGCCCACCGGATCAATGTGTACGCCGTGCCCGCCGTGTCCAATGAGGCGGGACTGAGCACCGAGAACACCAAGCTGGACACCTATTTCGGCCTTACCACCCTGTTTGAAACGAAGAGCATCGGCTTTAGGAGTGATACGGACGGGGAAGCAAAGGTGAACGCGATCCGTGCCGATCTGGAGCGGCTGTGTCTGGACGAAGGGGCGTTTGTGGACAACATCCATATGTTCGTCAACACAAACGCGGATGTCGGCTCCGCTAGCGGGATCTACTCCTTTTCCACCGGAGGGGCCGAGGACTACGCCATGGCCCATGAGCTTTCCCACAGCGTGGGAAAGCTGGGGGATGAGTACGGCATAGACACGAGGTTCCCCAACGTCTCCACCGGGAGCGACATCAAGTGGAAAAAGATGATGGGCTACCGGAGCATCATCGCATGTGAGAACAACGACGGCAGGGTGCTGATCCCCACGGCGTTCAAGTGCAATATGTACCAGTCGGATCAGCCCTTCTGCGAGGTGTGCCGTCTGGCTCTGGTGCGGCGGATGTTCGCCACGGATAAGATCCAAAACGGCATGGAGCTGTATGTGGCGGACCCGGAGGTCACCACGGCGCACAACAACACTGAGGACAGCGAGCGTTACCGCGTCACGCAGGAAAACCTGCTGAAAAAAGCACCGAATATCCGTGATCTCTCCCTGCGGACGGTGATCCAAAACCTCAGCGACCAGGAGCGGAAGGTGAAGCTGGTGCTGGGCGTGGTCAAGGCGGACGGCGAGCCGCGAGAGCCATTGAAGGAAGAGGTCTTTACCGTCCCGGCGCTGACGAACAAGGACAGCATGGAGGCCGCCTGCATTTATCCCACCCTGACTTTTAATCCCATTCAGGACACGAACTTTGAAGCTGGAGACCGACTGGTGGGAGAGGTCCGGGACGCGGAGAGCGACGAGGTGCTGGCCACCTATCAGGAGCCGGAATACGACACCTATCAGGTGAACTATCTGTTGGAGGACGGACAGTCCATCCCCAACACCTTCACCACAGAGTTACTCCTGCCCAAGGGGTGCGGCGATCCGTTTATCAGCCAGTGGGCCCCCCGGACGGTGGGCGGACACGCCTTTGTTCGGATGGAGCGGGAGGGGCTTGCCCTTCGCCTTTACTACCGTCAGACCGCACAGACCGTCCCGCCCGAAAAACCCAAGTTGGAGGGCGCCGTCACCATCATCGGCACGCCCAAGTACAACCAGCCCCTGACAGCGACCGTCACGAATCTCACGCCTGCTGGTGCCAAGCTGACCTACCAGTGGTATCACGACGATGAAAGGATCCTTGGTGCCATCAAGGAAACGTACACGCCCACGGCCGAGGATATTGGCAAGAGCGTCCATGTTGCGGTTTCCGCCGAGAAGTGCACGGGCGTGTTGAAGTCCGAGGATGTTACCGTGGCCAAGGCGGACGCGTTTAAGATGGCCGACTACGATTGTCAGATGTACTATCACATCACTGAAATTCAGGAAATCACCGCTTATAATTTCGTTCCGGCCGATCAGGTTCAGGATGCGGTCATCAAGGACGGCGTTCGTGATATGGTGGATCCCGATCACATCATTTCGACCGAGGACTTCACCAGCACCACGTTCAAGCTGGCGGACGGCCTGACCCCGGCAGACGCGGGCAAGACCGCAAGCTGGAAAGTGATCATCACCAGCACGACCCACGGGGACACCACCGGCACCATCATGGTCAAGATCACGGCTAAGGATGCTCCCGTTGTTCCCAAGCCTGAGCCGAAACCCGAGCCCTCTCAGCCCGGCGGCTCTACGGGCGGTAATACCGGTGGTTCTTCCAGTGGTGGCGGTAGTTCGTCCGGCAGTTCCAGCGGTTCGTCCTCCGGTGGTGGCGGTGACACAGCGTCCGCCAAGCCGGAGACCGCCACCAAGCCGGACGGTACGAAGGTGGAAACCGCCACTAAGCCGGACGGCACCACCGTCAAGACCGAGACCATGAAGGACGGCAGTTCCGTCACTGAGAACAAGGCCGCTGACGGCTCCACCGGCACGGTGAAAACCGACAAGAACGGTCAGACCGAAGCGGAGACCACCCTCAGCGGCAAGGCCGTTGAGGACGCGAAGAAGAACGGCGAGGCCGTCAAGGCTCCCGTGGAGGTGGAGGCCACCAAGAACAGCAGCACCGCTCCCGTGGTGAAGGTGGAACTGCCCAGAAACTCCGGCGAGACCAAGGTGGAAATTCCCGTTTCCAACGTGAAGCCCGGCACGGTGGCGGTGCTTGTCCACCCCGACGGCACGGAGGAGATTTTGAAGAACTCCGTTCCCACGGAGGACGGCATCCAGCTCACCGTCAACGGCGGCGCAACCGTCAAAATTGTGGATAATTCGAAGGATTTTGCCGATACCCGGGACCATTGGGCCAAGGATGCCATCGACTTTGTCAGCGCCCGCGGCCTTGTGAGCGGCATGAGCGAGACCACCTACGCGCCCGACAACGCCACCACCCGTGCCCAGCTCTGGACGATTTTGGCGCGGCAGAACGACGCGGACCTGAGCGGCGGCGGGAGCTGGTACGGAAAGGCGCAGACCTGGGCCAAGGCCAACGGCATTTCCGACGGCACGGCTCCCGAGGGCACCATCAACCGCGCCCAGATGGTCACCATGCTCTATCGCGCAGCGGGCAGCCCAGAGGTGGAGGGTGCGTCCGCGTTCACCGACATTTCCGCCGACAGCTACTACGCCAAGGCCGCTGCCTGGGCGGCGAAGAACGGTATCACCGCCGGTGTGGGCAATGGAAGGTTCGAGCCCAACGGCACCTGCACCCGCGGCCAGATCGCGACCTTCCTGTATCGTTACATGAAGTAATGTTCCCAAAGCGATCCACAAAAGCAAAATCTCAACGCAAAGGAGACAACACATGAAGCACAAGAAGTACAAGGAAAGCGGCAGAGTGATGGCTCTGCTCCTTTCCGTCGTCCTGATGCTGGGCCTGCTCCCTCTGCCGGTCAGGGCCGCGGGCGCGGAGACGGGCGTTCAGCTGGGTGATTACATCCGGCTGGGCAGCTACGACGGCGAGCCGATTTTGTGGCGCTGCGTCAGCGTGGACGAAAACGGCCCGCTGATGCTCTCAGACAAGGTACTGTGCGACTCTATGCCCTATGACGCGCAGACCAGCGAGAATTCCACCAGCGGCTCTCACCGCCGCAGCGGCTACCGGAGCAAATACGGCTCCAACCACTGGCGCGACAGCGATATGCGCTCGTGGCTCAATTCCGACGCCGAAGCCGGACAGGTGAAATGGCTCTGCGGCAACCCGCCCAAGGACGGCTATATCATGGGCGGCGGCGCGTATGACGGCAAGGCGGGCTTCCTCAACGGCTTTACGAGGGACGAGGCCGCCGCCATCAAGACGGTGACGCAGCGCTCCATCGTTTCCCATCCGGAGTACACCGCGGGCTACATCGACGCGTCGGGAGCCGACCTCCCCTACAACACCGATATCGGCTCGGTGGCGGACGGCTATGAGGGCGCACATTACGAGAACATCACCGACAAGGTGTTCCTGCTAGATGTCAAGCAGCTCTGCACCGTCTATGAAAACCTCGGCAGCTACTACATCGCGCAGAACCGGAACGGCGTCAACTGGAGCTACTGGCTGCGGACGCCGGTGACGGACTGCAACCACGATATGCGCTATGTAAGCCCGCAGGGGAGCATCGGACGCGACGCGCCCTGCAAGGGCTACTACGGTGTCCGTCCGGCGTTCTATCTGGACACGGCGTATTATGCCGTGACCTCCGGCAGCGGCACGGAGACCGACCCCTATGTGGGCGCCGCGCCGAGCAAGCCCTCGGACAGCACCCCCCTTTCTCCCGCCGAGCGGGACACCGGCGACGGAAACTGGGACGTGGACACCGAGACGTATCTTCAGGTGGAGATGAGCGACTACTACACGAAAGACCCCGAATACGCCAACGCCACCATTCCAGTGTATGTGATCCAGAAGCCCCGCAGCGACACGGAGAACATGGTGATCCTGTTCTGCGCCGAGGGCTACACCAAAAGCCAGCAGGCGGATTTCATCCAAGATGTTCAGAAGCTGTGGCAGGCAACGCTGAACACGGAGCCGTACCGCAGCATGGCGGACCGGTTCAATGTCTATGCGCTCTGCACGGCATCGAAAGAGGGCTTTGGCGGCAACACGTTTTTCCGGGCGAATACCGACGGCATTTCCACCAATTTCGGAAACTGGAGAAACCACATTTTCGAGCGCATCATAGGCACGTCTTTCCTTGAAAAGATCCATGACGCGCACATCCCCAACACGACCAAGCCGCAGGACGAAGATTATAGCCAGTATAATTATGTTTATGAGCACATCAACCAGTTTGTTGTGCTGGCGAACAGCGGGGAATATTTCGGCGGCTCCCACGATGATATAAAAAGCGGCATCCACTATATCCTGGCAGCCGCGAAAAATAGCTACTCCAAGTTTATCCTGCGCCATGAGCTTGGACACGGACTGCTTCATTTGGGCGACGAGTATGCGACCAGCACGACCCACGTACCGGAGGAGTCCTACCGCGCCTCGCTGAACATCTCTCACACGGCGGACCCCACGCAGGTAAAGTGGAAGAACATGCTGGGCTTCCGTAATACCTATTCCTGCCCACACAGGGACGATTCGTATGTGTACAATTCCAGCGCTGAGTGCCTCATGCGGGATAGCACGAAAAATGAGTTCTGCGATGTGTGCACCCTTCAGGGCACCAAGCGCATGAGCCAGCTGATCTCCGACCCGCCCGCCCTCTATACGGCGGTACCGGAGGTGAAGTTGTATACCGGCGACTATAAAAACCCCTCCGAGAACTCCGACGCTTACCGGCAGGCGGATTCCTCCGGCTATTGGAAGTATCAGCAGGATCGGAAGAACCGCCTTTTGAGCGGTGGCTATAAAAACCGCTTCTCTCCGGACATGAAGGGGCGGGAGATCGAGCTGCGCACCATCGTTCAAAACCTCTCCGACACCGAGGAGCAGACCGTGACGCTGCGCCTGTGGGTGCAGCACGCTGACGGCAGACGGGCGGTCACGGCAGACGGCGAAAAAATTCTGGCGGAGCAGCGCTTTACCGTTCCCGTCTGGAGCGAAAAGTCCAAGTTCTGGCCCAAGGGCGCGCTGGAATACACCGGCAGTGACTTTGATTCCGGCCTCGTCAACTGCTCTCTCGTCTATCAGATCCCGGCGGACGCCCAGCTGGAAAGCGGCGATACCATCGGCTTTGAGGTGGTGGACGGGAAGGGGAACATCCTCGCCACCGACGGCACCGAAAATCAGTCCTACACCGACGTTACCATTCAATATGAATTGGAGGACGGCACGGCGATGCCCAATACCGCGCCCTCCGTTCTGCCGGTCCCGACAGGCGCAAGCGTGAACTGGCAGCCGCCTCAGACCCTGAACGGCCACACCTTTGTCAAGAAGGAGGTCAGCGGCTCCACGGTCACCTTCGTTTATCAGGAGACCTCGGAGCAGCCGGAGGTAAAGACCTACACGGTGCGCTATGACTGGGGCGAAGCCCCCTCCGACAGGACGCTGCCCACCGACAGCAGGGCTTATCGCAGCGTGGAGCAGGCGATGGACGCGGTGGACACCACCTTCACCGCCGGTTCGACCTCCAACGCGCAAAACGGCGACCTGACCGGCACATGGACGTTCTCCGGCTGGGACGGCGGCACCTTAGAGGGCACGACCGTGGTGTTCCGCGGAACATGGAGCTTTACCCCGGACGGCGGCTCCACAGGCGGCAATTCCGGCGGTTCTTCCTCCGGCGGTGGCGGCGGCTCTAGCAGCACGACGACCACCAAGCCCGAAGCCACCACCAAGCCCGACGGCACCAAGGTCGAAACCACTACCAAGCCCGACGGCAGCTCCGTCACGGAGAGCACCGCCCCCAACGGCTCCACGGGCACGGTCAAGACCGATAAAGACGGCAAAACCGAGGCGGCGGCCAAGCTGAGCGACAAGGCCATCGAGGACGCAAAGAAGAACGGCGAGGCGGTCAAGGCTCCGGTCGAGGTCGAGGCCACCCGCAACAGCAGCACCGCCCCCACCGTGAGCATCGAGCTGCCCAAGGGGGCAGGGGAAACCAAGGTGGAGATCCCCGTTTCCAACGCAAATTCCGGCACGGTGGCGGTGCTCGTCCATCCCGATGGCACCGAGGAGGTCGTCAAGAACTCCCTGCCCACGGAGAACGGCATCCAGCTGACCGTGAACGGCGGCGCGACGGTCAAAATCGTTGATAATTCTAAGAATTTTGCCGACACCCAAAACCATTGGGCGAAGGACGCCATCGACTTTGTCAGCGCCCGCGGCCTCGTGAACGGCATGAACGAGACCACCTACGCGCCCGACAGCTCCACCACCCGCGCCCAGCTTTGGACGATTTTGGCACGGCAGAATGACGCGGATTTGAGCGGCGGTAATACTTGGTATGAAAAGGCACAGAATTGGGCGAAAGCCAAGGGCATCTCCGACGGCACAGACCCCGACGGCGCCATCAACCGTGCCCAGATGGTCACGATGCTGTGGCGCGCCATGGGCCAGCCTGCGGTGGGAAGCGCGGCGAGCTTCACCGACGTCCCCACCGACAGCTACTACGCGCAGGCGGTGGCTTGGGCTGTGGAGCATGGCATCACCTCCGGTGTCGGCAGCGGTCGCTTTGACCCCGACGCTGCCTGCACAAGAGCGCAGATCGCGGCGTTTTTGTATCGCTCCATGAAGTGACGAAAAAAACAGCTCCGGTCCCTTTCGCAGGGAACCGGGGCTGTTTTGCGTGAGCCGCTGCTATTCCAGAAAAAACGGGACATATTTTGTGCCGCTGGAATCAATGATGGCTACCCGACCTCAGAAATCGGCAAATTAGCCGTTTTGACACCTGCGCACGGCACGCTTTGGCAACACGCGGAGCACACCGAGGGTAGTGATACCATCCCTACCTCGCATACGCAGAAAGCCCTAAGCGCAGGACGTGCAAGCTGCAATTTCGATAAAAGCAAAAAAAGATCACGCAACCCAGCGGGGCCGCGACGCGCATGAGCGCATCACTGTTCCGCAGGCTCTCTGCGTGCTTCGGGAGTACACCTGACCAAGACCCAAAAGCGGCAAAGTTTGCCGTTCTGATACCCGGCCAGGGGAGGTTTGGGAACGTGCGGTTCGTGCCGAGAGTGACAGCACCCCCATCCGAAACGCCCCTGCTTCGCCGCGTAAGCCGTTGTGTGCGATTTTTCTCCGAAGGCCGAGTGTGTACCCACTTTCGGGAGTGAGAGCGAACGTGGGCCGTTCGATTTTAGTACAAGATAAAGAGAGGTGCCCCTAATTTGGCCCCTCTCAGCCACAAAGCCCCGCAGTGCGGGGCTTTCCGAGGTTTTGAAACCGCAGTCTAAGGTGCACCTTGAGAGGCGTTTTCGCGGTCTTGGGTGAACGCGAGGGGCGTCAGTCCCCCGTGACGGCGGACTTTTCAAGGTGACCGTTCCGCAGACGATTGAGAAGTTTGCCGCTTTCAACCACCCGAAAAAGTGCTTTTTGTGCAGCGGTAATTTGGGGAGGAAAACGTGTATATTTTGCGCCGCTGTAGTCAATGGAAAGGGCTTCTTGACCGTCCAAAAATCGCACCGCTGTAACAAAAGAAGAACATCCCCGGCAGCTCAAAAATTGCGCCGCCATAGACAAAGATTAGGGGCAGAAGTCACCGCAAGGCAAATGATAACTTTCTGATAACAGTTCCACCTTTGGATAGCTTTCCTCTGTTGGTTACGGTATCGTTCGTTGTCGAAAGGGGCTGATACCATGCCAAAAAGACGAGCAAACGAGGAAGGGAACATCCGCAAACGAAAGGACAGCCGCTGGGAGGGAAGATACACTGTCGGTCACGATCCGGAAACCGGAAAGTCCATCATCATAAATGTCCTCGGAAAAACGCAGGCGGAAGTAAAAGAAAAACTGAAAAAAGCCATCGAGGAGAACGTTGGCATCGACCACGGCAAAGCGAAAACCTGCACCGTGGGAAGTTGGCTTGAGATCTGGATGGAAAACTACGCGAAAATCAAGCTGCGCCCGTCCACGTTCAAGACCAGTCAGGGTTTCCTCAAGAACCACATCAAGCCGCAGATCGGCAGCGTCCCGCTAGCAGAGTTGACTTCTCTGGATTTACAGCGGTTCTACAAGCACCTGTTGGATGGCGGGCGAGTAGACCGCATTGAGGCCAAGAAAAAGCCGAAAGGGTTAGCGCCAAAGACCGTGCGGAACATCCACCAGATGATCGGCTCGGCGTACAATCTCGCCATGGAGCAGAAGTTGGTAACCCGCAACCCGACGCAGGGCTGCGCCTTGCCAGAAGTCGAACACAAGGAGATGAAAACGCTGACTGCCGACCAACTCAGCGCCTTCTTCCAAGAAGCCAAGGACAGCGGCGTGTACGAGCTCTACTACCTTGATCTCGCCACCGGACTGCGGCGGGGCGAACTGCTGGGGCTGAAATGGACGGATGTAGATTTCGACCGCAGAGTGGTCAAGGTGCAGCGGGCTATATCCCGGCAAAACGGCAAGGTGGTCGAGGCCCCGCTGAAAACGAAAAACGCCTACCGCACACTGCCCCTGTCGGCAGACGCGATAAGCGTTCTGATGCATCAAAGGAGAAAAACGGGTAGCAGCGAATGGGTATTCCCATCGCCAAGCGGAGGCCCTATGTCACCGGACAGCGTGTTGCATATGCTCCAGCTGGTGCTGAAACGGGCGGGGCTGCCACGGATACGATTCCACGACCTGCGCCACACCTGCGCAACTATGCTGTGCCGCCGGAATATCTCTCTGCGAGACATTCAGCTTTGACTCGGTCACTCAACCTATCAGACCACGGCGGACCTTTATACGCATCTGGACTACCGCGACAAGATGAATACAGCCAATGCCGCAGCAGATATGGTTTTGAATATTATGCACAAGAACACATGAACATTCACAAAAAGGTCTGTTTACGCTTCCGCGCGAAGCACGTTTTGGTGCTGATTTGTTGGCAAACTGCCCGCAAACGAAAAATTTCTGCCAACACGCATGGGACAAAAATTTTCAGAGAAGTTGCAGAAAACGATAAAAAGGCAAAAAAATCCCTGCACTCTCAAACGAAAGTGCAGGAATCCTTGGTGCCGCCAGCCGGAATCGAACCGGCACGGGTTTAACTCCGGGGGATTTTAAGTCCCCTGACAGTGTCCATTTATTACGCATGACCTTTCCGGTCACTTTCTGATTTACAAATTGCAGGAGATTACACACCTATATCTGCAAAATCAACAAAAATACAGAACTTTTAACCACAGTGTCCGAAAAGGTCCAACTGCAATTCTCGGCAATTTCTTCGGTTCTGTTAGAAATTTGTTAGAAAACAGCCATTCCCCGCGGCGCTTATTTCAGCTTGAATTTCTTCGTCGCTCCCCGGCCGCTGATTACAATCAATCCCTCTTCACTCATTCGACGCGTCAGCATATAGGCACGCGTCTTTTTTATATTCAGCAGTTCCTGCAAATCTTCATCATTCATTTCGCCGTACTCTTTCAGATAGTCCAGAACGATCTTCATCTGCGGCGTAATATTCGTTGCCTGCTCTGCGGATTTTTCTTCGTGCTTCTCCTCGACAGTCGCATTCATATTCGGCAAGATCAGCTTGAATGTATTATGCGTTACCTCAATGCGCGGCTGTGCCGGGCAGTTCTTATACAGTGCATAGATTTTACGAATGCCCGTGCCGTAGGATTCAATCAAGCGCAGGCGATGAAATACCTCTGCGAGATTGCGGTTGCGCGGCTGAGAAATACCACTGCGAATATCCTCCGCAGACAGGCCGGGCAGCAATCCGCCAATTGAAATGAACTCCATGCACGAGTCATTGACGTTGATAATAATACTGCCGCTGAAGCTGTAGTCCCGATGAACCAGCGCATTCAGCAGGGCTTCACGGATTGCATCTTCCGGATAATCCACCTTGTCAATACGTTCCAGGCCTTCAAACGTCGAGGCAGTGCGATTGCAGAGTGAAAGATAGGCATAGCTGTCGTCAAGCTGCTTGAACACCGAGCCGCCAAATTCCTTTGCATCTTTGAACGTGATGTTCTCCGCATCCCCGAATACCGCAATTTTCGTCGTATGCTGACACTGGTCTGACAGCAGCAGCGCCAGATTTGTGTACTGATCGTCGTATACGTTCCGCATACCCAGAGCGATGTATTTATCCTCTGCAAACTCTACTTTATAGCGTTTGAATGCCGCCGCAGCCTCTTCAAAGGTCAGATCCTGCTGTAAGGCTCGCATTTGCTCATATACGTCACCGTCAGAATCCTTTATCATCTGTCGGATTTGCTCAGGAGAGGCTTGGACACTGCTGGCTCCCTGCCGTACATAAACGCCGTTTGGCTTCAAGCCCTTACCCTTCAGATAATACGGCTTGTAGCTGCCCTCACCGATTTCAATGCGAATGACCTGATTATCCTGCAGCACATAGCGAACAAACATGGTTACATCCGGTCGGATTGCGTCCCGAACACCATTTGTCAGACGAGTATAGGTTCCGTCCACATCGTCAATCCCTGTGGCATTGCCCTGATCGTCAACGCCAATGTAAATAATGCCGCCGTCTGTGTTCGCAAAAGCGATGACTTCTTTGTAAATTTCATCCGTTAACTGAGACTTATATTCAATGCGTTCGCTCTCGTATTGCATATGGTACGCCTCCTGTTGTTCTTACTATTTAGTATACACCGTTTTTTCACTTTTACAACCTTATGTAGTGAATTTTCACTTTTATACGTGAATTTTCACCGACATTATTCACCGCAGTATATTCGCCTTAGGTACGGATTTTCGTGAAAATCGCACTTATCTATTCTAACCTTTTTACACTTTCGATCATTTATAATACGATATTTAGGTCTAAACTACTCTATTAAGGCATTTGAGAAGAAAATCTATTAAATTGAAAAATGCAATTTATTTTCGAGAAATATTCACTATTTGGCATTATCTTTTTACATTCCGATAACATAAAGATAATCTTATTACGTTGGAGGTTATCTCTATGGATATGAAAAGACACTTGAAATCTGCACTCAAACAACTTGGCTTTGACAAGCCTCGTAAGGCACAGATTATTCCGATGAATACACTTGATGCTGGACAGGACGCAATCGTCATTGCTGCCACGGGTTCTGGCAAACAGGTTATCTACGAAACGGTTGGTCTGGCTCATTCCGACAAGCTGACTATCGTCATCGAACCATTGCTTGCTCTGATCTACAATCAGGTGCAGACGTTGCAGGAGCATGACGTTTCTGCCGATTATATTGATATGACCCGCTCGAAAGAGGATATCGATAAGATACTGAACAAAGCTCGCAAAGGAAAGCTGAACTTCCTGTATGTGACACCGGAACGACTGCAAAACCGTGATTTCGTTGATGCCATGCAGCATTCTGATATTTTTATGACCGTTGTGGATGAATGCCATTGCATTACCGAATGGGGTTATACCTTCCGAGATGCTTATCTGCGTATCGGTAAATTCGTTGAAAAATTAAAGTTCAAACCCGTTATTTGCGCTTGTTCTGCCACGATTTCGGAACAATCTCTTACTGTTATTCGTGATAGTCTGCATATGAATGAGCCTGCTGTTCTGCGCAGTAATTTACGACGCGACAACCTGATTCTGCTCAAAAAAGACGTTACGTGTTCTAAGCGCACGCTTGAGGAGCGACTCGCATTTCGTATCAAAAAGTTAAATAAAACCATTGATAAATACCGGAAAGATGGTTCTGTGCTGATCTTTGCGCAAACAACGGCGTATGTGGACGCGCTCTATAATGCTCTGAGCGACTGCTATCCGAACGAGGTGACTCGATACCATGCGCGTATCAAGCCTGAACGGCGAAAGCAGGAACTTCTGCACGATTTTCTGCATGGCGAGAAGAAGATTATGGTCGCAACTTCGGCTTTCGGTATGGGAATTGATGTATCTGACATTGAACTTGTCGTGCACTTCAACGCGCCGCTCAGCATGACGGACTACATTCAGCAGATCGGTCGAGCGGGACGAGATGGACGAAAAGCGCACTGCGTTCTGTTCTATGAGCAGAATGGCGATGATGAGGGAATTGTTCACAGTTTCATCCGAAAAGCTGAGAAAAGTTCGAGAAAATCCGTTAATCAGCTAAAAGAACAATGGAAACAGGTGCAGAAGTTCATTTGCAGCAACAACTGTATGACCTGCGACATTCTGGACTATCAAGGTCAACACGAAACGAAAACCTGCAAGAAATGCACCATCTGCGCACAGAAACGGAGGAATAGCAAATGATTACGAACGAGTACGGTATTCACACCTTTTCACTGAAATTACAATGCAAATATTCCGAAATCCAGAATATTATCGAACAAAACGAGTGCATTTGTACCGGCAAAGGGAAATTAGGACTTTCGTCGTATTACCAGATACCGCAGTTCAAGGACATTGGTGTTGAGATACAGCTTGGTCAGTCTGTTACGCATCCGTGCTGGCTGATACTGATTATCAACCCGTCCTCCCTGTTCGCCGGTACCTATGAACCGACCGCATTATTTCAAGCTGACGAAAAGTCTGTTCAGCAGATAAAGCACCGCCTGCGGAATATCCTTGATAAAATCGGCGTTGACCGACGGCTCAAGGAGTTTAAGCTGTCACGGTGTGATTTGACCTACAATCTATATTACGAACATAGGGCTGATGTTCAAGATCGTATTGATATTTTCAAGAAATCCTTTCCTATCCCCCATTACAACACGGTTAAGTTCGGACAATACGCAAATTCCGATGAGCAATTCAAGGGAGCCAATAAGCATTCGTGGACGATTGAGAATATAAGTCTAAAAGCTGTGCTTTCTCAGTTTATGATAAATCGTATGAGCTTGAGAAACGGCATGATATCAAGATTGACGAGCATATTCTTCGACTGGAATTGCGGTTTGGTCGTTCGAAAATCACCAAGTTGACTAAGGCTAAAGACTGGGAAAGTCAGCTGATCGAACTTGGCTCTCAGGTTGAAAATCAGCAGCATAAGTTTCTCCACCGGCTGCATATGATGCACTTTGACCCGGTTTCGCTTCCCGAGCTGCTGGACCGTATCAATGCCTCCAAGTACCACGAAAAGACGAAAAAGAAGCTGCGCCGTATCGCGAAAAAGGCGAACGGCTGCGTTTCGCTCGCAGCCGTCCAGAAAGATTGCAGGATTAAAAAATCTGACCTTATTAAATTGTTGGGGAAGTTTGAGGAGATGGAGACAGGATGTATTTCATTCCAGTCATAAATCTATTTCTCATCAGTGCATGCAGGCAAATTTTCTCTTTTATCATCATTTATAATTTTCGTTCTAACGGCCTGTTGCAGGGTGTTTGAGCCTGCTTAAACAGCATGATTTGACGTTCAATCGCCAACATTAGAATAAGTATACATGAATTAAAGTGAAATGTGCTTTCACCCATGTCAAGGAGGTTTTACCATGTCGAACGATGAAATCCTAACCGTCAAAGAGACGGCTGCCCTGCTCAAGACAACGCGCCAGCAGGTACGCAAGATGATCGCAAATGAAGAACTCCCGGCCGTGAAGGTCGGCCGGGAGTGGAGAGTGCTGAAAGCGGGGATTGTGGAGTTTTTCGAGAAACAGATATGTTACTGACATATAAACATCCTAAGATGAATGCACAGTCTCGCATCAAATGCGATGTGTTATGCGCTCATATGAGCGAGAAAACTCCATATGGCGTATATTCAGCCATACGGAGTTTTCCATATTAGAAGAGAGAGGTGGCTTAATAGGAATAAATTATTTAATATTGATTGCCTGTTCGGTTTCTTTGTCAAACAGATGAATTTTGTTCTTATCGATAGCAAGCGAAATATGGTCGCCGCTTTCCGCCTGCACGCGGGACGGTGCGCGCACGATAAGTTTCTGACCGCCGCATACAGCATGGATATAAATTTCCGCACCCATCATTTCTGCGATTTCAACTTCGGCCTCTACCGTGCTGTCCTCGCTCATTTCCAGGAATGCGCTTTCCGTATGGAAGTCCTCCGGACGGACGCCGAGAACCACCGTCTTTCCGGCGTATTCCGCCATCAGCTTGTCCGGGAACTTGCCCTGCGGCAGAGGGATGAGTTTGCCGGCAAAATTGACGCCGTAGCCTTCTTTTCCCTTTTCGATCGTGCAGTCGATGAAGTTCATCTGCGGAGAACCGATAAAGCCGGCTACAAACATATTGCAGGGCTTGTTGTAGAGGTTTGTCGGCGTATCGGCCTGCTGAATGATACCGCTCTTCATAACAACGATACGGTCGCCCATCGTCATCGCCTCGGTCTGGTCGTGCGTTACGTAGACAAAGGTCGTGCCCAGTCTTTTATGCAGGCGGGCAATCTCCGCTCGCATCGAGGTACGCAGCTTGGCATCCAGGTTGGACAGCGGCTCGTCCAGCAGGAATACATCAGGGTCGCGCACCATAGCGCGTCCCAGTGCGACACGCTGACGCTGGCCGCCGGACAACGCCTTAGGCTTGCGGTTCAGCAGATGCTCCAGATCCAGAATTTTAGCTACTTCATGAACCTTCCGGTCGATTTCGTCCTTCGGCATCTTCTGAAGCGACAGTCCGAACGCCATATTCTTGTAAACCGTCATATGCGGATACAGCGCGTAGCTCTGGAAAACCATCGCAATATTGCGGTCCTTCGGCGCAACGTCATTGACGCGGCGCTCGCCGATATACATATCACCGTCCGTGATCTCCTCAAGACCTGCGATCATACGCAGCGTAGTCGATTTACCGCAGCCGGAAGGGCCGACCAGCACGACAAATTCCTTGTCCGCGATTTCAAGATTAAGTTTCGGCACTACTTCAACGCCGCCGGGATATACCTTTCTAATATTCTGTAAAGAAATCTTTGCCATTCCTTGATTCCTCCTTATTCGTTTGCACTTACTTCAAACAGTCGTGCCGAGATATTCACCGGCAGCTCGACCGCAAGTTCGCCGCTTTCCTTGTGCCATGCGCAGCGGCACGCGGCATTCTGCGGATAGAGGCACTTTACACTTGCGTCTTTTCCGCGCAGATGCGAAATGGGAAGCAGACAGGTATCGTTTCCGCTGTCGCTGCGCCATACCGCAATATAGTTTTTGTTTCCGGCTTTCAGTCCGAGAGATACCCACGAATCCCCGTACGAGGACAGACCCAGTGGCCAGAACGGAACCGCCCGCCGAATATCCTGCCGGATGCTCTTGTAGCATGCAATGCCTTCCTTCACCAGCGCGAACCGAGCCGGGCTGAGATTGACCAGATGGCCACTTTGGTGAATGCGAAGCAGCATTGCGTTGACCATGTTGAAAATCGTTTCTTCTTCATCACCGTCGGTCAGCGGATAGGACCACACCGCAGCCTGCTCCGGGGTGACCGCCGCCGGTGCATTGGCGGCCAGAGTCGCGTACTGCCGGTAATCGGTCTGGTCGCTTGTGGACTGAAGGCTGTGCCGTGCCAGCATCGCATAGTCCGTCCGCATGCCGCCGCTTGAGCAGTTTTCTATGACGAGCTCCGGGTATTTTTCAAAAATATGATCGATCCATGCCAGATACGCCCGGTTATGCTCCAGCAGACCCTGACCCGTGCTGTCGGCCTGCTGATCGGTACCGGTGCCCGGCTCGATGTTGTAATCCATCTTGATATAGCCGACGCCGTATTCATTGACCATGCGGTCGATCACCCGCTCGGCATAGTCCCGAACCTCCGCATTGCGGAAATCGAGCTGATAGCGCCCCTTATCGCACACACGCCTGCCGTGCCGCATGAAGAACCAGCTGTCCGGAAGCTGCTTTGCCAGCGGACAGTTGACGCCCATGACTTCCAGCTCCAGCCATGCGCCTGGGATCATGCCCGCGTCGCGTATGGCATCCATGACCTCTTTGAAGCCGCCCGGAAAGCGCTTTTCCGAGGGGAGCCACTCACCGACGCCGTCCCACCATGCGCCGTCCGCATACCATCCGCAGTCTACGACAAAGTATTCGCATCCTGCTTCCCGCGCCTTCGGAATCATTTCCAGTTCCTTCTGCGTCGTGGGGTCACCGGACAGGCAGTTCATATAGTCATTGAAAATGACCGAGAGTTGCTCATTGTCACGATTCGGGCGGCGTATCCGCCGCCGGTATTCGGTCAGTGCAGCCATAGCGCGATCCATGCCTGCGGTTTCTACACCGATGCAGGCAGGAACCGAAACAAAGGTCTCGCCCGGCATCAGCTGCTTCCACCAGTGGTTATGCAGCTCATCCGGACCGCCAAGCTCCAGATAATACTGCCCTTCGTAGTCACTGATCTCCCAGTGCCACGAACCGTTATGTTCGATCTGCCAGTAAAGCGATACGCCGGCTTCCGTATCCTCGAGATACGCCATCGGAAGATACTCCTTGGTAGACCAGTTGCCCGTATTGCTCACCGAAAAGACCTGCGTCGATTCGGCTTCCGGATCGGAACCGGCCGTGAAGGTCAAGCCCAGATCGGAAAAGCTGTATCTGTTCCAGTGCATTTCCCGTTTCCACGAGTGGTGCGGAACGCTGAGGCGCAGCTTGCGATCCGGTCGAATCAGGCCCTCTTTGCCGAGTCCCATCAGACAGAACGAGGAGAGCGCTTCCAGCCCCTGCGCTTCAGTCCCGCAGTTGGTTACCTCGGTCCAGCTGCGGACGACCGGAATGCCGTCATAAAACTGATAATGCATGGTCAGATGCAGTCCGGTTTCCTCGTGAACGGTCTCCCATTCCAGCTTGCGGCCGGTGTCATTCCGGCTGTCGCGGAAATCCAGATACTTCATTTCATATCCGGGCGAGGTCTCTACGATTTTCGCACCATGCCAGTTGCTGGGGCGATTGCGTCCGGTCACCTGTATCTCAGAGGGGAAATACAGGTCCTTTTCTCCCTGCCGGACGAGTGTGTTCTCGTCCAGCGGAAGGGCGGAGAAATGCATCAGCCGGACCTTATCGCGGCGCACCTCAAAGACCATATGGATACCGTTTTCGTTGATTGCGATACGCTTCATGGCAAACCTCCATCAGCCCTTGACCGAACCGCTCATCAGACCGGCAAGGAAGTATTTCTGAAGGAACAGGAAAATGATCGTGACCGGCAGGACCGAAATGACGGATGCCGCCATCAGGCCGCCCCAGTCTACCAGGTTCGCGCCTTTGAAAAGCATGATAGCCGGCGTCAGCGTGCGCAGCTTATCGGACGAAATCAGAACGTAGCCGAACATGAACTCGTTCCACGCATTGATGAACGCATACAGACCGGTCGAAATCAGACTGGGAATCGAAACCGGAAGAATGACGCGGATCAGCGTCTTTGCTTTGGAGCAGCCGTCGATCTCGGCGGCTTCCTCCAGGTCGATCGGTACCGTGTCAAAAAAGCTGCTCATCATAAAGGTGCAGAGCGGAATGACGAACGTGGTGTATGCCAGCACCAGAGAAATGTGCGTCTCCAGCATATGCATCTGCTGCATGATCATATACAGAGGTACCAGAAGAAGAACGCCCGGAATCATCTGCGACAGCATCATCATGAAGTTCGAAGTCTTCACGATGCGCTTGCGGTAGTAACGGCTCAGCGCATAGCCGGCCAGCACCGCAATGATCATGGAGATGAGCGTTGCGGCGAGGGAAACGACAAAGCTGTTCTTAATATAGGTAAGAAAGCCGTTATCGACCAGCACGCGACGGAAGTTATCGATCGTTGGATTGTCGATCAGCAGCGAAGGAACTGCCGAACGGATCTCATCCTTCGGTTTCAATGCAGAAATCAGCATCCAGAAGAATGGGAAAACACAGATGACCGCCAGAATGCTGATCAGAATGTAGGTAACGGCGGAAACAGCCGCCCTTGTTTTTTTACTGCCCATTTTTTCCGCCCCTTTCTCAGCCTGCCTGGCTGTTGATTTTTTCTCGTTTGCGGTAATAGAATACGAACAGGATCGTCATGACCGTAAACATCATGGTAGACAGCGCGGACGCTGCGCCGACATTGAACTTTTTCATCGAATAGCGATAGATCATGATCGGCAGCGTTTCGGTAGCGTAGTTCGGGCCGCCCTCTGTCATGACCCAGATAAAGTCGAAGTTGATCGCGGTCCAGATGACATGGATGAATACGATGACCAGCGATACCGACTTCAGCTGCGGCAGCGTAATGCGGAAGAAGCGGGTGAACATGCCCGCGCCGTCGATCGCCGCTGCCTCCGACAGGTCGCCGGGAATCGACTGCATCGCAGCCAGGAAAGAAATCGTGTAGTACGGGAAGCTGCGCCAGATATTTACGAAAATGACTGTCGCCATAGCAAATCTGGCGTCGCCGAGGAAGTTTATCGGAGCCTGGACGATATGCAGATGAGTCAGCAGGTAGTTTACAATGCCGAAATCTGTATTGAGCATCCAGTCCCATGTCATGCCTGCAACGATGATCGGAACCAGCCAGGGAATAAAGACGCAGGTTCGGAAAATCGCGCGGCCCTTGAATTTCTGATTCAGCAGAACAGCTGCCAGCATGCCGACGATATACTCACCGGCTACCGAGCACACTGTCCAGATTACGGTGTTTTTCGCATCATTCCAGAAGTGTTCATCATTGAGAATTGTCTTGAAGTTATCCAGACCTGCAAATCCGGAAACATTGGGCTTTATCAGGTTTACCTGAGAAAACGCATCATGGATTACCTTGCCCAGCGGATAGGCAATCATTACCGCCAGAAACAGCAGAGCGGGCGCCAGCATGATCCAGGCTGTCCGGTTGTCTCTTTGGTCGCGTGTTAAGTATTTTTTCTTCTTTTCCGGCATATTTCTCCACCTTTCTCCAGGATTAAGAGTATGCATACCGGAACGGCTTCCGCTCCGGTATGCACCATTTTCTTTTTACGAAGCGCTCAGCTCGCCGGACTCTTTCAGAGAAGTGTTGACTGCATCGGCCAGCCACTCTGCTGCTGCCTGCGGCGTCATGCCCTCCTGAAGAACCTTAGCGATGGAATCGATCATAGCCTGAGAAATGCTGCCCAGCGTTACCGGCGGGAATGCAACGCCGTTATCGGACAGAGCCTGGAAGTCCTCGGTCCACTTGCCCGGAACGGTTACATCGGAACGCGGAGATGCGCTGGAGTAAACGCCCTGCTGCCATTCCTTGCCGCATACGTAGGTCGCAAAGTCGAATGCTGCGTCGTTGTTCTTGCTGGTGTTGAACAGGAACAGCGGCTTCAGCTCCATGTAGGTTGCCGGCGTGCCGCCTTCCGGTACCGGAATCGGCTCTACGGTAACATCGGACATCACTTCCGGATTGGCGTCCTCTTTTTCCTGGAGCCAGTTGCCGGTTACGTAGCTAGCGGAGAAGCCGTTGACGAAGTTGTCGTCGGTCTCTTCATAGCCGAAGCTCTTGGAGTTCGGATCGACAACGCCGCTGTCGATGCAGTCCTTATAGAACTGGAACACGTCTGCCGCTGCGGCCAGCTGGTCTGCATTGTCCTTCCAGGTATTCTTGTACATGCCGTCATCCTGCAGCGAGCAGATCTCAAGGCCCTTCTGCGCCAGATAAACGATCATTTCCTGCGGAGCACGCACGCCCGTGCAGGCCAGCGCATACGGATAGGTGCCGGTCTTATCCTTGAAATCCGTCATGGAAAGCACATCATCCCAGGTAGCCGGTACGGACGCGCCGCCCTTTTCCATGATATTCTCGTGGCACAGATAAGCGCGAACCGTCATTTCGTACGGCACACCGATGATCTCATCGCCGATGGACATACCCTTCATGACCGCGTCGCTCAGTACGGAAGCGTCGTCCCAGTTTGCGTAGCGGTCGGACAGGTCCTCCAGAATGCCCATGCTGTGGAATTCGCCGGTCCACTCGGGCAGGCCCCACGCAACGTCCGGCGTATTGCCACCCGCAGCCGCGGAGAGGATCTTGTCATGCAGCATGTCATAGGAGAACTCGGTATAGTTGACCTTGACGCCGGTCTGCTCCTCATACTGTGCTACCAGCTTCTTTACGTTTTCGCGCTGCGAATCCGACAGGTTGGACGACCAGACCTCAAGCGTCGTGCTGCCGTCTGCGCTGCTGCCGCCGTTAGAAGACGAACCGCCGCATGCCGCCAGCGAAAGTGCCATGCTGGCTGTCAGCACGCCTGCCAGAGCTCTTTTCCACATTTTTCTCATTTTTCATACCTCTTTCTCTGCTTTTGTCCTGTTATCTCTTCCACTCTACTTCTCTGCTGCTTATTCCGCCCTCCTTATGCGTTGCCGTCCAGCAGGCGACGGCGTTTTTATTTTCAGGCCTTCTGACCGTAATAAGCGTTTTTGCCGTGCTTGCGCAGATAATGCTTGTCCAGCAGCTCCTGCTGCATCGGCTGCACGGTATTGTTGGAAACCAGCAGGTCCTGCCATGCCATCAGCGCACATTCCTCCAGCACAACGGCGTTTTCTACCGCCTTTTTCGGCGTCGCGCCCCAGGTGAACGGGCCATGGCTGTGAACGATGACCGCCGGGACCTGATTCGGGTTTTTATCGCGGAAGGTCTCGACAATCACCTTGCCGGTCTCCTTCTCGTACTCGCCCGCGATCTCTGCCGGCGTCATTGCGCGCGTGCAGGGGACCGCACCGTAGAAATAGTCGCCATGCGTCGTGCCGAGCGCCGGAATCGGCATGCCGGCCTGCGCAAAGGTCGTTGCCCAGCGGGAATGCGTATGTACGACGCCGCCGATATCCGGGAAGGAGCGATACAGTTCGATGTGCGTCGGGGTGTCCGAGGACGGGCGAAGCGAACCTTCGACAACCGTTCCGTTCAGATCGACCACGACCATATCATCCGCCGTCATGTCCTCATATTCCACACCCGACGGCTTGATAACGATCATGCCCTTTTCCCGGTCGATACCGGATACATTACCCCAGGTAAATGTGATGAGCTTGTGCTTTGGGAGCAGGAGATTGGCTTCCAGCACCTCTTGCTTGAGATGTTCCAGCATAGCGTCTCTCCCCTCCTTATTTCAGCTTCCATGCCAGATCGGACACGAGCAGCTGCTGCTTGAGTGCCGAAATGGTGGTATCCTTCGTAATATGAACAAATTCAATGCCCATGATCTCTGCCCAGTCTTCCATCTGCTCAGCGGTAACGGCATAGGAGAGCACCGTATGATGTGCACCGCCTGCCATGATCCATGCGTGGATACCGGTTTTCAGATCCGGCATACCCTTCCACATAACGCGAGCTACCGGCAGATTGGGCATTTCGTAAATCGGCTTGATGCATTCAATATCCTGTACAATCATGCGGAGACGGCCGCCCATATCGATCAGCGAAACGACAATGGCGTTGCCCGGATGTCCCTCAAAGACCAGACGTGCCGGTGCGGCCTTGCCGCCGATACCCAGCGGATGCACCTCGATGCGCGGCTTTTCCGCCGCAACAGACGGGCAGACCTCCAGCATATGCGCACCGAGCGAAAGCTCCTTGCCCGGTTCGAGGTCGTAGGTATAATCCTCCATGAAGGCCGTTCCGCCCGGGACGCCCTCGCTCATCTGCTTCATGATGTGCGTCAGCGCGGATACCTTCCAGTCGCCCTCGCCGCCGTAGCCGTAACCCTTTGCCATCAGGTCCTGCGAAGCAATGCCGGGAAGCTGTTCCATGCCCCAGAGATCCTCAAAGGTATTGGTATATGCGCCGCAGCCGTGCTCATCCAGCATTTTCTGAATGGCGATCTCCTCGCGCGCCTGGTAGCGGACGGTTTCCATGTCATCGGTCGCGAACTCGTAATTCTGCTGATATTCCTTCATCAGGCTGTCGATTTCCTTCTCACTTACCTGATTCATCACTGCAACAAGATCGCCGACTGCATAGGTATTCACCTGCCAGCCGAGCTTCATCTGTACTTCGACCTTATCGCCTTCGGTCACCGCGACCTGACGCATATTATCGCCAAAGCGCATGACCTTCAGCTCGCGGCTTACGGCCGCGCCTACTGCGGCACGCATCCAGCCACCGATTTTTTCCTGTACATCTGCATCTTCCCAGTATCCTGCAACGATCTTGCGCGGCAGACGCATGCGCGCTGCGATGAAGCCGTGTTCGCGGTCGCCGTGCGCCGACTGGTTCAGGTTCATGAAATCCATGTCGATGCCTTCGTTCGGAATGTTGCGGTTGAACTGCGTTGCGAAGTGGCAGTACGGCTTCTGGAGCACCGACAGTCCGCCGATCCACATCTTAGAAGGCGAAAACGTGTGCATCCAGACGATCACGCCCGCGCAGCGGCTGTCGGCGTTTGCCGCCCGCATTACCTCCGTGATTTCATCCGGAGTCTTTGCTACCGGCTTCAATACCAGCGAGCAGGGAAGCCTGCCCGACCGGTTCATTCCCTCCGTCATGATCTGCGCGTGTTCCTTTACCTGACGGAGCGTTTCTTCACCGTATAAATGCTGAGAGCCTACAATCAGCCAAAATTCATAATCCTTCAGTGCCATGCGGTATCTTCCTTTCTGTTTTCCCCTGCGTTTTTCATACCGCCTGTATTGCGGTTTCCTCAACAGCCAGAAGTCCCTGATATGCGTGCATATAAGCGGTAAATCCGGCAATGTCCGCGGGAGCCGGATCCTTTTCGATGATCGGCATATCCGTAAAGACGTTCTGTTCCATGTACTGCGCCAGTGTCATTCCCTCTCCGCTCAGCATATATTCCGCCAGCAGCGCGATACCCCACGCGCCTCCCTCGCCGGCGTTTTCCATAACCGATACAGGAACACCTATCGCAGCAGCCATGATTTTCTGCCCTGCCTCCGGTGTCTTGAACAGACCGCCGTGGCCCATCAGTCGATCCAGCTTGACGGATTCTCCTTCGGTCAGCAGCTCCATTCCTATTTTAAGGGTTGCCACAGCAGAATACAACTGTACGCGCATAAAGTTTCCGAGCGTCAGGTGGCTTTCCGGACGGCGTACCAGAAGAGGCCGTCCCTCCTCCATGTCAACGACCGGCTCACCCGACAGATAGTTGCAGCACAGAAGGCCGCCGCCGTCTTTTTCTCCCTCCGCCGCTTTGGAATATAGCAGCGAATAAAGTCTGTCATCACTCAGATCGCTTCCGATGCAGTGTGCGAACTCCTGAAGCATGCCTGCCCATGCGTTGATCTCCGAGGTGCAGTTGTTGCAGTGCACCATGGCAACCGGCTTGCCATCCGGCGTCGTCACCATGTCGATCTCCGGATATACCTGACTGAGCGGGCGCTCCAGCACGACCATTGCGAAAATGGAGGTGCCTGCCGATACATTGCCGGTGCGCTCGGCGACCGAGTTTGTCGCGACCATGCCGGTTCCGGCGTCGCCTTCCGGCGGACAGAACGGCGTACCGGGCTGCAACTCGCCGGTCGGATCCAGCAGCTGTGCACCCTCCGGTGTCAGCCGGCCGGCCTGTACGCCCGCGGGCAGAACCCGTGGAAGAATGTCCAGCAGCTTCCATCTGAAATGATGCCCGGCAACCAGCCGGTCAAAGCGGTCCGCCATATCGGCGTCGTAGGTCATTGCGGCGCTGTCGATCGGGAACATGCCAGACGCCTCGCCGACGCCAAGAACGCGTTCTCCGGTCAGCTGCCAATGTACGTATCCTGCCAGCGTTGTCAGGTAATCTATGGAGGAAACATGCGCTTCCTCGTTCAGAATCGCCTGATACAGGTGCGCGATGCTCCAGCGCTGCGGAATATTAAACGAAAACTGTTTGGTCAGCAGGTCGGCCGCCCGGTCGGTAATGGTGTTTCTCCATGTACGGAATGGAACCAACTGATTGCCGTCGCGGTCAAATGCCAGATAGCCGTGCATCATGCCGCTGAAGCCGATTGCATCCAGAACGGTGATCGGACTGCCGTACCGCATCCGGTACCGGTCCGCCATATCGCGGTAGCACGCCTGCAGGCCGTTCCATACCTGCTCCAGCGGATAGGTCCAGATGCCATTGACCAGCTGATTTTCCCATGTATGACTTCCTGTTGCAAGGACCGCACCATGTCCGTCGGTCAAGACGGCCTTGATTCGTGTAGAACCGAATTCAATGCCCAGCACCTTGCGCTGCGGCGCAGGCTGTACATTGAATTGTTCCGTCATGCTCATTTGTACGCACCTTCTTTTTGCTGCACTCACCTATATGTAAGTATCTTTTGTATTTTTATTGTAACAATTGTACGTACAAAAAGCAAGACGGGAAAATGCACTGAATTTTCCCGTCTTTTTTATTCATATTATCCAAAAAGGTATTATTTCAGGCAGCGTACAGAACCGCGTTCAACAATATTAGGCTTGATTTTAATATGTTCTCTATGCTCCGGATCTTCCAGACAGCGCATCAATACATTTGCGGCAGTTTCTCCGATATCCGCTGCCGGATAGGTCACAGTCGTCAGATTGTACAGCTGCGAGCCGGCGAACGGCGAATTATCGAAGCCGACAACCGACAGATCGTCCGGAACGCGCTTTCCGGCGCACCGCAGCACATCGATCAGCTTTGCGGCGATTTCGTCATTATAACATACCACCGCTGTGCTGTCCGCCAGACGCTTGAGGATCATTTCATCCATAGAGCCCTCGAACAGATAGCGGACATCCTCTGTCGTGTACCACAGAATGCAGTCATCCTTGATATGCCCGTTATTCTTCTGCATTCCCTTTACAACGCCCTCGTAGCGTTTTACGCCCTGAATATCATCGGATTTGAAAATCCCGCCGATCTGCGTATGCCCCTGGTCAATCAGATGCTGCGTGAGCAGCTCGCCCGACTGTACATCATCCATCAGTACGTAGCTGTCGTTTGCGCCGTCATAGCAGCCGTTGATAAACACCATGGGGATGCCTGCATCGCGAAAACTTTGCAGAATACCTTCGTTCGGCGTAGGGAGAGCCGTTTTGGTGCCCTCGATGATCAGTCCGTCCACACCGTCCGCCAGCAGCTTCTGCAACGCCGTCGCTTCGTCCAGCGTTTTATTGTGCGTAAGTCCCAGCGTAAACAGATAGTCATGACGGCTCAGCACCCGCTCGATGCCGTTGATGATGCCGGGAAAAATATAATCGTCCAGATACGTGGTCAGCACACCGACTCTGCGGGTGCGGGATTCGCTGCGGTTCACCCGACCGGCATTCTGCTGACATACGAACGTGCCGCGCCCCGGCGTCCGCTTCAGCAGCCCCTCCTGCTCCAGGCCGCTGATCGCCTGCCGTATCGTCTGCCGGCTGTATCCAAACTGCTCAGCAAGCTCCAGTTCCGTTGGAATCTGCTGATTCGCAGTGTATTCTCTGCTATTTATCTGGTCCCTCAGCCATTGCTGTAACAGCTGATATTTGGGCTGTGCCATATCTCATTCTCCTTGATTTGCCATGATCATTATTACATCTCCTATTATAACGTATGTTTTCATTTTTGTAAACAAAATGTACGTACAATTTTGCATATCTATTTTCTGTCAGGGTCGCCGCTCAGCCGGAGCCGGTTCTGCAGCCGCCACGTTCTGGGCGGCACCTGCATTCTGTTCTTAAACGCTTTATTGAATTGCAGCGCGCCTTCATAGCCAACCTGCTGCGCAATCTGATAAATCGGCAGATTGGTGTTGACCAGCAGCTCTTTGGCCTTATCCATTCGATAATTGATCAAATATTCCTGCAATGTGACATGTAGCGTGCTGCGAAACAGCCTTGCCAGATGGCTTCGGGTGACATTGCAGAAACCGGCGATTTCATCCAGCGAGCGAATATCCGCATAGCGCGATTCGATATAGCGCATCGCCTCCGCAATGTAGACATTGGCGATATTGATATCCGTCGTAACGTTTTTTGACTGTACCGCGGTATTTTCCATCAGTCCGTCAAAGAAAAGATGCAGTTGCCCGATAATGAACGCTTTTGAGGCATCGGGGTGGCCGAGTATCTGACGAAGCGGCTCCCGGACGCGGGAAGATACCGCATGCGCATAGCTTTGGGGGTAAAAAACCGGATTATTCCGCGTCAGGCCGCACGCACGGAGATACGACGGTACGCTCAGGCCGGTGAATACGATCCAGATATAATGCCATGGGTCGTTCTCATCAGCACGGTACATATGCGCGGTATGCGGCTCTATCAGAAAACCTTCTCCCGCCTTGACTTCAATCGTTTCGGAGAGAATATTCTGTCCTTTTTCGCCGGAGGGCTGAAGCATAACCACACCTTTTCCCGATACAACGTAATGAAAAATGTATTCATTACGAATATTCGGGCCAAAGGCATACAGCGGCGAACACTGCTGATCGCCGATTTCCAGCAGCGCTAGATCCTGGCAGGTGTTGAAATTAAAAAGATATACTACCATGTCGGTCCGTCCCTTCCGAGCTGACTTTATCAAACATATCTAATAAAATTTTATAAATTTTATCGCAGAAAAATATTTTTTGCTTTTTTAAGTCATTTGATACTTTTTATAATAGTGCTATAATCCAATTTGTCAAGACAAACCAGTCGGATTTGATCATACAATTTCAGATTTACATGATTTATGAAAGAAGGGTAATTATGGACAAGAACTTGTTTGCTGTCAATCCGCCGATGGGCTGGAACAGCTGGGACTGCTACGGTGCCTCCGTTACGGAAGAGGACCTCATCCGAAACGCGGATTATATGGCAGAGCATCTGAAGCCCTATGGCTGGGAATACGTTGTATGCGATATTCAGTGGTCGGAGCCGACCGCAGATTCTACCGCCTATCACGCCTTTGCTGAGCTCTGCATGGACGAATACGGCCGTCTGATGCCCTCCCCAAATCGTTTTCCCTCCGCCGCAGACGGAAAAGGCTTCAAACCGATTGCTGACTACATTCACAGCAAGGGACTGAAATTCGGCATTCATATCATGCGCGGCATTCCGCGTCAGGCGGTTGCAAAGAACGTACCCATCAAGGGTACCGATGTTCATGCGCGTGATATTGCTCACACGGCTTCTATCTGCGCCTGGAACTCGGATATGTACGGTCTTAATCCCGTTGCCGTCGGCGCACAGGCCTATTACGACTCTCTGTTCGAGCTGTACGCTTCGTGGGGCGTCGATTTCGTCAAGGTAGATGACATCTGCGTGGTTTACCGCCGTATCAATCAGGATTACGACTATTCCGGCAGAGAAGAAATCGAAATGATCGCCGCAGCAATTCAGCATTGCGGCCGCGATATTGTGCTGAGTCTTTCTCCCGGACCGGCCATGGTGGAACAGGCGGACCACCTGCGCAAATACGCCAATATGTGGCGCATTACCAACGATTTCTGGGACCGCTGGGAAGATATTACTGAAATGTTCATGCGCTGCCGCAACTGGAGTCCTTACGTATCGAACGGCTGCTTCCCGGATTGCGATATGCTTCCGGTCGGCCATATCTCCATTCGCGGCTGCGAGCACGGCGTTTTCGAGCGCAACACGCTTCTGACCCGCCCTGAGCAGCGCACCATGCTGACGCTGTGGTCGATTTTCCGTTCGCCGCTTATGCTTGGCTGCGAGCTGACCGATCTGGATGAATGGACGCTCGGCCTGATTACCAACCCGGAAGTGCTGGCACTGCTGAAGGACAGCCGGAACGCCCGCGAAATTCTGAATGTCTGCGACACGATTGCATGGCAGGCTGAAGATGAGCAGGGTAACACCTACCTTGCCGTATTCAATCTCGGCAATCTTCCGGCAAAGCGCGAGATCACGCTGGACAAGCTCGGTCTGTCCGGTGAATACACGGTTCACGACCTCTGGGGCGACCAGCCCGATGCTGTCGTTTCCTCCGGCATTGTATGCTCGATCGATACGCACGGCGCTGTTCTGTTTAAGCTCACGACAAAATCCTAATTCTCCTTTTCTTCAAAAACACCACCCGCAAGGGTGGTGTTTTTTTGTTCTGATCAAAACCGGCTTATTCCAATTCGCTCAGCAGCATATTCAGTTCAGATATGACATCATCCGCCGCACGGTCTGCCAGTCGAAGAACGCACGGATTGCCTGTTTTCATCGCATAGGACAGTCCCGCCTGCCGAAGCAGCTCCACATCATTTTCGTTATCCCCGAAAGCCATCGTTTCTTCTCGATTGATATGAAGATGGCGCTGCAAAACCGCAAGCGCTGTGCCTTTATCGCAGTCCTGCGGCAGCAGGTCCACCCACGCCATACCGGAAACCACAGGCCGCATCGCCCCTCCCGCAGCCTGCGCGATACGCAGACGGTATTCTTCGGTGGCGCCGTCCGGGAAATACGCCGCAATTTTCAGAAACGGCTCCGGCACCGCCGTCAGATCCTCTACAACCGCTACATCATTCCCCACAAAATATCGCATATGGTCCGCGTAAGCCGGGTCCTTTGGCTGAACATAGCACTGCATGACTCCGCTCAGCAGCGGTTCGCAGCCCTCCATCTCCAGCATGCAGCGCAGAATCTTCGTGCCGAGCGCCCGGTCGATCACCTGCTTATACAGCACACTGCCGTCGCTGATGACCAGACTGCCGTTTTCGCAGATATAGTCGATTTTGTCCGCGACAGGGGCAAACAGCCGCCGCAGATTGGTATACTGTCTGCCGCTCGCCGCCGCAAAACGAATTCCGTGCTGTTCCAGCCGTTCAATAACGTCAAACAGCGCCGGGTCTAATCGGGTCTGTCCGCCTTGCAGCAGCGTCCCGTCAATATCACTTGCGATTAAATGAATCATATGACTAAATCCCCTTATATTATAAAAGAGCTCGAGATTGCGAACGCCATAGTAGTTTTAGACTTCCGCGTGACAGCGTACTTCCAACGCTCGTAATCAATTCACAATACAACCTATCTCAAATCAAAACGCCTAGACCATTACAGCTATGTGCATATCCGATTGATCCTCTATCCCATGCAGATACAGCATATCATAATAAGAAACAAAAGTCACTTATCTATATTCAAAATTCAAATTTTGACTGTAGATATTACTCTTGAACAGCAGAGCTTGTACTGTCCGTTTTTCCAATCAGATAAAATATATATTATATTCATGAGGGCCACAGGGTAATTCCCTGTGGCCTATTTTTGTTTGAAAGGAGAAGAAACATGTTCAAAAATCAAAAATTCCTGACGTGCGACGTGATGGCTGAGATTCCCTCATGGCTGATCAACCTCATGTGGCACATGGTTTTGACGATGGAAGTGCCGAGAAAGGATTACCTGCAAGTGTTTATCCTTACCAAAACGCCAACCGGTCAGCACATCGTCCATAAGCAGGAGCAGCCGCCGTACCGCTACGAGCTTGATGTGCCGTGTGATGATGCCGTAAACGCGAAGGTGTTCGTCATCGACGATTTGACGCATTCTACTATGCTGCTTGCCGAAGAGTATTAAGTTTTACCAAACGAAATGGAGGAACAGACAATGAGCGAAACGAGAATTTGTGCAAACTGCGGTGCAGAATACCCAATTGAAGACATGTATCAAGCGGAAGGCGACTGGCTCTGCGAGGATTGTGCCGACCGCCTGACCGTAATCTGTGACCACTGTGCCGAGCGGGTCTACGAGGAAAACGCCGTCGAGGACGATACCCACACACTCTGCGACCACTGCTTTGATGAATACTACGTCCGCTGCGAAGACTGCAACCGCATTATTCATCGTGACCGCGCGTATTGGGATAATGACGACAACGCCTACTGCGCATCCTGCTGGGATGAGCATTGTAACATTATACACGAGTACAATTACACACCGGATCTTGTGTTTCATGGCAAGGGCCTGCGGCATTTCGGCGTGGAGCTCGAAATCGATGACGGCGGCACGGTAAACAGCAACGCGCAGAAGCTGCTTGATATTGCGAACAAGGATGCCGAGAACCTGTACATCAAGACAGACGGTAGTCTGGATGAAGGACTTGAGTTAGTCACTCACCCGATGACGCTCGAATATCAGCTGAACGAAATGCCGTGGGCGGAAGTCCTCCGCAAGGCGCAGAGCATGGGCTATCTCAGCCATGCGGCAGGAACTTGCGGCTTGCACGTTCACATCTCCCGCTTGGCATTCGGCTGTACCTACGAGCAGCAGGAAGCCGCGATTGCCCGCCTGCTTTACTTCGTCGAAAAGTTCTGGGCGGAGCTGCTGCGGTTCAGCCGCCGCACGCAATCCCAGATGAACCGCTGGGCGGCTCGATACGGTATCCGTCTTACGCCGTCCGAGCAG
>ENA-OUNS01000520-OUNS01000520.1-human-gut-metagenome-genome-assembly--contig:-NODE-520-length-30544-cov-8.660566_pt1 | contig 30544 bp, 28 predicted proteins | sample MGYA00243237_ERZ505104 | MGnify/ENA primary metagenome ERZ505104 (study PRJEB26097, sample SAMN02711295) | human gut metagenome | biome: Gut microbiome | host: Homo sapiens | place: Denmark: Copenhagen...
TTGGCATTCGGGTTGGTGCCGTCGGACACGCCCTTAGCCTTTGCCCACTCCATGCCCTTCTCGTACCAGGTCGCGCCGCCGGTGGTATCCTCGCCTGCGTAGCGAGCCAGAACCGTCATCAGCATACCGCGGGTGGTGGACGCATTCGGGGAGAACTGGTTATCGTCAGTGCCGTTCATCAGACCCTTGTCGGTGACGTACTTGACAGCATCAGCATACCAGTCGCCGGTCTTGACGTCAGAGTAAGACTTGTTCTCGGTCTGACTGCCGTTGTCTGCAACGAAGGTCGGGGTAACCGTTACCTTGCCCTCCGGCATAACGAAGGAGAACTTGCCGTTGCCCTTGTCCGTCACTTCGACGGTTTTGCCCTTTGCGTCGGTAATCGTCAGCTTGTCGAGCTTGTATCCGTCCTTTGCCTTTACGGTAACAGTAACCGTGCTGCCCTTGGAAGCCGAGGTCTTGTCGACCGAAACCGAACCGTTATCCGACTTGGAAGCGGAAACCGTGGTGCTCGAGCCGGAGGACGAGCCGCCGCTGCTCGAATGATGCACGGTGAAGTTTGCGGTGATGGTGGTGTTGCCGTTGATGGTGAAGGTCTTCGTAGCGCCGCCCTCAACTGCCTCACCGTTTACCGTCCAGCCGCTGAAGTCATAGCCGCTGTCTGCGGTCGCGGTGAGGGTGACTTCCGTGCCTGCTGCAACCACGCTGCTCTCCAGGCCGGTAACCTTGCCGTTCTTTGCGCTGGTGCTTACGCAGTACTTGTTGTCTACTGCGGACATAGTCGCAGTGTACTGACCGTTTTCTACTGGAATGACGGCAGACAGTGCAGCATTGTCAATGGTGATACCGTAGTTCTCAGAGTAGCTCGCCTTGCCCGGCTCGTAGGTGTAAACAACCAGAGCCAGCTTGTGACCTGCCTTTACGGTGTAGTAGTTCGGCTGGAGATATACGGTGTAGTTACGGTACTTGCCATCCTCAAGTTCGATCTCGTTCGCTGCGGAAGCAGAGCTGAAACCTGCGTCCGGGTTTGCAAGATCGATCCAGCCGCGTGCAATAATCTTGTACTTGGAGGTAGTCGGCTTGAACTTGATTACATCGTAATCCTCAGCACCGCTGCCGACCCAGTTGACCGCGCCGGTCTTGTTCTCGGTAACGCTGGTGGTGTAGCTCTGGAATGCCTCGTCAGATACATCAACCAGCATTGCGCTCATCATCAGCGCATCACGGCTGTTGCTGCCTGCTCTCATGACTGCAATGCCATACTCATCTTCAGCGTCATATTCATCCTCGTCCGCAACCTGATTGTCCGGATTCATGATCTCTTCATGATCCACGCCGCGCGGAGCAGCTTCGACTGCTTCGAAATCAGCTGCTTCGACAGCCTGCTTATCCGGATGCTGAATAGGCGCCGCCGAGATATTTACCTTGACCGTACCCTTGATAACGGTATCGTCCTTGACATCATAGGTGTACATTGCGCTTGCAGAGGTGGACGCAGTCGTGAACGCATCACGCCAGCTGGAAATACCGGTCATGTTGCTGTTGATGGTGGTCGTGCCGGTTGCAGTGTTCTTCAGAGTCAGCTCATTTGCATTTACAGCATCCGAGGTCGGCCAGGTATCCGAGGTGGACCAGCCGCCATCAACGATGTTGCTCTGTACGGTAACGGTTGCCATCTTCTCTGCACCGTTGTTCTGGTTATACAGATAATGGCTGAACCACTTGTTCAGAATACCGTTGTAGGTCTCATCGCCAATCAGCAGAGAGGTCTTGTGAGAGTCATAATCCGGGGTGATATGTGCGCCCTGATGCAGCAGCAGCTTGACATCCTGATTTGCATTCTTAAACGCATCATACATCAGCTGGAACTGCTTGGTACGAACGTTATCGTCGTTCAGACCGTGAACGATAAGAGCCGGGCAGCTAAACTTGCTATACTGAATATTCTTAGCTGCATCTACCCTTTTGCCGTCATTGCCTGCGGTGTAGTCACGGGTTGCCCAGTGCGGACCATAGTTACCGTTCAGCGTCTTCTGATCATTATAAATACGGTTGAGGTACTTCTGGTAAACATCCTTCATGCTGTTCCAGTCGTCTTCATCAATATAACGGCCAGCGCAGTAGAAACCGAGGTTATCCGAATATGCCGGATTACTGCCAGTAGAGATACCCTGCGAGTTGGTGTACTCATACCAGCTTGCGATACCCGCAACCGGAACGATGGTCTTGAGATTTGCTACACCGGTAGACGCAACTGCAAAGTCGGTCGTGCCGCCGTAGGAACGACCGGTCATAGCAACGTTGCCGTTCGACCAGTCAGCCTTAATCTGAATGTTGTTCTCCTTATCGGTATATGCAACACGTCTGCTGTTCTGTGCCAGCCATTCAACGACGCACTTGAATGCGTCAGTCTCTACATCAGCGCCGCAAGTCTCGAGGCCCTCAGAGCCGCGAGTACCCAGACCGCCTACCTCAACAACCGCGTAGCCGCGAACGAGGAAGTAGTCGTACCAGTCGAGGTCTTCATAGTCGTAGAAGTCACCCCAGGAGCCGCTTTCATACGGGCTGACATAGTACCACTCTTCTGCCTTTGCTTTCTCGGCCGCGTCCATCGTGCTCATTTCTCTATTGGAAACGCGCTGATACTTTGCCGAACCGTACAGGCTATTCAAGTCGTAGCCCAGATCACCCTCCTTATAGGTGAACTTGCGGTCATCGCCGTTATCCGTACAGCCGGTGATGTACGGACGTGCGTCCATAATGGTTGCAAAATTGTGATTATTCGGGTTCGTAGCGGCAGCACGGGGAAGCTGCACCAGAGCCTTTACGAGATCGAGCTTGCCATCGCCGTCGGTGTCGTAGTTGGTCTCAACGTAAACCGAGTAGCGGATGATGTCGCTCTTATCGTTGCTGTAGCCGTCCTTGGTCGGAACGCCGCTCGTGTACGGAAAAATCGGCTGTGCCACACCGTCTACGAACAGCGGAGTGCCGTTCTTTACTGCATTGCGCAGGTTAACAGCTGCCGTGCTGGTTGCCATCGTGTGCAGCTCTTCCAGCGAGCAGGCTGCGGAACCGTCGAACTTGTCATCTGCGATGCCTACGCTCTTCGCCATAGCGATGTAGTCGCTGTCGCCGCTCGGGAACTGCGTTTCCTTCATGCCGCAGTCCAGCAGGATGTACTTGACCGCACCCAGTTTGGTCAAGCCGCCGCTCTGTGCCGAAGCTTCGAGCGCCGCATAGGTCGATACCTGCTGTCCGTCATCGCCGCTGTTTGCATCAACAGCGCCCGCCTGACAGGTGAACGACAGGATCATGGAAAGCACCAGCGCGAGGCTGGCCGCTCTCTTCTTCATGTGTACTCCCTCTTTCGTGGTAAATATAGGATTTCTGCACCTGTCTTTATCATTCAAAAATGGATATTTTACCATTCCTTCGAATTTTAATACAAATGCTTTTTAAGCATACTCGTTTACTATGGAAAAGTCAAGGAATTTTGAACAATACGGGCAGGAAATGTCTAAAAATTTCGCCCAGAAAGCCAAAACAAGAGCCGACAGAAAATCCATCAGCTCTTGCAAGAGGATAAATGTAAGCGTATCCGGCAATAACTCAATCAGTCGTTGTAGAAATCCAGACGGTCGGTCAGCGGAACAGCCTCAATCAGGCCGGACTTCTGGCTCTTCAGGCAGGAGTCCGTAGTAACAGCTGCACAGTAGCCGTCCCAAGCAGAAGCAGCAGCCTTGCAGTGAATTCCCTGCTCACGGCATCAATTCGTCAATTTTCTTCAGCAGAATGTCGCGTGCGTCCTTTATCAATCGCTGCTGGATAATCGTTTCCATCAACACACTGTACAATTCGTCAGAATTCATCTCACGAGTCAACCAGTGTTCGCCGTTCTTGCTCTGCGCGTTCCATTTCTCCATCCACGCATCGATATTCTTTCTTCCGTTGTTTTCTGTTGCTTTCAGGCAGATCTCTTTCATATGCGTTACATCTGGACATCCAGAGTCCCACTCTTTTAAGTATTCTGCTATCGTTTCGTCTGAAATACGAATTTGTCTCGATTCACCACTAATATACCGTGCAAAATCTGCATTATTCATCATTGCCCAGAAACCATCAATATGTACGGGGGAAGCCGCCTCGCAGCAATATAATTCGCTCGGATCGAATTGCAGGCATTTCTGAGCATTTTCGTAATACCTCCACGCGAGGCTCACCGGATCATCCATTAACCTGTACTTTTCAAGCGTCGTTTTCCAGAGCTCCGCCTCTTCCTCAGACTGAATTCTGTAGCCATGCAATTTAAGAAAATACAGAAGGTTTTCTCGCACTGTTTCTTCGTTATCATGAAGGAGCTCACAAACGTCGAGCAGCAGCCGCAGCCGCGCTTTCCGTTGTTTTTCCTCGCTCGGTTCCTTTTGATATACATTTGCAGGAAATGATACTTCATCTAGGTTCAAATCTCGTTTCCCATCTTTACGAGCGGCAATACAGTCCCTCTTTTGAATGCAGATCAGCAAGAACACGAACGCGGTATGCTTAGCAGCATGTCGAGCAAGCTGCAGCGCCTCTTTTATATTCTCCATATCCGGAACATTTTTACCTCGTGTTGCCTTAAGATAAGCTGTCACACTCCTTTTTAGATGCTCGGCATCACAAATGTTACTGCAATCATTCCATTCGCCTATCATCTCGAACGTATTTTCATTGCGTTCGTTCCATTCCTTGCAGAATTCCCGATATTCGTTCAGGCATTTCTGACGTTCCAGATACTGTTTCAGCGCCTCTGCGTCGCGCTTCATATATTGACCCTCGAATTTTTTGTGATCCTTCTCTAAGCGCCGGTGCTCCCGATAAGCGCTCATAAACGCCGAAAAGTAGCGCACATAGAAATCCACGGCCCGGTTTTCCGTCAACACAGCATCCGGAATCCACTGCTTAATCTGCGCTGTAAGCGCCTGCGCCTCCTGTCCGTCGGGCGCGTTCTCGTTGGCATCACGCAGCTCTCGCGCATAATACTGCATACCGTTCCGTGTCGCGCGAGCATATTCCGCCAGTGCACTCAGCGTGCCTTCATACATCGGACGAACCATCTGCTCCAGTTTATCGATTTGTTCCTGTTTCTTTGCGCTGCAATATTTGTCCCAGGCTCGCTCGACACAAACAGCATATGCCTGCTGCGTACCTTCTCCATACTGCCTCAACAGCTTATCCAAATGAGAACGGTTGACCCGGTCATCTTCGTAACCGCTGCTGAACAGCGAGCTGCGATCCGCAAGCAGTGCATCCACGGTTTTCATATCCGTAATGTTTTCCTCATAGCTGTTGATGAAAGCCGCCTTGTGCCCCAGTACCCGATATACCTCGTTGGGTCGGCTGTGCGGCAAGCCGCACTCTGCGGCAAACGCAGTGCGCGCGTCATTGATGGCGTCCGCCTGCTCCACACTCGCGCAGCTCATATCGTCCGCCAGAATTTGCCTTTTCTCCAGCGTGTACTGTCTTTGGCTGCCCCTTGGCCTGATCTCTACGAAATGATTGTCTTTTTGCATTCTCATATTCCCCTCTCATCGGCCATTTTCGATGAATTGCGTGCTCCGTCGTATGCTTCATCGAATATTTCCGAACTTTTTCGTCTTATAAATCTACATTTTCCTCGTAAACACCGAAATTTACATTAAAACGACGTCTCAATCCCGTTTTTTTATTTTCACCCTATAATAGAGTTATCAACCAAATTCTTCGGGCAGCAATGCTGGAAACAGCGGAATTTCCGGGAAGTTTTCCCGGAAAAACGCGAAAGGAGTAAAGACCCTATGCAACATGTTAAGCATTTCAACCGATGGTCGGGCCCACCGCACGACGTCAAGAAGACCGCGCGCCGCCGCACTGTCGACAGCGTCAACCTGTTTATTGTCCCCGCCCTGCGTCCGAAGCAGGAGCCGGACAAGGCCGCCGTCCAGGCGCCGCCCGATGTGATCGCTGCTGACACCGCAATGGAGGAGCTGACCGAGCGCCCAGCGCTTCCGGCATCCGCTGAGGACGAAGCAGCAGGCTGGGACTGGGACGAAACCAATATTGACGAATTCGAGGAGGAGTAACAAATGGAAGTTTTTAACATCGACTACACACTGTATGTTCGAGACGGAGAGCATGAGCCCAAGCAGGCGACGAATTTCACCCCCCGTAATCGAAACCGCTTATTTTAATCTGGAGGGTCCGCAGGACATCTCGGCACACCTGGGCATCCAGCTGATTTTAGAGGACGGTTCCATGCGCAGACTTACCCTGCCCATGACCTCAAATCTGGCACGCAGCATTGTCGCTGAAGAGCCGCGCGCTGTGCTCCTCAAGACCGGCTATGCACCTCTCGTCCAGAAGTACATCGTCGACCAGCTTTCCAAAACTGGGCGCCCCGGTGAGTGCCAGCGCGGCGTTTACCTGCCGGGCAACGGCACCTACCGTCTGGCGGATGGTCAGCATGTCACCGTGTGGAACGGACGTGTCGCAGGTTCGACCAAGCTCGAAGTTCCATATATGATCAAACCGAACGACACCTATCGCATTACGAACAGTATCGACAGACCGGTGCCGACTCTGGTCAGGACGTTGCTTGAGAACGATGCAGCTTTGATTTTACCTGTGACCTATGCCTTCCTTGTCTCGCGCCGCGATGTCCTGACTGCCGAGCAGCATCCGCTGCAGGGCGGTCTCTACATAGCCGGTGTTCAGTCGAGCGGCAAAACGACGCTTGCCCGTCGTGTCTTCGGATACACGGAACGTATCGGAACCCCGGGGAAACCGGCACTTATGCTGGAGGCGGTGAGTACCGAGGCATCCGTGCGCGACACGCTCTCGGAGAACCCGGGCTGCGTGGTCATCATCGACGACCTCGCCAAGTCCTCCACGCGCAGCATCGAAGCACATCGCAGGAAGCTCGGCGGAGCCATGCTCCGTCTGGCTGCCAACGAAGGCGACTCTACCAAGAAGAACAGTTCCGGTAAGACCGATCATCGCGACTGCGCTGCCGGAATTGCTCTGACGGCTGAGTTCGTGCTGGACGGCGTTTCGGAGCTCACGCGAAGCATTTTCGTGTATCTTGACAAAAAGTTACATCTGACCGAGGACGTCCGTCCTGCCCTGATTGGAGCGGTCCTCGAGGAGTTCGCCGACTGGTTCGCGGACAACTACGGCCGCGCCATTGAACTGCTTCACGAAATCACCAATTCTCCGGATATTTTGAAAAATATCCGTGTCAACGGTGCAGATGAGTTTGCTGAGCTGCTCATGCGTGAGCGTCGCATTCAAGACAACCTCGCTTTGCTACAGTGGGCATTCGTGTGCATGGTCGAGATGATCCAAGAGCGCATAGATCTGCCGGACGACATCGAGCATGCTCTCCACAGGAAATTCTGGGAGGCCGTTCACTGCTCTGTTCGCAAACAGGTAGAGGAATTTGCCAATATCCAGTCGCAGCTCAAGGAGGGCAATATCGCCCATCTGCTGTGCGAGGCAATCGACTGCGACGAGTTTAAGCTATGCCGCAAAAAGTCGAACCTCTTCAAGCGAAACGGCATCGTCTGGAAGGAGAAGAAGGGCGTCATCAAACAGGTCGGCATCAAGCAGACCGCGCTTGTCCAGTTTATCCGCAATCAGAACGGCTATCAGAACTACTCCAGCCGAAAGATTACCGACTATCTAAAGGATATCGGCTGTCTGACCATAAATGAGGATAAGAGCAATACCGTTCACCTCGGTAAGATCAAGGACGGCAAACGTTCCCTGCCTCGTGTTCTGCTGATTGATGTAGAGACGCTGCGTGACAACGCCGAGAAATATGAACTTTTCGCAGAACAGGCGCGCGAGTAATCCCGTTCTCAGTATAGCACCTGCGGCATCTCGTCGCAACACCGGCGCGGTTCCGCAGGTGTCTGATACAGCGAAATCCGATTATCCTCCACCAATCGTATATATAGTATAACAATGGAAAGAATATACAATGTCTCCGTTATCCACCCAAACCAAAGGAGGTTACCCTCATGCTCAAGTCCACACCCACCTGCCCGCTCCCCGACATCCGCGAGGCGCGCATTGACCCGACCCTGCCGGTGAACGAGCGGCTGCGCCTGTTCGCCGCCGCCATCGGCGACCCGCACCGCTTCCGCGTCGGCGACACCGAGGTCGAGGTACTGTTTGACGACAGCGCGCCCAGCCTGCAAGCCTGCCTGAGCGGCATGTGCAGGCAGCTGCAATAGTGTCAAAAACCGGATAATATATCTTGAAACTTGCGGTACGCTGCGCGCTGTGGTACAATAAATGTGCAAACACAGTCATCAGCGTGCCGCCTGTTTTTTGGAAGGAGGCACCCCAATGGCTCGAAAAAGTAAATATGGACAACCGTCCGCAAAATTATCCACAACCCTGTGGGCACCCGCACTCTATATTCGTCTCTCACGTGAGGACGGCGACCGCGAAGAAAGCAACAGCATCGCCAGCCAGCGCGAGCTGCTGACCGAGTTCGTAGACACGCAGACCGACATGACCTCACCCCGGCTGTATACCGATGACGGCTACACAGGCACGGATTTCGACCGGCCGGACTTTCAGCGCATGCTCAATGACCTGCGCGCAGGCATCATCAACTGCGTGATCGTCAAGGACCTGTCGCGTTTCGGCCGTAACTATGTCGGCGTCGGCGAGTATCTGGAACACGAATTTCCGCTGCTGAACGTGCGTTTCATCTCGGTCAGCGACAACGTGGACAGCTACCTCGACCCGCGCTCGGTGAACAATCTCGTCGTGCCGTTCAAGAACATTCTAAATGACGAATACGCCCGCGACATCTCCAACAAGGTTCGCGCATCGCTTGATTTGAAGCGCCGACAAGGCAAATTCATCGGCTCGTTCGCGTCCTACGGCTACCGCAAAGACCCGAATGACCACAGCCGTCTGCTAATTGACGAAACAGCCGCTGCGATTGTACGCGACATTTTCGACTGGTTTATCAGCGGCACGAGTGTGCTCGGCATTGCAAAAAAACTGAACGCCATGGGTATCCCGAATCCATCCGCCTACAAACGGCAGCAGGGCATGAACTACTGTCACCCCGCATCGGATAAACTGGACGGTCTGTGGCCGGACAGCTCGGTTCGCCGCATTCTGCGCAATCCGCTGTACACCGGCACGATGGTACAGGGCAAAAATCGCACGAAAAGCTACAAGCTGCACATCAGCGAGGCCGTGCCCGAGGATGAATGGATCACTGTTGAGCAGACGCATGAGGCCATCATCCCGGGCGAGCTGTTCGACAAAGCGCAGGCGCTTTTCGAGCGCGATACGCGCACCGCGCCAACGCGCAAGCAGGTCTACCTGTTCTCCGGTTTTCTCCGCTGCGCGGACTGCGGCAAGGCGATGAACCGCAAGCAGATTTCCCAGCCCTATGGCAGCTACCATTACTACATCTGCTCGACGTTCAAGAAGCAGCACAGCGGCGCCTGCACCAAGCACACCATCCGCAGCGACCGTCTGGAACAGGCCGTGCTCGAGACGCTCCGCAGCCAGATTGCTCTGGCGGTCGAGATGGATGAACTGATTGCCGAGATCAACCGCAGCGGCACGCGCAGCCGTTCCGCAGACCATCTGCAAGCCGAGCGGGCACAGCTTACAGCCGAGCGTGAGCGCATCGAGCAGATGAAGCTGTCCCTGTATCCGGACTGGAAAGCCGGAGACATCTCCCGCGAGGAATACCATCGGCTGAAAGAGCAGTTTGAGCAGCAGCAGGGCAAGCTCGATACACGCATCGCAGCCCTGCAATCGCGCATTGACGAGGCGCAGAACGGCGTAGATGAAACCAACTCGTTCCTGTCGCAGTTCGTCAAATACCGCAATCTGCAAACGCTGACACGCGAGGCTGTTGTCGAACTGATCGACATGATTTACGTCCACGAGGGCGGCAAAATCACGATAAAATTCAAATTTTCCGACGCCTATGCGGCAGTGCAGGATTATATCCGCAAGCATGGAAAGACCGCATAGTCCTAAAACACCATCTTCCCCCGCTGCCTGCGACACGCTTTCCTGCCTGCTGCGCGAGCTCGGCGCACAGCCGACCGACTTTGACTGCATCGTGACCGGCGACCTCGGCAGGGTCGGCGCAGATCTGCTGCTGACGCTGCTGCGCGAAGACGGCATTGACCTTTCCCCGGTCTATTCAGACTGCGGCATCCTGCTGTTCGGTGATACACAGGACGCTCACGCAGGCGGGTCAGGCTGCGGCTGCTCGGCGGCTGTACTGTGCGGACCGCTTCTGCGCGATATGCACGAGGGGAAGATACGCCGCATGATATTCGCCGGGACCGGCGCAATGATGAGCCCGACCTCGGTGCAGCAGTCACAGCCGATCGCCGGAATCTGTCACGCAGTCGTGCTGGAAAGGAGCGGCGCATGAATTACTGGAACGCATTCTGGGTCGGCGGCGCGATCTGTGCGATCTGTCAGATCTTCATCGACCGCACCAAACTGACGCCCGCCCGTATTCTGGTGTCGCTCGTCGTGCTCGGCGTATTTCTGCAGGCCGTCGGCGTCTATCAGCCGCTTGTCGACTATGCCGGAGCCGGCGCGACCGTCCCCCTGCTCGGGTTCGGCTACTCGCTCGCCAAGGGCGTGGCCAAGGCGGTCGCGGAGAGCGGCCTCATCGGCGTGTTTACCGGCGGCGTGACCGGCGCGGCCGGCGGCATCGCCGCCGCCATCACCTTCGGCTGTCTGTTCGCGCTGATCGCGAAACCGAAATCTAAAAGCTGAAAGTCCGGAGAACAGGTTCATTTTCCCTGTTCTCCGGACTTTCTATTGCTTTATTTCAACAAAAAAGACACCCTGTCGGGTGTCTTTTTGTTGGTGATCAATTAGCCGATCATCTTAGCGGTGCTTACCTTGATGCCGGGGCCCATGGTAGAAGCTACGACGCAGGAGCGTACGTACTGGCCCTTTGCAGCAGCCGGCTTAGCCTTGATGATAGCGCCCATCAGTGCGTTGAAGTTGTCAGTCAGCTTCTCAGCGCCGAAGGATGCCTTGCCGATCGGGCAGTGGATGATGTTGGTCTTGTCGAGACGGTACTCGATCTTACCAGCCTTGGACTCCTTGACAGCCTTGGTAACGTCCATGGAGACGGTACCAGCCTTCGGGTTCGGCATGAGGCCCTTAGGACCAAGCACGCGGCCCAGACGGCCGACAACGCCCATCATGTCCGGAGTAGCGATAACTACGTCGAACTCGAAGAAGTTCTCCTTCTGGATGCGCTCCATCAGGTCCTCTGCGCCTACGATGTCTGCGCCAGCAGCCAGAGCCTCATCAGCCTTCGGGCCCTTCGCGAAAACAGCTACGCGAACGTTCTTGCCAGTGCCGTGCGGCAGAACGATAGCGCCGCGAACCTGCTGGTCTGCGTGACGGGAGTCAACGCCAAGCTTTACGTGCAGCTCGATGGTCTCATCGAACTTAGCCTTGGCGGTGGAAACAACGGCGGAAAGCGCGTCAGCCGGCTCGTACTGCTTGCTGCGGTCGATCGTCTTTGCGCTGTCTACATACTTTTTACCTTTATGCACAATAAATCCTCCTTAAGTGGTTAAGCGGGAACTAAATAACCCTCCCACTGTATGCGGCAGGTAGCCGCAAATGCGTTCAACTAACAAGTAAGGTCTCTCCGGAAAAACGCCGCCGGGGCGCGTCATGCGTCTCGTGCAGAGGCTTCTCCGTTTGCTCGAGAGTCCTTTTCAAAATCGAAGATTACTCCTCGACGGTGATACCCATCGAACGAGCGGTGCCTGCGATCATGCTCATAGCAGCCTCGAGGGATGCAGCATTCAGGTCGGGCATCTTGGTCTCCGCGATCTTCTGGCAGTCAGCCTTGGACAGCTGAGCGACCTTGGTCTTGTTCGGTACAGCAGAACCGGACTCAATGCCGCATGCCTTCTTGATCAGAACCGGAGCCGGGGGAGTCTTGGTAACGAAGCTGAACGAACGGTCAGCGTAAACGGTGATGATGACCGGGATGATCATGCCTGCTTCGTTCTTGGTGCGCTCGTTGAATTCCTTGGTGAACGCCATGATGTTGACGCCGTGCTGGCCGAGAGCCGGACCTACCGGGGGAGCCGGGGTTGCCTTGCCTGCGGGAATCTGGAGCTTGATATAACCTACTACTTTCTGTGCCATGTTGAAAGGTTCCTCCTTCAAAAAATGTGGTGGCTGGCGAGTGTGCGTTTACACTCTCCCACTCTGGCAGAGAGTCTTTCTCTCTGCGTAAAGCACCTTGCGCGGTGCTGTTTCAGGCTGCGCGGGGCAGCCGGTAATCACTCGTCGAGTGTTTCGACCTGATCGAGCTCGAGCTCGACCGGGGTCTCGCGGCCGAACATGGAGACGGTAACGTCGACCTTGTTCTTATCCGGCTCGACCGACGATACTACGCCGATAAAGCCTGCCAGGGGGCCGTCGATAACGCGAACACTGTCGCCGGCGGCATAATTTACTTCGATCTCGCGCTTCTCAACGCCCATCGCGATGATCTCTTCCTCGGTCAGCGGGATCGGCTTGGAGCCGCCCGACTTGTCCTGACCCAGAAAACCGGTACAGCCGCGCGTGTTGCGCACCAGATACCAGGTCTCGTCGGTCATGACCATCTTGACGAGAACGTAGCCCGGGTAGAGCTTGCGCTCAACCTCGCGGCTCTTGCCGTCCTTTACCTCGACGACCTTCTCGGTCGGGATGTTGACGGCGGTGATGAGATCGTGCAGACGGCGGTTTTCGACCGCCTTTTCAATCGAAGAGGCTACCTTGTTTTCGTAGCCGGAGTATGTGTGTACTACATACCATTTTGCAGCGTCTGCCATATTGCCTCCTTATTTAGGCGGCAGTGGTATGCGTAAGCAGCGTCTGGATGCCAAGACCGAATACGATATCAAGTACCCAGATGAAAATGCCGATGATGACAACGCTTGCCAGAACGACGAGCGTGTTATTGATCGTCTGCTCACGAGTGGGCCATACGATCTTGCGGCATTCGCTTTTCAGCTCGCGGAACCACTTGCCGATGCGTGCAAAGAGACCGGGTTTTTTCGCCTTGGTTTCTTCAGCCATGCAGCTACTTCCTTTCTCTTACTTCGTCTCGCGGTGCAGCGTGTGCTTACGGCAGAAACGGCAGTACTTCTTCATTTCCAGACGGTCCGGATCGTTCTTCTTGTTCTTCATTGTGTCATAGTTTCTCTGCTTGCACTCGGTGCAGGCCAGCGTGATCTTAACGCGCATTGATAACGGCACCTCCTTTAATATTTCGTCCCATCCTGCACCCCTTTGGCACAGGCGAGGGACACATTGCCTCCCTCTGACAGCATTCTCAGCTCTTTTTCAGACACATGAAAAATGAGCGCAAAAAAAGAACCTGCATAGGTGTATTTAGTATAGCATGGACACCTCGTGCGGTCAAGTTTTTTTTCGTAAAAAGTGCTGATTTTTTTATTTTTCCATGATATAATCTTTTATATCATCACAGGCAGCGCAAAGCTGCCCAAGAAACAGGAGCAGGGATATGCGTATTTTGGGCATTGATTACGGAGACGCGCGCACAGGGCTTTCGATTTCCGATCCGTCGGAATTTCTGGCCGGCTCGCCGAGCGTCATTCATGAATGGAATTATGATAAGCTCGTGGAAAAGCTCGTGGCTTTTATCGAGCAGAATAAGATCGGCGAGATCGTTCTCGGTCATCCGCTGAACATGGACGGCACGGTCGGCCCGCGGGCGGAAAAGTGTCAGGCGCTCGCGAAGGCACTCGAGGAGCGCACGGGGCTGACGGTGCATCTCTGGGACGAGCGCCGCACGACGGTCGCGGCGCATGAGATCCTGCATCGCGCGGGGAAAAAGGAGAAAAAGCACCGGGAGAATGTGGACGCGGTGGCCGCGACGCTGATCCTTCAGGGGTATCTCGACAAAAAACGCAGAGGATAAGCTCTTGAGCCTTTTCAAGGCTCGGGGAGATTGCCGCCGTTCGGCGGCGGAAAGGCCGGTGCCCACCGGCTGGGGCAAAAGGGGACAGGACACCAAGCATGGTTTCGGCCGTAGCCCACTATCCTCTTTTCCGCGCCGTGCGCGGATTAAATGAGTACTAGTCCCCTCTTGACTCCCCTTACCTTCCTTCGCGCTGCGACTCCCTTCGGTCGCGCAGCGAAATGCGAGGGGCCCACAGGGGCGTTTGGTGCTCCAAGGGTACATCCTTGATGGAAGCGGAGCTTTTCGCAGCAGAACGCGGCCGCCCTGCACCATCTGGCCGCGCACTGTTATGCGCGGCAAACCACGCAAAGTAAATTCCGGGCATCTCAGCTGCATATAAGCTGAAAGACGCCCGGAACCGAGCCCCCGTAATCTCCGTTTAGACGCGCGACCGAAGGGAGTCGCGTCCTAAGGAAGATGAGGGGGAGTCAAGAGGGGGATAAGAAACCATTTGGTGTCTTATCCCCCTTTTGTTCCCGCCGGTGAACACCGGCACCCCCGGCCGCCAAAGGCGGCCAAATGTGCACGCTCACTTCGAGCGTAAAGCAGCCTCCAGCGGCGCACCGCTGTATCGGCGGAAGGTCTGCCGTCAGCAGACGGTAAAATTTCTTCTAACGTTCTTTCTTATAGAACGTAAACCTGCGTCGTCTCGTAGACCTCGTAAACCTTCTTGAGCGATGCCATCTCGGTGCCCGCAAGGCGTGCGCATGCGCGTGCGGTCGCAACCGCATACCGCGCCATCTCGTCAAACTTCAGACCCGACTGCATGGAATTCGCGATCGCGCCGACCATTGCGTCGCCGGTGCCTACCGCGCCTTCATCATAGACCTTCGGGTTGGTGTTGACATAAAGCGCCTCGGACTCGTCCTTGGAGACGAGGACCGCGCCCTCCTGGCTCATGGAAACGCAGACCGCGCGCGCGCCCATGTCGAGCATCTTGCGCGCCGAATGTACCACGACCTCCGGATCTGCGGACGGCTTGTCGCCTACCGCCTCAGCCAGCTCGAAAATGTTCGGCTTGACGAAATCCGGCTCGCACTGGAGCGCCTCGAGCAGCAGATCGCCCTGCGCGTCGATGATCAGCTTGCAGCCGTGGCGCTTGATGGTTTTGCACAGCTTGCGGTAGTTCTTGAGCGGGAAGTCCGGCGGCGTCGAGCCTGCCAGAACGAAAATATTGCCCTCGTCGAGGTAATTCTCCATACGGTCGATCAGACGCAGGAAATCTGCGTCGTCCAGCTTGCTGCCCGGCTCGTTTACCTCGGTATGACCGCCCTGCGCGTCAAGGATCTGGGTATTGACGCGAAGCTGACCGGCCACATCGACAAAATCATAGTGGATGTCTGCCGCCGTCAGCATGTCCTTCATAACGCGGCCGTTCGTGCCTGCGGTGAAGCCAAGTGCGATGCTGTTGCCGCCCAGCGCCTTGACTGCGCGGGAAACGTTGATGCCCTTGCCGCCCGGCTCAAGGTGACTCGAGCTCGAACGATTGAGCTTGCCGACCTCAAGCGGATGCTCGATGCGCAGCGTGCGGTCGAGCGCCGGGTTCAGCGTAATCGTGATAATCATGGAAACGCCCTCCTGAAATATTTTCCCCATATCGCGGCCTTCACATCATATCCGTGCGAATAACCACGCTCTTCTCTACTGTATATTTTACAAAATCTTATGAATAAAGTAAATGGTTTTTTCCTGATGTTAGACGGAATTAACCGCCCTGTCTCTGTACCCGGATTTCATTTAAGCCATCCGCTGTCTCCGCACCACGGGCATTCCCACTGTTTGCCCGTGATCTGCTCCTTCGTCATACCGTTCCGCTCCTCACTTATGGTACTTGCCGCCGGCGGCGATATTGAGCGCGCGGTAGACCTGCTCGAGCACCATAACGCGCGCGAGATGATGCGGGAACGTCATGGGCGACATGGACAGCCGCAGCGCGGCCCTCTGCTTGACGCGCTCGGACAGACCGCACGAGCCGCCGATGAGCAGGCATATTTTGCTTGTCCCCGAGACCGTAAGGCGCGAAAAATAGTCCGCGAGCTGCTCGGAGGACATCGGTTTTCCCTCGACGCACATCGCGATGACGGCCGCGCCCGGCCAGATCCTGCTCTCGATGAGCGCAGCCTCGCGGTCGAGCGCCTGCGCGATCTCGCCCTCGGAGGGCGTCTGCGGCAGCCTCTGCTCGGGCAGCTCGATGATCTCTAATTTACAATATGCGCCGAGGCGCTTCTCGTATTCCTTTACCGCCTGCGCCCAGAATTTTTCTCCGAGCTTGCCGACGCAGATCAGCCGGACACTAAGCATGCCGTCTCCTCCTCTCCGAGCACGACCGGCGACTCCATGCAGTCGCGCGGCGCGACGCAGACCGTGCAGCCTTCCCTGCCGCGCAGCGCGTTCTTCGTCTGCTGCAGCGCGAGCGCCGGCATGTTGTTCTTCTCGCTCAGATGTGCAAGAACCAGCTTTCGCGTGCCGTTGTCCGCGAGGAACGCCGCGAAAACCGCACAGTCCGGGTTGGACAGATGGCCGTTCGGCCCGGCGACGCGCTGCTTGAGCGCGTAGGGGTACGGCCCGGCCTGGAGCATATGCGGATCGTGATTGCTCTCGAGCACGACGGTCTCGCAGCCGCGCAGCAGCGCCGCCGCGGACTGCGGCACAAAGCCGAGGTCGGTAGCGAAGCCGAAACGGCGTCTGCCGTTTTCCAGTATGTAGCCCACGCTGTCCGCCGCATCATGCGGCGTAGCGAACGAGCGGACCGTGGTCTCCCCCACGCGGAAGGCGTCGCCGCTCTCGAACGCGGTCAGCCGTCCCTCGAACGCCGGCTCCTTCGCGGTCAGCGCCGCCGCCGTGCCGCGCGAGGCGAAAACCGGCACCTCGGTCTTTTTGAGGAACATCGCAAGTCCCTTTACATGGTCGATGTGCTCGTGCGTGATGATGAGCGCGTCGAGCTCGCCCGGCTTCATGTCGAACGCCGCGAGCGCCGCTGTGAGCTTGCGGAGCGAAACGCCGACGTCGATCAGCACCGCCGTGCCGTCCGAGACGTACAGACCGCAGTTTCCGCTCGATCCGCTCGCGATACTGTAATAAAAATGCTCTGCCATGGTACTCCTTCCGTTATTTCCGGGTATTGCGCACGAAATCCGTGCGCTTCAGCAGGATGGGCGTGACGCGGCCGCGATAGAACGTGAACGGCTCCCCGGCGATCTGCGCACCGAAGCCGCACAGGATATGCACGGTCGCGTCGCGCGCCTCCAGAAAGATTTCATCCACACCCTGTGCAAAAACCTCGGTCAGCACGCTTTTTATCAGAAAGGTTCCCCTGTGCTGACCGCGCAGGGACGGCGCGACCGTAATGCGGCCCATATGCCACCTGCCGCCCTCGCGGTAGACTGCCGCCGTTCCCGCAAGCACGCCGTCCTGCTCCATGCAGAACCACTGCGGCTGCTTTTCCGCCGGGATAACATTCATTTCGCGCGGGATCTGCTGCTCGTCCGCAAAGATCTGCGCCGCAAACGCGAGAACAGCCTGCATCTCCGCCTGTTCGGCGCGGCGCACGGTGCACCGCATTTCTCTTTCGCCGTTCTGCATCCTGCTTTTCCCCTTATTTTGCAAAAAAGGCGAAAGGATTGCCCCCTCCGCCTTTTATTTTGGTTGAAATGTGCGCTTATGCGCGGTTTGCGCTCTCTGCACCGTCCGGAATTTCGCTGCGGTACATATCAGCGCCGAGCGCTACGAACTTCTCGACGAGCGTTTCATAGCCGCGCTCAATGTTCTGAACCTGCTCGACCTCGGTCACGCCCTTGGCCGCAAGGCCTGCGATGACCATGGCTGCGCCTGCGCGCAGATCGTGTGCGCGGACCGGTGCGCCGTTCAGCTCCTTGACGCCCTCAACGACCGCGATCGCGCCGTCCACATGGATGTTCGCGCCCATGCGGCTCAGCTCCTCGGTGTAGCGGTAACGGCTGCCCCAGATGCCCTCGGTGATGATGCTCGTGCCCTCTGCGAGGCAGAGCGCGGTCGTCATCTGCGGCTGCATGTCGGTCGGGAAGCCCGGATACGGCAGCGTCTTGATGTTGGTCTTGGTCAGCCTGCCCTCGCGGCGAACGAGCACCGCGTCGTCGAACTCGGTGACCTCAACGCTCATCTCGCGCAGCTTTGCCGTGATGCACTCCAGATGACGCGGAATGACGTTCTTCACCAGAACCGAACCGCCGCAGGCAGCAGCAGCCGCCATGAAGGTGCCCGCCTCGATCTGGTCCGGAATGATGGAGTAGCTGCCGCCGTGCAGGCTCTCCACGCCGCGGATCTTGATCACGTCCGTGCCCGCGCCCTTGACGTCTGCGCCGAGCGCGTTCAGGAAGTTCGCCAGATCGACGATATGCGGCTCCTTTGCGCAGTTCTCCATGATGGTCTGGCCCTTTGCCAGAACCGCTGCGAGCATGATGTTCATGGTCGCGCCGACGGTGACAACGTCGAAATAAATATGTGCGCCGTGCAGGCCGTCCTCGGGCGCCTCGACCCGGATGTAACCGCCCTTGGGCAGAGTGACCTTGGCGCCGAGCGCCTCGAAGCCCTTGATGTGCTGGTCGATCGGACGAACGCCGCCGAAGTTGCAGCCGCCGGGCATCGCTACCTCAGCGAAGCCGTACTTGCCGAGCAGCACGCCGAGCAGATAGTAGGAGGCGCGCAGCTTGCGCTCGAGCTCGTGCGGCTTGAGCGACGGATTCTGGGTGTTCTGGATCTCCACAGTCGTGGAATTGATCAGACGGATCTGTGCGCCGAGCTCGCGCATGATCTCCATCTGGAGCGTCACGTCGATGATCTTCGGCACGTTTTCGATGCGGACCGGGCCATCCGCGAGCAGAGCCGCCGGTACGATGGCCACTGCTGCATTCTTCGCGCCCGAAATCGTTACTTCACCGTTCAGCGTCTTGCCGCCGTTGATTACATATTTGGTCAAAGTCAACCTACTCCTCACTGTACTGTCCCACATCCCACGTGGGCGTTTTTCTGACATCCCATTTTATGAAAGCGGACGCTCTTCCGTTCGTCCGTGCAGTTTCCTTGTTCCGCACACAGGCGGAAAATTTTTCCGGCTGCGTTAAAAACGCTTTGCCACAAAATATCACTCATACATTGTATCACAATTTTGGATAAAAGAAAGTTTTTTTTCGGCTTTCCCGTCCATATCGCGGTTTTTTGGCGAAATCAACAAATTACACCCCGTTTTCACGGAGGAATTGCCACGCTCTCCGCCAAAGCCGGACGCTGTGCGGCCGCACAGCCTTCTTTTCAGAGGGTAACGAGCGTTTTCTTGTCGCAGTCCATGAAGTAATCTGTTCTGTCCGTCACGATCTTCCACGTCGGGATCAGCTGAAGCCGGCGGCTGCTGTCCATCTGCATCCGGTAGCCCGCCGTCATCGAGCGGATGGTCTCCCCGGCTTCGAGCGAGGAGGCGAACTGAAGCAGCGCGTCCGCCGCACGGCAGTCTGCGCCGCGTCCCGTGACGGTCGTGTAGGGCGTGCCGAAGCTCCATGTGCCCGAAAGCGTCGCCGTGCCGTCTGCGTTGAACGTCAGCGTCAGCTCACGATTGTGCACCGGGCGGTTTGCGACCGGCGCGGTCTGCGTGACCGAAAAGCCGCTCACCTGATAGGACGCGCCGTCTCCGGCGAGACCCCATTCAGAAAAGCACTTGCGCGCCGCGCGAATGGCGGAGGTCTCGTCGTCCGGCGTTTCGCCGGGAATCGGGCATACGCCGTTCACACGGCCGTCTGCGTACCAGGTCACGGTGCCGTCCCCGCTCTGAAAGCGGACGGTGCCGTCCTCCAGCTCGGTCCGTTCCATATCCGCGCCCAGCATGACCGACGCGGCGTTTTCCTCGTCCGCGCGGCTGCGGTCGAGGTTGAGCTCGGGCAGGAATACATCCTCGGGCAGACGAAAGCTGTCCGCGAGTGTCGAGCCGCAGCCACTCACCAGCGCGCGCAGATCTGCGTCCAGCCCGGATGCGCGGCTGTAATTCTGCCAGAGCCGGAAGCCGAGATTGCCGAGCAGAAACAGGTTGACCGCCAGGAGAATGCCGATCAGCACATTTTTTACCTTGTCCCACTGCAAGCGGTCTCACCTCCGTTCAGTCCGTTTTTCCGTCCTTCAGATAAAAGCGCGAGGGCGCATAAACGCCGTTTTCCTCGCGGTAGGCCGCCATCATGCTGCGCTCGCCCGCCGAGGCGCTCGCCGCCGCCTGCTTCGCCGGCAGGACGATGCGGTTCTCTCCGGTCGCGGCAAAGCGCTGGAGATTGACGGTCGCCGCGCGCAGCACGCCGCCCTCGAATTCAAATGCTGCAAAATCCGTGCTCCCGAGCACGGGGACACCGCTGTACAGCTGCAAAAAGACCAGCGTCGTCCTGTGCTCGGTCTCGTTCACGGCGTAGAGCGACGCATGGGTGTCGGTCTCGCCGGCGCGCAGCACCGTGTCGAGAATGACGCGCGCGCAGTCGATCTGCGCGTCGAGCGCCGCCGAGCCTGTGACCTCGCCGCTCTCGAACGCCGTCACCGTGCTCTGATCGCCGGCCGTCGCGTACTGCATCAGCCCGGTCTTTGCGAGCCGCAGTGTGCTCGCGTCGTCCACAAATACGCGCACCGTGTCGTTTTGCTCACTGTAGAAATCCGTGTAGGCGGAAAAGCCGAACGCCCCGAGCAGGTTTGCGAGCCCCGTTCCGCTCTGCGCGGCGAACAGGTCGAGCGCTTCGTTTTTCAGCACCGGAAGCGTCAGATTTTCGCCCTCAAACAGCAGCGTTTCGGGATAAACGTTCGTGTTCGCGCCCGCAAATGCACAGTCCGTGCCGTGAAAGTCCTCCAGTGCCCGGTCGAAGGCGCCGCGGTCGGCCTCCGCATGGGAAAGATAGAGCGCGCCGTCCGGCGTGCGCACAAAGAGCGTGCCGCTGTCCGCGCTGTAAAACAGCGTTTCGACCTTGATCCTGTCGTCCGCAAGCGTGCCGCCCATCCAGCCGGACACCACGCTCAGCGGGAGCGCGCCGTGGTACCGCAGCAGCACCTTGCGCTCTGCGCCTAGCTCACCGGCCAGCGTCTGCTCGTCGGTCTCCATGAGCGCATCACCCGAAAGCGCCTGCGTCCAGATGCTGCGCACCGCTCCGAGCGAGGCGTCAACATCGGTCGTGCTGTACTGCACGCCGACGAGCTCGCCCGAAGCGCCGAGCGCCAGCTGCGCCGGAGACGCCGCCGACACGCCCGACGAGCGGATCTCATAGCCTGCCGCACCGCCGAACAGACGGTCATGCACCCGGCGCAGCGGATTGTCCGAGCCGAGCGACGCCGCCGAAACACCGGCGAGCCAGTTCGCCGCGCACAGCACCGCCATCAGCACCGCGAGCACGATGAGCGCGATATTCTTGGCCGTGTTTCCGGCCGAACGCTCCGCGCCTCTCATACTCTGCCCTCCTTTTCATCGGGGGCAAGGTCGGTCGGCAGGGTGATGTGCACGGTCGTGCCCTTGCCGTATTCGCTCTCCAGCTCGATGTGACCGCCGTGCTTTTCGACGATCTCCTTCGCGATGGCAAGGCCGAGGCCCGTGCCGCCTGCGGCGCGCGAGCGCGCCTTGTCCACGCGGTAAAAGCGCTCAAACAGGCGCGGCACATCCTCCGCCGGGATGCCGATTCCGTCGTCCTGCACCGTGATGCGCACTGTGTTTTTTTCTCCCTCGCAGGCTGCAAGGCGGATATGTCCGCCCGACGACGTATACTTGACCGCATTCGAGAGGATGTTGACCACGACCTGCTCGATGCGTTCGCGGTCGCCCGTGATCTCGGGCAGGCTGTCCGGCGCGTCGACCGTCAGCTCATGGCCGCTGTCCTCCGCGGTGAATTTCATCGCGTCCGCGACCTTGTGCAGCAGTGCGGAGAGCGAAAAGCGCGTCATGCGCAGCTCCATGCGGCCGTAGTCCAGGCGCGAAAGCGTCAGCAGGTCGGTCACGATACGCGCCATGCGCTCGCTCTCGCTCGAGATCACGCCGAGGAACTGCTTTTCCGTGTCGAGCGGAATATCTCCGGCCGCGTCGAGCAGGGTCTCGGTGTAGGAGCGGATGTTGGTGAGCGGCGTGCGCAGCTCATGCGAGACGTTCGCCACGAACTCGCGCCGCGCGTCGTCCAGACGGCGCTGCTCGGTGATGTCGTGCAGCACGGCGATCACGCCGCCCTTGCCGTCGAGCGCGCCGTAGGGCGCGAGCGTCACGGACAGCACCCTGCCGCGGCGCGTGATCTCGCTGGTGAGAAAGGTGCGCATCGCGGTCTCATCCGAGCCGACCATCTCCAGATCCTCGAACATCTCGTCGAACGTGAGGCTGTCCTGCATCCGCACACCGAGGAGATTTTCGGTCGCCGGGTTCATATGGATGAGGCGTCCGTCGGTCGTGAAGGCCGCAACGCCGTCGGTCATGTGCAGGAACAGGGTGTTCAGCTTGTCGCGCTCGCCCTGCACCTCGCCGACCGTTGTCTTGAGACGGCGCGCCATGTAGTTGAACGAGCGCGTCAGCTCACCGATCTCGTCGCTCGACTGCACGCCGAGGTCCTGATCGAAGTTGCCCTCCGCGATCGACCGCGCGCCCTCGGTAATGCGCTCGATCGGGGTCGTGATGGTCTTGGACAGCAGAAAGGACAGCAGGATCGCCGCGAGCAGACCGAACATCATCGCCTGCATGACGATCTGGAAAAAGCGCCACGACAGGTCGGAGATCTCCTGCTTGTCGTCCGCGATATACACGATATAGTCCACCGTTCCGTTGCCGTCGTGGTCGAGCGGAACCGCGATGTCCATCACGCTGTCCGAGACCGACGAGCGCGTGCCGGCCTCGCCGGCCATCGCCGCGATGATGTTGCGCGTGCGCGTGACGCTGAGATTGGGGTTGGAGCCGTCCACAAAGCGGCCCTCGCCGTCGAGGATATAATAGTTGCGGTAGTCGTCGATGCCGAGACGGCTGCGATGGGCATCGATGATGGTCTTGAGCCCCTCCGCGTCCGGCGCTGCCGCCGCCTCCTGCATGGAGCGGATGGTATCGGTCGTAAAAACGCTCTGCATCTGGGTATAAAAGCTGTCGATGTAGAACGTGCTGACGCTGTTGATGAGGAAGGTGCCGACGACGGCCATGACCGACACGATCATCAGGACCAGAATAAGCACCAGCTTCATATGCAGAGAACGAAACAAAATGACACCCCCATGGGAATGGATTGGAGCAGAGCGCTCAGCCCTCCGCAAAGTAATAGCCCATGCCGCGCTTGGTGATGATGTGCTTCGGGCTTGCCGGCTCGTCCTCGACCTTTTCGCGCAGACGGCGGATGGCAACATCCACCGCACGCAGGTCGCCGTAGTAGTCATAGCCCCAGACGTGCTCCATCAGCTCCTCGCGCGAGAACACGCGGCCGGGAGAGGCCGCCAGAAAGCAGAGGATATCGAATTCGCGGGCGGAAAGCTCGAGTGCGCGCCCGTTCTTGTAGACCATGCCGCTCGAACGGGAGATGCGCAGGCCGTCCCCGGCCTCCGCCTGCGGCTTTTCGCGCTCCTCGCCCGAAAGCGTGCGGCGCATGTTCGCCTTGACGCGCGCCATCAGCTCGCGCATGGAGAACGGCTTTGTGATATAGTCGTCCGCGCCCAGCTCGAGGCCCATGACCTTGTCGGCCTCCTCCTCTCGCGCGGTCAGCATGATGATCGGAATGTCGCTCTGCGCACGCACGCGGCGGCAGACCTCGAAGCCGTCCATCTCGGGCAGCATGACGTCGAGCAGAATGAGGTCGGGCGACTCGGTGAGCGCCTTGTGCAGACCCTCTGCGCCGTCATAGGCCGCCATGGTATCGTAGCCCTCGCGGTCGAGGTTGAACACCAGGATATCCGCGATCGCCTTTTCGTCCTCGACAACGAGGATTTTTTTCTTATCCATATCTTTCCCCCTTAAACGATCAGGAGTTCATGATTTACAGATCTCAAAACAGGTTTTTCAGCCGTGCGCGGTACATCGCCGCGATGGTCTTTGCGTCGCGCAGCCTGTCCTCCGCGATCAGCCGCTCCACCTCCGCGATCGGCAGGCGGACGGTCTCGACGAATTCGTCCTCGTCCGGATGCGTCTCGCCCTCGGTCAGGTCGAGCGCCGCGAACAGGTACGTCACCTCGGTCAGAAAGCCGGGCGAGGGATACATCGCGCCGAGCGGCACGATGCGGCCGGCCGTGCAGCCGGTCTCCTCCGCAAGCTCGCGCACGCCGCATTCCTCGGCGTTTTCCGGGCCGTGATCCATCTTTCCGGCCGGCATTTCGAGCGTTTCCGTGTCGAACGGGTAGCGGAACTGGCGCACGAGGATGATATTGCCGTCCCGGTCGATGGGCAGCACGCCCACACCGCCGACATGCTCGCACACCTCGCGCGACGCCTGCTTTCCGTTCGGCAGGCACACCTCGTCGACGCGCGCCTTCATGATGCGTCCTTCAAAAAAGTATTCGCCGGAAATCCGGGTCTCTCTCATATCCATATCGTTTTCTCCTTATTCTGCGCTGCCGAAGCACTGGAGCAGATACGCGGTCTCCGCAGGCACGGTGATCTCGATGCCGCTGCTGTCCTCGCAGTCAAATTCCCTCTGGGTCAGCAGATCGAGCGCGTAGAGCGCGTTCACGCCCGTGCGCACCTCCTGTCTGCTGCGGTTGACGAGTACGATGATGCGCGAGCGTCCCAGCGTGCGCTCATAGCGCAGCAGCGCGTCGTTTTCGCCCGTGTCAAAGCGCAGTTCGCCGCGTATCAGTGTTTCGCTGTCTGCGCGGACCTCGCACAGACGGCGGTAGAATGCGAGGATCTCTCTGTCCTCCGCGCCCCACGGATAGGTGCGGCGGTTGAACGGGTCCTCAAAGCCCTGCCGTCCGGCCTCGTCGCCGTAGTAGATGGTCGGCGAGCCGGGCATGGTGAACTGAATGACGGCCGCAAGGCGCAGACGGCGCTTCGCGGTCTCCAGCCGGTCGGGCGGCAGCTCATAATGTGCCCGCTCGTCGCGGCTCTTCTTCCAGTCCTCGTTCATCACGCCCAGCACGGTCAGCGCACGCGCAGTGTCGTGCGTGCCGATGATATTCATCAGATTATAGAACACATCGCGCGGATAATTCTCGCGCAGGGTCTCCATGGTCTCCGCAAAATGCTCGGCCGTGCCGCCGTTCAGATAGGCGAGGATGGCGTCGCGCAGCGGATAGTTCATCACGCTGTCCAGCTCTCCGCCTCCGAAATAGCGGCGGCGCTCGGAATAGGCGATCTTGTTGGAGGCATCCTCCCAGACCTCGCCGATGACGAGAGCGTCCGGTTTTTCCTGCTTTGCGGCGGCATTCAGTCCGGCGATAAAATCGTCGGGCAGCTCGTCTGCGACATCCAGCCGCCAGCCGGACGCACCGAGCCGCAGCCACCGGCGCACCACGCTGTCCGCGTCGCGGAAGATAAAGCTCTGGTAGTCCGGGTTACGCTCGTTGACCTGCGGCAGGGTGTAAATGCCCCACCACGAGCCGTATTGATCCGGCCACTCGCTGAATTCGTACCACGGGCAGTACGGCGAGTCCTTGGACTGATGTGCGCCGAGCGAGTCATAGCGGCCGCGTCCGTTGAAGTAGCGGCTGTCGTAGCCGGTGTGGTTGAACACGCCGTCCAGCACGACGCGCATGCCGCGCTTTGCCGCCTCGCTGCACAGCGTTTTGAAGTCCTCCTCGTTTCCGAGCAGAGGGTCGATGCGCTTATAGTCGCCCGTATCATAGCGATGGTTGGAGTACGCCTGAAAGATCGGGTTGAAGTACAGCGTGCGCACATGCAGGCTCTCAAAATAGTCGAGCTTGGACAGCACGCCGCGCAGCGTGCCGCCGAAAAAGTCGTTGTTCAGGATCTCCCCGTGCTCATCAGGGCGGTAGACCGGAAGATCGTCCCAGTTTTCGTGCAGCACACGCGGCGCGATGCCCTCGCCCTCCGGCTGCACCGGGTCGCGGTCCCGGCAGAAGCGGTCGGGGAAAATGTTATAGGTGATGCCCTCGCCGAACCAGCGCGGCGGCCGGTACGACGGATCGTAGACCGTCAGCTGAAAGCGGTCTCCCATGCTGTCGAGCACCTCGCAGCGTCCGCCGTAGCCGCGCGCGCAGAAGCGCGGGCCGTCCGCCGTATCGAAGGTGAACCAGTACCAGTACAGACCGGCGTGCGGCGGCGTGAAGGACGCTCCGTATTCATCCCGCGCCCCGGCGAGACCGAACCACCGCATCGGGTACGCCTCGGCCTGCTGTCCGTCCTCCTCGACCCACAGCGTCATGCGGGAGATACCCTGCTCCCGGCGCGGATAGGCGGCGAACTCGACCTTCATCCCGGCCGGCGCGGCGCCGTATGGCTTTTTGTACGCGAGCGAGCGCGAATGGAACATACACTCCGGAATTGACTTCAACAACGGTTCCCCCAGACTTCGCCAGCAGTCTGCTGACAGCGATACAGTATTATTATAGCACAGCCTGCCTTTGTTGTGAAGAATTTGTGCAAAGCGCGAAACACATATGGCTGTCAGACCGATATGAAAAAACCGCCCTCTTTTCAGAGAGCGGTTTGAGATGATCGAAATCTTTTAGCCTTCGATTGCAGTGTAGTCGTCCGGAATGGTGATGCCGAGCTTCTCGCAGTTTGCCTTGTTGTACATCTTGGTGAAGGTCGGAGCGGCCTGAACCTCCATGTCGCCCGGGTTTGCGCCCTTGACAAGGATCTCATATGCCATCTCGCCGGTCGCCTGACCCAGCTCGTTGTAGTCGATGGACAGCGTAGCGACGCCGCAGCCGCTGCAGATGCCCTGCTCGCCTGCGATGACCGGAACCTTGGCCGGGATCACGACATTAGCGATCGCCTCGGTGCAGGATGCAGCGGTGTTATCGGTCGGGATGTAGATAACGTCGCTGCCGGAAGCTGCGTTCTGCGCAACGGATGCAACATCGTTCGAGTCGGTGAACGCGAACTCGGTGCAGGTGTAGCCCTGCGCCTCGAGCAGCGGCTTGATGGTGTCGATCTGGTACTTGGAGTTCGGCTCAGCCGAGCAGTACAGCAGACCTACGTTCTTCGCATCCGGGAACAGCTCCTTGAGCATGTCAGCCTGACCGTCGAGCGGAGCGAGGTCGGTGGTACCGGAGATGTTGGTGCCGGTCTTGCCGGTCCAGTCGGAGATGCCCAGGGCGGTGCCGTAGTCGGTGACCGAGGTGCCGAGGACCGGAATATCAGAGGTAGCGGCCTGCGCAGCCTGAAGCGCTGCGGTCGCGTTTGCCATGATGAGGTCGTCGCCTGCGGAAACAAAGCCGTTTACGATGGTCGAGCAGTTCGCAGACTCGCCAGAAGCGTTCTGAACATCGAACTCAACCTTGCCGCCGTCTGCCTCGACCAGCTCGGTCAGCTTGTCCTGGAAGCCCTGGGTCGCAGCGTCGAGCGCAACGTGCTGCACGAGCTGTACGACGCCGACCTTGTAGCTGCCGGCCTTTGCGGAGTCGCTGCCGGAAGCCGCATTGCTGTCGTCGCTGCCGGAGCTGCTGCCGCCGCATGCGGTCATGCTCAGCGCCATGGCGCCTGCCATCAGCGCTGCGAGTAATCTCTTTTTCATGGAAAGCCCTTCTTTTCTAACGATTTTACGCATTCAGCGTATTGCAGCGGACGATTTTCCGTCCGTTACTTTTACATTTTATCAGTTAAAAGCGCCGTGGTCAAGAGCTGCCGCCGCTTTTTTTGAAAACTTTCCGCGCAGGCGGTCATGTTCCACAAGAGAGCCGTGTCAAATTGTAAATAAACTGTAAGTATTGTCCCTTTCCGGTTGACCTCATTCGACCTTCATCGTAAAATATAGTCAAGAGAGTATGGCCCTGCCAATGCGGGCCGGGTAATAGAGCGGGCGGCTCCGGGCCGCCGAGAGGTAACGCATATGAACGTATCCTTTTTCCTCAAGCCGAAGGCTGAAGTAGTTTATGTTTACGACACCGATCCGGTCAGAACGGCGCTCGACCGGATGTTTGAGAGTGGTTTTACCGCCATTCCGGTCCTCAGCGCCAAGGGGCGCTACGTCGGCACGATCACCGAGGGCGATTTTCTGCGCCTGCTGCTCGGGCACACGCCCGAACAGGCCGGAAACATGCTGCTCTCCGAGGTCACGCGCCGCATCCATCACCGTTCGGTCACGATCGACACGCGCATTGAGGATCTGGTCGAGCTGGTCGCCGGACAGAACTTTGTTCCGGTCACGGACGGCCGCGGCATGCTGTGCGGCATCGTCACGCGGCGCGACGTCATCTGTCAGCTTTCCGAGCGCTGCAAGGCGCTGGAGATCCTGAAGGACGAGCAGTAAACGAATCATACAAACGGGGGAATACATATGGGCAGATCAGGCGGCAGCAGCGGCGGCGGCGGTTTTTCCGGCGGCGGCTTCTCGGGCGGCGGACGCTCCTCGGGCGGCTTTTCCGGCGGCAGCCACAGCGGCGGACGAAGCGGCGGAGGCAGCTTTGGCGGAGGCGGCCGGCCGGGCGGCTGGGGCGCACCGCCTCCCCCTCCCCGCAGACCATACCGCACCGGTCCCATCATCATCGACAACTCGCGCCGGTACTATGGCGGCGGAGGCGGCGGGAACGGCGGCGGGAACAACTGCGGCGGTTCGGGCTGCGGCACGACGCTCATCGTCGTTCTCCTCGTGCTGTTCCTGTTCGGCGGCATCGGGTTTTTCCTGATGGGCACGCCGTCGAGCAGCATCGCGAAGTCCACCGTCGCGCGTGAAGCGCTCCCGTCGAACGCCGTCACAGAGACCGGCTACTATACCGACGCAGACGGCGACTGGATTCATGATCAGAGCGAGCTGACCGCCGGACTCCGGAAATTCTATCAGGAAACCGGCGTGCAGCCCTATGTGTACATCCTGCCGAACGGCGAGAGCACCTCGGTTTCCGACCTTAAGAGCCGCGCGGAAGCACTTTATCCGCAGCTGTTTTCGGACGAGGGTCATTTTCTGCTCGTGTTCTGCGACGACGGCCGCGGCGGCTATAACTGCGGCTATACGGTCGGTTCGCAGGCGAAAACCGTGATGGATGATGAAGCGGTCAACATCCTTGCCGACTACCTCGACCGCTATTACAACGACTCCTCGGTCAGCGAAGAGGAGATCTTCTCGAATGCGTTCGCCAAAACGGCGGACCGCATCATGACCGTGACCCAGTCGCCCGTTGTGCCCGTCGCGGTCTGCATCGCGGCCGTCATCGTCATCGCGCTGCTCGTCTTTTCGCTCCAGAAGCGCCGCGAGGCGAAGGAGCGGCAGCGGCAGGCGGATGAGAAGATGTGGAGCACGCCGCTCGAGAGCTTCGGCGCAGACGAGGCGGCCGAACGCGCAAAAAAATACGAAAATACAGACACACATACACAATAAAACGGAAAGGGACGAAGAAAAATGAGTATTCTGGAACGCTTCTCCACGATCATCAAGGCGAACATCAACGACCTGCTCGACCGTGCCGAGGACCCGGCGAAAATGATGGATCAGTATATGCGCCAGCTGATGAGCGACCTCGCAGACGTCAAGCGCGAAACCGCTTCCGTCATGGCGGAGGAGAGCCGCATTCAGCGTCAGCTCGAAGAAAAGCGCCAGGAGAGCGCAAAAAACGCCGACCTTGCGCGCCGCGCACTCCAGCTGAGCAACGAGGATGACGCGCGCGTATTCCTCGCGAAAAAGCAGGAGCTCGAAAAGCGCATCGAGGAGCTTCAGAAGATGTACGACGTTGCGCATGAAAACTCGATGCGCATGCGTCAGGTGCACGACAAGCTGGTTGCCGATGCGGAGACGCTGCGCCAGCGCCGTGAGGCCATTCAGAGCAAGATGGCGCTCGCCCGTGCGCAGGAAAAGGCCGCGAACGTGATGGGCAGCCACACCGGCGCCGACGAGAGCAGGCTCGGCGACGCGATCGCCCGCATGGAGGACAAGGCCGACGCGATGCTCGACCGCTCGAACGCGATGCAGTCGCTGAACGAGACGCCGCTCGACCCGGCTGCTGAGCTGGAAAAGAAGTATGCAGACGGCGCAAAAAATGCCGCTGTCGAGGATGAGCTCGAGAAGATGAAAAAGGAAATGGGACTTTAACCTGTCGAAAAACTGCGTTTTTCCGACAAGCTGTGTTCTGACTTCGCAAAACACGAGTCGTCCGAAAGTTCCCATGCGGGAACTTTCTCCCTCTTAAAGTAACAAAACCAAGGCGCATGTCCCCGGTTGCTCTCATTCAATGTTTTTGAGGATAGAGGCCTACGGGCTGATGCGTTTTCACAGCCAACGCTTTTGAATGCGCGCTGCCGTGCGGCTGCTGTTTTGCGTAAAAATAAATTGTATCGACAAACTGAGACCGAAGCGTAAACGCTTCGGTCTTTTCGTTTTTCCGCTGTTTATTTTTTCTTATGGCAATACCGCATAATTGAACAAGAGTGATTTGCGAGTAAATTTTGCGTACTGACGAGGC
>ENA-OUNS01000526-OUNS01000526.1-human-gut-metagenome-genome-assembly--contig:-NODE-526-length-30357-cov-12.497822_pt1 | contig 30357 bp, 18 predicted proteins | sample MGYA00243237_ERZ505104 | MGnify/ENA primary metagenome ERZ505104 (study PRJEB26097, sample SAMN02711295) | human gut metagenome | biome: Gut microbiome | host: Homo sapiens | place: Denmark...
AGTACGCCTCGCTTCACTCAGCTTTGCCGGAACGAAAAATCTGCTATGCTCGATGTCATGTTTTAGAATCGAATTAGTATAAATCCAATTCAAAGGGGGCGGAAGCCCTCTTTTTTGATGCGCTTATTCCGCGCGCCGCCGCTTCGTCGGACGAGACGAGTGAATCCACCGCAGCCCAGAAATCATGTCAAACTGCATTAGCGTATCCTCCAGCATATAAATAGGAAGAAACTCACTCAATGGCGCGCGTCCCAGTCCTCCCGCAGCATCGCCCACAGCTCCACATCGTGGAAATTGCCCTTGTTGAACACCTTGCCGCGCAGTGTCCCTTCGTGGCGCATACCACATTTTTCCATCACGCGCCCGCTGGCAGGGTTGTCGCACTCGTGCATCGCCTCGACGCGGTGGATGCGCAGCGCAGTGAAGCATTCGCGCAGCACCGCTGCCAGCGCTTCGGTCATCAGTCCGCCGTTCCAGCAGGAGCGGGCGAGAGAATAGCCGAGCTCCACCACGCTGTCCGCGTCGCTGTAACTCATGAAGCCAATCGTGCCGACGACGCGGTTCGTTTCGCGCAGCACGATGCCCCAGCTGGACGGCGCGCCGCTGTGGTACTGGCTGATGATGTAGCGCAGGCAGCTGCGCGTATCCGCCATCGACTTGTGCGCATCCCAGAGAACATGCCGAGCGACTTCGGGGTCGCGGGAGTAAGCGAACATATCCGCCGCATCGCGCATCGTCAGCGGACGCAGGAGCAGCCGGTCGGTCGTCAGGCGCGGCAGGGACGCGAAGTAATCCGCTGCGGGAATCGGCTCATTCGGCGGATTGCGGTGGGAGAGCCATTGCCCCAGCTTTTCATACATGGCGGAAGAAACCTCCGATGATATGCGGCGAAAACGGCGCAAGCGGCACAGGGCGATTCCATTGCTGACAGCCGACAACAAGCAGATACACACCCAGCGCCAGCATGAGCAGCATCAGCAGCAGAAAGAGAACATACAGGGGATGACGCTGCTTTTTTCCAGCCATAAAGCACCTCCGTCAGCGAAATTTTCCGAAAAAACGCGCAAAAATCCGTCCACACGATTGCATTTTGATGAAATATTTGTTACAATAAGCGTGGATGGAACAGAACGCGCGTTTCGCACGTTTATTGTTTGCAGGGTGCGGACAGCAGCTGCTGCACCATCAGGAGCGCCAGCGCGGTCTTGCCGTCGCGGAACGTGCCGTCCATCACCTTCTGTACCGCGTCGGAAAGCGGCATCCGCAGTGTGCAGACGAACTCATCCTCATCCGGATGCGTCTTTCCAGCGTGCAGCCCTGTCGCCAAGTAGAGGTGGATGCGCTCGTTGCAGAAGCCGGGGGTCGTCTCCAGCACGGTCAGCTTGCGCCAGTGGTCGGCGGTCAGCCCGGTTTCCTCGCTCAGCTCACGCTGGGCGCAGACGAACGGGTCTTCATCCACCCCATCGAGCTTGCCCGCCGGAATTTCCAGCGTCAAGCGGCCAACGGCGATGCGGTGCTGGCGGACGAGAATCACGTTCCCGTCATCATCCAGCGCGACAATGCCCGCCGCGCCCGGATGGCACGCCACCTCGCGCAGGGCAGTTTCGCCGTTGGGCAGGCGCACATGCCAATGCTCAACGCGGATAATCTTGCCGGGGAAAACGACTTTCCCATCCAAATACTCTTCCGTCAGCTGCTTGTCGTCCATCATGGTCAATGTCCTCCTCAAACAATAGGATGATTTTCGCCATAGTGATTCGACAAGAGACGCAAAAAATCCTGCGAATCGCAAGGAAAAATGCGGCAGGGTGCGGAAGATTGACAAACCGCGCCGCTGCGGTATAATAGAATGGCATCAGGCCCGCAAAGGGCAGGAGCAAGGAGGAAACCCAACATGAGAAAATCCGGCGTCAAAGGTCTTGGCCGTCTGCTGTCTGTGCTGATGGTGGCGGCGCTGCTGATGACAACCGCGATGGTTCCGGCGCTGGCGCTGGATCGCTGGGAGGACGTCGTCGTGTCCGTCATTTGGACGGATTCGCAGGGACAGCAGCAGACAACGCAGGCGTTCCCCGTGCCTGACAGCGCGGAACATGCGTATTGGGCGACGCTGGATGCGTCCGCCCTTTTCAGCACGGTTCAGGTGCAGGTTGTATCGTCTGACCCGGCGTATACTTTCTACTTGAAAGATTATGCGTCGGAAATCATGTGGACGCAGGATGCGACCGCCCTTGACCCGATGTATTCGTATGAAGTGGATTATTACTGCAACAGCGTCTATGAAGGGATGTTCCCGCTGTACCTCTCGTCGCAGGGAATGCCTGAAACGCCCGCGCAGGAGAGCGTCAACGTGCCGGTGTACTATGTGACGGAGGATGGCCAGCAGCTGGATTTCCAGTACGCAAGCTGCCTGACGAACGCGACTACCCAAGTGTACGCCAATTCCAGTGTTGTGCCGTGGGATTATCTGCTTGTCAAACCTGCGTCCGGTGTGGTGGATGTGTTTGTGGACAGCATGGGCAATGCGTCGCCGAGCGAGGTGCGCTTTGTCTACGCCGTGCCGGAGCAGCCGACCGAAGCGCCGACGGAAGTACCCACCGAAGCCCCGACCGAGCCGCCCGTCATTCAGGCGGAAGTGACCGTGCTGTATCAGCTGGATGACAACGGCACGATTCTGGACACGCAGTATGTGACGCTGAATCAGGGCGACAACTATGTCACCGCCAATAGCGCGATGACTGCTGGGTATCAGCTTGTCGGCGAGGACACGGTGCATGTGTGGGTGGACAACGGCGGCACGGCGAGTGTGAATCCCGTTGTGTTCCACTATGCCACGCCGCAGCCGGTAACATCCAACATCGACGTGTTCTACTATCACGAGAACGGCACGCTGCTGGATCAGCAGTCGCAGACGCTGACCGAGGGCGTGAACTACATCTATGCCGCCAGCGACCGCGTGGGCGGGTATGACCTCGTCAGCGAAAATCCGCAGACGGTCACGCTGCGTCCTGACGGTACGACCGACTTGGCGAGTGTGTCCTTCTTCTATGCCGACCCGCAGCCGACCGAAGTGAACGTGCCTGTGCACTACCTCAATTCCGAAGGCGAGCCTGTTGCGATGGACGACACGCTGACGCTGGGCGAGGGGACACACCTTGTGACGGCGAATCCGCAGGGCATGGCGGACGGCTATGTGCCGATGCCCGGCACGGAAAGCACGGTGGAAGTGAACGTTTCCGGCGGTATCGCGACGCCGAGCGAGGTGTATTTCTACTATTATATTCCCACGACGGAAGCACCCGCAACCGAAGCGCCGACCGATACCCCTGCGCCGACGGACACGCCCGCCCCGCAGACGATGCTGGTGGCGATTCACTACTTCGACATGAGCGGCGTGGAAATTGCCGACCCGGTGGTGAAGGAACTGCTGCCGGGGACGTATCCGATGATTCCGGAGCGCGAAATCCCCGGTTACGAGCTGGACAGCACCCTGACGCAGTTTGACCTGACGGTGGATGCGAACGGCACGCTGTACATGGACGGCGAAGAAATTCCGGCGGATGCGGTCGGATTCTACTACCACCCGGTGCAGAACCCGACGGATGTTCCCGCGACGGAAGTGCCGACGGACACGCCTGCACCCGCGACGGACGTGCCTGCGACCGACGTTCCGGCGACGGACGCGCCGACCGATACTCCCGCGCCCGCGCAGCAGTTCGTGACCGTCACCATCCGCTACTACAACACGCTTGGCGAGGAGATTGCCGACGCAAGCGTGGCGGAGCTGATGCCGGGAACGTACCACGTCACGCCCGCGTATGACAGCATTCCCGGCTACGAGCTTGAAAGCAGCTGGACGTCGTTCGACCTGACGATCTACGCGGATGGCACCATTGCCATCAACGGCGACGAAGCGACGGCGGAAGACCTTGCGTTCTATTACCGCCCGGTTCAAAGCGCTGCGACCGACGTTCCCGTGACCGAAGCACCCACGAATACGCCGATTCCGACCGAAACGCCGACCACTGCGCCCACTGAAGCGCCGATTCCCGTCGGGCAGCCGGTCAACCGCTACGCGACCATCAACGGCAATCGAGTGGCGTTCCGCAGCGAGGCTTCGACCAGCAAGAGCAACACGGTCATCAAGCGCTTGGCGAATGGCTCGAACGTCTACGTCGTCAACGAAATGCTGAATGACAAGGGCGAACGGTGGAGCGTCGTCATGGTGGATGGACAGAGCGGCTACATCAAGAGCGAATTCCTGACCATCATGACGCAGGCGGAAAGCGACGCGTATGCCGCATCCACTGGCGCAACGCCTGTGCCGACGGCAACACCGATTCCGACCAATACGCCGGTTCCGACCGAGACCCCGACGGCGATTCCGACCGAAATTCCAACGGAAGTGCCGACGGCAACCCCGACTGCCGCGCCACAGAACGCGAACATCATCATCCAGTATCTGGACAGCTACGGCAGCCCGGTGGCGAACGCGCAATCGATGACGCTCGCCCCCGGCACATACACCCTGCGCCCGATGCCGACGAATTTGCGGGATGGCTATGAGCTGATTCCCGGCAGCGAGCAAATCACCCTGACTGTTTTCCAAGACGGCACGCTGAGCATGGATGCGGCGGATATTGCCTTCTGGTATCGTCAGGTGGCGACCGCCGCGCCGACGCAGACCCCGACCGAGGCTCCGACCCCGACGCCGACCGCTGTGCCGTATGAGGGATATGCCGTCACTACGCGCGAAACCGAAATGCGCACCGGCATCGGCACGGGCAACTACGTCATGGCGACGCTGCAGGCGAATGTGCTGGTGTATGTGAATAGCCAGCTGAACACGGCAGGCGAAACGTGGGACATTGTGACCACGCTGGAAGGGACGTCCGGTTATGTGCCGGACGCGAACCTCCGCTACGTCACCGACGCGCAGGCGCAGGTGTACATTCAGCAGTGGAATCAGTCCCGCAGCACGCCCACGCCCAGCCCCACGCCGTACATGACGCCTGTTCCCGCACAGGAGATGGGCTACGCCTACGCCGTGGGCAACAACGTGCCGCTGCGGCAGATGGCGGGCGACTTCAGCGCGATTGAGGCATACCTGATGCAGGGCGAAGTTGTCTACGTCTCCGGGCAGGATTATCTGGGCAGTATGCCGTGGCACCGCGTGCAGTATAATGGGCAGTGGGGCTATGTGCGCTATGACATGCTCCGCTTCATGACGCAGGCGGAAATCGAGGCGTACCTGAACAACCTGAACGCCACGCCCGCACCCACGCTTGTCACCACGCCCCAGCCCTACGACCCAACGAACTACTCCAGCTACGGCTATGTGACTACGACGACCTCGGTCAACTTCCGCCAGCAGCCCAGCATGAACGCGAGCCGTATCAGAAAGCTGTACAACTACGCGTTCTGCTTTGTCCTCGGCACAACGACCGGAACGGACGGCGAAACGTGGTATCATATCCGCTACAATGACCAAGAGGGTTACGTCAACGGAAAATACTTCCATTGGATGACGGTGGAGGAGCTGGAAGAGTTCCTGCAAAGCAGCGAGTACATTCAGGGCATCCAGAATAACACGACGGGGAATGCTACTGCAAAACCGACCAGCGGTCTGATTCCGGAAGAAGACAAGACCATCAACGACTGGAAGGGCAGCGGCGCAACGGTCAGCTATGTGCCGTGGCAAGGCTTTTCAACGCCCGGCCCGCTGACTTCGCCCACAACTGCCACCGCGCAGGAAACCGCCACGCCGACGCCTTCCGCTTCGTCCACACCGACGCTCGAACCGCTGCCCACCGCAGCCACGACGTACCCCGTGACGAACGAGAGCGGCAACAGCGGGCTGGTTATCTTCATCGTGATTGCGGTCGTGCTGCTGCTGGGCGGCGGCGGATTCGCCTTCATGCAATACCAGAAGAAACAGCGTGAAGTTGCCATGAAGGCGGCACAGCGCCGCGCACAGGCAGCGCGCAATGCGGATCGTCCGGTTGCACGTCAGGCGGGTCAGCCGCAGCAGATGCGCACAGGCGCGTACACGACCCCGCAGCAGCGTCCGCAGACGAATAATGGCGTTTCGCCTGTGCAGGTGCGCCCGGCGACACCCGTTCCGCAGACGCAGGACATGCAGAACCGACCGCAAGTCGGTTATCGCACGCCGATTCAGCCCCTGACGAAGCCGCAGGAGACCCCGTCCACTGCCGCGCCGAAGAGCACGACGACGATGGAGAATCCGTATGCGCGCCCGGTGGCGAAATCGGCAGAGGAAGCGCCGCGCCATCGTCGCCGTACAGATCAGTATCGCCAGGATGACGACAGCGCAAACCCGAATGGATAACAGAATATTTGGCAGGAGCAGCACGATTTGCGGGTTGCTCCTGCTTTTTTTGTGAATCAACAATATTTTGCTGTTTTCTGTTTGCCAAGTTTGGAATGTTACATTGAAAAAGAAGAACGAATGGCGTGGAAACAAAGAAAAAAGCGGTCGAAAATTTGCACGCGCTGAACGAAAATTACGAAAAATCGAAGGGGGCAACAGAACAGGAATATTCCCGATGCGATAGTTTTAACATTAAAATAACAATACTCAGGAAACTAACAGGCCGTTAACAGATGAAGATGACAAAATTGCCACACGAAAGTATGGCAAAACACACAAAAATGCACCAAATGAGCATAATAAATGTTATTTTTCCGACTTGACAGTTGAAGATTTGATGGTATAATAAACTATGTAAGAACTTGAACTGTGATTTGCCGGAAATCTGGCGAATTACATATCGAGAAACAATAAATGAGTTACATGTGAAGGAGACGTGAACTGTGACAGAGAAGGAACTGCGGAAGCTGGGACGCGCAGAGCTGCTGGAACTGCTGCTGGAACAGGCACGGGAATTTGAAGCACTGGAGCAGCGGCTGAATGCGGCAGAAGCGGCGCTGCAAAGTCGGCAGCTGCAGCTGGAAACGTGCGGCTCGATTGCGGAGGCATCGCTGAAGTTAAACGGCGTGTTTGAGGCGGCGCAGAAGGCCGCGGAACAGTATCAGCAGAACGTCGAGCGGCTTTGCCAGGAGAAAATCAGCGCGGCAGAAAGCCAAGCGCAGGAAATCCTCGCGCGCGCAAAGAAAGCCGCCAATCAGCAGTAAAGAAACATGACAGAAGGGAGGGCGCGCAGGTGTCAGAAGACAAGAATCAGCAGAAAACGGGCAAACAATTGCTCAACGACACGCAGGAAGCGGCGGAACGCGCCCACCTGCTGCGGGAAATGAACCCCACATCCGCACAATTGGAAACGGAACTGAAGCATGAAAAGCGCAAGCACAGCTACAACCGCGCCCTGCGCAGCACGCTCTATACGCTGCTGGTGGTGGCGGCGGTTGCGGTGCTGATTGCAACCATGGTCATGCCCATCCTGCAAATCACCGGCACGTCAATGACGCCAGTGGTCGGGCAGGGCGAAATCACAATGGTCGTGCGCGGGTCAAATCCGCAGCGCGGCGATATTATCGCTTTTTACTACAACAATAAGGTGCTGATTAAGCGCGTTATCGGCCTGCCGGGCGAGTGGGTCAACATCGACGGAAGCGGCAACGTCTACATCAATGGCGAACTGCTTGATGAGCCGTACATCACCGATCGCGCGCTGGGCGACTGCTCCATCACGCTGCCGTACCAAGTGCCGGACGGGCGGTATTTTGTTCTGGGTGATCACCGCTCCACCTCGCGCGACAGCCGAAGCACACTGGTCGGTCCGGTGTCCGAAGAGCAGATTATGGGGCGCGTAACGCTTCGCATTTGGCCGCTGAACCGCTTTGGATTCCTACAATAACGTAAGTGCAATACAACAAGAAGAGGAACACAGGTTCCAGAATCGGAGGATGCTGACATGAACCGCAAACTCATGGAATTAGCAGAAAGATACGTTGCGCAGCGGAAGCGCCGGATGCGTCTGTTCAAGACGGTCACGGCGCTGGCACTCGTTGTCGCCATCTGCACGTCTTATGTGCTGATGATGCCGGGCCTGACGATGGCGGCGGAAACGTACTGCGGGCTGGAGGAGCATACCCACACGGCGGACTGCTATGTGGACGAGCTGACCTGCCTAATTTCCGAGCGCGAGGCGGAGACAGTCTTTACCGATATTATGCGCTGCAGCTTTGAGCCGCACCACCATTCCTCTGATTGCTACAATGCGCAGGGCGAACTCAGCTGCGGCTACTGGGATGGCTACATCCACGAGCATGACGAGAAGTGCTACGACAGCAACGGCGTTCTTATCTGCACGCTGGAGGAGCATCCGATGCACAAGCACACGGATGCCTGCTACAATTGGGAGAAACAGCTGACCTGCACGCTGCCGGAAAGCGAGGGGCACATCCACACAGATGCGTGCTATCGGGCAAAAGAACCGACTTGCGGTCTGTTTGAGAGCGAAGGCCATCAGCACACGGCGGATTGCGTGACGGAAACGCGCACGCTGATTTGCACCGAGGACGTTGCGACGAACTCCGACATGCCGCATGTCCATGATGACAGCTGCTACGAAGTGACCCGGACGTACACCTGCGGTCTGACGGAAGGCGAGGGCGCGCATCACCATACGGATGCCTGCTATCCGACGACGGAAAAACCGACTTGCGGTCTGTTTGAGGGCGAAGGCGCACACACGCATGATGATTCCTGCTACGAGATGGTGCGCGGCGACCTGAAATGCAAGCTCTATCCCGACCCGGCGAAAGTGCACACGCATTCCGCGTCCTGCGTCGATGCGAAAACCGGTTACTACACCTGCGGCTACATTCAGGTGCTGCGGCATCAGCATACGAATGAATGCGTTGTGACGGTGACGGCGGAGGATTCCGGCCATCATCACACGGCGGACTGCTACGAACGCCACTATATCTGCGGCAAAGAAGAGCACACGCACACGGCGGATTGCTACTATGACCCGACCCCGAACCCCGATGCGACGGAAGCGCCCGAAGTGACAGCTGAGCCGACGGCAGCGCCCGAAGTGACAGCTGAGCCGACGGCAACCCCCGAAGCAACAGCTGAGCCGACGGCAGCGCCCGAAGTGACGGATGAGCCGACGGCAGCGCCCGAAGTGACGGCTGAGCCGACGGCAGCGCCCGAAGCGACAGCTGAGCCGACGGCAGCCCCCGAAGTGACGGCTGAGCCGACGGCAGCCCCCGAAGTGACGGCTGAGCCGACGGCAGCCCCCGAAGCGACAGCTGAGCCGACTGCAGCCCCCGAAGTGACAGCTGAGCCGACGGCAGCGCCCGAAGTGACGGCTGAGCCGACTGCAGCCCCCGAAGTGACAGCTGAGCCGACGGCAGCGCCCGAAGTGACGGCTGAGCCAACTGCAGCCCCCGAAGCAACGTCAACGCCCACGGAAGCGCCCACAGCAACGCCAGCGCCTACGGAAGAACCGACGCTTGCGCCGTCTGTAACGCCCGCGCCGACGGAAAACGCCGCCGAAACTGCTGCCCCGATGGACGAGCCGTCCCCGACACCTGCGCTTACGGTGATTCCGTCGATGGACGCTGATGCTGCGAAGCCGGACGACATGATGATGCCGTCGCTTGGACTCGACCCGGGCTTCCTGATGATGGCGAACGAACCGCCTGCCGTCAGCGAGAGCGGCATGCAGATTACCAATATTACGGTATCGAACATCATACTTCCGGAAAATGCCAATGCGTACAACTATAGCTTCGCAGCGGACTTCAAGATTTCGGATGAAGCTATTCTTCGCCATGGCGAAGGCAACAAGATTATTATTCCGGCAGAGAATACGCATATCAAAACGGACAGCACTTCTGTCTGGTCGGGCACGGACGCCAAATTCAGCAATGAAAAGCCGGCGTTTAAGTTCCAGTATAATCCCGCAACGAAACAAGTTGAAATGTGGTTCACCGACGAGTATATGGACTTTGTCCGGAACAACCCCAGCCATGACGACCGCACCGGCACCATGAAGATGAGCGCTGAAATCCGCAAGGACGATGTTGAGAATCTGGGCAACGACGACCTGACCATCAAGTTCGGTGGCGCATCGACTACCGTGAAGTGGGAGGACATCGACAGGGGCAACAACTCCCTCCTCAGCGATTTGAGAACTTGGAAAAGCGGGGCTAATGTCAACTGGGAAAAAGGAACGATTGAGTATACCGTCAAAATCGAATCCACAAAGGGCACGAACGGCAAGAACGCGACTGCTCGAGACGTCATGACGGCTGTGAATAAGCAAATGGCCCTGACAAACATGACCGTCACGGAGGTTAAAACACACTCTAACTGGAGTCAGGTGCCCGCTGTTGACTCTGCTTCGACAGAAATCAAGACGGACGGTACATGCGCCTGCGGTACGACGGGAACGCACATTCACTACGTTTATGCGAACACGACGGACGAAAGCGGCAAGGTCTATACCATGACGACGGACTATGTGCTGCCGCCGCTTTCGGCAAATGAAACATACGAAATCAAGTATGAATACACGTTCGACAAGGACGGAATGACCGGTGAATACGATCAGCTGACAAATACTTTCACTGCGCAGAGTGGCGGAAAGTGGGATCATTCCCAGAGTTCCTCTAACAGCAACCCTACTGACGTTCAGATTAAAAAGCTGCAAAAGAGCAGCAGGTACAACAGCAATGAGAGTTGCATTCAGTGGACGCTCACCGTCAACGAAAACGGTTTCAACATCAAGGACAAGACGCTGACGGACACGATGTTCGACCAGCTTGTGGACGAAAACGGCAGTCTGCTGTTTTCGAAGACGGACGGCAAGGGCTATGTGTCGCAAATCACGGCGAATAACACGCCTATCACCGCTGAAAACTACACGGATTACTTTACCGTGGAAACCGGCGTGGACGGCAAACCGCAGCTGAAATTCAAGGACACCACCGCTAAGATCGTAATCCAATACAAAACGCCGGTGGAAGCAACCGCGCAGGATCAACAGATTACAAACACGGCGGAATTCGACGGCGAACAAAAGACAAGCACCGCGCATGTAGGGCAGGACAAGCGTTACAATGTGGTGAAGTCGGTTGACGCGAGTATGCCGGCGGATCCGACGAAGAACGGCGAATACACCGATGGTCTGTATCCGGTAGCGTGGAACGCGACGTACACCTTCCCGGCGACGAAGGATGTTCAGTATAAGCTGAACTTCGGCGATACGCTTGACAAGAAGGTGGAATGGAAAAACGGAATAGAAATCATGCAGCACTACATGACGGCGGCTCAGGCGCAGACATTGCTCAACGCCATCAAAGACCTCGATGTTGTGAAAAAGCATGATGCGCAGAATGTGCCGTACACCATTACGCTGCTGACCTGCGACAGTCAGGGCAAAAATGAAGGCACGATGGTGGTGTCTGCGGAAACGACGCTGACGGAAGGCTACTACTATGGTTTCCGGTTTGAAACGACGGGCGAAGGCGTTGTGCTGAACGACGCCAATACGGATGTGAACGCGACGACAAGCGTTACGCTCCCGTATCAGACGACCATCTATTTGGAAGAGTCCCGCACGAGCGGGGTTGACTTCAAGAACACGGCTGTTAACGCGGGCAAAAACGGAGACGCGTGGTACAAGGCCGCCCCGAACGACCTGGTGGAGAAGAAATTCGGCAACCATGGCGTTGGCGATTTGAACGGACAGATCATCCATGAGAACGAGTTGTACTGGACGATCCTCCTGCGCAATGATGGCGTGGCGCACGACGAAATCACCCTGACCGAAACGCTCCCGCCGCACATTGTGGTGGAGTACATCGAATACGGCGGCTCGAGGCTGATTCTTAGCGAAACGGACAGCACGAAGATGACCGTTGTCAATAAGAAGCTGGACAATGCCGGTACGATTCCGGATGGCTATGAGGTCAGCAACGAGTGGGGCGAGCAGCGCATTTCCATCAAGGCTGATTTGACGGCGGTGGGCGAAGGCGAGAACCGGCAGCAGAGAATCAACATCTCCATGAAGCCGAATGAGAATACCGGCGGTTCGGAAACGATTCTCAACGGCAAGGCGGATATGACCGTCAAGGTTCACTGCAAGATTGCCGACGACTTCCTGGCAACCGCGGTGAACGGCAGTTTGGCGCTGGGCGTGCTGAACAACCAGCTGGACGTGAGATACGACGCGGCGCTCTATCACAAGGAGCAGAAGACCGAGCTGACCTACGAGGAAGAGACGGTCGAGGCGGTGAACGTCCAGAAGGGCTACAGCGTCAAGGGCGGCGACCAGCAGGCGCGAATCACCTACACCATCGACATCAACCAGGCAGGCGCGAAGCTGAATCCGGCATCCAGCACGCTCAGGCTGACGGATACGCTGACCTATGACGTTCTTGGATTGGCTGGCGTGTATCCTTATCTGCGCAATGTGACGTTGGATGAAGGTTCCTTCAGGCTATATGAGGCGTTGAAGGATGAAAACGGCAATCCGATTCTGGACGTTGATGAAAGCGGCAAGGGGCATCTGCTGCGCGGCGCAGAGATAGAGAAGTATCTCTGGAAGATGGAGTTCACGGAAACGGAAAACATCAACAGTAATTCCAACTACAATTACAATGAGAAGGTAAAAGGAACGGTTCCCACTCAACGTTACCTGAACATAACCGTCACCGTTCCGGACGGCAAGGCGCTGATTCTGGAATACACGGCGCAGGAGAACATTCTGCTGCCGCCTGAGGTGACGAACGAGTACAACTTCAACGACGTGAACCACAAGGGCATCAGTCCGGCGTTGAGAAACCACGCAAACCTTGAAGGAAAAGACGGCTCAAGTACCGAACTGAACAACAGCAATAACGACTACTTCAGTCAGGGCGGCGGCTACATCCACAACAATCTGGTCATCCGCAAGGTGGACAGCGCGAACACCTCGCTGCTGCTGCCGGGGACGGAGTTCACCCTCTACGCATGGAACACGGAAACCAACAAGTTCGAGGAGGTTGGCGGCGAAAATGGTAAGGTCTACACGGATCAAAGCGGTATGATTACTTACCAATACAATTCGGAGAAGCTGAACGAGCGTCCGCTCGACCCGAACGTCGCGTACATGCTGGCGGAAACGAAGGCAGTCGAGCCGTACCACCTCGTGCTGGAGGATCGCCCGCTGGTCGTCTTCCACATCGTTCCGAGAGCGGACGATACCGAAGCACATCCGGAGAGATACCCGGACGGTCTCAACAATGGCAACTTCGGCACGATTTCAAAGAGTCGGCTGCAGGAGCTCATGACTGCTTCCGGCATCAAAGGCGTGGTGGATGGACCGCACACCGTCAACGGCTCTGCGAGCATCAGCATTCAGGTGAAGAACAGCAAGGACCGCCACGACATGGAGGTGCAGAAGAACTGGGCTGGCGACGACGCCCATGAGAATGCGCGCCCTGCCAGCGTCCTCGTGATGCTTCGCCGCTATGCGCTGACGCAGGAGCAGTATACCGACGTGCTGAACACGGATGCAACGCAGAATCCGCAATGCATCCTGTCTGCGGAAATGGTCAACAATAGCACGAAGGTTGCGCAGCAGTTCCCGGAGAATCAGGACGTTACGGTAACGCTGAACCTGCTTGATGGCGCACTTGACAACGCTGCGCGTATTGTGGCTCGCGTAGACGGAAAAGAAGTGGTCTTGGAACCGCAAGATACGTCGAGAAAACAGTTCGTTTACACCACCAAGATGACGCATCAGAAAAAAGTAATTTTCTGCTTGCAGTGGAAAAACTGGGAAGGGAAATGGCAGGACGGTCGCTACTATAACAACGTGAGCATCACGATGACCCCGGAAGGCACACCGGTTGACGAAGTGCCGACGCAGGTCACGCAGTTCACCGACGCGCAGTGGGCAAAAATTCGCCAGCACCCGGACGACGCTTACGGCGGTCGCGAGGCTACGCTGACGGCAGCGAACGGCTGGCACACCCAGTGGTCGCAGCTGGAATCCACCGGCGCGGACGCGAACGGCAACAAGCTCTACTACATTTACTACATCGTCGAGGGCAAAGTGCCGAGCTACACCACATCCGGCATCACCTACACCATCGACCCGAACGCCAGCAAAACCACCGGCACGGTCACGGCGACGCTGACCAACGTCTACCGCCCGGAGGACAAGTACGGCGAAATCAGCATCGACTTGTCCAAGGAATGGTACGCGCCGGATGGCACAAAGCACACGATTACCGAGGAATTCGGCGGCGTACAGGTCGCGCTCTACAAGACGCGCTGGGATTACGTCAACGGCGCGTGGACGAAGGGCAGCACGGAACGCCGCGACACGGTCACGCTGGCAGAAGCGAACAAATGGAGCGCCAAGTTCGAGGGGCTGGAAACCTACACGGTCGCCATGGAAAACGGCGTTGTCCAAAACGCCCGCGCCTACACCTACAGCCTCCGGGAACTGAACGTGCCGAGCGGCTTCTACTGCCAGCTGGTATACAGCGGTCTCCCGCAACACCCGAGCGAGTACTTCACGGACGGGAATCCTGCCAATCCGAAGGCGGACGCGCAGAACGCACGCGGCACGGCGACGCTGCGGAACTACGAGATCGCGAAGCTGACCATCGAAGCCGAGAAGCGCTGGGGTGAAGGCGCGAAGCCTGAAAACATGCAGGATACGCTGACCTTCCGCCTGACCCGCGAAAAGCAGGAGAACGGCGCGTGGGTCGCGGATGACAGCTTCCAAGCGGTCACGAGGGTCATGAGCATCAGCAGCCTGAACACGAGCAAGGTCGTGTTCGGCACTTTCCCGAAGTACGCTGTGACGGGCTTCGACGAGCAGAATCAGCCCATCAGGCAAAGCTACCGCTACAAGGTGGAGGAGGTCAAGTACCAAAACGAAGCCACCCTCCCGTTCAGCGTCAGCTATAGCCCGGCGGACGGTTTCGTGACGACGGAGGGCGATGCGAACACCAGCACCACCGTCACCGTGACGAACAACAAGCTGACGAGCGAGAAGGAAGGTCTGTACCGCTTCAACGTGGCGAAGCAGTGGCTGGACGCTTCCGGCAATCCCGCGGACAAGCCCACGCCGGAAGGCACGAAGGCGAAGATTACCGTGACGCGCACCCGCCATGTCTATGCCCCGGATACGGGCTGGACAGCGGAAACGCCCACCGCAAAGACGATCGAGCTGGACACCACAGCAACGTATACGGCGCTTTGGGCAGAATGGAACGAAACGCAGTCGGTTTATGCGCAATACAACGCCGACGGCACGGTGAAATCCGCGTGGGCGTACACCTACGAGGTGTCGGAAGCGACGATTGACGGCTACTTCGGCACGCAGCATCTGCCTGCGGACTTCCCGAAGCAGCCGGAGGACTACTTCACAGACGCGGCACTGACCGATATCAAGGAAATTTACCGCCAGCCGCTGACGGACACGCTGCCGGAAGTGACCGAAAAGAACTACTACGTCGAGCGGTTCAACGTCAAGGTGGACAAGACTTGGGCGCGCTTCCGCGACAGGGATGAGCTGACGTTCTGCTTGATTCAGGCGAAGAAGCAGCTCACCTTTGACAGAAATGGCAAGCCCATCAAGACGGCTGATCAGCAGTACACCTACGTCACGAAAAACTGGACGGAGGGCGGCGAAGAACCGGTCTGGGAGTTCAACAATCTGCCGAAGTACTACTTTACGGTGAATGAGAACGGCGAAGCGCAGAAGAAGCCGTACTACTATTACATCGTAGAGGGGTACGAAACGATTAATGGTGCGCTAAACCCGTATCTGTATCAGGTGAGCTACACAGGCGACGCTACGCTTGTCAAGAAAACAACCGGTGCGGTGAACCAGCCTGCGGACGGCGGAACGGCGAACATCCACGCGAGGAACCTGCCGGGGTATGAAGTGGGAAATCTCAACCTCAATTTGACGAAAGAATGGGTCAATGTCAACGAGAAGCCGGAAAAGGTTACGCTCAACTTGACTGAGACAACGCATTCATGGGATAAAACAGAAGGGTGGATAACTTATGCCCCCAATTCGGATACCGTTGAAATAATGCCGGATGCGAATGGAAACTGGACAACAACGCAACCGCTGGAAGCGTACTCTGTTGAGTATAATCCGGACGGCTCTATTCACACGGCGTTTGTTTACACCTATGAGCTGACGGAAGCCCCTGTGAACGGTACGATGCCTGTTTACAGCTTCTCGGAGAACTGGCCGAAAGAAGTGGGCGACGTCCTTGAACTCAATTCGGCTGGCGAGCCAATCAAGGCAAAGGATGCGTTCAGATTCTCTTCGACAACACCGATGGAGTTCATGCAAACCATCGCGGACGCAAGCGCAACGATTCAGAACCTGCCGAAGGGGAAGCTCGAGATTGAGAAGAAGTGGGCGCCGGAGGTTGCCAATGGCAACCAACAAAACCCGCATCAGATCAAAAAAGTGAAGGTTCAGGTGGATCAGTATTACCTCGACGATAACCCATACGGAATCTGGTATCTGTCGAACGTCATGTACTTCGTCTACCTGACGGAAGAGAACGGCTGGAAGGCTGCCATTGACAATCTGCCATTGTACGGCTATAAGGATGGTAAGCTGGTTCAGTACCGCTACAAGGTCTCGGAAGCCATCGGCGGAGATCCTGACGTGTCAGCCGAATGGGGAAATAATTACGGTTACGAGTTCTCCGGAGACGTACTGGTTGACGAATACCGGAATAGCCAAAGGTTCTACCGCAGCTACTACCTTGAGTTCAAGGACAATGTCAGCAACGTGACCCTGACCAACATTCCGCGAAGCATCACCATTGAAAAGCAGTGGACGGATGCGAACACATACGGTGAGGACGGCGAACAGCGCGACATCTACTTGGAAATTCAGTGGAAGAGCGCCGGCAAGAGCAAACTCTTTGACTTGTTCGATCCAGACTTGTACAACACATGCACGTTTACCTGCGAACCGGATACGCTCACGGCGGAAAAGGTGACAATCAACGGCAAGAATTACCTGCATGTGTCCGGCGTCGTCCCGAAGACGGCGGATGGCGCAGCCTCCTGGCGCGTCACCATTTCAGACTTTTTCACCTCCACCGCGGACGATACCTTCGTCATCCGCGAGGTGGAAAGCATGGGTTACCTGAACAACCTGCCGGACGGTCAGACGGAAATTCGCCTCAACAGCGTCGCCACGATTACCAACACGCCGACGAAGCTGAAAATCACCAAACAGTTCAAGCAGGCGTATTTCCCCGTAGGAAGCGAAAGTGAACTGCCGCTGAATGTCCGCAATACTGTCGTGTACCTGCAAATCTGGCGCGAAAAGCGTGACGGCGCTGGTCTTACCCTATCCCAGGAACGCTACACCACGCCAATGCTGGGCGCGCTGGAAGCGAACATGGACGCGACGCTCTTGCCGGATGGCACCGTGAAGCTGACGGTCGGCACGAACACGCCGACCGACGCCGCAACGCTGACGCTGACCCGCCTGCCGCGCTACTGGTTCGACAAGGATACAGGCGCAAGCGGCGAATGGTACTACTACGTCAAGGAAGTGGACGCGGAAGGCAACGAAGTTCATTCGGCTTCTGACCCGACGAACGGCGAACGGCCGGAAATCAACCTGAACGTCAAGACACTCACCGTCACCAACACCCTGACCGACATCAGCGCCCGCAAGGTCTGGACGTCGCTGGACAATCAGTTCACGCTGAATCCCGCGAACCTCCCGGATATCACGCTGACGCTCAAGCAGACCACCGCGGAAGCGGCGGCGGATGGCGACAAGACCATCGCGACCGTTACCCTTGGCTGGGACGCGGAAGCAGGGAAGGTCGTCACGAAGAATCTGGATGGCTGGCAGTTTGGCGAAGTGGTTGAATACACCGCGCCGGAAGGCAGCAAGAACATCTGGTGGGGCTACAAGTGGTACAATCTCCCGGCGTATGACGCGGAGGGCAACATCTACCGCTACTACGCCAAAGAGCAGACCCCGGTGGGCAGCGGCTGGCAGCTGGTGACGGACGACCCGAACGCCACGAACACCGCGCCGATTCCCGCGAACAGCGAAAATCGCGTCTTCCAGATTACGAACACACCCATTACCTACACGCTGCCCGAGACGGGCGGCATCGGTACACTGCCGTACACGGCGGGTGGTCTGCTGCTGATGGCAGCGGCGGCATTGCTGCTGGGGCAGGAAATCAAACGCCGGAGGGAAGGCTGCTGAGCAGTCGGCAGCCCCCCCTTCCGGGGGATTCTCAATCCGTATACGCGGGCGAAAGCCCTTGTATAAACATGGGGAAAAAAACGACGGGAGGAGGAATGAAAAAAGCATAGCAGCTATACGTCAGGAGACCTCCCGACGTAGGCAACCCCGGTAATCCCCACAAAACGTTTCCCAATGAGTGAAAAACGACAACGAAAAGGAGAAAAACCATGAAAAAGTTTTGGGGAATTCTGCTGGCCATGATGCTCGTGCTGAGCATGGTCACTGTCGCGGGCGCAACGGAAGTGGAAAATCCGTCTACGGGCGCGGAAGGCACTACGCCGACTGCTACCGGCTTTACGATTCAGGTAAATCCGAAGGACGATGTCACACACGAATACGAAGTGTACCAGATTTTCACTGCTGATGTTGAGACAAATGCAGGTGAAAAAGTGCTGACGAGCGTCAAGTGGGGCACAAACGCCAAGAACGACACTGCTGCGGTCAGGACTGGTGATCCTGTGCCGGACGCTGTTCTGGAGGCTCTGAAAACTGTTTCGGGCACGAATCAGGAAAAGCTGGCTGAAATCACGAAGTATTGGTATGCTGACTCCACTCCGGTTGATAAGTTCTCTTCCACCAAAGCAGCCCCCGGCAAGAGCAAGAAACTGACCCCTGGCTATTACCTTGTGCGGGACAATCAGGCAAAGCTGGAAGGCAAGGACGGCGCTGCCACGCTGCTGATTGTAAAGGTGCTGGATCAGGACATCGTTGCGACTGCAAAGTCTGAAAAGCCCTCTGTGGACAAGCAGGTACAGGACGAAGTTGCTGATGCCGAAAAGAACGGCGGAGAAGTGAATCCGGAAGGCTGGGGCGAGAGTGCCGACCACGCGCTGTTTGAAAACTTCAAGTTCCGTCTGGTCGCAACCATTCCGGTCAATGCGGATTATAATGACTATCCGACGTACAAGCTGGTCTTCAACGACACCATGTCCAAGGGCATTACCTTTGTTCAGATTGATTCTGTGAAGGTGAACGGCATCGCACTGAAAGCTACCGATTATGTTTGCACTGCAACGCCTGGTCAGAAGGGCGCAGGCAAGGTTGGTGAAAATCAGGATAAGCCGTCTTGGACGCTCACAATCGAAGACCTGAAGAAGGTGATGAGAGAAAACACCAGCATCCTTGTTACGGACAAGATTACGGTTGAGGTTGTTTACACGGCGTATCTGAACGAAGAAGCGCAGGTCTTCAACGCGAGCGCAACCAGCACGGACAACAAGAACAGCGTCGATTTGGAATACTCCAACAACCCCAATGCTGATGGCATGGGCAAAACGCCGGAAGACCATGTGTGGCTCTTCACCTATGTTGTGAACAACACGAAGTATGCGAACACGGCTGAAGCAGGCAACGAACTGCCTGGCGCTGGCTTCACGCTTTATGACCAAAATGATCGTGTTGTTCCGCTGTGGAAGGATGCCGCTGGCAATTACGTTGTCGCAGGCACCACGAAGCCGAATGATACCTATACGGATGTCGCAAACAATGAAATGATTACGGAAGCCAATGGTACGTTCAACATCATCGGTCTGGATCACGGCACGTACACGCTGAAGGAAACCACGGTTCCTGCTACCTATAATCCGCTGGATCCTGTCACCATCACGATTTCGGCAGACCACAAGGAAGCTGCTGGCGGTGCAAGTGCAGCTATGGAACTCACGGCGGCTTCTACGATGAACAACAAGCTCGTCAACAAGTCCGGTGCGACCCTGCCTGAGACCGGCGGCATCGGCACGACCATCTTCTACGTGCTGGGCGGCATGATGTTCGTGGGCGCGGCGCTCATCCTCATCGTTCGCCGCAAGGCCGAAGCGGACGAAATCTGATTTCTCTCCCGCAATTCGTTGAACATCCCCATGTTCTGATGAAACCCCTGCCGGGCGGTGCGCGCAATGCCGCCGCCCGGCATTCCCAAATGGGAAAATGAAGTATGTTTGCAGAAAGGAGGCGGCTCATGAAGCGCAATATGACAACCATTTTGCTGTTTGTGGTGCTGTTTGTGGGTCTGGCGCTCCTTCTGTACCCGTCCGTGTCGGATTTCTACAATTCCTTCCACCAGTCGCGTGCCGTAGCTACCTACAACACGGTGGTGGAGCAGGAGTCCAAGAAGGATTACGAGGCGGATTGGGCGGCGGCAAACGATTATAACGAAAAACTCCGCGCACAGTCCACCGTCGATCGCTTAATCATGACCGACGAGGAGCGCGAGGAGTACGACGCGGTGATGAATGTCGGCGGTTCGGGCATCATCGGGGTGATTGAGATTCCGCAGATTGCCGTGACGCTGCCGCTGTATCACTCGACGAACGCCAACGTGCTTCAGGTCGCCGTCGGTCACATCGAGGGTACAAGCCTGCCGACCGGCGAACCGGGAACGCATTCCGCCTTCTCGGCGCATCGAGGGCTGCCCTCCGCCAAGCTCTTTACCAACCTTGACCAGCTCACCTACGGCGATACCTTCACCCTCCGCGTGCTGGACAAGGTGCTGACCTATGAAATCGACCAAATTCTCATTGTTGAGCCGCATGACGTCAGCGCACTGCAAATCTATGACGGCATGGATTTGTGCACGCTCGTCACCTGCACGCCCTACGGCATTAACTCGCACCGGCTGCTTGTCCGCGGACACCGGGTCGAAACATCGCTTGCGCAGCTATCCGTGCGCATCTCCGCGGACGCACTCGTGATTGACCCCTACATCGTCGCGCCAATTGTCGCCGCGCCGATGCTGCTGATTCTCCTCATTCTCATGCTGGTAACAACCAGCCCGAAACACAAGAAGCGGAAAGGAGCTGAGCGGTCGTGATGAGCCGCAAACCCTCGCGCCTGCTGGCGCTTGTCCTGCTGACAGCATTGTGCTGCCTTATGCTTGCGCCCTGCGCGCTTGCCTTTGAACGGGTGGATTTGACGCACCACTTGACGTTCGCCATTCAGGCGGATGACAACGAGGATGATGCGCACCTGCCCGGCGTGACCTTCCAGCTGTATCAGGTGGCGGACATGGATGCGGACGCTCGGTTCGCCCTGCGCAGCCCGTACAGCACCCTGAATATCGACATTAACGCGCTGAAGAACGCGGCGGACTGGGCAGCTGCGTCCGAAGCGATGAAAGCCCTCACCGCGTCCGAAACGCCTGATTTCACCGGCACGACGGACGAAAACGGTCGAGTTGCCTTCGCGGGACTCAACCCCGGTCTGTACCTTGTTTCCGGCACGCCGGTTATCATCGGCGGCTGGGCGTACAGCTTCCAATCCTTCCTGACCTCTGTGCCGACGCGCAATGTGGACGACGAGTGGCAGTACGATGTCCTCTCCACCATCAAGCTGGAACGTTCACCCGCGCTGATTGACCTTGAGTGCGTCAAGGTGTGGGACGACGACAACCGCGGCACATATCGCCCTGTGCAGATTGAAATTCATCTGATGCAGGACGGTCAGCATATCGACACGGTGATTCTGAACAGCGAAAACAACTGGCATCATATCTTCAAGGATTTGCCGGCTGACCATGTGTACACCCTCAACGAGATTCTGGGGGCTGATGTGTACTATGAGCCGGAATATTCCATCGAAAACGGCGTGTATGTGATTACCAACCGCCGCACGGTCACGCCGACCCCGACCGCCCCGATTCCCGAAACGGGGCAGCTGTGGTGGCCGGTGCCGATTCTGGCGGGTGCGGGCATGATTCTGTTTGTCATTGGCTGGATTCTGCACCGGAAATGGAGCCAAGAGCATGAAGAACCGTAAGGGCAATTTGCTGATGACGCTGGGGCTGGTGCTGATTTTGGCGGCACTGGCGCTGGTGGGCTACAACCAGTGGGATGCCAGCCGCGCGCAGCAGGAGTCGGATGATGCGCTGATGGCGCTGGAGCAGATTCGCATTCAGCGGCAGATGGAATCGCAGCAAACCGCTGCACCGCCCGTAATCACCGCGACGATGATGCCGACGGACGCACCCGCGACGGATGCGCCGATAACCGACGCGCCGACGGCGGATGCCACTGCGGCGGATAACCCGGCAGCATCCACGCCCGCTGTAACTGACGCACTGCCGACTGACATTCCGCGTGATGACGTAACCGCCACGAACACCCCTGCGACGAGTGCGCCCGCAACGGTGAATCCTGCGACAAACCAGCCGAATCCGACAAACGCGCCGACGGCAGGGACTACAACGAATCCGCCGAAGCCGACGAGTGCGCCGACGGCAGGGACTGCAACGAATCCGCCGAAGCCGACGAGCGCGCCAACGGCAGGGACTGCAACGAATTCGCCGAAACCGACGAGCGCGCCGACGGCAGGGACGGCGACGAATTCGCCGAAGCCGACGAGCGCGCCGACGGCGACGAATTCGCCGAAACCGACGAGCGCGCAGACGGCGGGGACTGCGACGAACCCGCCGAAGCCGACGAGCGCGCCAACGGCAGGGACTGCGACGAATCCGCCGAAGCCGACAAATACGCCGACGGCAGGGACTGCAACGAATCCACCGAAGCCGACAAATACGCCGACGGCAGGGACTGCAACGAATCCACCGAAGCCGACGAGCACGCCGGATGCCGCGCAGACATCAAATCCGACGAGCACGCCGGAAATCACCGAAACGCCCATGCCGACGGAATCAACCGAACCGACCGAAACGCCTGAACCGACACCATCCCCCGAACCCACGTCGACACCCACGCCCGCGCCGACGGGCAAGCTCTACGAGCGCGTGCCGGGAATCGAAATGCCGGGCGAGAAGGTCAATGGGCATGAGTACATCGGCACGCTGTCCATTCCGTCGCTGGGGCTGAAAGTGCCGGTGCAGCGCAACTGGTCGTACGAGAACCTGAGCGTGTCGCCGTGCCGCTATTCCGGCAGCGCCTACGCGGGCAACCTCGCTATTATTGCGCACACCTACCACTTTGGTAAGCTGAGCAGCTTGGCGCTGGACGCAACCGTTACCTTCACGGACATGGAGAATAACGTTTTCCGCTACGTTGTGCGGGAGAAAAACACGATTTCCCCCAACGATGCGAACGAAATTGCCCATTCCGGCTATGACCTGACGCTCGTGACCTGCACCCTCAGCGGCACAAAACGCGTGGCGGTGTACTGCGAGCGCGTGAAATAATCCAACAAAAGGACTGTCTGCAACGGGCAGCCCTTTTTTCGTGAAATCCATGCAACACGGCAGGAATTGACGGGGTGGAGCGCGAAATAAACAAGCGCGGCGTAACTTCCGCCGCAGGAAGGGAAAGCAACCTTGAACTGGAAAATACACCTTTATCGTGCTATCCTCTGGCTGATTACGCTGTCTCTGCTGCTGATGATGTTCGGTTTCTCGGCACAGGAAGGCGTGCAGTCCGGCAGCATCAGCGGTAAAATTGCCCGCCCAATTACGGATTCTCTGGCGCAGCGACAGGGACTGACGGGGCAGGCGTACTGGAAGCTGTATGCACAGGTGGATTTTGCCGTGCGGAAAACGGCGCATTTCTTGGAGTACACGCTCTTGGGAATGCTGCTGACGCTGCTGCTGGACAGCTACCGCGCCCGCTGGCACTGGCTGTCATGGGCGGGATGTACGCTCTATGCCGCGACGGACGAAATCCATCAGCTTTTCGTTGCCGGGCGCACGGGCAAGTGGCAGGATGTGCTGCTGGATTCATCGGGCGCGCTGGCGGGGCTGCTGCTGGCGATGCTCGTGCTCTGGCTGATTCGGCGGCGTAGGACAAAAAAGCAATCAACATAATAAAATAGGAGGCAGATTATGCTGACAATCGAACAGCTTTACGACCTTAACCACACATTGGCGGCGGATTACCTGCGGCAGTTTACCTATCCGTGGGAGGCGCTTGTGGGCATCAAGGCGGAAATCCTGCGCATCGGCGCGGCGCTTGACCCGGCGGAATACACCGAAGTCAGCGAACACGTCTGGGTGCACAAAACCGCGACGGTTGCGCCGACGGCGTATCTGGGTGCGCCCTGCATCATCGGCGCGCGGACGGAAGTGCGGCATTGCGCGTTCATCCGCGGCAGTGCGCTGGTAGGGGCAGACTGCGTGGTCGGCAACTCTGTGGAACTGAAGAATGTGATTCTTTTTGACCATGTGCAGACGCCGCACTACAACTACGTCGGCGACAGCATCCTCGGTTATTGCAGCCACATGGGGGCAGGGTCGATTACCAGCAACGTGAAGAACGACAAGACGCTGGTGACGGTTCGCGGCGCAGGCGAAAGCAGGGCAACCGGCTTGAAGAAAATGGGCGCAATGCTTGGCGACTATGTGGAAGTCGGCTGCAACAGCGTGCTGAACCCCGGCACGGTTATCGGGCGGGAGAGCCAAATCTACCCGCTGAGCTGCGTGCGTGGTGAAGTGCCCGAAAGAAGCATCTGGAAAACTGGCGGCGTGGTGGTGAAGAAGCAATGATTCAGCCGATTGTGAGAGATGTGATGTTCCTGTCCTGCAAGAGTCAGATGGCGACGGCGGAGGATTTGCCCGTTGCGCGTGACCTCGCGGATACCCTGCGCGCCCATGCGCACGAGTGCGTCGGCATGGCGGCGAACATGATTGGCGTCCGCAAGCGCATCATTGCGGTGATGGCGGGGAAAACCGTGCTGGTGATGCTTAATCCGGTCATCACGGATCGCCAGATTCCCTTCGCAGCGCAGGAGGGGTGCTTGTCGCTGGACGGCGAGCGCCCGTGTTTGCGGTATCAGCAGATTTTGATGGAATATCAGGATGAGCAGCTGCAACGGCATGTGCAGCGGTTCTCTGGTTTCACCGCGCAGGTGATTCAGCATGAGGTGGATCATTTGGAAGGCATCATTATTTGAGGTGAGGACATGACTATCACACAAACGCTCTGTCAGGAGTTCCAAACCGCCCCGTGGCAAATCGACGCCGTCATTCGCCTGCTTGACGAGGGCTGCACGCTGCCGTTTATCGCGCGTTACCGCAAGGAACAGCACGGGTCGCTGGATGACCAGAAGCTGCGTGAAATCAGCGAACGGCTGACGGCGCTGCGGGCGCTCGAAGCGCGTCGGCAGGAAATCAGTGAAAGCCTGCAAAAGTTAGATGTCTGGACGGAGAAGCTGCAAAGCGACCTCGATGCTGCCGAGACATTGGCGCAATTGGAGGATATCTATCGCCCGTACCGCCCGAAGCGCCGTACCCGCGCGTCCATTGCCAAGGAGAAGGGGCTGGAGCCGCTTGCGAACGCGCTGATGCTCCAGCAGCGGAACATGATGGCGCCGGAAACCATCGCCCTGCGCTATGTGAACGCGGAGAAGAGCGTCGAAACGGCGGAGGATGCCCTGCAAGGCGCGATGGATATTATCGCCGAGGTCGTCAGCGACGATGCCGCCGTCCGCACGAAGCTCAAAACGTACTACCATCAAACGGCGATGGTCGCGACGGTCGCGGCGAAAGACGAGGACAGCACCTACCGCATGTACTACGACCACCGTGAGCCGCTGCGCCTGATGCCGTCGCACCGGGTGCTGGCGATGAACCGCGGGGAGAAGGAGGGCTTCCTCAAAGTCGCGCTGGACGTGGACAAGGAGAAGGCACAGCAGCTCGTGCGCTACGGCTTCGTGCAGCAGACGGGCAGCCCGGCATGCAAGTACGTCGCGCAGGCGTGCGACGACGCGTATACGCGGCTGATTGCGCCGTCGCTGGACACGGAACTGCGCGCGGAGTTGACCGACAAGGCGAGTGCGGCGGCGATTCGCGTGTTCGCGCTGAACCTGCGCCCGCTGCTGATGCAGCCGCCGGTGCGCGGGAAGGTCGCGATGGGGCTTGACCCCGGCATCCGCACGGGCTGCAAGGTCGCGGTTGTGGACGAAACCGGGCGTGTGCTGGATACGGGCGTCATTTTCCCGCTGCCCAGCCACGGCAAGGTTGCGCAGGCGAAGGAAACCGTCAAGCGCATGATCCAGAAGCACCACGTCGGCATCGTCGCCATTGGCAACGGCACGGCGGGGCGCGAGACAGAGCAGTTCTTCGTCGAGGTGATGAAGGAGCTGGCGCTGGGCGACGCGCTCAAATACATGGTCGTCAGCGAGGCGGGCGCGTCGGTGTATTCCGCGTCGAAGCTTGCGGCGGAGGAGTTCCCGCAGTTTGATGTCAGTCTGCGTTCGGCGGTGTCGATTGCGCGGCGGCTGCAGGATCCGCTGGCGGAGCTGGTCAAAATCGATCCGAAGGCGATTGGCGTAGGACAGTATCAGCATGACCTGAAAGCAGCGGAACTGGACGCGGCGCTGGGCGGCGTGGTCGAAGACTGTGTGAACAGCGTCGGTGTGGATGTGAATACGGCGAGCGTGTCGCTGCTGAGTTACGTCGCGGGCATCAACACGACCGTCGCGAAGAACATCGTGGCGTACCGCGAGGAAAACGGCGCGTTTACGACCCGTGCGCAGCTGAAGAAAGTGCCGCGCCTTGGGCCGAAAGCCTTTGAACAGTGCGCAGGCTTCCTGCGCATTCCCGGCGGCAAGGAATTGATGGAGAACACAGGCGTTCACCCGGAGAGTTACGACGCGGCGCGCGCCCTTTTGAAGCACTTTTCGCTCACCCCGGCGGAGGCGGTCGGCAAGCTGCTGACCTTGGCGGACGCGGAGGGGTTCGCGGCGCTGGCGAAGCAGCTGAATGTGGGCGAACCGACCCTGCGCGACATTGCGGCGGAGCTGTCCCGCCCCGGCCGCGACCCGCGTGATGAGCTGCCGCAGGTGCTGATGCGCAGCGACGTGATGGATTTGAAGGACTTGCAGCCCGGCATGGAGCTTCGCGGCACGGTGCGCAACGTGACTGACTTCGGCGCGTTTGTGGACATCGGTGTTCACCGCGACGGCTTGGTGCATATCAGCCAGATGGCGCAGCGACGCGTGAATCATCCGAGCGAAGTCGTCCGAGTCGGCGACATCGTGACTGTGTGGGTGCTGGAAGCGGATGCGAAAACGAACAGAATTAGTCTGACAATGCGTCCGCCGGCGAAAGGGTAAGGCAATTTCTCAACAACCAAAAGCACACAAACTAAAAAACTAACATAACAGACCTGTAACATCCGAAGGGGCGCCGAAGGTTTCCAAAGGGCGATCGGAAAGCCCTTTGGTCGCTCCCGAAGGAGCGAAATCCCTGCGTAACAATCCAATCCTATAAGCAATAGGAGGAAAATTCATGCAAAACATGCGAAAATGGATTGCGCTATTCTTGACCATGCTGCTGCCGGTGCTTCCGGCAGCCGCCGAGGAGGAATCAACCATGCTGACAGGCAAAACAGCGACGGAAATCGTTGAGATGATGGGTTTCGGGTGGAATCTGGGCAATACGCTGGACGCAACCGGCGGCAATACCGCGGATGTGACCGCGCAGGAGCAGTCGTGGGGGAACGCGAAAATCACCCCGGAACTGATGGTGCGCGTGAAGGAAGCGGGCTTTGACACCATCCGCATTCCCGTGACTTGGTACCGCTATACCTCGGACGATGGGACGTACACCATCCGCGAGGACTTCCTCCAGCATGTCCATGAAGTGGTCGAATGGGCGCGAGAGGCGGACTTGTTCGTCATCCTCAATGTGCACCACGAAGCGTGGATTAACGAGCCGAATTTCGCGGCGGACGCGGAGAAAATCGGCGAGCAGCTGACGGCAATGTGGCGGCAGATTGCTGACACCTTCGCCGACTTTGACCAGCATGTGATTTTCGAGGGCATGAACGAGCCGCGCGCGCAGGGTACGAACTATGAGTGGAGCGGCAACGCGGCGTGCTACGCTGCTGTCAACTACCTCAACCAAGTGTTCGTGAACACCATCCGCAAGGACGCCCAGGGCTGCAACGCCGAGCGCTGCCTGATGATTCCGGGCTACGCGGCGACCAGCTCCCCGGCGGGCACGGCGGCGATTGCCCTGCCGACGGTGGATGGCGAAGCGGCGGCAAACATCATCGTGTCTGTGCATTCGTATGACCCGCAGACCTTCTGCCTGCAGGATACGCAGACGACGTTCGACCCGGAGAAGGATGGCACGAAAATCAACCGCGTGTTCGAGAACATCAAGGAAACCTTCCTTGACCGGGGGATTCCGGTCGTGATGGGCGAAACGGGTGCGACGAACACGAATGGCAATCACGACGAGCGCGCGAAGTGGGCGTACTGTGTCGCACAGAATGCCCAGCGCTATGGCGTGCCGATTGTCATCTGGGACAATGGGAACAATCAGACGTCCGGCGGTGAGTGCCACGCCTGGATTCGCCGCGCGGTGAATCCGAAGCTGCGCAGTCAGGCGACGAGCGTGGTGTACCCGCAGGTGCTGGACGCGCTGTGGGAGGGCAAGAACAGCGCGGCATGGGGCAGTGCGCTGACGGAAGTGCGCGCGGAGGCGGACGAGAGCATCCTCTGGGCGAACGCCGACGGCTTGACGAGCCAGAAGGAATGGGATTCCTCCTACATCCAGCTCGAAGCGAAAATGGAGTGGTTCGCGGACGGCGCGCGCATTGGCATTCGCTATTCCGGCGCGGGTACGCCTAAAATCGTGCTGGACAGCGCGGAAAAGAGCGTCTGGTGGATTCTGGTGGATGCGGCGAGCGTCGAACAGAACGCGGACGGCACGAAGACCGCGTGGTTCACCAGCGAAATCCTGCTGGCGGAAATGCGCAAAAACGGCGTTGATAGCCCTGCACAGCTGCAAAATTGTTATGTCATCGCGACGAACGGGAAGATTACCGCTTACCGCATCAAGGTGGAGGGCATGGCGACGGCGCTGACGACCTACCATGTGAACGGAAGCGCGATTCATCAGGCGGATTTGCCGGATGCCCCGACCTACCCGCACATGACCTTCTGCGGCTGGTACACCACGCCGGATTACCAGCCCGGCACGGAAGTCACGGGCGCGAGCGGCGCTTCGGACGCATGGGCGAAGATGGCGCTGGACATGAGTGTCATTAAGTAACAAAGGAGTCAAACAACATTGGATTTTGAATATCTGCTGTTTTTGCAGAACCTCCGGGCGGAAGCGCCGAACTTCATCAACAGCTTGCTGCTCTTCATTTCGGAATTTGCCGCCGGGTCGCTGCCGGTTGTCATTATTGTCGTATTCTACTGGTGCATCGACAAGCGCACCGGGCAGCGGATGGGGCTGTGCTTCGCGGGTGCAACGATGGTGACGCAGCTCATCAAGAATATCGCGTGCGTCTATCGCCCGTGGAAGCAGGATGCGCGGCTGCAAATCGCTCCGGAAGCGGCGGCAACGGCAACGGGCTACTCGTTCCCCAGCGGACATGCGACACTGGCAGCGTCCTTTTACGGAAACCTCGCGGCATACCTGAAAAAGTACAGCAAATGGTGGATTCTGCCGTGCGTGCTGCTGACGCTGCTGACGGCGTTTGCCCGCAACTGGCTCGGCGCGCACACGCCGCAGGACGTGCTGGTTGGGATGATGATCGCGCTGGTCGTGCTGCTGCTGTCAAAATACCTGCTGAACTGGGCGGACGGCGGCAAGAACCGCGACTGGCTGCTGGCGATTATCGGCGTCATCCTATCTGCCGCGATGCTGATTTACACCAGCGTGAAGCCGTATCCGATGGATATGCTACCGGATGGAACGCTGCTGGTTGACCCGTGGGACATGGTGACGGACTGCTACAAGGCGGCGGGGGCGATGATGGGCTTCTGCCTTGGCTGGGTGCTGGAGAGGCACTTTGTCGGTTTTGATGCGAAAGGTGCGGGCAAGGCGCGCATGATTCGCGGCGTGGTTGGCGTAGCGCTGCTGCTGGCGGTGCGGAAGGGAATGAAGGCGGCGGGTAATCTGCTGCTGGATGCACACTGGCGGGGCTTTGCAGAGATGTTCGGGCTGATGCTGTTCGCGATTGTGCTGTATCCGGCACTGTTTCAGTGGGCGGAGAGAAGGAAAAGCAAATCGTGAAATTGGGCGCTTCGGGCGAAAATGGCTCGGAGCGCCTTTTTGTGGTTCTTCACGGAAAGTTGGGGGAGCAAACAAGGGATTAGGCGAAGCCCCAAAAGCTGCACGCGGAAGGAACATGAAAGTGCGACCAACCCAATCGCGAAAAGGGGTCAAGGGGCAATGCCCCTTGCAGGGTCAAGGGACAGCGTCCCTTGTGGGGTT
>ENA-OUNS01000535-OUNS01000535.1-human-gut-metagenome-genome-assembly--contig:-NODE-535-length-30230-cov-7.020282_pt1 | contig 30230 bp, 24 predicted proteins | sample MGYA00243237_ERZ505104 | MGnify/ENA primary metagenome ERZ505104 (study PRJEB26097, sample SAMN02711295) | human gut metagenome | biome: Gut microbiome | host: Homo sapiens | place: Denmark: Copenhagen...
TCCGTATCGGACAGGGTATCGAGTTCGACTTCTGTTCTGTACATTGTACATGGGCGTTTGCCAAAGAAGGATACGAGACGATTATTGTAAATAACAACCCTGAGACAGTAAGTACAGACTTCGATATCGCTGACAAGCTGTATTTCGAGCCTCTGACACCGGAAGATGTAGAAAGTATCGTAGATCTGGAAAAACCGGACGGAGCAGTTGTACAGTTCGGTGGACAGACAGCGATCAAGCTGACAGAATCTCTTATGAAGATGGGCGTTCCGATCCTTGGAACATCTGCTGAAAATGTAGATGCAGCCGAAGACCGTGAGCTGTTTGATGAGATTCTTGAGCAGTGCGAGATCCCAAGACCGACAGGTGGAACTGTATTTACAGCAGAAGAAGCGAAGAAAGTTGCAAACAGACTGGGTTATCCGGTACTGGTAAGACCTTCTTACGTACTTGGCGGACAGGGAATGCAGATTGCGATCAATGATCACGATATTGATGAGTTCATCGGAATCATCAACCGTATCGCACAGGATCATCCAATCCTGGTTGATAAATATTTACAGGGTAAAGAGATTGAGGTAGATGCCGTATGCGACGGTGAAGATATCCTGATTCCAGGTATCATGGAGCATATCGAGCGTGCCGGAATCCATTCCGGAGACAGTATCTCTGTATATCCTGCACAGAGCATCTCTCAGAAGACAAAAGAGACGATTGCCGAATATACAAGAAGACTTGCAAAATCCTTACATGTAATCGGACTGATTAACATCCAGTTCATCGTATGTGGAGAAGATGTATATGTAATCGAAGTTAACCCTCGTTCCAGCCGTACTGTTCCATACATCAGTAAGGTAACAGGTATTCCAATCGTACCACTTGCAACAAAAGTGATCATCGGACACAAGATCAAAGAACTTGGTTATACACCTGGATTACAGCCGGAAGCAGATTATTTTGCAATCAAGATGCCGGTATTCTCATTTGAGAAGATCCGCGGTGCTGATATCAGCCTTGGACCTGAGATGAAGTCTACCGGAGAGTGTCTGGGAATTGCCAAGACATTTGATGAGGCTCTTTATAAAGCATTCATCGGTGCCGGAGTCAAACTTCCAAAACACAAGAACATGATTATGACAGTTCGTGATGAAGATAAGGAAGAAGCAGTAGAGATCGGACGCAGATTCGAGAAGATCGGTTACAAGATCTTTGCTACAGAAGGAACTGCCAAGGTCCTGACAGATGCAGGCGTGAAAGCGATGACAGTCAATAAGATTGAGCAGGAATCTCCGAACCTTATGGATCTGATCCTCGGACATAAGATCGACCTGGTTATCGACACACCTCCGCAGGGAGCTGATCACTCAAGAGACGGATTCGTGATCCGTAGAAATGCGATCGAGACAGGTGTCAATGTACTGACAGCGATCGATACAGCAAAAGCTCTGATCACCAGTCTTGAGAATACAGATATCCAGAAACTGACACTGATCGACATTGCTAAGATCAAATAGAGTTTGGACAATCGGATTTTGCGTAAATGAATTTTATGTAACAGAATTTGAATAATTAATATTTGTAATGTTTGTAAAAACATAAATAAAAAGTGGCATACAGCATGATTATTTTGCAGTATGCTGCTTTTTTGTTGCCTACCTGTAAAGACCAGTGGACTGGCATTCATGAACAGTCTGGAGCAAGAAGTACTTGCAAGAAATTTTGTGAAAATCGGCAGTGGATATTACTGGACACCGTATATTATCATGATTGCGGCAGTAATTTGTATCCCGGTATTTTTAATTGTAACAGTAGTAAGCTATTGTAAAAGAGAAGCTTAAGGAGCAGAGAAATAACGGAGAAAAATGAACGCTAAAAATAAGAAAAAAGAGTAGCATAATCTGCGGACTTTAAAAAAGTAAATAAAAAAGTTGACAAAACGAGACATACATGATATGATACCAATCGTTGCTTGTAACAAATTTGTAATATTTGTAATAAAGTTGCAAAAAATGAATATACTTTATTAAAAGAAATGTAAATCATTGCAACAAAATCAGGAGGGTATTTATATTATGTTAAAAGCGAAGAGACTGAAATCGATGTTCGTGCTGTATTCAGCATGCGCAGTAATGGCAACTGGTTTTACCAGTCAGGCAGCCTCTGAACAGCCGGAAGTAACAACAATCACAGAAACAAAAGGGGAAAATACGAATACACACACTGCTGTACAGGCGATATCACAGAATATCGTGGCATCTGCACAGGAAATGACGGATGCAAGCCAGCAGGTAATTGCAGACAATATAGCGAAAAAAGAAGAGGAAGAACGCCTCGCAAGAGAAAAGGCAGAGCAGGAAGCAAAAGAAAAAGCAGAACGCGAAGCAAGAGAAGCATACGTAAGAGCCAATCAGGAACTGCTTGCATCCATCATCTACTGCGAAGCAGGAAACCAGCCGTATGAAGGACAGGTTGCCGTCGGTGCGGTGATCATGAACCGTGTAAAGAGTGGAAGTTATCCGAATTCCATCGAAGAAGTCATCTATCAGTCCGGGCAGTTCGGACCGGCAGCGACCGGATGGCTGAACAGAGTGAGAAGTTCAAAGGGATATTCACAGACAGCTCTGCAGGCTGCTGTAGATGCGTTGAATGGCTCGAATCCGATTGGAAACTGTCTGTATTTTGATCAAGGCGGTGCCGGAATGAAGATCGGGGCACATTATTTCCACTAACATTTGTAGAAATAATATAGAAAGAAATGCATAAGGAATGGAGCCGGAGTTCTTCAGAAATTCGAAAGAAATCTTAAGAAAGCCGGAATTGACAATTGCATGACAAATGTATTACGATAAGAGGGCAAAAGTGTTAAACTTTTGTCCTTTTTGTCACCGCGCATTAGAAAAGATGACGATGGTAACTTACGCAGATAAGGACAGAGTTTGAAGTATGGGGAGAAGAAAGATTGTATAAGATTTTAATCGTGGAAGATGATGAAACAATAGCAGGCGGACTGAAAAACCATTTGGAAAAATGGAATTATCAGGCAGAATGTATGACGGATTTTAAAGACGTAATGGGAAAATTCGTGGAATTTGAGCCGCAGCTTGTGTTATTGGACATTGTGCTTCCATTTTTTAATGGATTTCACTGGTGTCAGGAGATCCGGAAGATCTCGAAGGTGCCGATCATTTTCCTGTCATCGGCGAATGATAATATGAATATTGTGATGGCAATGAATATGGGCGGCGATGAATTCATCGAGAAACCGTTTGACCTGAATGTGGTGACGGCAAAGGTGCAGGCCGTGTTAAGAAGAACCTATGAATTTCGTGGAACGGCAGATGTCATGGAGTGGAACGGTGCGATCCTGAATCTGGCAGATGCGACAGTTCTGTATCAGGACCAGAAACTGGAACTGAGCAAGAACGAATTCAAGATTCTGCAGATACTTCTGGAAAATACAGGGAAGATCGTAAGCCGTGAAAGTATTATGACGAGACTCTGGGACAGCAATGAATTTATTGATGACAATACACTGACGGTCAATGTGGCAAGACTTCGTAAAAAAATGGAACAGATTGGCCTTGGCGGAAAGATCATCACAAAAAAAGGAATAGGATATATGGTGGAGGCATGAAACTGTTAATAGCATTTTTTAAAGATAAAACAAGAGAGATCAGCCTTTATGCCGGAACGGTCGGAATATTTATTGTTGTAGCATTTCTTTATAATATCAGGATGGATGCGTTGAAATATGCACTGCTGCTGGTGATATTGTGGCTGCTCCTTTATGTAATAACGGAATATCATCGCTTCCGGAAGAAGCATCTTCTGCTGGAACGGTTTAAGAAGAGCACGCAGGAGTGCACAAAAGAACTTCCAGAGTGCAGGAATCTTCTGGAACTGGATTATCAGGAATTACTGGGGATCTTTGACGAAAAGATTCTGGAGTTGAAATCAGAGGCAAGAATCAAAGGCCAGGACTTAAGTGATTATTATGGTATGTGGGTGCATCAGATCAAGACACCTATCGCTGCGATGCACATATTGCTGCAATCGGTGGAAGATGAAAACCCGGCACTGCCGGAATTAAAAGAGATGAAGATGGAACTTTTTAAAATGGAACAGTATGTGGAGATGGTGCTGACGTATCTCCGCATGGAAGATATGTCTGGGGATCTGCAGTTTGAGAAGGTGTCTTTAGATAAGATTCTGAAACAATCTGTCCGGAAATATTCTCAGATGTTTATTCTTCAGAAGATCCGTCTGGATTACCGGCCGGTGGAACGAATAGTTCTTACAGATGAAAAATGGCTGGAGTTTGTGACAGAACAGATTCTGTCTAATGCTTTGAAATACACAAAGAATGGCGGCGAGATTAGAATCTGTCTGGAAGAAAAAAGAGGACGGGAGTGTCTGGTGATCGAGGATAATGGAATCGGTATTCAGGCAGAAGATCTTCCTAGAGTATTTGAAAAAGGGTTTACCGGATATAATGGAAGAGCAGATAAGAAGTCTACCGGGATTGGACTGTATCTTTGCAAAAAGATCATGGATAAGATGGGACATAAGATATGGATTGATTCAGAGGTGGGAAAAGGAACCCGTGTATATCTGGAATTGACAAGGAAAGAATGGAATCCGGAATAACGATCAGATAAAAAGAGAAAACCTTACAGGAATGTAAGATTAAACAGGGGAAATGTCACATGCTTCGATGGCAGGATATTTCCTCTTTTTTTATAATAGATACCGTAAAGAAGAAATCTTAAAAAGAAAGGAAGAAAAACTTATGTCATTACTGGAAGTAAAAAATGTGAAGAAGATATATACGACTCGTTTTGGGAGCAATCAGGTAGAGGCTTTAAGAGATGTGAATTTTACGGTAGAACGCGGGGAATATGTTGCAATCATGGGAGAGTCTGGATCGGGAAAGACGACTTTGCTGAATATTCTGGCGGCACTTGATAAACCGACAGAAGGAAAGGTTTATTTAAAAGACAGGGATCTGGGAAAATTAAAAGAAAAAGAGATCGCAACGTTCAGACGTCAGAATCTCGGCTTTGTATTTCAGGATTTTAACCTGTTAGATACATTTTCATTAAAGGATAATATATTCCTGCCACTGGTATTATCCGGAAAGAAATATCCGGAGATGGAAAAGAGATTAAAACCGATTGCAGAAAAACTTGGAATTGAAAAACTACTGGAGAAATATCCATATGAGGTGTCCGGTGGGCAGAAACAAAGAGCTGCAATTGCAAGAGCGCTGATCACGAAACCACAGCTGATTCTTGCCGATGAACCTTCGGGAGCACTGGATTCGAAAGCGGCAGACAGTCTGATGAATCTTTTTACAACGATTAACCAGGAAGGTCAGACGATTGTTATGGTGACACATAGTGTGAAAGCGGCGAGTAGTGCGAAAAGGGTGCTTTTTATCAAGGACGGAAAAGTATTCCATCAGCTTTACAGGGGGAATCTTACGAACGAAGAAATGTATGAAAGAATTTCAGATACGCTGAAGATTCTTACCACAGGAGGTGAGGAGGATGAATAATTTCATCTATGAAAAACTTGCTGTGACCAATCTTAAGAATAACCGTAAGACCTATGTACCCTATATCTTTACAGGTGTTCTGACCGTCATGATGTTCTATATCATTGACGCACTGAGCAGGGGGGAAGGTATTACCCAGAATACATTGAAGATATGTCTTCAGTATGCAACGGGTGTGATCATTGTATTTGCAGTGATTTTTCTGTTCTATACGAATAGTTTCCTGATCAAACGACGAAAGAAAGAGATCGGAGTATACAATATTCTTGGAATGGGAAAGCGGCATATTGCACGAATGATGGCAGTTGAGACGATCCTGACGGCGGGAATCAGTATTCTTGGCGGTCTGGTGTTTGGAATAATATTTGGGAAACTGATGTATCTGCTGCTCCTTAAGATTCTGCACAACAGCGTAGATATGCAGTTTTCGGTTAATGGGACTGCAATTGTACAGACTGTCATATTATTTGCAGGAATTTTTCTTCTGACGTATTTATATAACATTTTACAGATACAGCTGGTGAATCCGGTGGAACTTCTGCACGGAGGCAATCAGGGGGAGAAAGAGCCGAAGAGCAGATGGCTGCTTGTGATCGTCGGTGTGGCGGCACTTGGCAATGGCTACTGGATTGCACTTACAACAGAGGCACCGTTAGAAGCACTTTTGAAATTCTTTGTTGCAGTGGTCTGTGTGATTATTGGAACTTATGCACTTTTTATTGCCGGAAGCATTGTGGTATTGAAAATACTCCGGAAAAATAAAGCTTATTATTATAATCCAAAGCATTTTACCAGTGTATCAGGCATGATCTATCGTATGAAACAAAACGGAGCGGGACTTGCGAACATCTGTGTGTTAAGTACGATGGTGCTGGTTATGGTATCCACAACGGTATCTTTGTATGCGGGAATGGAAGATATTCTGGACTCACGTTTTCCGAGAGATGTTTCAATTGTCTGCAATGAAGCCGATACAAATAATGAAGAGACTCTTCAGAGACTGATAAAAGAACAATGTGAGAAAGCAGGGGTAAAAATAACAGACAGAGTCCGGTACAGATATGGCAGTATGAATGCGGTTTTGAAAGGAAATAATCTGGAAAAGGTAGAGCAGTACTATCCGGACAATCATTTTTACTATGTAGAGATGATCACACAGGAAGAGTATAACCGGATAGAAAAACAGAATGTTTCGTTAAAGGAACAGGAGATACTGACCTATACCACGAACGGCAAATGTGGAAAAAAACAGATAAACATTGCAGGACAGAACTATCAGGTGAAAAAAGAACTGTCCGAGATGACGAGCCAGCCGAAGAGCACGGCAGAAATGTATAAGACATTATACATTGTATTTGCAAATGCAGAGCAGATTGAACGTATCGAGTCATTTTCTTATGCAGATAAATTCAACCTGAAGGGAGATGACGGAAAACAAAAAGAGACACTGGAACAGATACAGAACGAATTTTATGAAAAGTTTCCGGATGGAACGATGGAAAGCCGTATGTTAAGCCGTTCTTCTTTTTATGAATTGTACGGCGGACTGTTCTTTATTGGAATCTATCTGGGAAGTATGTTTATTATGGCAACGGTACTGATCATTTATTATAAGCAGATATCGGAAGGCTATGATGACAGGGAGCGTTACCAGATCATGCAGAAGGTTGGCATGAGTAAAAAAGAAGTGAAGCGTTCCATAAGAAGCCAGGTCTTAAGCGTATTCTTCCTGCCGTTGGTTGTAGCAGTGATCCATGTTGCAGTAGCCTTTAAAGTAATGACAAAAATTCTGGGAGTATTAAATCTTACGAATGTATCGTTGTTTGCGGTATGCACAATCATTACGATAGCGGTGTTTGCGGTATTCTATATCATCGTTTACAGTATAACCGCGAAAGAATATTACCGGATCGTGAATTAAGATTAAGGGTTTACCATTGACTTTGTATCTTTCAGGTTGTATTGTTGTTTTAGAATGTTTTACGAATCAAGGAGGAACTTAAAAATGACAAGAGAAGGCGAAAGAGAACTGGTAAAAGTGGAACATGTAAATGGCGGAGACGGTTATATTGTAAGAGAAGCAATGGTTACTTCGGAAGAAGTTGGAGAAGCCTGTAAGATGTATGCCAAGATTCATCTGGATCCGGGATGTGAAGTAGGATACCATTATCATCATGGTGAGACGGAGTCTTACTTCATTCTGACCGGACACGGAACTTATGACGATAACGGCGAAAAACAGCCGGCAAATCCTGGCGATCTGTTCCTGTGTAAAGACGGAGATGCACATGGAATTAAGAACACCGGTGATGAAGAACTTACCTTTATGGCATTGATCTTAAAAAAATAATATTGGAAAATATGAAAAACACCTGTCTGTAACTTGGATTATTTCAGGAATGATACCGGGCCGCAGACAGGTGTTTGTATTGCCATGCATTCGGAAGAAGCTGCCGGGGGCAGGTTCTCTGTATTGATTATAATGAACGGAATACATCCAGCAGCCGGTCATTATCCTCTGGATTCATAATGCAGAACCGTACATATTCTCCGTTCAGGCTTTCGAAAGAAGAACAGTCCCGGATCATGAGATTCTGGTGAATCGCTTTTTCAAAGACATCGAAAGAAGTGAGTCCTTCTTTTAAGATCTTTACAAGAACAAAGTTGGCATAAGCCGGGTAAATCTTTACGGTATCCAGTCCGGAAAGCTCTGTGCACATTCTGGTGCGCTCAGAATCAATGAGAGACCAGGTTTTCTGAATATAATCGGTATCTTTCAACATCCGTTCACCGGCGTAAGCCCCGATACTGTTCAGGCTCCACGGATTCTGGTGGGTAAGAAGTGTCTGAAGAAATGCCTGATTACTGGTGAGACCATAACCAAAGCGAAGTCCAGGTGCGGCGAAGAACTTGGATACACCGCGGATGACCATGAAGTTGTCGAATTCCGGTACAAGAGAAACTGCAGAGAGGGAAGTGCCTTCCGGTGCGAATTCGATATAAGTCTCATCGATCATAACGAAGATACCAAGTGACCGGCATACGGTTAACAGCTTTTTCATATCAGCGGTACTGATGGCTGAAGAGGTCGGGTTGTTCGGATTACAGATGATCAGAAGATCAATATCACTTTTCAGTGTATCGGTCAGATCGGAAATATCCAGTCTGAAATCCTGTTCTTCTTTCAGATTATAATATTCCAGTGTGCCGCCGACCAGATTCAGCTCTCTTGCATATTCGGAATAGGTCGGTCCCAGAAGCAGCGCTCTTTTTGGTGCGCGCTGGCTGATCAGAAGTGAGATAAGCTCCGTAGAACCATTTCCGACAACAATATGTTCCGGCGAGGTATTGGTATATGCAGCAATTGCTTTTTTCAGATCTGTATAATCTCTGTCTGGATAACTGCTGATGATATCCAGATGTTCTGCGAGATCTTTTTTTACCTGTCCGGATAATCCGAGCGGGTTTACATTGGCGCCGAACAAAACAATCTTTTCCTTATCAAGGTGATAATAATCTGCGATCTTTTCCAGATCGCTTCCGTGAAATTCTGGTTTTTTTTTCATAATTTTCCATCCTATCGACACAATTTTGATATTTTCTCTTTCCGGCATTGCCATTCGTTGACAAACAATGCTATAATTTATTATAGTATGTTTTAAGAAAAAAGCAACGAAAGAAGCAGGTGTAGGACTTGAAAAATAAAATCCAAAAATTTTCAAAAGGCGACTTTCAGTTGATACGACCTGATGTTATATTCGATGAGACGAATCTGGTGCTCATTATAGGTGAAGGGGAAGTATACAGGGGAAGTTTTACAATGAGGGCGAATAATGAAGGCAGAATACGAGGACTCGTTTACTCGTCTTCTTTTCGTGTTCATTTTAAGGACCAGGGATTCGAGGGAAATCCGTCGAGGGTTGAGTTTACATATGACGGACGTGGGCTTCGTCCGGGACATGTAGAAGAAGGTAAATTTACGATCGTATGCAGCGGTGGTGAATATGAACTGTCGTTTACAGCTATTATAGAAAAACCATATGTGATGACAACGTATGGAAAAGTACAAAGCACAGATGATTTCCGAAAACTTGCGATCAAAGATTTTTCGGAAGCAGGAAGATTATTCCGGTCTAAAGAATTCTATGAGATTTTAAAATATGAAAATGAACGTACTTTCTATCTTTATGACAATATGCGTAAATGGTCTCTCAGTGAGCAGGCGATGGAAGAATTCATGGTGGGAATCAAGCAGAAAGAATGCATTTTCCTGACATTGCAGGGAGAAGGAATGCTGTTTGAAGATCTGACTGAGTCAACGAAAGGAACTTTGACTCTGATGAAGAATACCTGGGGATATATGCCGATCAAGATTGAGACAGTAGGAGATTTTATCCGGGTATCAAGACCGGAAATCAGTACAGAAGATTTTGTGGGAAATGCACATGAGATAGAATATGTGGTAAGAGCAGAGAAGCTTCATGGAGGACGTAATTACGGAGCACTGAAATTTGTGACACCGTATGAGACACTGACATATGAAGTGGAAGTACTGCAGAATCAGGAATATGACGAAGATCACAGGATGCCGGAACTTCTGATGGCACAGATCGTAAAAGAATATGTAGGCTATATGGCAGGAAGAGTAAGCAGAGATCATTGGGTGGACAGTGCGATCGAGAAGATGGTTACACTTCGCAAATTAGAACCACTCAATGAGGTATACCAGCTCATGCTGGCTAATATTTATCTGCTTGGAGAGAAGATAGAAGAATCCAAATGGATTCTGGAGAATTATAATTATAACCGGTTTGCAATCGGGAAAGATCCACTGACAAACTGTTATTATCTTTACCTGACTGCAAAAATCCGTGGAGACGTGAATTATGAAGAACGGGTACTGGATGAGGTTGGAAAGACATATATGCGTCATCAGGATTCCTGGTGGCTGCTTTATATGATCCTGAATCTGGATACACGCTATAAAAATCCGTACAAACGTCTGGAAGTTCTGGAACAACAGTTTGAATATGGAATTCATTCGGTTATGTTCTATCTGGAAGCATATCTGTGTTATCAGGAAAAGCCAACGCTTCTTAAAAAGCTCGGAACATTCGAGATACAGGTGTTGAATTTTGCTACAAAATACCGGATGATGACAAAAGAACTGGCCCTTTATATTTCAAATTTTGCCAGCCAGCAGAAGAAATACAGTGATAATCTTTTCAGAATCCTGGAAAGAATCTATAAGATGTACGATGAACCGATGATCCTTAATACAATCTGTACACTTCTGATCAAAGGAAATAAAACAGAGAAAAAGTATTTCTTTTGGTATCAGAAGGCAGTAGATTCGGATCTTAAGATCGCACAGCTTTATGAATACTATATGATGACAATTGATGAGGACAGTGCACACGGACCGCTTCCAAAATCACTGGTATTGTATTTTATGCATGGAAATGCACTGGATTATAAAAAAGCGGCATATCTCTATGCAAGTCTTGTGATTCATGAGGAACAGGCCGGAGATCTGTATCTGAATTACCGGGAACAGATGGTAGCATTTACATGGGAACAATTGATGAAGCGCCATATTACAGAATCACTGCGCACTTTATATAAACGCTTCTGCAAAGAAGATGAGATGTCTGCGGAGCGTATGGAGGCGATGCGTGACATTTGTTATTCCTATGAAGTAAGAACAAAAGTACGTGGTATGAAGTGCGTTCTGGTTATTGAAAAGGACGGCTCTGTCCGTCAGCGTATTCCTTATGACGAGAAGAATGGGGCAATTATATATCTGTATGACAAGGAATCAAGAATTGTCTGGGAGTCTGTGGAGGGAAGACACTATACGGATTCGATTCCGTATGAGACCAAGCGTCTGTTCTATGAACCACGTTTTGTAGATATGTGCCGAAAGTATGCGGCATCTACGGGATTCTGGAATCAGGAGCCGGAAAAAGAAAAACCAGATTATGATAAGATTCTGGCAAAAGGAATCGATGCATTTGATGATAAAGATGTATTTCTGGTATGCAGCCGGAGGATCAGAGAAGAAAATTATACAGAAGATGATTTTCTAAGTTATCTTGCGTTTGAAATGTTCAGACGCGGCCAGTATGATAAAGTGACACTGACATATCTGGCGGAGTATTATTGCGGCGCAATCGGTGATATGAAACGGCTGTGGAAAGTGCTGAAGCAGTATGGTGTGCCATCATATAAGGTCAGCGAAAGAATTATCACTCAGATGGTATTTGCAGAGACGTTATATAAAGAAGAGCATATATTTGAAGATTATTATCTGTCGGATAATGTATATTTCCGTCTGAAGCAGGCATATCTTGCATATGTATCCAGAGAATATATCGTATACGGACGTAATCTGGAAAAATGTGTATTTGAAATAATTGCAAACGAATGTGAAGAGAAAGAAGATCTGCCGGATGTATGTAAGATTGCACTCTTGAAGTATTATTCGGATAAAGAATATTCTGAGGAAATGGCGGCGGTTCTTCATCAGGTAATAAGAGAAATGTGTGAAAAACAGCTGGTATTCCCATATTACCTGAAATATCCGGAAGAATGGTTAAGAGAAGTACAGCTTTATAATAAGGTTATGGCAGCATATCGTTGTAAGCCGGGAGGAAAGGTAAGGCTGTACTATAAGATGAAGCAAAAAGAAAGAGAAGAACTTGGATACAGAGCAGAAGCCATGATGCCTGTATATGAGAATCTTTATGTAAAGCAGTTTGTACTTTATGATGATGAGTCTGTAAGCTATTATTTCCAGGAGTCCGGAAATGGAGAACTGATCACTACAGATAAGAAGACACTGGAAACTGATAAAGAACGCATTTACGCGGGAAAATATCAGCAGTTGAATGAAATGACAGGTATGGACTCTGAGGCAGAACGCAAAAAAGCTATGCTGGAATTCGAGGAAGAAGAACAGATGGCGAATCAGATATTTAAGATATATTAATGAAGAAAGGAGGAGATGATAATGAAAAAAGGAAGTATTCTGGGAGTTGATCTGAATGAAAAAAGCTGTCAGATCAGCTACTATGATGAGAATAAAGAAGAGCCGGAAACGATGGAGGCAGCAGTAGACAATTATCAGATTCCTCTGATACTGGGATATTATAAAGACCGATGGGTTTACGGACAGGAAGCAAAACGGTTAAAAGAAGCAGGAGAAGGAGACATTGTCACACATCTGTTCCAGAAGGCCGTGAAAAGAAAAAAAGTACGTGTAGGAGAAAAGATACATGACGGAGTATGGCTCCTTGCCAAATTTGTCAGTCTGATGCTGAAAAAGTTTGAAAAGATTGATTATATTACATTTTCTGTTCCATATACGAATGTGGATATGTCAAAGATGTTAAAGGGAATCGGTAAACATATAGGTGTGCCCGGAGAGTGTGTGTTCGTACAGGATTATAAGGAAAGCTTTTGCCAGTATATGTTCTATCAGCCAAAAGAACTGTGGCAGTATGAATCGGCGTTATTCTACTGCGATGCACAGGAGATACGTGCATATATGCTCAGACGTCTGAATACAGTGAGCACAAAAAGCAGAGACATGTTCGTAACAGTAGAAGAAGTTGCCAATGCACATATGAGGGAACTTGAGGCTATTTATCCTGTGCTGAATGTGGACAAGGCGAAGGATGCCGATGAAAGCTTTAAATCATTTATTCAGAATGTGTTTGATAAAAAAGTAGTATCGTCGGTTTATCTGACAGGGGAGGGGTTTGAAAATAACTGGTATCCGAATTCTCTGAAGGTGTTATGTAACGGAAGAAGGGCCTTTCTCGGAAATAATCTTTACAGTAAAGGTGCCTGCTATTCGTCCATGCGTTATGCAGACCCTTATGACGATGGACCGATTTATCTTGATGGGACGAAGATGACAGAACAGATTTGTCTGCGCATGCGTATTGCGGGGCAGGAAGGCTGGTATCCGATCGTTGCATGGGGAACACATTGGTATGAAGCTGACGGACAGTGGGAAGTAATACTGGAAGATACATCTGATATTGAGATTCATATAGAGTCACTGGATGGAGAAGATCTTAAAGTGGAAACTGTTTCTTTGGAAGGACTTCCGGAACGTACGGATTATTCGTTGAGGCTTCAGATAGAAGTGATGTTTCTGGATGAGCGTACGTGCAGACTTCGTTTCAAAGATGTGGGATTTGGCGAGTTCTATCCGGCATCAGACTTCTTTGTAGAAAAGGAATTACATTTAGGAGGTATCAATGGGCAGTTTAATTCTTTGTCATAAAAAACGGGCCAAAAGACCTTTCGAAATATCCAGGGTGCACATGCGGATTTATACAATCGAAGAATTGTGCTATTACATCTGCAATAATCTGTATCTGATTGATTATACAATTGTGAACGAACGATTATGCAGATGGATCGGTGATGAACTGGAACTTCCGGAATTGTCATCCGAACTTCGAAGACTTCTCCGGGAAAATGGTTCCATGGAAGAATTTGTACTTACGATTCTGAAAGAATCTAATATATATGCGGCAGCTGAGATCCACAAAATGCAAAGTGTTCTGGAGCAGCTGCAGTCACAGAGAGATGTAGAAAAAGAAAAATATAAGGCGGACAGCTTACAGAACAGTAAAGAATATGAATCGGCGATTCTTGTATATCAGTCTATTATTAACAGAGATTGGGATGAATCGGTAGATAAGAAGTTTTATGGGCGTGTATATGCGAGTATGGGGGCAGCATACGGGCATCAGTTTTTGTATAAAGAGGCTGCAAAAGCTTATCAGGAAGCGTATAAGATATGTGAACAGCCGGATATGTTAAAAGCATATCTCTATAGCTGCTACAGAGCGCTTCCTCATGAAGAATATATTAAGTTGTTGTCGGGAAATCCGGTGCTTCTAAGTCTTGATACTGTGATACAGAATGAAATAGACCAGACTAAAAAAGAAATTGGTCTGGATATTCCGGAAGAAAAGCTGGAAGAATGGAAAAAGGAATACCGCAGGATTGACAAACACCGCAGAATATGATAATATATCCAAAGATTTTAGTGTGATAAAGTAATCAACTGCTAAACTGGTAAAAGAGTGTAGTGGCTGTTTGGCACACGTAAAAGGAATACAGGAGGATATATGTAATGAAAAAGAGATTAGTACTGCTCCTTGTTACGGCAATGGCAGCTACAACGGTATTGGCAGGATGTGGAAGTAAAGATTCCGGTTCATCTGATAATGGGAAGAAATCGTCAAAAGAAGCAAAGGTAGAGAATGATGATGATACATTGATCGTTGGATTTGATGCTTCTTTCCCGCCATATGGATATAAAGAAGACAGCGGAGAATATGTTGGATTCGACCTCGATCTTGCACAGGAGGTATGTGACAGAAACAACTGGAAACTGGTAAAACAGCCAATTGACTGGGATTCCAAGGACGCGGAACTGAATTCCGGGACGATAGACTGTATCTGGAATGGATTTACTATGAACGGTCGTGAAGATGATTACACGTGGTCAGATCCATATATTGATAACAAGCAGGTTGTAGTAGTCAGAAGTGATTCCGGTATTGATGATTTTGCCGGGCTGAAGGGAAAGCATGTGGAAGTACAGACGGATTCTTCCGCACTTGCGGCACTGGAAGGGGATCAGAAAGATCTGGCGGCAACATTTGCAGATCTGAATCAGGTTGCTGAATATAATACAGCATTCATGGATCTGGAATCTGGTGCATGCGATGCAATTGCAATGGATATCGGAGTTGCGAACTATCAGGTGAATTCAAGAAAAAATCCGGATGATTATAAGATCCTGGATAAAGAAATTTCATCTGAACAGTATGCGGTTGGATTCAAAAAAGGAAATACAGAGCTGAAAGATAAAGTCCAGAAGACACTGGATGAAATGGCAGAAGACGGAACAGTGGATAAGATTGCAGAAAAATATGCAGATTACGGAGTTCCGGGAGCTCTTTGTATAGGAAAGAACGGTAAGTAAAATGAAGGGGCCAACCCCGGAGGGGATTGGCTCTTTTTTACTCGCTTGAAAGAACTGGAGGATGTAACAGATGGAGATAGGAACACTGATAAGAGAGCTTGGTGGAGGAATGTGGATTTCGGCAGAGATATTTATCCTGACATTACTCTTTTCGCTGCCTCTTGGACTAGTAGTTGCATTTGGCAGAATGTCGAAGATCGCACCGGTCAGATGGATTTCAAAATTATACATATCAATTATGAGAGGAACACCGCTGATGTTGCAGCTTATGGTGGTGTATTTCGGACCTTATTATCTGTTTGGAATGCGAATTTCCACAGGATATCGTATGACAGCAGTACTGATTGGTTTTGCAATTAATTATGCGGCATATTTTGCAGAAATTTACAGAGGCGGAATTGAAGCAATTCCGGTGGGACAGTATGAAGCGGCAAAGGTGCTTGGGTATTCGAAAGGTCAGACATTTTTCCGTATTGTATTTCCACAGGTGTGTAAACATATTCTGCCTGCCGTGACGAATGAGATCATTACATTGGTAAAAGATACTTCACTTGCATTTGTATTGGCGGTAACTGAGATGTTTACTATGGCAAAGCAAATCGCAGCGGCACAGACCTCTATGGTTCCATATATCGCGGCCGGTATCTTCTATTATGTGTTCAACCTGCTGGTTGCGATGATCATGGAGAAGATTGAAGAAAAATTGAATTATTACCATTAGGAGGAATAGACCATGAGTCTGCTTGAAATGAAAAATATTAAAAAAAGCTTTAATGGAGTAGAAGTTCTGAAAGAGATTTCTCTAAAGGTAGAAAAGGGAGAAGTTCTGGGTATTATCGGCCCGTCGGGTTCCGGTAAATCGACACTTCTTCGGTGTGCGACAGGACTTGAGACTGCGGATGCGGGAGAGATTCATTACGAAGGAACATTCGGACTCGTATTTCAGAACTTTAATCTGTTCCCGCATTATTCGGTGATGAAGAATATTACAGATGCGCCGATCAAAGTGCAGAAGCGTAAGAAAGAAGAGGTTTATAAAGAAGCAAGAGAGCTTTTAAAGAAGATGGGACTTTCCGATAAGGAAAATGCATATCCATGTCAGTTATCGGGCGGACAACAGCAGCGTGTATCGATTGCGAGAGCACTTGCGCTGAATCCGGACATTCTGTTCTTTGATGAGCCGACGTCGGCATTAGATCCGGAACTTACTGCAGAGATTCTGAAGGTCATTCGTGAACTTGCAATGGAACATATGACGATGGTAATTGTCACCCATGAGATGAATTTTGCGAGAAATGTATCTGATCATGTGATTTTTATGGACGGGGGAGTGATTGCAGTGGAAGGAACTCCGGAGGAAGTATTTGATTCATCGAATGAAAGAATGAAAGAATTTCTGGGGAAATTCAATGATTAATCGTCATGCGTTCAAAAGAGATTGCATGTTAAAATTCTAATGAATAAAACACAATTATAAGTAGAACTTATTAAAAGGCGCGCTATAAATAATGTATCGGTACGAGTACAAGGCAGGTGGAAATATTGCTTTTCCTTCTGCCTTGTATTATACTAATATAGCAAAATGCTTTTTAAAGACAGTTTTGACAAATGAAAAATTTGAAAAGAATGGAGTCTGCATTTATGAGTGAATTTGAAAAAGTAACAACAGGACTGGGTGAAGAATGCGGTGTGTTTGGAGCCTATGATATGGATGGCGGAGATGTTGCACCATCCGTTTATTATGGACTTTTTGCATTGCAGCACAGAGGACAGGAAAGCTGTGGTATTGCGGTGACGGATACATATGGAGAGAGAAAAGTACATTCCAAGAAAGGCCTTGGACTGGTAAATGAAGTATTCGATGAAGAGTCGCTTCAGGAACTGAAGGGAAATCTTGGTGTCGGACATGTCAGATATTCGACGGCGGGCGGTTCCAGAGCAGAAAATGCGATGCCGCTGGTTATTAATTATGTGAAAGGAATTCTTGCGATCGCACATAATGGTAACCTGACCAATGCAATCGAGCTTCGCCATGAACTGGAGTACACAGGCGCAATTTTCCAGACAACGATTGATTCTGAAGTGATTGCATATCATATTGCCAGAGAACGTCTGAATGTAAAGAAGGCAGAAGACGCGGTGAAAAATGCGATGAAGAAGATCAAAGGTGCATATGCGCTGGTTGTTACCTCGCCGAGAAAATTGATCGGAGCAAGAGATCCGTTCGGACTGAAACCGCTCTGTATCGGAAAGAGAGATAATACATATTTCCTTGCTTCCGAAAGCTGTGCGATTGCTGCCGTTGGCGGAGAATTCGTAAGAGATGTAGAGCCTGGAGAAATTGTAAGCTTCACAAAACATGGAATGAAATCGGATAAATCCATGGCGATCGATCCGAAGAAGCAGGCAAGATGTATTTTTGAATATATATATTTCGCAAGAATGGACAGTGTGATTGATAATGTTAATGTCTATCATGCAAGAATTGTTGCGGGAAAGGCACTGGCAGAGTCGTATCCGGTAGATGCTGATCTGGTTGTTGGCGTGCCGGATTCCGGACTGGTTGCGGCAAAAGGATATTCGGAACAGTCTGGTATCCCGTATGGAATGGCATTCCATAAGAACAGTTACGTCGGAAGAACATTTATTAAGCCAAAACAAAGCCAGAGAGAAAGCAGTGTAAAGATTAAGCTGAATGTAATTGAAGAGGTTGTAAAAGGAAAACGTATTGTTATGGTGGATGATTCTATTGTACGTGGAACAACCTGTGCGAATATCATTAAGATGCTCAAGAAGGCCGGAGCAAAGGAAGTGCATGTAAGAATCAGTTCCCCACCGTTCTTACATCCATGTTATTTCGGAACAGATGTGCCTTCAAATGAACAGTTGATCGCACATTCTCATACAACGGAACAGATCCGTGAGATGATCGGGGCAGATTCGCTTGGATATATGGAAGTTGAAAAGCTGAAAGATATGGTTGGAGATCTGGCATTCTGTGATGCATGCTTCACGGGAAATTACCCGATGGAAGTACCGGGAAGAGATATTTCACTGGCGTTTGAATAAAAAACAGGTTAAAATAGTCAGGTAGAAGAATTGATGAAGGAGATTATGAGTATGAGTAACGACAGATATACAAGTCCACTTTCAGAAAGATATGCAAGTAAAGAGATGCAGTACATTTTTTCGCCGGATAAGAAGTTCCGCACATGGAGAAAACTCTGGATCGCTCTTGCGGAGACGGAAAAAGAACTGGGACTTGATATTACAGATGAACAGATTGAGGAATTAAAAGCACATGCAGATGACATCAATTATGATGTGGCAAAAGAAAGAGAAAAAGTAGTCCGCCATGATGTAATGTCTCATGTATACGCATATGGAAAACAGTGTCCGAAGGCAAAAGGAATCATCCATCTTGGAGCAACTTCCTGCTATGTAGGTGATAATACAGATATCATCCTGATGTCAGAAGCACTGGAAATCGTCAGAAAGAAACTGATCAATGTGATCGCCGAACTTGCAAAGTTCGCAGATGAACACAAGAATCTTCCGACACTGGCATTCACACATTTCCAGCCTGCACAGCCTACTACAGTAGGTAAGAGAGCAACGCTTTGGATGCAGGAATTTATGATGGATCTTGAAGATCTGGAATATGTGAAGGGAAGCTTAAAACTTCTTGGATCTAAGGGAACGACAGGAACACAGGCAAGTTTCCTGGAACTCTTTGACGGAGATCAGGAGACGATCGATAAGATTGATCCGATGATCGCCAAGAAGATGGGATTTGAGACCTGCTATCCGGTATCAGGACAGACTTATTCACGTAAGGTGGATACCAGGGTTGTGAATGTACTTGCAGGTATCGCAGCAAGTGCCCATAAGATGTCCAATGATATCCGTCTCCTTCAGCATCTGAAAGAGATTGAAGAACCGTTTGAGAAGACACAGATTGGATCTTCTGCAATGGCATATAAGAGAAACCCAATGAGAAGTGAAAGAATTGCTTCACTTTCCAGATATGTGATGGTGGATGCCATGAACCCGGCAATCACTTCTGCGACACAGTGGTTTGAAAGAACACTGGATGATTCAGCAAACAAACGTCTCAGCGTACCAGAAGGATTCCTTGCAATTGACGGTATTCTGGACTTGTGTCTGAATGTAGTAGACGGACTGGTTGTATATCCGAAAGTTATTGAAAAGAGACTTATGTCAGAACTTCCGTTCATGGCTACAGAGAACATCATGATGGACGCTGTAAAAGCCGGTGGAGACAGACAGGAACTTCATGAGAGAATCCGTGAATTATCTATGGAAGCAGGACGTAATGTAAAAGAAAAAGGACTGGATAATAACCTGCTTGAACTGATCGCAGCAGATCCGGCATTCAACCTTTCACTGGAAGAATTGCAGAAGACAATGGATCCTGCCAAATATGTAGGACGTGCACCGGTACAGGTGGAGGCATATCTGAATAATGTGGTAAATCCGATGCTGGAAGCAAATAAGGAAATCCTTGGCGTAACAGCGGAAATCAACGTATAAAAGGATATAAAGAAACTGCTAAAAAGAAAGTGGTATCTCGAGTGTGGCGAGATGCCACTTTCTTTCCTTAAGTACGTGCTTTATAATCATATATATAAACTATAAGTGAAATGTCAGGGAAGAAGGTGGATAGATGGGAATGAATATACAAAAGAGTGCCGGTGTAAAAGCAGATACATTTATATTAAAACGTAATAACATGGACAGATGGATCCGAATGGATGTGGCTATGTTGATTATATTGGCAATTTGTACCCGTCTTGTCGCAGGAATAATGAATGTGGAGAAGATGGATGCTTATACAGGATCCGGTGAAGGATTCTGTATAAGCAGTATCGGAAAGTCATGGCGTGGATATGGTAAAAGATTGTTTTGAATTAGGAACTCAGAAGGTTTTGGATGTAAAGAAAACTGCGAAAAGTGTATGTAAGTCTGTGACGATAAAGAAAACGATGCAGGATGTAATAAGACCGACGGAAACAGAAGAAATAATTCCGGAAGTAAAAGGTGTTCCGGAAGCAAAAGACGGGAAAGCTGCATGGGCAAATATGGACTCCGCGAAAACAGAGACCATAACGCAGGAAACAGTTACGGATAAGAGTGTTCCGGAATCTATAACAGGAAAAATAACAGAAGAACCTGCAGGAGAACCAATGACAGAAGACTTGTTGAACCTGGAAGGCTTTAAGGTGAATTCAGAAGGCGTGATAGAAGGATATGAGAATCTGGATCTGATTCTGTGTGATGGGATGATCATCTTTCCGGCAGATGAAAGATGCAGCGGAATAGGAGAACATGCACTGGATGGAATTTCGGATGCGGTAGAAGTCTATATTCCGGCGAATATTACTTTTGTTGCACCAGGAGTATTGGAGAAGATAGGCGGACTTATGTATATTGAAGTTGCACCGGATAATCCGGTGTATGAAAGCCGGGATGGGATGCTTTACAACAAGGGAGGAGAACTTATAAGCCGGCCGAATGGAAGATGATATAATTGGGGTAAAAAGGGTGTGCGAAAAGCACATCTTTTTTGCGAAAAAATGCTCTAGGATTTTAGAATGACAGGTGTTATAATAGGCAGGGTCAAGAATCAAAAAAGGAGCAGAACGAAAAATGAATATTCGACAGGTGACAGACGGGAAAGAAGATTATATAGAATTACTTCGAGCTGGTGACCCGGATGAATCCAGAATTCGAAAATTGCTGGAAAAAGGAGAACTGTTCTTACTGGAAGAACACGGAAAGCTCCGCACACTTTGTATAGTGATATTTTCAGAAGAAAAGAAATGTGAGATTAAGAATATCGTAACCATAAAAAAGGATCAGGGAAAAGGTTACGGCAGATATATGATACATTATATATGTGAACATTACTGTGCGCAGTATGACTGGGTATATATGAAGAAGGAACGTTGCCTGGACATCATGGAATTTTGCGAAAAATGCGGATTTTCCGATGAAGATGAGAAATATCTGAAAAAAGAACTGATGTCTGAGATTGATACAAAACGTGTGATCAATCTCGCGATGGAAGCAGGACGGATGCTTCTGAAAAACGGAGGAGAAATTTTTCGTGTGGAAGAGACGATGATGCGGATCTGTCATAGATTTGGAGTGAAATATGTAGATTTATTCACATTGAGTCACGGACTCTTTATTTGTGCAGGAACTGATAAAGAAAAATTATATACAAAAGTTAAACAAGTACCGCTTTCTTCTACACATCTGGGGATCGTAGCGGAAGTAAACGATCTTTCCAGAGAAATTGCAGCAGGGCATGTAGGGATAGAAGAGGCCTGGAAAAAATTAAAACAGATAAATAAAATGCCGACAAAAAGGATATCCTATCAGATTGCAGCCGCAGGTTTGAGTGCTGGGGGACTGGGATATCTGTTGGGAGGAACACCGATGGAGGCGTTTGTGGCGATTTTTGTCGGCTGTGTCGTGTTTGCGTGGTCATTGTTTGCAGGAAAACACGGAATTTCCAAAATCCTGGTTCACATTGTAGGAGGAATTATTATTGCTTCGATGGCGTTGGCAGCAATGCAGATACCGGCATTTGGAAATCTGCGGATGGAAGGAATTGTAACAGGCGGAATCATGCCATTGGTACCGGGACTTGCTTTTGTAAATGCAATCCGTGATCTGGCGGACAGTGATTATCTGGCGGGTACAGTGAAGATGATTGATGCGGTCATGGTATTTGTATATATTGCAATCGGAGTCGGGGCAGCTCTGACGGTTTATCATCATGTGTTGGGAGGCGTTTTGTGATGGTCATAAAAATTGTAGCAAATCTGGCGTGTTCGTTTATCGGGACGATAGCATATGCGGTCATGTTCCAGGTGCCCAGAAGATTTTATATAGGATGTGGAATTACGGGATCGGTGGGCTGGATGATATATAAGCTCGCTTCTGTATATTGTTCTGTTGCGGTAGCATCATTTATTGGAACAGTGTGTACTGTGCTGGTGGCAAGAATGTTGACGGTACGGCTTAAGTGTCCTATTACAATTTTCCTGATTTCGGGAATTATCACGTTAGTACCGGGTGCCGGAATATATTTTACGGCATATTATCTGGTGACCAATCAGCTTGCTATGGCAGCGGTAAAAGGATTGGGAGCGGTAAAAGTGGCTTTTGCAATCGTGCTTGGAATTGTGTGTATCGTGTCTATTCCGAGAGAAGTTTTCCAGAAAGAATATTGGATCGAGAGAAAACTCAAAAAACAGCAAAAAGGAAAGATATGATAGAAAAGGTTGCTGTCAGTTACAGACTTGTGCTACAATGAAAGGACGAATAGTGTTCTAATGTATGTAGTAATACATAGATTTCATACATTTAAAAACAATAAGAAACAGGAGATAATGATAGTTATGAGTAAGGTAAGAACAAGATTTGCACCAAGTCCTACAGGAAGAATGCATGTAGGAAACTTAAGAACAGCGTTGTATACTTATTTGATCGCAAAGCATGAAGGCGGAGATTTTATTCTCCGAATTGAGGATACAGATCAGGAACGTTTTGTGGAAGGAGCACTGGATATTATTTATCATACTCTGAAAGAAACAGGACTGGTTCACGACGAAGGTCCGGATAAAGATGGAGGAGTAGGTCCATATGTACAGAGTGAACGTAATGCACAGGGAATTTATCTGAAATATGCAAAACAGCTGATTGAACAGGGGGATGCTTATTATTGTTTCTGCGATAAAGAGCGTCTGGAATCGCTGAAGAGTAAAGTTTCAGATGAAGATGGCGGAACAGAGATTGTTGTATATGACAAGCACTGCCTGCATTTAAGTAAAGAAGAGGTTGAGGCGAATCTCGCAGCTGGAAAACCACATGTTATCCGTTTTAACATGCCTACAGAAGGCACAACAACATTCCATGATGAGATTTACGGAGATATTACAGTGCCGAATGAGGAACTGGACGATCTGATCCTGATCAAGTCAGACGGATATCCGACATATAATTTTGCCAATGTTGTCGATGATCACCTGATGGGAATTACACATGTAGTGCGCGGTAATGAATATCTGTCATCTGCACCGAAGTATAATAAGATTTATGAAGCTTTTGGATGGGATGTACCGGTATATGTTCATTGTCCGCTTATTACAGATGAGAACCATAAGAAACTGAGTAAACGTTGCGGACACTCTTCTTACGAAGATCTGATCGAGCAGGGATTTGTGACAGAGGCAGTTGTAAACTACGTAGCACTTCTTGGATGGTCACCGGAAGGAAATCAGGAGATCTTCTCACTGGAAGAACTGGTAAAAGCATTTGATTTCCATCGAATGAACAAGTCACCGGCTGTATTCGATCTTGGAAAACTGAAGTGGATGAATGGGGAATATATCAAGGCTATGGACTTCGATAAGTTTTATGAAAGAGCCGAGAAGTATGTCCGCGATGTTATTACAAAAGATTATGATCTGAAGAAGATTGCAGCACTGGTAAAATCAAGAATTGAGATTTTCCCGGATATCGAGGAACAGATTGATTTCTTTGAAGCAGTACCGGAATATGATACAGCTATGTACTGCCATAAAAAGATGAAAACGAATGAAGAAAATTCACTGGAAGTATTAAAAGAAGTTCTGCCGCTGCTGGAAGCTCAGGAAGATTACAGCAATGATGCATTATTTGCACTTCTTAAAAAGTATGTTGATGAGAAGGGCGTGAAAGTAGGATATGTAATGTGGCCAATCCGTACTGCAGTTTCCGGAAAACAGAGCACGCCGGGTGGTGCAACAGAGATTATGGAAATTCTTGGAAAAGAAGAATCTGTAAAACGTATTAAAGACGGAATTGAATTATTAAGCAAGTAAGGGGATTCTATGAGTTTAAATCATGCTCAGACAGAGGCAGTCGCCCATAATAAAGGACCATGTATGGTCCTTGCCGGTCCCGGTTCAGGGAAAACTCTAACCATTGCAAAGAGAATAGAATATCTGATCATGAAGCATAAGGTAAGGCCAGAAGAAATTCTGGTCATTACCTTTACTAAGTATGCGGCTTGGGAGATGAAAAACAGGACCCGAAGTATATGTGGTCCTTCTTCTTATGCAGTAACATTCGGCACATTTCATGGAATATATTATGGAATTTTGAAATGGGCGTATCGCCTGAATCAGTCGAATCTTTTATCGGATGAAGAAAAGTACAGGATATTAAGAGAAATTTTACCCGGAATTGACTGGGATCAGGAACCGGAGGCAGATGAAGAAAAAGATTATCTGCAGGAACTGGCGATCGAGATAGGAAATGTAAAAAATAACTGTATGGATATTGAAGAATATGAGCCGGTGAAATATACGACAGAGAAATTCCGCAAACTGTACAGAACCTATGAGGAGACAAAAAAGAAATATCGTAAAATTGATTTTGAGGATATGCTGATACAGTGCAGAGATCTTTTTATGAAACGGCCGGATATCCTGAAAAAATGGCAGGAAAAATTTCAGTATATTCTTGTAGATGAATTTCAGGATGTGAATCAGGCACAATATGATGTGGTACGGATGCTGGCGGCGCCTCAGGACAATCTGTTTGTGGTAGGGGATGATGATCAGTCAGTGTATGGATTCAGAGGGGCAAAGCCGGGAATCATGAAGGAATTTATGAAGGATTATCCAAAGGCCAGACAGATCCTTCTGGATGTCAATTATCGCAGCAGCGGATATATTGTAAAAGGGGCTCTGCGTGTGATCGGAAATAATAAAATCCGGTTTGAAAAAAAGATAGAGGCATTCAGGAAACCAGATGAGACAGTTCATGTTCAGGAAGTAAAAGATCCGGTGCAGGAAGCGGAATATGTGTTGGAAAGGATTCGCGAATACCGGGAAAAAGGTGTATCGTATACGGAAATGGCTGTATTGTACAGGACAAATGTGGATGCAAGGGCAATGTCAGAACTGATGACGGAGTATCAGATCCCGTTTGTGATGAAAGAACATCTGAATAACATTTATGAGCATTTTATAGCGCTTGATATGATCAGTTATCTCCGTTTGTCACAGGGAGAATATGACAGAAAATATTTTCTCCAGATTGCGAACCGGCCAAACCGCTATCTTACAAGAGAGAGTATGAAGACAGGAAATGTTTCTTATGAATCACTCCGGAGATATTACCGGGATAAAGACTGGATGGTTGACAGAATCGATCAGCTGGAATGGGACATGAAGATGATCTGTGACAAGACACCGTATGCAGCCATTCAATATATACGGAAACGCATGGGATATGATGAGTTTCTGAAGGAATATGCAGCATACAGAAAGATTTCTTCGGAAGATCTTTTTGCAGTGCTTGAAGAAATCTGGCAGAACTCCAAGGGGTATGGCACCATAAAAGAATGGTTTGAACATATTGAAAGTTATGGAAAAATGCTGAAAGAACAGAATAAGAAAAACGGAGAAAAAGAAGGGGTAAACCTGATGACAATGCATGCTGCAAAGGGACTTGAGTTTGATACCGTATTTGTGATTGAAGCAAATGAGGGAAGCTGCCCATACAAGAAAGCAACTGCCGACGAAGAAATAGAAGAAGAACGCCGGCTTTTTTATGTGGCGATGACAAGAGCGAAGAGAAAGCTGGTTATCAGTTATGTAAAAGAAAAAAACGGGAAAGATCTTCTCCCTTCCCGTTTTGTATCCGAATTACTCCTCAATGTCTGATTCGTCGAATTCCTGAGAATCCATCCATTCATCAAATGCATCCGCTGCAATTTCATATTCTTCATCGTCTTCAATGTTGCCGAGGTCAGGTTCGCCGTCCTCGGTTTCATTATACTGATAAAGATAAACATCACCAGCTTCATTCGGCTCAAGATTTTCGTCCAGAGGCAGCAGGGCAATGTATTCCTTGCCTGCAGCTTCATATACTGTGAGGATTGCACATTCGATGACTTCGTCATTGTCAAGTGTAAGCTCTACTGTGGTGTAGCCTTCTGTTTCCTTTGTGTCGCTCATATCATAGTCTCCTTTACTAATTTTAAAACTTATCTTAACTTTAACAAAGAAAGCGATAAAAAGCAAGATGATAGTAGTCAAACAGACAAAAATGTTGTAGAATGTAGCTGTATGTAACGCAATAATAAGGAGGAATAACAACATGATGAAGAAGAGAATGTTAGGAGTGATCGCAGTATTACTCGTATGCATTTTCGCATTATCCGCATGCAAAAAGGAAGCAGGAAAACCAGTGGATAATGCAGTCAGTGAGGATACAACAGATGATTCGGAGGATACAGATCAGACAGATGATGCAGGAAAGTACAAATTTGGCTTTTCTGTAATTGATATGCAGAATCCGTATTTTATAACACTTGAAGAGGCCGTACAGCAGGTCGTGGATAAAGAAGAGTGCACAATGGTAGTAAAAGACCCGTCATCGAATGCGGATACGCAGGCGGAGCAGATACAGGAGATGATCGATGAGGGGATTAATGCAATCTTTCTTTGCCCGGTAGACTGGGAAAAGATTACTCCGTCATTACAGGCTTTGCAGGAGGCTGGTGTGAAGATCATCAATATAGATTCACAGGTGAAAGATACAGACTATATAGATGCCTATGTCGGTTCTAATAACAGCGAAGCGGGTAAGCTCTGTGGTAATGACCTGATTGAAAAGTATCCGGATGGTGGGACAGTGGCGATTCTGGAGGCAACAAAGCAGAATTCGGTCAATGACCGTATTACGGGATTTGAGCAGACAATTGCCAAAGCGGAAAAAGGATTTGAAGTCGTAGCAAGAGAAGATACCAACGGAACGTTCGACAGTGCACTGGAAGCTGCAAAAAAGATTCTGAATGAACAGCCGGATATTACTGCGATTATGTGTGGAAATGATCAGATGGCCGTGGCAGCTAAGACTGCATTGAATCTTGCTGGAAATGATCAGACGGTTGTATACAGTATAGACGGCTCTCCGGATATAAAAAAAGAATTAAAAAAGGCAGATGGTCAGATTGCAGGAACCGTTGCACAGTCGCCGGTCAACATCGGAAAGAAAGCGGTTGATATTGCATTGGATATTCTGGAGGGGAAAGATTTTGAAAAAGAGACATCCGTAGATGTATTTATGATCAATAAAGAGAATGTTGAAATGTATGGCGCAGATGGATGGCAATAGGCGTTAGCAGACAATGGGAAGGAAATAATATGAGAGAGGTTCAGGGATATCCGTTACCGCTGGGGGTTCAGATCAGTGAGAACAAAATAAATTTTTCGATTGCAGTTCCGACAGAGAAAAAATGTCAGCTGTTAATATATCGTGCAGGAAGAAAACGACTGTACAGACAATTTGAGATGGAGACGGCAGTGGGAGAAGTACGCTGTATTGCACTTACGGATATCGAACCGGCAGAGTATGAGTATAATTATTTGATTGATGGTGAGGTTGTTGTGGATCCTTATGTGCAGGCGCTGGCCGGAAGAGAGCATTGGGGTGTAAAAAAAGAGACCGCCAGACATGAAATCAGAGGCCGTTTTCTGTCACAGGAGTATGACTGGGAGGGAGATCACACTTTACAGATCCCTTATCATCAGGTAATTGCCTACAGTCTGCATGTAAGGGGATTTACAAGACATGCTTCGTCGAAGGTAAAGTCGAAAGGAACGTTTCAGGGGATTATAGAAAAGATAGATTATCTTACAGATCTTGGAATTAATCAGATCCATTGTATGCCGGTGTATGAATTTGAGGAATGCCAGACATATAGAAATTACTGGGGATATGGAGAAGGGTTCTATTTTGCTCCTAAGAGTGCATATTCTTCGGATGGTGATGGGGCCAGAGGACTTAAGGATATGGTCAAAGCATGCCATAAAGCCGGAATAGAGGTTGTGCTTGAAATGCCGTTCTGTACAGGTGCAGATAAGATGATGATGCTGGAATGCCTGCGGTATTATGTGATGGAATATCATATAGATGGTTTTATACTGAACCCATTGGTCATTCCGATAGAAAGTGTTCATGCAGATCCGGTTTTGAAAAAAACAAAGATAATGGAACACGAACTGGGATTCCAGACAGTGATGCGTCGTTTCCTTAAAGGCGATGAAGGCATGATTCCGGATGTGATTTACTGGCTTAAGCATCATTCAGAGAAACAGGGAATATTTAATTGTATTACAGATCAGAACGGTTTTACTTTAAATGATCTTGTATCCTATGACTCAAAACACAATGAGGAAAATGGAGAAAAGAATCAGGACGGACCGGATTATAATTACAGCTGGAACTGCGGGGCGGAAGGGCCAAGCAGGAAAAAAGCTGTTACAGAACTTCGAAAACATCAGATTTATAATGCGTTTTTCCTGTTACTTCTTTCACAAGGAACACCATGTATACTGGCAGGAGATGAATTCGGTAACACCCAAAAGGGCAATAATAATGTTTACTGCCAGGACAATTCTGTCGGATGGACGGACTGGCGGGGGCTGGAAAAGAAAAAGACGTTACATGATTTTGTTAAAAAACTGATTTTATTTAGAAAAGAGCATGATCTTCTGACACCCGAGAGGGAACTTCAGGGGATTGATCTGAGTTGCTGTGGCGTTCCTGATGTATCGTATCATGGCGAGGAAGCTTGGCAGGTGCCGAAAGAAGTATCAAGCAGACAGCTTGGAGTATATTACAGTGGAGCCCGGACGAAGAATGCGGATTGCTATGTGGCATATAATATGCATTGGCTGGAGCACGTATTTGCGCTGCCGGCGTTGCCTAAGGGATATGGGTGGTATGTAAGAGCAACGACAGATCGTGGAATTCTGGATTACCCGGAACTTTTAAAAGACCAGAGAAAAGCAGAGTTAAAAGAGAGGTCGATCGTGGTGTTTACGGCGGACCGGATTGTGGAGGTTGAGACGAAGAAAAATGAAAGCATTACAACACTTACAGACGATCAATCATCATAAATATCTTGTTATGAAAGAATGTTTTGAAGTAGGACTTTATAAGCAGGGCCTTCTTCATGATATGTCAAAATATTCTCCGACGGAGTTCCTTGTGGGATGTAAGTACTATCAGGGAAATCGAAGTCCGAATAATGCGGAAAGAGAAGCAACCGGATATTCCCGGGCATGGCTTCATCATAAAGGACGGAATAAGCATCATTATGAATACTGGATTGATTATAGTGTGACACCGGGAGAAGGCATGGTTGGTTTGAAAATGCCGCTTCGGTACGTGGTAGAGATGTTCATGGATCGTATTGCAGCTTCAAAGACTTACCAGGGAGAAGCATACAGAAACTGGCATCCATTGGAATATTACGAAAAGGGTGCGGCAAGACTTGGAAAAATGATTCATCCGGATACGGCAAAACTTTTGCATGAATTGTTAGAGATGCTGGCCGAAGAAGGAGAAGAAAAAACTTTTTCATACATTAAGCATGTACTGCTGAAACAGAAGAAATATTAACAGTTTATGCAATAGTTCAAAAAAATTAAAAAATTTCAAAAAAACTGTTGACAGAATAACAATTCTCATGTATTATATATCTTGTCTTCGCGAGAGAGCAAAGATGAATGCGGAAGTGTCGGAACTGGCAGACGAGCAAGACTAAGGATCTTGTAAGCATTG